>Ga0182030_10000166_pt1 | contig 113348 bp, 133 predicted proteins | sample 812S3MmetaG_FD_121299 | JGI IMG/M metagenome (GOLD analysis project Ga0182030, IMG submission 121299) | Permafrost microbial communities from Stordalen Mire, Sweden - 812S3M metaG (Illumina Assembly) | ecosystem: Environmental > Terrestrial > Soil > Wetlands > Permafrost | place: Sweden...
CTTGAAGAGGCAGACGGGATGATCATTGTGCACTCCCTTTAACGCCGTGTCGGAAGGGCCACTCGCCGAATCCGCAAATAGAATGATATCCTTGTCTCCAGCGCCTTGTACACGTTGAGCTTTGGGCAGCACCTCCTCCACGCGCTCTTCAACTTGTGCCTGCGTTAAAGTCGCATCTGGATTCTCAGGGTTGATAAAGCGAGCTCTTCCTTCACCACCAGACACCTTGTAACGCAAGACTTGAGCCATCAGCGCGTCTTGATCTTTTAAGTGATGTCGCTTTTTTAAGTAAGTGAATCGTGGCAGCTATGAGCGCAGAGCCCGAAAGCACAAACACTCAGATTGGTCGAGAACTGCTTGGTCTGGCACGGAAAGTGTTAGACAACAATGAGTATGTGCCTTCGGAAGACGAACAGCAATTGATGGATGAAAGATACATCGATTTTCGCTTTTTCAAGGATGTGATCTCCATCAGCCAGGAAGTACAAAGAGGCCAGCCAGAGATGGTGGACCCCGCCGCGGCCCTGTTGATTGTCGCAGCCTACAACATGCAGCAACGGACCTTCTTGGAACAACAGGAGGATTCCGAATCAGGCTCATCCGTTTCAGATTGTGACGAAGAGAACGAAAAAGAAGATAGTGGTAAATAGCACCCTGTTTAAAACAGCTCTTCCTTGTAGCGTAAGGTATCCGTCGCAAAATGATATACGTGTTTCTTCTTCTCACTTTCGTCGTTCATGGGTTGCCGCTCTGTGACTTCAGCCAGGCGTTGAATCCGTTTGATCACGCTGCCGAATACCAAAGTCGACTGGAATGCCTAAGCGCGGAAATCCCAATAAGTCCATCGGCTGGGCCGCCACTACCCTATCCACGATTCTACGTACATTTGCCCAAGACAGGTGGGTGGTCCTGGCGATCGTGGATACGTCGTCAAGAAAAAGACCTGTGTCTCACACGGAGGTCAGGATGGACTGCTATTTCTTCTGAAGATCTGTGTTGGACGTTGGACTGTAAGGCTGTACATGGACACTACCAATACGGATTGCATTCGTATGTCCCATACGCGGCTCTGTTACGCCAGAGTTGTCCGAAAAGATGGCCCCCGTACGATTGGTCTGGCTCTGCGCCGACTTACATTACAATCATGAGAAATCCAGTGGAGCGTGTGATTTCTCATTACTTTTTTAACAAGAATATGCCCCATAACCCAATTCGAATCGCACCCGTCACAGGCACTTTAACAGAGTGGATTGACCTCTTTCCAGCTGTCAATAATCTAATGACAAAACAACTCAGTGGTATATCGGCAGATGCGGACCAGGGCTGGTGGAATGGGATTGCGACCATACAACAATTCGAGTTGGCAAAATCGAATTTGAGGCAATTTGCATTTGTTGGCATTTTCGAGCATTTGGATCACACGCTCGAGTTGGCTTCCAAATGGTTAGGATTACAGTCCGGTGCTGGCCATAAGTTCCCACACTTGCATCAAGGTCAAAGAAAAGAACCTGTTGATAGATCGGTTCGCATACAAATTGAGAATCTCAATTGGATGGACATGGAGTTATATCGCATCGGATTGGCCATGTTCTTAAAAGTAGCAGAACGAAACGTATCCGTTGCCGTTGGCTTGTCGTGAAGAAGGCTCATACGTAACAGGAGAAATCACTGAATAACTGGAGCCGATCTCACAAAATCCTCCTCCCCCTCCTCCTCCCGCGATGGACTGGAGATTCTGGAAAGTTATCTCTTCGCTGGTTCCTCCTCCGCCACCTCCTCCACACCCGCCGCCTCCGCCACCGCCTCCAAAATAAAGCCCACATCCGGCTCCTCCTGCAGGTGGACAAGCTGTCCCATGGCCGTTAGCACCATTCCCACCAGTCCCCGGAGGCCATATGCTGCCAGCATTGCCGCTTGAAGTGGCTCCAGGAGTACCACCACCACCTCCAGCACCACCTTGAGCATTGGCCCCTGGTTGACCTCCACCACCACCGTAGTCAGCATATGGCGGAACCTGTTCTCCTCCTCCACCAGCTGTAGCCCGATCAGTTGAATTATCGCTTCCTCCATCTCCACCATTGTTCTTCGGTGCAGCTCCTCCTCCGCCTCCGACAATGGTCGTAAAAGTCAATACCGGCATTGTTCCAATTTGGCTATAAACAGTCACGCCGCTGCCTCCGCCTCCGGCTGCTCCAGCAGTGTTGCCATAGTTTGGATAACCACTATCATGATGATTGGTAGAACCACTTCCTCCGGCGCCCATGCCAGCCCCGCCGTGTCTTGTGACGCCACCACTCCCTTGTATATCTTTGCTGTCACCGCCTCTGCAACCAGCTGTAAAGTAAAGGCTTGTAATTTGAGCAGTACTCATTACAAACGCTGTTGCCCCACCCTTGCCTCCTGTTCCAGGATAGTCATTTTCGTAAGCTGCTGGTCCTGTATCATAATCTCCGCCGTTGCCACCCACCAGTGTAACCAGAACGAAAGGTTGATTGGGGACTAATGTCTCTTGCCTCAAAGCGGATGAGCCAGTGCATTGATAGGTATGAGTTGTACTTAACAAAGCGTTGGTGCAAATCAGAGATGCATTGACAACGGGAGGTACAGTTGGAGCTGACGTTGGTTGTAAAGTCGTCGGAGAGCTTGTTGGAGATTGAGTCAATGTGCCAGAAGTGCAAATAGTCACATTGCCATTTCCTTTTTCCACCCCATTTGCGAATGTTGTGGATGAAAAGTTGCTGAACGATTCACCTCCTCCGCCCCCAGCTCCTATAGTCGTATCGCCCGCACCTCCTCCACCACCAATAGGAAAACCACCTCCTCCACCGCCTCCCGCCGCCGTGCCTGGCGTCGGGCTGGCATTATTTCCGCCTGAACCTCCGTTCCCTGCTACTTGTGAGCCAGCAGATCCTCCTCCCGATCCTCCTCCGTTCCCGCCAGAGAGTCCCCCTCCTGCACCTGAAGGATAACCGCCGCCGCCGTTTTGTCCGAGACTTCCTCCAAATCCTCCTGCTCCGTAAAATGCTCCAGCGCCCCCGGACGAACCACCGCCGCCGGCAGCCACGATCAGTTGATTGTGATACAAGACAGCACTGGATCCACCACCACCAAATCCACTCACACCATTTAAGGATGTCACCACTCCCCCAACGCCTCCCAGAGTGAATCCATAGCCAGCAGTAGCGCCCACCACAGTCGTCCGACATCCTACAAAAAGGGTAAATAATCGATTGGTCTCGGATGCACTCACAGTCAAGGCGGTTTGTGCTTGGCCTCCTGAACCACCATTTAGTCCACCGCCTTGTGCTCCTCTAGCGGTAATGGTAATGGTTTGTGGAGTTGGGCTCGGAAGAATAGCAATCGATTGAGGAGTTCCAGTACATTGGAAGGACGTGCAGGAAGTGACTGGAATGGTCGGAGAAGCTGTGGGGATGAGAGTGGGAGAAGAAGTCGGGACGGTTGGACGGAGAGTAGGAATCTGGGTCGGTGGAGTTGTTGGAGATGGTGGATTAGTAGTCAACGATTCAGTTGTACACAAAGTGGCATTTCCATTCCCAGCTTGAACAGCATCTGTGAAATTCCCTGGTGTTGGGAAATTCGTCCCGCTGCTACCGCCCCCTCCTCCGCCACCGATGTCGACTCCTCCTGCTCCTCCACCTCCGCCTGCGGAAGGTGGGTACCCTCCTCCTCCTCCACCTCCGCATGTTGCTACATCGCCGCAACCTCCATTCCCGCCATAACCATCCGATTGGGGACTGCCTGAGGAAACACCGGGACCCGTGCCTCCTCCGCCTCCATGCGCTCCAGATGAGCCTCCTCCCACTGGAGTTGGCGACCCTTCAGACAATCCATTTTCTCCATCTTGTCCACTCCCTCCTCCAGCACCGATAAAAGGTTCAAATGTATTACCGCCTTGTCCTCCTCCTCCTGCGACCAGAAACAGTTGACCAGTTGCACTATAAATGATGCCAGTAGAACCACCGCCTCCACCCGAAGTTGACACGCCATCTCCGCCAAACGTAAAACCTGATCCACCGGGTAGTCCAAGACCCCCTTGACAGCCAATATTGACTATAAATTGTCGTTGATGTTCGGTAGCCGGCACCACGATAGAGATTTGTCCTTCTCCTCCCAGGCCCCCAAACGGGCCACCACCTTGAGCGCCAAAAGCTGTAATCGTTACCAATTCAGGGGTAGGGCTAGGTGGGAGCTGGAAGAATCCCTGTGTTGGACTAGGACTACATGTAAAAGTCTGACAGTGTGTGGCTGGTCCAAACGACGGCGCAGCGGTGGGTCTTGCGCTTGGCATTCGGCTGGGACTCAGTGACGGGCCCGTGGTCGGACCCAAGGAAGGAGACAATGACGGCGAAGTCGTCGGCGAAAGGGACGGTGCCACAGTTGGCATCGAAGTCGTCGGCCGCGGAGTAGGTGTTGCCGTCGGCGTGAAGGTCTGCCCAGGGGACGTTGGACTGGCTGTAGGAGCCACGGTCGTGGGGCTAAAAGTTTGTCCGATGATCGTGGGCTGAAGAGTGGGAGTGGCGGAAGGCATCGGAGTGCAGTGAGGGCAAGTTGTCGAATTTGCTTGCTGCGGATAGACACAGAAGGGTGTGCCAGGAATTCCAGCAACTGTGGCGTCCTGGCAAGTGCCCACGCAATTTGAATTCGGGTCAATACAATTGCTGTTGACGGGGTTGCAAGACTGCCCACAAAATGTCATCCCAGACGGTCCCACGCAACTATATCCAGCGGGACAGGTGAGGCAAGATTGTGTGCAGGTGGTACTTGTGAAAGCGCCGCAGATGTCTCCGAGGCCGCACTGCAAATCCGTCGAACAAGCGAATCCAATATTGCAATTGGCAGCTGTTGGCGGCGGGCTCGGCGTTGGGCCCGGTGTTGGACTCTCCGTGATGGTAATGGTAGGGCCGACTGTTGGCCCTCCGCTCGGAAAGAGTGTCTGTGGCACGTTAGTCGGACCGACCGTAGTCGGCAGAAGCGTCGTTCCCATGTTGGTCGGCATTGAAGTTGGACCGCCCGTAGTCGGCAAGAGTGTTTGGCCGGCGTGGGTCGGGGCTGAACTCGGACTGGCCGTCGTGGGGAAACGTGTCTGTCCGACGTTGGTCGGCATTGAACTCGGACCCGCCGTAGTCGGGAAGAGGGTCTGACCCACGTTGGTCGGGGCTGAACTCGGACTGGCCGTCGTGGGAAAGAATGTCTGTCCCACGTTGGTCGGGGCTGTGGTCGGACGAGCGGTCGTCGGGGAACGCGTCTGTCCCACGTTGGTGGGACTGGAAGTCGGACCCAACGTAGTGGGGACACGAGTCTGGCCAGCACCCGCGGAGGGCGTTGACCCTGGAACAGCCACGCAACATTGCTGAGCGCAGAAGGAGAAACATCCCTGATTGGTGCTGTAAGCGCATTTCAAGCGACACTGTTGGACACAACCACGGTAATCGCAGTTCGAAGGTATGTGGTCTGGAATTTCTCTGTCGTCGTCGTCGTCATGTTCATCTTCCTCTGGCCAAAAGGTGCGAGAAGCATGACGCCGAGAGTCTCTGGAAGCGGACACGGGCAGTTGGAATGTCGCAATGACATTCTGGTTTTGCTGATAGGCAAAGAAACCGACGACCACGAGAATGGCCACATAGACCCATTCCCTTCTGGGAACACACATCGCCATTCTTGCCTGGGGACTTTATCATCCAACATCATGTGTGCTTTACACCGAAATAGGGTACGGAATCGGAGACAGCTACAAATCATGCTAGTCGACGTCGGTGTCTATTTTCTGTTTCCCAATAACATCGCGTTTTAACGGTCGCCAATTACTTTCAGCCATGTCCATCTGGATCTTGTTACCGCTCGAGCTGCACACAACAGCATGCCGACTTTGTCAGTGGTCATGTCGAGTCTGTACGTACATCAACCCAGGATGTCGCCAGCAATGTGCTGCCTGTGCGGCGCTGATGGCATTATCTTTCCGAGCTGGTGGTAACTGTCCACCGCCACCTGCGGCACGTATATTCGTGGAACGGACTCTACTTGAAGCGCACACAGTCTCGATTGACAAGGAATGTAAAGATGAATGTGTGATTTGTTTAGACGCGTTGGACGAGTCTGACACCGTGGTACAGCTGCCCTGCTTTTGCGAAACCAAGTTACACTATAAGTGTGTACAACCATGGCTCGAAGAGAAACACACCTGTCCTCAATGTCGCTATGAATTTGTGACGGACAATGCAGAATTTAACTTGAGCATTCTGCCACGCAGAATGGCGTCGAGGCTCCAAAGTAGAGAATTGCACCCACATCATGGGCGACGATGTCTTATCCCGGACAATGAAGAAGATCTCGCAGTAAGTTTACACTAGCTCTTGTCGTCCAGTATTCGACTAATTAAAATGTAACTGTAGCATTTCGTGTAAACCGATAGGATGCTGCCTCCTTCCTTGACAGAAGCTATGATGCTCCCGCGTGGTTATATCAGTGAAAGACTCTTGACAACATCCTTGATGGGAGGTGTACATCTCGCTCGAAATCGAGTCACACACAAACGTGTAGCCCTGAAAACATTTTGCAAAACCAAACCCAGTTCTTCAGAGAATCCAGAGACAGAAGCTCTCGTCCAGTATGAATTGACTGGGCTACAACATCCCAATATTTTGTCCTTTGTCGCATTCGGACATGACTCAACACAAAGCTGTACTTGGATTGCAACGGAATATATAGCAGGTGGGGATTTGTATGATCGACTTACTGCAGCAGGAGGTCTATCCATAGATACCGCCCGTGGCTATTTTAGACAAATGAGCTCGGCAGTCGACGCGGTTCACAAGGCCGGCTTTGCTCATCTGGACTTATCGCCCGAGAACTTTTTGCTCACAATGGATGGAGTGATCAAACTCTGCGACTTTGGATCTGCTCGGCGCGTGAAAGCTGCATTGTATTCCAAAGGAGTACCGTTTCACGGTGATAGAATGAGATTGAAAGTGGGTAAACCCTATTACATGTCTCCAGAGATCTTGGCGAATCACTCTCTGTCTGGCCTTTGTAATCTTCCGAGCCATAAGCGATTACCACCAAGCATACCTGATTTTGATATGGACCATGGTCCTCAGGCTGACTTGCAGCCATACAGTGAATGGCTATTTGATCCATGTGCCTCTGATATTTTCAGCCTTGGTGTCTGTTTGTTTGCAATGCTCACTGCGCTACCCCCCTTCCAGCATGCCGATCCTGTGACGGATCGACGCTATAGATACATTGCCGAACGACGATTATCTGTTCTTTTAGAGAATTGGCAGTGTTCACTTGCTGACAAGGACGCGATCAGTCTACTGGAAAGCATGATGGCATTAGAACCAAAGGAGCGACCTTCCAGTACACAACTTTTGAGACACGCGTGGCTAATGGCGATACCGGGATCTGTACCGCTGCCACCGCCTCCGCCTCCTTGTCGAGAAGAACTAGAAACTCACTTGTAACAAATCACACCGCCTCGAATTACAACCTTCTTATTGACCCAGCTTGCTCTCGGTAACTCCTTCATCTGTCCGCTGCTGCTGCTGCTGCTGCCGGAAGACGAACAGCTGCTAGCAGAGGATGAACTGCTGCTGGCAGAGGAGAAGCTGCTACTAGTCGAAGAACTGCTCGCAGTGCCCTTTCTTTGCACCTTGACCTCCTCGGCGGATATCATGCCCCAGCATAGCGCCTCGTCCATTCCACTCAGAGCGCTCAGGTTTTTAACGTGGGTTTCAGCATCGTCCACTGACATTCGCAGCCGCCGCGGCGCAGCGACAGGCGCAGCGACAGGCGCAGCGACAGGCGCAGCGACAGGCGCAGCTACAGGCGCCGCAGCTGCCGGCGCCGCAGCGACTGGCTTTTTTGCGGTCATGCCAGGAATCCAGTTGAACGCCAAATGTAGCGGGACCAGAGGCGTGGGCGAGTCTTTAGGATGGAGTAGCTCAAAATGGTTTTGCTTTGAGAGGAGAAAAATCACTCCTTTGGCAGCACTCGGGTCGCAACCATGATCGACCACGAAAAAAGTCTTGCCGATACTGTCCACCACGTATATCAAGACGTGAAGTTGTTGTTCAATGACATGGATGGCATATTGGTCTCCCCAATACAACATGGAATCTTCCTCTTTCGCATCGTAGGATCTCCGTATTGCAGCACGAAGATCTTCCACTGAATTAACATCCGCCATGAAGGAATGCAGCTCAGACCCACATTCCCAAAGCTGTGTATACTGGGCTAACTGATCTTTTCCAACTTGTAAAGCCACCTTGTCGCGTAATCCAGGCACTGTTTCTTCCCCCGGAAACACTTGATAGATACATTGAAAAAAGCAATCGCCGTGGCCAGCATTTGGGATAATTCTACAAGGTGTGCCAAGCACCCGGCTCGCTATATTTGACAATCGCCGATCCTGGCTGTCTCTTCTGTCACTTTTACCATCGGCAATAGCTGCCTGCCAATCGCGTTTTCGCTTCTTCACGGGTTGATCGCCAGCAGCCAGAATCTCTAGGTAGGCAGCACCGTCCTTGCGAATGGGTCGGCCCGTGTAGGGACTGATATAAATGTGGTCATCTTCATCGGCATCGTACATGACGACACGTGCATACTTACATACAGGGAATACGGACAAATGGAACGAAACAAAAGTTCTATCTCATTTTACAGCCGCCGCTGCAGCTCCAGTGATCTGCTCGTGTACTCCTGGTGCTATCCACACTTGTCCTTTATGATCTACACAAGACGGTCCGCCGCTCAGAGTTCGGAAGGTCCCGTCAGTTGCGTCGGTCGCCATGAATCCGCCTACAATTGTGTTGAATCCATCTGCGACTCTAAACGTAGCCTTGATCCAACCCATTTTCTCCGCGTCAAAGTCATCGATTGGAATTCTCCATTTTTTGACTTTCACCGCCCGGCTCATCTCTGAAAACTATAAGGATGCGATGACGCGCATCTCGATTGATGGAAACAAGGTTCCAGCGACATTGTCCACATTCCATTTCTTGCGCATTGCCGCTCGCACAAACGTGCCTTCCACTAGATCGGGACTCCATTCAAAGTTGCGCGGTTTGCCGGGGACAACTTCGTTGGTGATTTTCTTTTCGGCGAACTTGTCGTTGAGAACTTGACTTAAGTGTTGCAAGCGGAACGAATCAGTGGATCCAGGCGGGACCACTGCAATACTCAACCATGGTTGACCGGCGCATGTGATAACGATTGCTGACATCCCAATGATCAACATTACTCGACACACTCGCGTCTATGATTTATTCTAGAAAACTACACAGGCATTGGAGAGTCGACTTCAATTTCCTCTACCGAGTCTGAGGACACACGTTGCACTTCTGCCGGTTCTGTTGCAACGTACACTGGCAAAAGACAAGGAAAGATAAAGCTGGCCAACACCATCGCGAGTAGACATGCCGCATATACGACTTGTTGCCATTTGAGTTGATGTGTCAACCACGGCGTTGCCGAAAGGGGCAAGGCCCAACCAGGACCCCATGGGTTTGTCGTCGTCCAATAAACAGTTGAGCTACAATTGGTTGCCAGCGGCGTATTCAGAATGCAGGCTATGGGATCAATATCTTGGAAGATATCGGGTCGACAAAACCATTCAGGTTTGTCTTGATAGGCTGCCAACACAAGCAGGAGTGCGATAAAGTAGAACGGAGCCAGTCCATTGTGCCTCCAAAATCTCGCAAGGTAACTGTACACGTGTTGCGGGGCTATTGGATAGAGCACAAGGTAGCCAAACAACACTGAAAATACAAAGCCCATACTCAGAAGCACAGGTCCAATCGATGTGGTAGAGGTGCCAGATGGAGCGCTGCATGATGAATACTCGTATGCGGGACTACATTGCAAGTTGACGAGGTTGGAAGAATTGGAGCATTGTGCCACATAACTTATGTCAGTGTCTGAACTCCAGCCCCAATACACTCCGAGAGTAATGACAAGTCCTGCAAACCATACCACCTCACGAAATAACTTGGTTCTTTGAAAACAAACTCGATAGTCGTGTTGATCTCTGCATCTAATGCGGTGATGCCTTGCCAGCTCTGTCATTTCAAAGGTGTCTTATTTCTTGGCTATGTATGGTATTTTGAGGAATGAATACACAGCAGTCAATGCCGCTCCGCGTGGCCGCATATTTTTTGGTGTTATTCATGTTGGGTGCACTGGCATTCGAGCCAGTGTCTCCCGAGTTCGAACATTGCAAGAGGGCAGCACTCTTCGTCAGTTCCCTGGTTTGGGTTGCCTGGGTGAATTGGGATTTGAATGCCAGCGCTGTTTCTTTACATCCGCCCCAATGCGAGTGCTGCTAGCAGCCAGGATGAAACGCATCCTGTTTGTCTGCACTGGGAATTGGTACCGATCTCGTTTGGCGGAAGCTCTTTTCAATCATTTGGCGCAACGATACAATTTGAATTGGAAGGCAGAATCGCGTGGCATTTTATGTCTAAGACGATTGCCTGGCCGACGCGTGATCGCACCATGGGCAGCGCGACAGCTCAAGCGTTGGCGTATACCAGTCCCCAAAAATCCGACTCGGTTTTTAGACCCCGACTGGGATTGGAACTCTGCAAACATCATCGTGGTGATGGATGAAAGTGAGCATCGGGAGCTGCTGCAATCCGAAGGCCATCCGACAGACCATTCACGACTCGTATATTGGCATGTTCCTGATAGTGATGTATTGGCGGCTTCGGCCGGCATAGAGAAAATTCGTTTCCGTGTATGTCGTTTGGTGCGAAGATTGAAACGGATTCGTACTGATAAGTAAAATCAACGCCGGTGTGAGATGTCATGTCCAATCCGATTTGCATTTTTGCACAAGGTCGATCCGGAAGCACCCTACTTCTTCGCATTCTAAACAATCATGGTTGTTCTATCTGTGGAGAAAATTATGGAGCATTATTTGACTTGCTTTTGGCCAATGACAAACTGAATCGCTGTGCGCCACATGGCCCTGACAAACAGACGTTTTCGGCGATGGAAGAAAAAGGCGAGAAATCCGCTTGGTTTCAACACTATGACTTAAAATCGGTTAATCAGTCATGTCGACAAATGCTTGAAGCCTTATTCAACCCAAAGGGCGCAGTTGTCCCCTGGGGCTGCAAGGAGATGTCCTGACATGAACAATGTAAATAGCAATTCAAATACTGTAGACCCAATAGTTTTCGATCACATCTTACTCGCCCTCAGACGCTTGCTACCCACCGTGAAAGTGATTTTCTTAATTAGAAAAGACCGTCAAGCCCACCTCAAAAGCTCATGGTTTGCAGAGCTGAGTGCGTCATACGCAAATTACATTTTAGACCAACAAGTAGTTTTGTTCCAGATTTTTCACAACCAACACAACGAATGGACGTACTTTATTAGCTATGAGGATTTGATAGCTTCAGATCAGGCATGTAGGGATTATTTGAGTTTTTGAGCCTTTCATTTGATGCAGCGACATTTAGACAGACCTTAGCCGTCAATCTTGGTTAGCCATCCTAGCTATCACACCACGTAGTTAATACACTTCCTAGAAATTATACGTATCCGTCATACGAGTCTGTCAAGTACATCCGTTTGGCCACTCGGGGTGTTCGCTCCTGAGGTATCAGCACTACTCCAGAATGCAGGTTAGAGTCATAGTTCACTATCCTATGCCTCATCAAAGCCCACCATGGGCAGAACCATACACCCTTTTCAAAACCACACCACACAGTACATTAGCAGAGATTGATGAGGTTGCTCGAACACAATTGTCACTCAAGCCAGAGCACCACACCGTTTGGATGTTGAACGGTTATCGTCTTTTTATGAAAGAAGCGAAGTTAGACATGGTGAACAAGCTTTCTTGCATTGAAAATTGCGCGCACCGTAGCTTGAGCGTCTTTGTATCCAATCTAGCTCATATGTCGCTTTGTGTACTCATCACTCTTGACGCGAATAAATGACTCGGTGAGATAGAATAGAATAAGGGGATGGATCACATTAGCCTCGCAGAAGTAACCGCTAATTTTGCTAAACATGCGGCTTGTTGGCTCTCGATAGCCATTCTATGGTACGGCGTTTGGTACTTTATGGATATTTTCATCACAAGAGGACCCTGGCGCAGTCTCACTATTGCCGGACTTGCCTTTGGCGCCCTCGCCGTTCTTGGTAGCATTCACGGCGACTTTTCCGTTCTCTGTTAAATTCAAACGAGCTGATGATGTTGGCAGAGCCGTCTGGCCTTTTGGATGTACTCCGCTGAGTGCTCTTTCCGTGTAACCAATTCAAACGCCTCGAACGACTCGTAAGCCACGACGGCGGCAGTTGCCCAGGTGTCAGCTAGAGGATTATCGAAACGAATGAGACCTCGGCCCACAGGAGGTTTTTCGCATCTGACCATGCGGTACGCTTCGTCCTTTCCTGGTAGGCGGCACACGTCCAGTCCATTGTAAAACGCGCTTTTGCCTCCAAACCCGTTGTGGTAGATTGCAACTTGTGCAAGCGCTGCCATCGATGTGAGAAAGTCAACAAACTACCTACCGGGTGTTTAGGCAGAAACGGGCGATTTTACCCCCGGCGCGGCCACGACGGTCAGTTTTCGGGGCAGTTTCCAAGCTAAAAGTTAAAACACCACCGGGCAGAGTCAGTTGATAACACAGTGAGTCATGTCTCTGCTGATGACTGATGACGAACGACACGCCAAATGGCAAGATGAAGCGGACGAATACAAGCGCAATTCGGCGATACTCAGTCCGTTAATAACCAAATACGTCAATGTGGATGGCATGCTGAACGAACTAAATCAAATGCTCCATGCAAAAGCAGTCCCTCCTGAAGAAGCCACGGGACTCAAGTGGCACTTAGCCAAGGCTTTTGAGGACACGTTGATGGAGTCGGTCAAGTTTTTGGGTGGAGATCCTGCCGACGTGGCCACTCCACCCATTTGCCGTTCCTGTCAGTCAAATTGTAAGTAAGTCACTGCCGGAATATGTTGTGACTGTTTCTCCGCAATCTCAGTATTCTGGCGCAGAGTGCAGACAGCTGCGATGAGTGAGGCAAAGGGAGAGTACCATGCAAGCGACGATCCGGATCCAATCAAACAAGTTCTCATCGTAAGGGACATGCGCAAAGTATGGAAGCAGCATCCCGGGAAATTGGCCGGACAGGTGGGACACGGAGCCGCATGGCTCGGATGGCAAAAAGCCAAAATGGGGGAAAAGTTGACAGCAGATGAAGAGTATTGGTTTGACAATGGAGCTGCCAAGATTGTGAAGCGGGGCCCTGAAACTGTTGAAGAACTAGAAGAGATTCAAAGGCAGGCCCAGAAAGCCGGCATTGCCACTCATTTGGTCTTTGACCACGGCAAGACAGTTTTCAAAGGAGAGCGTACGTTGACCTGTTTAGCGCTGGGCCCGGCTCGCGTGTCGGTTCTCGATCCCATTGTAAGAAGTATACCGTTGATGAAGTGAATCCACTAGTGGTTTTCCCTAGTCTTTTTCAAAGAACTTGCGTGCCAGGCAACACACAATATCGTGGGGGGGAACAGAGGATGAGTAGACTGTCGCGCAACTATGTGCTTTTGTGTGAGGAAGGAAAGCGTTATGTGGGCACGACCGAGCACATGTTGGCTCGGGTAGAGAATCATTCGGTGTTAAATGGAGTCCGTGGTCAAGGTGCGGCTTGGCTCAAGCGCTACCCAATCGTCGATATCCTGCTCGTACAACCTGGCGGTCTAAAGGAAGAGGCTGAGCTGACCTTGGCTCAAATGAAGGAGTATGGATGGCAGAACGTCCGTGGTGCAGCTTGGACATCCGTCGACTTACTCCATCCGCCCTTGGAGTTGGTGAATAATCCAACAGTCTCGCTTGAACTCGAGCGACACTTGTCAGATACCTGCTTCAAGTGTGGTTCTGCTGGTCACTACGCACACAGCTGCGTCGTTTCAGGCAAGGCCCCGGTAGCCGCGGAGGAGCGGTTTCTTTGCTACAAGTGCAAACAGCCAGGACATGGGCAGCAATTTTGTCCAGGAGTGGCAGCGGTGCTACCCGCAACAGTCCCTTCCACCAGCAGTGGGTGCCGGATTTGCCACAGCCCCACTCACTGGGCTCGCGAATGTCCTGCTCGGCGCTGCTTTCGTTGTAACGGGCAGGGTCACAGCGTGGCCGAGTGCTCTTTTGCCGCTTAAGTCATTTCCTGAAAATTACAGGATTATCCTACGCGGAATCTATGGCCTTACTTGTACTGTTTCCGGCGGCGACCTCAGGCACGCAACCATGAGCTATCTTCCTTTTGCAAAGTGCCTGAGTGATGCAGAAAGTTCATTGATGCGTGTCCAGCGCAAGCTATCCCATGCGACACAGGCATTTGAACGAGAGGCGAGTCAAGAACCCGAGTTTTTGGATGACCCTTTTGTGGAGAACTGGATGCAAAGGGTGGAACAAGAAACCATCCAGACTCAGCAAAAGATCATTATGATGCGCCTCCGCCTGTTGCACCTCCGCCGCACGCGTACCCGCACCGCAATCAATCAAAAGTGGGCTGCCTCGATCCCTGCGCCTTCGCCTGCCGCGGCGTCCTCTTCGTCCTCGGCGTCCTCGTCGTCCGCGTCCTCGTCGTCGGCCGCCAAGCCAAAGACGGTGCCCAAGATGCCAATTCCCGTTTCCAAAATCCCCAAGCCTGTGGCCAAGCCTACTCCGCCGGCCAAGAAAGCAGCCGTGAAAGTGGCCAAGCTAGCGCCGATGCCGATGCCAATGCCCGTGCCTGAGCCGAAGCGTAAGCGCCCCCGTATGGAAGAGCCCGATGAGCCTGACTTTGAGGACTTTGGTGACGAAGAGGAACCCCAAGAAGAAGAAGACGACGAGTTTGACACTCAGGCCCAGAGCGCCAACATTGTAGAGCGACGGTACATGTGAAGTCAGTAATTCGTCGTACTCGTACAATGCGAATGACAATACTGCAAACAAATGGCTCGCGCCCCCAAGTACTCGTGCCGACACGTATGGCGACACTGAGCGAATGGACAGGAAGGGAGAGTCATAGTGTAGCTCCCGGCCGTTGCAAAAAAGGACGAGTCGAAGGGCACGAAGGTCGACGCATAGACGTGTTCATTTGAGCCACGGCCACGGACGTACAGCATATCAGAAACAGAAACAGGACACGCATGGTTACTACTCAGGTAGGGTACTACCAACTAATCACTACCAGACCGTTCGTGCCGGCTCCGCCGTGGTGAGGAACACCAGGTTGCGGTGAGCCGCCCCCACCAGCACAGTATCCTGTCGCATCGTTGCCATACAGGAGTGTTGCATTTGTAACGGTCAGGCCTCCTTGTCCATACAGACTAGACCCTCCGCCACCACCCCATCCACTCAGCCCGGGTTGACCACCGGCGCCGCCAGCACTGCCACCTTCCGGAACAACAGTATAGCTCGGGCCAATTTGTGCCCATGATTGGCCACCGCTTCCCCCGGGCACAGTGAGTAGCATGTTGCCTCCCGCCAAAACAGTTGAAGCTGTACCATTGACGCCTGCACCGATACTTGTAGCGCCGGCTCGACCCACTTGCACCGTGAGATTCATCCCTGGCGTCACAGGTAAAGGAAAGTCCAGAATCGCTGCACCACCGCCGCCACCAGACCCGCCATATCCTGCACCGCCCCCTCCTCCACCACATGCTGTAATATAAATCTTGGTCACGTTGAGGGGGACTGTAAAGGTGTAGGGGACTAGTGGGTTTTCGTAGCGCACCTGTCCAATGCCAGTCTGCATCAATTGGGCAACTTGGAGTTGTAACAGTTGAATCATGAGCAATATATCTTGCGACTGAACCGTAAGACTACCATCGACGTTGATCGTATTGGAGGCAGGTCCTTGTTGGATCACCGTGTCTCCAAGAAGTATGTTTGCCCCACTGCCCAAAATTTGAAGAGAGGCTGTCGCAGCAACGGCGGGCAAACTCGCGAGTAGTATTGTAATCCACAACATAGCTGAGTGCACTACGACGTACGTGGAGCAAGTTTGCACAATTATTTTGAAAAGGGTGTGACCCATTTCCACACAATGTTGAGGACTAAAAGTCGAAAGTGGTCAGTACAGAAATGGCAGAAGCTCCTGTGGCGGCGGCTCCTTTGAAAAAGCGCAAGGTCGATGATGCCGCAAATGACAAGGCGTCGCCCGACGATGATATTGTATGGAGCATCATGATCAAGGACCTTTCTGCCAAGGGCGTTGAGTCCGTCGCCAAACTTCTTGATGAGCGATCCCTGGCTTTGAACAAGCAGCACATGAAAACGGCTCGTGAAGAAAAGCTCAAGGAGTGGTTCAGCGTCGCGGAGGGCATCATTGCGACGAAGAATGTGTACAAGGAGGAAAAAGATCCTGAAGGACGACAAGAGCTGGCACAGCAGGCGCTCCGTGAAGCTGCCGAGGAGAATAAGGACCACGACTATTGGTGGCAGCTTCCATTTTCTCTCCAGCGGCCGTGCAGTAATGCAGACTGCCCGGTTGGGGCGGATCAGATCTCCATCCTAGGCAATTGGGTCTTGATCTTACGTGACAAGTTCGAGGGCAACAACATGATCTGCGATGTGTGCATGTCGGCAGAGCAATCGTTCCTCAAGGACTTTGTTGATGGCGAAATGGAAGATGCTGTGGACGACAATTGGTCGGACTTTATGGATGAGATGGACAAGAAGTACGGTCTATCTGACAAGGAGGCCGACGCAAACCAAGACTAAGACTCTGAGCCAGAAGCAGACCGGGGCATTCTGGCGTGAGAATTGAATTGGTGCGCTGTCCCTGTTAGGTAGTAAGGATGTGGCTTCCCGGAGAGCTCGTGCTAATTGCAGTTTTAATCACAATTCCTTTTTTCTTCATTGAACCGCGCTTGTACAAACGGGCCTGGCGATGCCAGTATTGCAAAGGATTGAAACTCATCTGGTCGGATGCACTGTCACCCTTGCACGGTTCGCAACACTTGTTGGACTGGTATAGTGCCACACATGTGTGTCATGGATTGACGTACGGCATGATTATGACAGGATGGTTGCACGGCACAATTGCCGAGTATTGGTTTTGGATTGTGGCTTGGGCATTGGCCGTGACGTGGGAATTGATTGAGAACTCGCCCTGTTTTCTTCACTGGTGGATCGGTACGGATCAATCACAGTTTTACAAGGGCGATGCGATTTTAAACTCCTTCGGTGATTGCATGTCTGTCGTCACTGGAATGATTACAGTGCGATCTCTCTTCCATGCATGCGACGGAGAAATCACACCGACAATGATCTTTTCGTGCTCCTTGTTCGCTCTCCTGGAGTGTGCTTGCTACATCAATATTCATGACTCGTTCTTAGTAAGCTTATTCACCCTAGTGTACAATCCGATTGCGAGACGTGTTGCGCCTGCCCATGAACTCCATCCTGGCTGGCGCGACTGATTACTGATTGATTTTTGTTTCCTGAATTCCACTAGTTTTAGAGATCGCAGAACCAATGGCTGAGCAGGAGCCGAAGAAAGAGGCTGAAAAGTGTGTCAAGTGCTGCAAAGCAACGGTCGACGATCTATACGTGTTACGCACGTGGTTTGTCTGCATAAAATGCCTACCGACTATGAAGGATTCCGAAAAGGCAAAGGCAGTCACTTGGACAGCATGTGATAAATGCCAAGACACCTTGTTAGCGAGATGGGGCTATCCGGAAGATCTAGAGTCGCGGCGGTGTGAAGACTGTCATGTCGTTTATGGACAGTAAAACTCATGTTTCCATTGTTTTCGGCTGGAGCATCATGGTTTGTCTGCTGACAACCTCGATGAGTTTTGTTACAGTGACGATAACAGTGCCACAACATTCCGACAAGCCGGACGGCAACATTTCAGCCACAGTTGCGCTTGCTGGTCCACCACCTGTTCCCACACCGACGATATTGGAACACCTAAGTCCGATTTCGAATGACTTTGGAAGATTCGAAGCACGATTTGCAGTTGAAGCAAAAGACAAGCACTACACTTTGTCATTCACGCGACACGGGACACACGAAATTCGATGTGACAAATTAGAAGAACGCCATCAGGGCATTCTGACAAATACAGTTTATCATATCGCCGCCAGTTTCTCTAGAAGCGCTGCTGATGAGACGGTCGTTGTGTTTAACATCCCTACACCCGTGCAGTGACAGTCGGTATTTCTTATAATTCTGTCTGTTTGTCAGAATAGATTCTCAATGGCTGATTCAGAGTCGGAAGCGGCACCAGCCGTGGAGTCTAAAAAGCGCAAGGCATCGTCGCCGCCTGAAGACGACTCAATCAATGTAGAGGCATGCATCGATCAATTGCAAGGGACTGCAAATGATATCTGGGACGCGGAAAGCATAAAAGCTAAAGATATATCTCGCATTATTACGGCGGCAGAGTCTGTACTACGTGGTGCAAAGAGACACCACACCAGGATCAAGTTGAGCGCAGAACAAAAGCGCATGTTTGACCTGTTGTGGTGCGACAACTCCATGGCGTCTCTTATCGATTGGACAAGCGTCGAGATCCGAAGCAATGTTGAAAAATGCAAGGGAAAAGGCAGAGCAGATGTGCCTCGCCACCGCTACAATGTTTTCGAAGCCAGGTTATCTACTGGGTTTACCTTGACTATTGGGACAGGCAACGGCTGTCAGTGTCCCAACTTTCGAGGCGCAACGGCACTGATTGACGGGGTTGCAATCATGAACGTGGAGGATCTTTCCCCGTGGAATTATGCAGATTGGATGCGAAAGCCTATGTTGCCAGATCCTAAAGTCGATCCAAAGTGGAAGGGCGATCTCACAAACTCAGACGTTCGAGATGACATCTGGACTATGGTTGGAAGACTTGATGACGCAGATCCAGAACAAGAACAAAATAAGGATGACGAATGAATCAGGCGATACACTCTTCTTCACAGGGTGCCGGGATAAAGCTGAGCAAAAAGACTACGAGTACGGCGGCTATGAGGACGATTCCAAAATAGATGAAGGCCCCTCGCTCTTGCCATCCGTGACGCTGGAGCAAGCCAGTGATGGCCTGGTTGAAAGCTAACGCAGCCAAGAACGAGAAACCGCCAGTCACTAGAGTCTTTGTAGTATTGACTGAAGACCTCCAGGCTCTTCGACCGATTACTTGCGCATAAGTGCGCGGTGGTTTTGTTGTAGCCATTGGTTTGTTATCTAGAATGGCCAGGACGTCTAATTGGAAATGACTTCAGGCTTCTCATTGAAAGACTACGTCGAACGATTTGACTTGCCCATTGTAAAAGCCCTCTCCATTGCTGCCAGGCACGAACTTTTTGCTGAGTTGCCCGATGACACCGTTGTGGCACACGATGGTAATGTGATCCTCAACGCGCATGGACAGCGCCGTGTAAAGCCGGTCCATGCGTAATTGAAACTCGCTCCAGCTTTCTTTCAAGCTTTGGTCCTCTCCCTCCAAGTACTGGCTCGGGCCCCACCCGAGCCACTCTCTACATAAATATGAGACTTCGAGATGTGCACATGTTAGGCCTGAAAAGGCATAGGTTTCCAAGGTGCGTCGAAGTGGGCTGATCATAAGGAGCTGACATGGACCTTTGATGGCCGCGGCCTGCTCTCGCCCAAGAGGAGTGAGCTTGGTGTTCACAAAGTCTTGCTCGGGGCGGTCCGGAAACTGTGTCGCTCGGACGTTATCTTCGCTCTCACCATGACGTATGAGAAAGATTGTCTTCTTGTTGATCGGATGTGGGTCTGCGGCGGCCATCTTGGGCTTTTGCAAGATGGCGTGGAGGTTATTTTGCGTTTCAAGACGAATTATAATGCAAAAATCGACGAACGCTCCAGACGAACAGCCCCGTTTCGAGAGTTTTCATCAAAAGTGCAGTCAGGACGGTCGGATAGAGATGAATGACGAAAAAGCCGCACATGAGCAAATGACGCAAAGGGGTGTACCTCTCTCTGAGCAAAAGCTCCTACTGGAGAAATCGAGACAAATTCCTTCGATGCCGGAAGAGGAAAGACTCAAATACGGATTGTGGGGTTTGATTGGACGGTGGTTGGTGGACCTCTACAAGGAGCAACCTGGGACAACAGCGGCGCAAGTTCTGAAAGACTTAAATTTGGACGGGCATAGAGTGGCATTTGTGTCCATCCGTGGTAACTTGCTCCCTGACTGGTCTCTTTTACAACCAGTGAAATTTGATCGTGGGTGTGAGATTCGGGCGAGTAACGTGACTTTCACAGCCGAGGAATGTGTAGTTCAATGTTTGACTGGGCTACCTTATTCTTTCGACTTGGAAGAAATCCCCAACGTTTCGAAACGGGTGGATTTCAATATCCCGGTTGAACATTTTCAGAAGAGCGTTAGTGCAGGATATGCCGCGCTAGCGCTTGCCAAGGTCCCACACTTTGGCGTAATTGTGCGATTTGAGGGAACGGTGCCTTCCTCCGCTGGCAAGGAACGAGTGACGCGATACTATTCCACGCATATGCGCTTACCATACGAGTTCAGGGAGTCCTTAGGTTCCGTTATTTCCAGAGAAAAAATCCTCGACTAGCCAGCGAGTGTCCAACAGGAGTGTCGAAATGGCTATCTGCGTTCCCCGCCGGGAATGGGTGTACCTGTTAGCGCTCGCATCGATCGCACTCTTTGCCTTTCGACAATCGCACATTGTCGCAATCTTCAAGCTCCCTCTGCCAGATGTGCACCAACGACATGCATCGGGCCACGGATGGGATGACCACGACGACGACGATGACAGACTGCCAGACCATCTCGTGTCCAATTGCGACTATCCTGCCTGTGTGCGCGATTGTCGCCTAACATGCTCTGCGGCTCCGCACAAGGATAGCTATGATTGCTATGGATTCTGCGTGCAACAGTGCTGCGCCGCACCGACAAGTACTATTGCTCGTGGCGGAACACCATCTCCAACGACGGCATTTCCCACACGAATTCCAACGACTGGAAATCCTACGGCGACACCGACGCCCCGTCCAACCACAAGTCCGACCGTCCCTGGGCAAACTTTCGCTCCGACCACTTTGCCGCCGAGCGTCGCTCCTTCCCTTTCGCCGAGCACGAGTCCAACTACGACGCCCACTGTGTCGCCAACGGTCACGCCCACCACTTCTCCGACGACTGGCGGTCCCTCAGCAACGCCAACAACAATGCCGACAGCAATGCCCTCATCAAGTCCAACACGAGCACCTACCACACGAGTTCCATCTGCATCACCCACGTCAACGCCTACGCTCATGCCGACAGTCCCAGGGCAAACATTCATGCCCACAGTAGCGCCGACTACATCGACACCTACTGGTGCCCCAAGTTGCACATCCTTCACCTGTGCAACCAGCACAGCCGCAAGTCACACCTTTACTTTGCCTCCTGGTCCCGCGAGCTACTTGGTTTCAGTGACATTGATTGGTGGGTTTGGCGGCGCGCCTGATGGAGGAGCCGGTGAACAAGTGAATACAACGGCAATTCCATTTCCAGCTGGCACAGTTTTCACTTATTGGGTTGGATGCAACGGACAGCAGGGAATTGGTCTGACTGGCGGCGTTGGAGGATTTGGGCATTCGCCAGGAGGAAATGGTGGTTCCGTTCCAAACTTTGGCGGTGACGGTTTGCCTGGCACGGGAGGTGGTGGCAGCAGTCGAGTGGAAGTTACAAGCGGTAACTTTTTGGAGGCCGGCGGAGGCGGCGGCACAGGTGGATCTATCCCTACTCACGGCTCTGGTACTGCTGGCGGTAATGCCGGCTTTCCTGATGGTGCAAATGGTACAAGTAGCGGCATTTTGTTCAGTGGTGGCCAAGGCGGCGTTGATAGCGCAATTGGCGGAGCTGGAGGTTTGCCTAATGGCGCTTCAGGATCTTCTTCATCCGGAGGGAATGGTGGTTCCGGGTTTGGCGATAACGCGAATGGATGCACTGGAGCCGGCGGCGGTGGCGGAGGAGGAGGTTGCGAAGGGGGCGGTGGCGGGGCAGGCGGAAGTGAAGCATTCGGAGCAGGTGTTTGTTTTGAGAACGTCGGAGCGGGAGGCGGCGGTGCCTCTTCTTGTGGTGCAGGGTCACTCTTCGCAGCCAGCTCTTTTTCGACCGGACAAATCGCTAGCGGACTGGTGCGATTTTGCGTCATTCCTGTTGGGGCTGGAACCGTGCTTCCTACCACTTCTCCATCGCAGACTACGACAACTCCATCACCCACCCTTGCCCAAGTGACGAATACTCCGTCACAGACACCGACAACTGCGGCGCCAACCCTTGCACCAGTTACCAATGCGCCGTCACGTGCCCCTACCAATTCGGGTCCAACACCGATTCCTACCTGTCCGGCCTTGTCTTCGCCCATTTCATGTGGTACAGCTACGAACATAACGTTCCCTGTTGCTGGTGTCATCAATGTGACTCTGGCCGGTGGTAGTGGCGGGAGCAGTATCGATGCCTCTGGAGGCAACGGAGGATTGGCTCGAGCACAAGTGTCTGTGCAAGCAGGCGACGAATTGACATTTGTCATTGGATGCGCTGGACAAAATCCTCCAACTGCCTCGCCTACTCAACAGCCAGGAGGAAGTGGGGGGTTTGGTGCTGGGTTTGGAGGAGATGGTGGAACAGGCGGTATTCCTATGTTTGCTGGCGCTGGCGGAGGAGGCGCCTCCGCCATCTTTATGGGAGGAACGAGAATCTTGGTGGCCGGCGGAGGAGGGGGAGGAGGCGTGAGCACCGGCGGAGGAGCCGGTGGCGGCTTTCCTATGGCCGCCAATGGCATAAATGGAGGAGATGGTTCACAAGGAAGTGGCGGTACAGGCAGCTCCAATGGTGCAAGTACGCCAGGCGCAGGCGGTTGTACAAGTCCCACAACGCCTTGTCCATTTGGCGGAGGCCAAAATGGCACCACTACCGACGGAGGAAAAGGAGGCGGCTGTAGTACCTGCGCCGGAGCAGGAGGCGGAGGAGGCGGGTGTAGCGGCGGAGGCGGAGGAGGAGGTGATACATTTGCCCAAAACGCCGGCGGCGATGGTGGCGGAGGTGGGGCGAGCTGTTATGTGGCAGCAAAAATTCTGGGCACACCGGTCTTTATCGCTGGTAGCACATTGCCAATGGGAGACGGCTTTGGTCTAGTAGCGTACGCGAGCTGCTAGTTTGTTCCGTTGTTTTCAGTCGAAAAAGAAAGAGAGGGATGTCGAACGGAATAGATTGATACATTCATTTCATCGATGGAGATTGTCGAACCCGGTTCCTGTCGCGTGCAATGGGGGCAACTGAGTTGCGAGTATGGAATTGAAGTCAAGGAATGGGTTGGGATTGGGCCCAAAATTGAGCCACCAATATGGATGCTACCCATTGCGAATCAAATTGTGTTTTGTTGCGCACATGCGGACAGTGTAGTGCATATCAAGGTCGGGAATCGACCTCTCCAGCTCTTCGGATTTCGTAATGCGTGTCCCGACGAAGGGCATGCTGTCAACACATGTACGTTTACTGTAGACAATCGAACAACAGGAACTATTACGTTCACTCAAGAATATACAGATGGTGGAATCCTAGATGCTGACTCAGTACATGTGCTCCAGACCACCTGCTCTCCACACAACTCACGAGCGCATACCATTTGGGCTGCTGTACCTCTCGAAGTGTTGCCTCCTGAAATACTCATGCACCAGATGCGCAAGGAGGAATCGGACGAGAAAAAGGGCGCTCCCTCGGCAGCAGCACCAGAGACGGGTCCATCTGGTCCGTCTGGTCCTTCCGCGGCAGCCGCAGCGCCTCCATTGGTGCCTGCGAGAAACCACCCAAAGCAAAAGAGGGTTGGATTTATGCTGCCAGCAGCAAGTGTGGACCTAAAAGAATGGTGGCGAACGTTTGCAGTGGCGTTCGAGAATCAAAAGTCACTGCAAAACGTATCTGTCATGATTGTCAAACCATTTGCAGAGGACACGCCAGCTCCAGTCAAAAGCCTACTTCAAGCAATCAAGGCTCATTTGACAGTGTGTTATGAAGATAATGAAATCAATCCCATCGAAAATGTGATTCAGCGGCACCAGTTGGATCGAATCCTGCACCCTGAACAATTTTCATCTCTACCACCTATGGTTTTGGTGCTACCACCAAACCTTGCCATTTCAAACTGGCGAATGAAATTGGGAATACCTCGATCTGCGTTGGTTTTTGGCACTTTTGGCAGAGATCACAAGCAAACGGCCGATCTGGAGTACCTACAAAAAGTGGTATGTAAGCTTGGAACGAGATCTCATGCCTGTGGTCTGTACTTCATCTTTATGAATACGGAACCCTTCACGCTCGATCGAGAACTTGTGCCTGGGAAATTGGCTTCAAGAATTCATTTTGTGGCAGGCGTCTCGAGTCTTACTCTTATTCGTGAATTTATCAACACTTGCGATGCCATGCTGTATGCAAGATCATCTGGACAGGATTTTGGCATGGCAATTGCGAACTTTTCGCTCTGCGGCAAGCCAGTTCTTGCATCTACTTTGGCTCCCAAAACAGGACATCTCGAACGGTTGGGTCTCGGGAATTTCTTGCCTCACGCGAACGAAGAAGATTTAGAAGATCTCTTACTAAACTTTCGTGTCCGCGTCAAGGAGATCACTCCGCAAAACCATGGCTATTCACCCTTTTTATCCAATTCGGGTGCGCGAGTCTTCAAGAAGGACGTGCTCGACGTCTAGAGAAATGACAGACATTGCTGCGTGGCACCGATTGTGTGACGAAGAGGATGTACGTTTGAAAGAGATGCAAAACCTATTGGATCAAATCCGGCGGTCATTAGCGGATGCACAAAGAGAAGCGAAAGACATCCAGCGACTCGTAAAAGACATCAAACAAACGGAAGTGCTTCCTTGGTTTCTTGTTCCAAGGCAGCTTGCATCCGCTGAAACTTAAGCCGAAACTCTGCAAGAGCAGACATGAGGATTTGAGTAGGAGTAAGCATGCCTAAAGACTCAAACTCAAAAACAAAAGCACTTGGATGCTCTTCTACAATGATCAAATCAGGCTTGCCTAGTTTTTTGGCCGCAAGAACACATTCCCCACACACTGTGCACAGTCCAGGATTTTCCGCTGTGAGTAAATCCTCAATATCTATGACAACATCATCATCGTTTTTGCTCTCTTCCACTCGACCGCCAGCAGACTGAAGAGCAAAAACTGATTTAGGACAGCTGCTCGCAATTGTTTGTTTGTCCATAGACGAAAGAGTCTTCAGCTGGGTTGTCTCAAGTGTGATAGTTACTACAGGTGTCATTGACACACCAGCAACTGCCATCCATTTAGCGTGATCCTTGCCAATGCTCTTTTGTGCTATTGCTTTCAATCGAATCTGCTGCCCTTTCCCAAGCTTGGTAAGCAAAATTGGAGGATCGTAAGGCACCACAGCCACATTTTCATGGCTCGTTTTCAGATCGTTGGCCGTCACAGACAAAGCTGTCTCGGTTGTGCCATCATTTCTCATCTCGAGCTCAAATTCCACCGAACAATGTTCGCAGCCCTGGCCTTTGCATTTGCATTCATGAGGGTAGAGGAGGTTGGAAGCTGCAGAGCTGAGGAGAGGAACAAGACCGAGACGGTGAGCTAAGAATTGATCGTGTAGCACTGAAGTATTCTGTTCCACGGTCACACGTTCAATAGCCAAAGTAGGGACCTCCTCTAAAATCATGCGGCGTAATCCATTGGCAAAGCTCACATCCACACCAGATAGGATAAACTTGAGCGAATCTCTCTTGGCCTCAATGATGCTTACGCCCATAGAGTCCATTGAGAATGCAGAGGAAGGTCGAGAAACGGCGGGGCTGTATGCCGGTTCAGGCGAAGGCGCGCGAGGCGGTGCATAAGAACGCAAGCCGGGAAGCGCCGCGGTAACCAGAGGTTTTCGTCTTATGGGGCGGCGCAGCTTTTGCGGAGACGGTTGGCTGGCGCCTATGCTGGCGCTGATGCTAGCGCCTATGCAGGCGCTGATGCTAGCGCCTATGCTGGGACCGATGCCGGCGCCGATGGACGCGGCCAATCCACCAGCCCCTCTTCGCGGACCTCCCTCGGCAGCTCCATGCACATGCGATCGTTGTGGTGGTTCTGCAGCGAGCTTTGATGCAACCTCATGGTCCGCCGTTTCTGTCAGCTTCAATGCCAGCCGTGATGCAACATCGCGATCAGCAATTTCCGTCAGTGTCTCCCATTGAAGGTGATCGAGCTCTGCCTGACGCTCGGGTGTGAGAGACATCGTGCGTGTGGGCTTGGCTGCGTGTGTGTCTCTGCTCCAACATCATGTCTCTCAAACAAGGCAGGCAGATACGCATCATTTCTAGGAAATGTAATGATCACCATTTCATGGTGCGCGCAGCCCATGCCCCCCCCCCGCTGCATCTTTACACCACCAAAGGGGCGGCCTGGACATGTTGCTTTACATGCCAGTTTTGTGAATGCGAAGGAGTTGCAAACTGCTGATGAGACCGGTGACCCATGGGGAGTGACAGATTTACTCAAGGCGCATGGTTTCCTCGGCCTGCGGGACAGTGGATTTGACAATTGGGGAAAGGAAATACGCGTCACAACTGGAGTAGAATTAGGAAAGCGAGAAGAGACCTTGGAAAATTTAGAGATGATTTATGCTGCAGCAAAAGCAATGATTAGCGAACACTTGCTTTCGTTTATTGTGCGGGAACAATGAGTAGTAAACTCATGAGCGAGTCCTGGACACGATTGGTTGGCTTCGTAACATCGGCGAGTGCTGCGGGTATTGCTATCGGCGAAGCAGCAACAAACAAGAGTCCAAATCCATGGGCGCCCGACAAAAAGCGACGGCTGAGATGGGCAAGGCTTCTGCTTGGCACAATTGGGTTTAGCTCCTTATTCATTGGCGCGGCGCGAGAACCAAGGAGATTGTTGCCACTCGTTGCAGGCGGCGTATTAGTTCTCGGGGGCACCACGGCCTCTATTGTGACACTCGTTCGTAACGTAGATCATACTGCATCAATTGCAGAGGCAGTCCTGTTTTCGGCTGGGGCCGGAGCTGTCTTATTGTGAATCATTTCCAGCGTATCTTTCAAACAGGCCCAAACTACAGAAAAAAGAGATACGCGCAATGCAGAACTCTCCCCATCCCTTGATTCTCGAGTTTCTACGAACGACTGCTCCCATTAATCGAGAACGGGTCTGGATCAATGATGGAGAAGCTCGACAGTGCACTCTGCAGGAAGGGGTGAATCTCTTCACTTCATCCAACTATGAGTGCATGACTGCTGATTTTAATCGCAACCGAATTTATCAGACAGCCATTCAAATTGCAGCGATGAAGGACAAACGCAGATTTTTCGAAATCGGCGCTGGCGCAGATGCCGTGATGACGCGCATGATTCTCGATGTTCCACAACCCACAGTGGTTCAGTCGATCGAAGGTAATGCGATGGCATTCGAATATGCTTTGCAACGACTACAAAAAGCTGGTCATCAGCCTCATCGATGGTCATTGTCACATCGACTGTCGACCGAAATGCCCATACTTAACGCTCCTGTCGATGCCCTTGTGCAAGAGTTAATTGGTTTCATTGCAAGTCGAGAAGGCATTGTCTATATCATGCGAGATGTTCAAAATCGTTTACTCAAGAACCAGCCCGACCCGCCATTGATGATCCCTGGAGCAACAGCCACCTTTTTTAAGCCCACTTTGATCACTACAGATGATCTTCAGTATCATTTCATGAATCGCCGCAGTTTATTCACAACTTCAGATTCAATTCTCATAGGAATGCTACCCTTAGACCGAGTCAACCGTCACCTCCAATCAGGATGTCTGGAATTTATCGATTTTACGAAAGATTTAAACACACAAGTTCAACAGTCACATACAGACGCCTTTGTTTTTCAAAGTGAAACCAGGATAAACAGTCTATCGTTGTGGATTTGGGCTGGATTCGATGTCAACAGTGGCCACAATGCCACGACCGCCTTTCCTTACGGATGTCAATCGCTCACCGAATCTGAACAGAAAACATGGCAAACCAAGCTGTCTTTTTCAAGCGCGACTGGCATTGATGGCACATGCACCGCATCGAATTGGCAGAACTATGTCATGCTCTTCCCTGGTCTTGAACCATGGACAATGCAACCAGGAGAGATCATGACGGTCAAAAGTGATTCTGATATGAGAGATCTGAATCCGTTTTACCGGTTTGAGATTCGATCGTCTTCACTGGACAAAAAGCCCATTCACTTTCAATTTGGTTCATGTGAATTCTATTACAAGCAAGTCATACCTGCCCGAAGGGCTTCCGTTCATTGGCGTGTCTGAATTCTAAATACGAACAAACGATACGATCAAGAAGGACGTTCCCCTATTCATGGAGACGATCCTGGGCAAAGATGTTGACGACCAGCATAGAGATATTGCTACCGCGTTTCTGGCCTTAAGTCATGGTGGATTCATTACAGCCTCGATTGGGGCAACCGCGATTTCTGTGACATTGGCCGGCCTGCGATCGGGCATAGGACAAGTCAATAACACATTTTCTAAACGGCTGAAACAACTTTCTATTGGATGGGCCGCTGGAAGCACTGGCATTACCGTGTGGACACAGTTCGCTATCATCCGGACTTGGCAATCGTCTGCGACTTACAAGCATCAGATCTTTGGCAATTTAGGTTTTAGCATTTTGACGCTGGTCAACGTGTTCATCGGTTTACTTAATCTTTGGACTGCGATTGCACAACTGCAAAGTTAAGAAGCACAACTTCTGTGCCCGGGTGCAACTTGTTTAGTGCCGCTGTCAACTCGTCCACTGTAGCTAGCGAGGGTTCCATATCATACGTATGTATATGAAACAGCTCAATTGACCTTGCATAGGTATCAAGGTGTGTCACATACGTCACCCAAAAGTTCGCCTTGTTGTTGGAATGAGGTTTGAGAGATCGGGAGTTGACCAGAACAGATGAGATCTTATCTTCATAGGGTCGCGCCGCAATGTAACGCAGCCTTGCGATTTCAGAAGCTTCTGTAATGTCCGATGCGCCCAAGCCATGCTTCAGGCTCACCACAGACGAGTCATGTCCTTGGAGCACGTATCGGTCATTGTATTGTGCATGCAACAACCAATAATGATACTCGACATCTACGGCAGCACGGGCGTTAGAGGGTGCGTCAGCGAGTGGGTCAGCCATTGATGTTCTGTCGATGATGTTCGAGCGTTTTGATTCATGGAAATAGAGCGAAAACCGCCACATTAAACCTTAGCAATGTACCCCGGCTATGACGTGGATTGCGACTATGCTTATCGCCAAGATGCAAGTGACAACTCGGATTCAGATGTGGCCGAGCTTAACGGAGACGGTTTGCCAATCAAGGATCAATATACAACCTATGATTACACTGTCGCCGACAAGCGTCTGCAAGCGGTGAAGGAGACACGTCCTCATTATGAACTACTCTGGGAGCCAGATCTGCCAGAATTCAAGTCTGATTCAGAAAGGCGCCAATATTTCATGAGCGATCAGGGTCTGAAACATAAATGTTACTACAATGTGACGATCGACACACCAGACTACAAGGAGACCCAGGAGCACATTACAGCATTGGAGAACCGGGTCGTTGCACAGTTTGTGAGCAAGAGTGTCAAGAAATGGGGAGCTCAATCAGTTTTGCGTGTGTTGGCTGCTACAGAAACTGGCTCTCTCTTCTGGAGTCTGAGACGTCTCCATCCCAACATGCAAGGCTTTATTGATCAACTGCCATCTCCTCCTCCCCGTCAGAGCCGCCGTATACCTAAATGTGATATTTTTTTGTTAAGACCCAGTGTCTAGAATCAAGACTCTCTCAAAACACAGAATGAGTGCACGCTGTGCTGGAGTTCGACTTGACGGTGCGCCGTGCGGCAGTTTCGCAAAGACCGGTTTCAAGACCTGTGCTCGTCACAACGGCGGCCATTGGCACAATGATGATACCGAAGAGAATTGGGATGAGGGCAAGGGCAAGATGAAAGACATGAAGCGACGAAAGGGCAAAGCCGCAAAGGAGGCTGAGGCTGAGGCTGAGGAAGAGGAGGACGTTGAGGAAGAAGAGGAGGAGGAGGCAGAGTCGGGCATGACCAACTACAACGCAAAGCCCGCACATGGCGCCAATGGTCGATTCACCAAGGGCGGAGGCAAGGCCAAGCCCAAGGCCAAGAAGCGTACCAAAAAGGCCACCGGGAAAGGCGGTCGCAAGGCGAAGAAGGGCGGCAAGGGCAAGAGCAAGAGCAAGTCCAAGAAGTGAATCTGTTTGTATCGGTGTTTTGTCAAATATATGATATGAAAACGATTCTCACAATCCGGTACTCTCGACCGCGGGTGCGCTCACGGACAGGTTTTGCAGCTCAGGAACAGGATTTGCTGAGCCCATAGTGAAGGGAGCTTCTGTTTGGGGCTTGGGGTGTTTTGCTTGCTCAGCGGCAACGGCAGCAAATGCCTCGCCAAGGACGCTCCTCATAAAGTTGTCTGGTTGTTGTGCTTCTCCTCGCCCAGCTTTGGGGTTATTGTCGTTAAAGATAGTGTGCAGACGGTTGTACGCCTTGTTGATACGCTTGCACTCGAGTTCGATGACATTTTGAACCGAGACGTTTGGCACGTTTTCTATTTCAGCGAGACGGGTCAGATGTTCATCGAACACACGGAAGAATACTGCATAGTCCGCCGCGGTAGCAGCAACTTCCTCATCGGCTTCTTGCTCGTTGTCCTCCTCTGCTTGACTTTGTTGATCTTGCTCATCCTCGCCAGAGGCTTCCTCCACGTGTTCCGGTTGTTTGCGCTTGGACATGGCTAACACTGTAACAAAAGAGTTAGAAGTAAGAAAGGTTACAACGAAACAAGAGGGATCCTACCCAAATCACACCAATCAATAAAATAACTCCTTTGATATACAGTCGTGTATTTTTGGGCCGCTGGACGCAATTCTTGATCGGTGTGCGTATAGCCCGTCTGGCGATGAGTCGGTCGGTATGATTAGCAACTCGATACAACGAATTCCAATCTACTTCATGTCCCTGACAATCCACTCGTTTGCGCCGCAATCCATAGCATAGGGTTGGCCAGTCCATCCAAAGATCATGTTCGTAACACAATATGTGCACATGACCTTCGAGACTCCATATGCTCATGCTGATGCTAAGACCTGCCTGCGTAACTGGGGGTATCTGTATGTCGCCTGCCATATCCTTTTCCCAACTAAAGACTTCAGATCGTATCGTACTATCGGGTGCACCATGCATGGCACAGAAAGCCCATATCCACCAAATCTCGGTTGGCTTTAATTCGGTGGTCGAAGCATCTGCCTCCACGATGGTGAGAGGAGGCAAATCTCGTTCGACATAAATACAGGTTGCCAGTTTGGATGGATTTCGAACATAATGCAATCGATGAGCATGCCGGTCGGAGCTGCAAATTTGTACGTGAATTTCACAAGGGGCCCAATTCATTTACAAAACAAGTATCCCCATCAAAAGGAGACAGACAACAATGCGAGTCCTTCTTATTCATCTGCTTGTCATTGCAGTGGCTTGCGCCGTCTTGAGTCCAAATCCCCCGACCATGTGTCAGTCCATGAGTCTCACATTCGCAGGAACTACGTGTCCTGGCACCAACCAATCTGTTTTGGCGCTTGGCGGGGCTGACTTTTGCACGGTCCCGTGTAACGCTAGTTCTGACTGCCCTGCCACTGAGTTCTGCAATACTTTCGGTGCATGCACCCGAGCTTGCAACAGCGATGCACAATGCAACGTCGGCCGTTGCGCTGGGAATTGTGTCAGTTCCTCCGGTGATTTAGCCGCCTTTGGAGGAGAGCAGACGCAACCGTTTTGTTCCTTTTCGGACTCGAGCTGTAGTCCATGTGAAGTACTTTTACCATCCATAACCTGTTCTCAAGTGGGATTTCACTGCAACCAGAACTCTGACTGCGCTCCTGAAGAGACATGCGATACATTATCACAAGAGTGCTTTGTGGATAACAGTTGCACGACGAATAATGATTGTCCTAATGGCCAGAATTGCGTCAGCTTTGGCGGCCAACAGCAGTGTCGTCTGTCCTTGGTGTCGACTCAAAATTGCCAAATAGGAACTTGTTTCGGAGACCCACTTTCCCCCACCAACAGTCCAGTTGGCTGTGACTTTTTCGGGTACAATGCGACAACGCACTGTCAAGAGTGCGGATTGCCTGTGCCATTTCGCTTTGGCAAATGCATCTACGCGATTTGTATTCGTGAATGTAGAATGTTCAAAGGTTGCCCCACGATGGACGCCAACTGTGTTAAAGACTGTTTCCAACGCTGTGAGGAATGCGCTAACAAACAAGAACTTTAGAACTCCATCCGTTTCGTAATTATACGTTTCTGGCAGTTTTGTTTGTCCGGTACTGCTGTACTTATGGCCGTCGCCGACGTGCCCGCATGTTCATTGCTGAAGAGCGAAGTGGAAGCCGTCTTGAATTTTGTGCGAGCAAATCCGGACATGAAAGAATCTGAAATTGTGGCGTACTTCAAGCCTAAAATCTCTGCCGACTTGATAGGAGTCCATTTTCGATTCGCAACCCTGTTTGGTCCTCATATCTGGTCAAAGGATGGACATGCCTTTGATCTGGAGAGTTTTGAGCTTGTCCCAAAAGCCGAATGGGAGGAGCTCGAAAAGCTGTGTGCGCCAAAAGAAAACCCAAATGAGCAACTACCATTAGTGCTTGGCAATATCTGTGGACCTAAATCAGATGTCGTAAAGACGTGGGAGGAACTCATTCATCAAGTAGTACCTGTTGCAGACCACCCAGACTTGATCCTTACTCTCCAGAGACAGTATCAGGATCACAGTTGGTTTCCGACCTTGCTCAACGAAGCCAGAGGGCGTGCAGCCAACCCTCATTTTGATTCCGATTCCGATTCTGAACCGCCAGAAGAAGGCGACGAGGATGAGTCTTCGGACCGTGAAGCTGAACCACTTCCGTTTGAATTGGCAGATGACAAGTCAGGTTTAGCGGCGGATTCGGATTAGGACTTGCGCGAAGGCTTGCGCGAAGTCTTACGAGAAGACCTCCGGGACGGCTTGCGCGAAGGCGTACGTGAACTCTGACTTCGTGAGCTCTGACTACGTGAACTCTGACTGCGACTTGCCGCTGCAGCTGCAGCTGAAGCCCGCTTGGATCTCCGTTTCTTCTTGATTCCAGAAATGGCGCAGCTCACAACTGAGGGCCGACGTATGCCTTTCGACTTGTAAACTCTTGATGTGCAGACCGCAAAGACATTTATTCCTGTTCCCTTCCTCCGTACGCCTCGAATACACATACAATATTTCTTTGCCAGTTTAGGTGCTTCACTGCGAGTAGGGGGTCGGCCTTTGCTTTTGCTCTTGCTTCGAGTACGGGAAGACACAGAAGAGGACTTGGCTGCTCGTCTGCCTCTTCGTGGCGCAGGTTCAGGTTCTTCACCTGCAATTTCGGCAGCGATTCCTCCGGCTCCGCTTCGCCTTGGCATGTCTCTTTTATTCACAAAAGACGATGCTTGTTTTACTCGGCAAAACGTCTTTTGTCCTTCTCGGCCATTTCTTCAAACCGTTTTCTTTCCCGAGGAGTCAATTCTTCCCAGGCAGCACCCAGGAGCTTCCCAAGCTCTCCAAACGTAGCCTCTGGATAATGGTTCTTAAAGTCAACCCGGTTTTGTTTGACGAAAAACATGTAGGCGCTCAGAGGACGACTGCGACCCTCAAACTTCTTTTTCGGTTCCTTCTCCTCTTCGACGATTTTCTTTTTGGATTTCGCGGCGCCTTTCTTTGTGCTCTTCTTGCTCATCTTTTGGTGTTGCCAGCACTGCTCAAATCCTGCCATCGCTGTTCGACTGCATATTTTCCCATCCGTGACCTTCCGTGCTGTGCAACGCATCTCTTCGAGTCTACGATTAGAGCCTAGGGTTTTGTTTTCCTAACGGAAGCGTACCCTCACCCGGTTTCTACGTAACCTCCGCGCTCTGTCTTGGCTCGGATCAGCTTATTGGCAGTCTTGACCGCTTCCTCATGGGAATCAAATTTCGTAGTCTGTTTGGTGCCCTTGGCTCCAATCTTGCCGAATCGGACAATCATCTCTGGCCCACTCACTTCCACAGCCCAAAATTTGCCACCGCTCACACTGTCGGCCTCGAATGACCGCTCCCCGCCACTCCAGGATTCCTCGGGCTTGCCCTTCTGGCTTTTGCTCTTTTTCCGCGAAGAGCTGCGCTTGCGAGACTCAGATTTCTTCTTCGACGCTGATTTTTTGCGTCTTGGTGTTGATTTCTTTTCTTCTTCCTCACTGTTTTCATCTTCAGCATCTTCAACGTTGCGCGGATCTCCCTTGGCGAGAAACTTGTCGACTTTCGCTTTGTCCGCTTTCGACAAGTTGCCGTATCCGTCCAAGTCTTTGGCCGACGTCAAAACAAATGTGGTGGATCGTGCTTTTGCGGCAGATGCGAAATAGCAGGGGATATGATAGTACGTTCTCATAGTGTCGCCACCGTCTCCGCTAAAAGGATTGGGAGTAATTTTAGCAATCCGCAACTCGCCCTCACCGATCGACTTTTTACATTGATTGTATTTACAATGGCTTCGTCCAGTTGTAGCTTCTTCTACGGCGAAACCGTACAACTCCGGCGTTTCTGCGTACGTGGGCATTGGAAGCACTGTTATTGTTTTTTGAGCAACTCTAAAATCTTATTCGATACAGATGTAAACTTGACGTGACGATCTCCAATGCGTTTAAAATTGATTGCATACTCGCCTGGTCGATGAATTTGGCCGCCTTCTTCTCCCGACGAAAGAGCAGCGTCGCGTAGATAAGCCGGCAATTTATCAAGTTCCATGTCAATTTCATAGAGTATTGCTTGTTCATTTGCCTCTGGCATTTTGATGTACACATTTGAGAATTGAGTTGTAGACCCAATTACTAGGGAACACTCAGTTCGATTGACTGAGACGTCGGAGTGCGAGATTGTGCAATTATCATACAACTGGCCTTGAAGATCACAATGGCGAACAATGTACCAAAGCCACCTCCGAAGCATAGTCCGAGGCCCCAGGTGAAAAAGCGGCCAGTGTCGGGCCACGGCGGAGGGAAAGAACAAGTTTGAGTTTCATTATGGTTGTATGTATCTAAGAGCAATTGAGTCTTGTTCGTAAAGATATCTTTGACTAGCAAGACAGAATGGCCGGAAAGATAGCAGCTATCCACTATTGTACAGATGCTAGGTACAGGTGTGGATGGCAGGTATCCAACCAGCCACAAAAAAGTCACTCCGCTGCTGAAACAGGCCGAGCCAACGCCGACGATGAGGAGGGCTGCACAGATGTGTGCCCGCTGCGCACGCTGTGCCCGCTGCGCAGGCTCTGCCCGCTGCATCACTAGCATGCATTCTGCGAAAACAGACCAAAAAGCAAGAAACCAGAATGGGAATAGGCCATCAATTTCTGAAATAATATCTGATGCGGTTGAATTCGAGTTTCCATGTAATCTACTGACTGTGTGGACAAATCGGGTCACTCTATCAAATTAGTGATGCATTTGGAAAGGGCGTGTCTGGTGCTACTCCTGGTGGCAGTGGCTCCGGCCTTCGCTACATTTCCTGTCGCAGACTTGGAGTTGGGTGTCATTGTTGACACACAAACTCCACAAGTCAATATTCCATTTACGTTTCACTTTGTCGTTACGAATCTGGGTCCAAACGATGCGGGCATCCCGATCCAAGTCAACATCAAACCTCCATCGTCGGGTTGCACAGTGAACAGTGTCCTTGTTGGCGCTAGCGACAGCTATTCTTCATCCACTGGCATCTGGAACATTGGAACAACAATTGTGGTGAATGACATTCGAACTGCAAATGTCACGCTGACATGCACCACCACTGGCTGGCTGACGTACTTTGGCTCCATCAAAACTCAAACGGAAGGAGATTACAATGATCCAAACACCAACAATAACAATGTGGCTGTTCCAGTTCAATGCATGGCCCAAGTGCCAACCGCATCGCCCACCGCCACACCAACGAATTCTCCGACGAGTAGCCCTACGGCCACGCCGACTAATTCTCCGACGAGTAGCCCTACGGCCACGCCGACCAATTCTCCGACCAGTAGCCCTACGGCCATGCCGACAAACAGTCCGACCGTCAGCCCCACGGCCACGCCGACACACAGTCCAACTACGGCACCTCCAACCAATCCGCCGACACCTCCACCTTCCACGCCGCTTCCGACGCCAACCCCCACGGCTCTACCAACGGCCTTCCCAACCGCTGCTCCGACGCTGCCTCCGACACAATGCCCGGAGAACATCTTCCCAGCGAACAGCGTGCCACAATATCTGTCTTTTCCCGACGGTAATGGGTGGGAGTTAGGCACGAATTTCACAGTCAGTGTTCCAGGCATTGTCTATGGCATTCGCTTTTACAAGGGATCTGCCAACACTGGCACACATACTGGTCACTTGTGGAGCAGTAGTGGGACTCTGCTCGCCACGATCCAATTCACTGGAGAAACAGCAACAGGCTGGCAGCAGGCTCTGTTTTCAACCCCAGTTTTGATTGCAGCGAATACGCCATACATTGCCAGTTACACGGCACCCAGTGGTGGCTATTCTTTGACCCAGAATTTCTTCAGTGCGGATTACACCAATAATGTCTTTACAGTGAAGGCTCATACATCAGACTACATTGGCGTACCCGGCGGCTTCCCTTCGTTGGAGTACAATGACAATAACTATTGGGTGGATGTCGTGTTTTGCAACTGCACTAACTGTCCTGCTGGCTATACTGAGCTGACAGGATGTTGCTCCACTATGGACAGGACTTGCACGGATATCAACGAATGTCTTTCAAACAATGGCGGTTGCTCTGCGTATGCCACCTGTCACAACACTCCTGGCAGCTTTTACTGTACTTGCAATCCAGGCTATGTTGGCAATGGATTTCTTTGTGCCAATACGCCGGCACCAAGCGTGGCACCCACGAATTCTCCAACCAACATGCCAACCTCCATGCCTACCAACATCCCGACGAACTGGCCCACCAATTCTCCGACCAACATTCCAACCTCCATGCCTACCAACATCCCGACGAACTGGCCCACCAATTCTCCGACCAACATTCCAACCTCGATGCCTACCAACGTCCCGACAAACTGGCCAACCAATTCTCCAACGTATTCACCCACGACTACAGTACCGACCCATTTGCCGACCGCCGCACCAACCACTCCAGCGCCGACGAACTCGCCGACCTACGCGCCTACCACTCCAGCGCCAACCACGCCAGTCCCCACAAATACACCCACAAATTCACCCACAGCGTCTCCTACAACACCTGCTCCAACAAACACACCGACCCATGCGCCGACCACAGCTCCGCCCACGCCTGCTCCAACCCAGCAACAGTCGAATGGGACATGCCCACGTGGTGTTGTAGACGGATGGTGGCCATCTGGCCAATTCGCAAACGATGACTTTGGCTCATATGAATTGGGCTTGAACTTTTGGTCTGACTTTGAAGGCAAAGTTTATGGGGTCAAGTTTTACAAGTCGTCCACAAATTTGGGCGTGCACTTTGGTACTTTATGGACTGCCACTGGCACACAGCTTGCATCCGTCCAGTTTGTTAACGAGTCATCCTCTGGATGGCAATCGATGGATTTCTCTTCTCCCGTGCTCATTCAAGCTGGCACGCATTACCTGGTGAGCTACAACACAACTGCGGGTCAATACAATTATGAGCATGACTTTTTCGATGCTCAATTTGACAATGGCATTATGCATGCTCCAGCGGGAGCAGGTGTCTTTGCAGCGATTGGCAATTTCCCAACCATGGTTTTCCAAGGCACCAACTATTGGGTGGATGTGAACTTTTGCAATTGTACGGATTGTGCAACAGGCTATCAAGAGTGTGTGCCTTGCACTAAGGGCCATGATCGAACCTGCCAGGACATTAACGAATGTCTCACCAACAATGGCAATTGTTCTCAGTTTGCTACGTGCCACAACACTCCTGGGAGCTGGTATTGCACTTGTAACTCGGGTTATTATGGCAATGGCTTTGTCTGCAACCTGCTCCCAACTCCTTCCCCAACTGCTACACCAACCGCAATGCCCACAGCAATGCCGACCACAGCAATGCCGACGAATACACCGACCAATACACCGACGAATTCGCCGACCAGCACACCCACTAATGCACCAACGTATTCGCCGACAAACACACCGACGAATTCTCCCACGCGAACGCCGACCAGTACTCCGACGAATGCGCCGACCAATATGCCAACCAATGGGCCGACAAACTCACCGACGAGCACACCGACGAACTGGCCGACGTCAATGCCTACGGCTGCACCAACATATGCGCCGACCACTCCTGCACCTACGTCATCGCTGACCTCACCGCCGACGTCATCTCCGACACCTTCCCCACCACCTTGCCCATTTGGTTTGTTCGACCCGAACGCAATGCCAAACACGCCAGACTTCAGCGCTGACACTGGTGCATACGAGTTGGGAGTACGATTTTCTACGACGTTGCAGATCCAGATCTATGGGGTTCGTTTCTACAAGAGCGCGGCGAACGTTCCTCCCCATACAGTCAACCTGTGGCGGGATGCGGATCAAGCGCTTCTGGCGAGTGGTATGTCAAGCGAGCCGATGAGTTTTGTGGGATGGGTCACTGTGATGTTCGCAACGCCTGTGTTTATGGACGTCGGACTCAAGTTCGTGGCGAGCTACAACGTGCCATTCGGCAACTACGCTGCGGATCCGAACTTCTTTGCGAACAACTATGATCACAGTGGCCTGCACGTCGATGCTGGAGACAGTGGTCTCTTTGGAAGCCCTGGCACATTCCCCAGCACGATTTCCTCCACCTACACAAACTATTACGTTGATCCTATCACTTGCAACTGCACTCAATGTCCGCCGGGCTACCAACCCAATGCAAGCATGCCCTGTACGACAACAAGTGACCAAACGTGCCAAGACATTAATGAATGCAGCAATCCGCAGCTCAACCACTGTTCTCAATTTGCAAACTGCACAAACACTCCTGGAAGCTACATTTGCACCTGTTTGCCAGGCTATGTGGGCAATGGACTCTGGTGCAATCCAGCTCCTACCATTCCGCCGACGAGTGCTCCATCGAACGCTCCAACAAACGCGCCTACCAACAATCCCACCATTGCGCCCACGAATACCCCGACCAACACTCCCACTAAACTCCCGACGCAATCTCCCACTGCTACTCCGACTGCAACACCGACCAACACGCCAACGAAGGGGCCGACTCAGTATCCGACTGCGAACCCGACGGCAACGCCCACGAACTCTCCAACTGCCTCGCCCACAACTCCTGCTCCGACCCAAACACCGCCAATGTGCCCTCCCGGCACAGCGTCGTTCAAGATCAACAATGACCCAGGCAATAATGTTTTCGGCGATGGCACGATCAGCATCATCGTCACAAATGACAACGGCTCAAGCTTCAATTGGCTATCAAACATCAATGTGGCGGAGGTACTTGTGAATGGAGGCACGTCAACGCAAGTGAACGCTGGAGGCACTTCTGGCTGGGCTCAGTCACCGAGCAACCTCATCAGCAGTGTGACGTTCTGCTATTATCCACCGACACCAGGTCCGAGTCAGGCACCAACCAATACGCCCACAAACACACCGACCAAGTCTCCGACGAACTCGCCGACCGCGACTCCAACCGCGACGCCGACCAACTCCCCGACCATTGCTCCCACCGCTGGGCCCACAAAGACTCCCACAGCCACGCCGACCAACTCGCCGACCATTGCTCCCACTGCTGGGCCGACAAATACACCAACGGCGACGCCGACAAACACACCAACCAATGCGCCAACCAAGACTCCAACCGCAACACCTACATCAACACCGACCAATGCGCCAACCAAAACTCCAACGGCGACTCCTACATCAACACCGACCAATGCGCCAACCAAGACTCCAACGGCGACACCTACGTCAACACCGACCAATGCGCCAACCAAAACTCCAACGGCGACGCCGACAGCAACACCGACCAATGCGCCAACCAAGACTCCAACGGCAACACCAACTTCGACTCCCACGAAGACTCCTACTGCCGCGCCAACAGCAGCGTGTGTACCGACCAGTAGCACGATCAACTTTAAGAGTCCACTTGGGGCATTGGGCACTTCTCAACAATACGCGGCGGACCAAGTCCTAGTGACGGCACATGGCTATGTTGGTTCTGGATCAGCCACACCAGTGCCTGCCAATCTCTTTGGGAAGGACAGTGGAACTGGCGAACAAGGCCTCGGTCTGGTTCACGATACAGTTGATCAAGAGATTGAAAAGACTACTTTCGTCCAGCTCGACCTGTCCAACCTCTTCTCGACGGTTACTACCTCGCCTGTGGCAGTCGTTACGATTGGAAGTGTCCAAGCAGGCGAAGGCTTTACAGTGTATGGCGATACCTCCTTGGGTCGACCAATCACCTCTCAAACTCAATTGTATCAATTTATTGCTCCACCGACCGCAAGCCCGACCTCAGCACCGGTCGTGTTCACCTTCAGCGTCGCGAATACGGGCAAGAACTTTTTGACAGTGCAAGCTGCTGGACCATCCCCCACATCCAACGTGGTTTTGGAATTCATGACCTTCACGACCTGTGAACCAGTGCGCGTGTGCAGTGGTGGTGGATGCACTTGCTGCTCAACCAATGCCAATTGCAACACGGTGCAAGGTGGTGTGACATGTCCTTGCAAGCCTGGCTGTTATGGAAACGGGCTCACTTGCACTTGCCTCACATCGACTCCAACCACGCCTCCCACGCGCGTCCCAACAGCAACGCCGACGCGCACTCCTACAGCTTCACCGACCGCGCCATATGTGGACTGTACACAATCACCTGGAGCAAGTTGCTGTAAGCAATTTAAATGTGGCCCTGGGACGTACTGCAATGCGACAAAAGCAGTCTGCCCGCAAGGTCCTACATACTCAGATTGGAACAATGTGGATCCGAATCAAGTCAGCAACATCAACGACAGGAATTACTGCGAGATGAATTTCAACAACAACCTGCTGGCTTGTTGTGGTTGGCAGCAGCTATACTTTCAAAGCAATGCACTTGCCTGCTGTGTGGGAGGAACAGTCAATACGCTCCACACGACATGCACGCTCAGTGACACTGTCTCGGGCGGTGGATCCTCCCACGCGGTAGCAAGCGGCAGCGTGACCGATGGTTATTCCTGCACAGCCCACTGTGATGACTTTTGCGCGGCGGCGGGCGGAGGGCAGAGTCAAACAGACTGCACGGACACTTGTTATACCGCTTGTCAAGAGGAATACGGACAGACCGAGTTGTAAAGTGTACGGTATATGCCGGAGTAATGCTAATGCTCACTTCCGGCAATAGAAATGAGACTTGTTATTCTGTGTAATCTTCTCATCCAGCCTGATTTGCGACATCAGCACGGCATGGAAGTCTTCATTCCATTCGGGTGGGATGAGACCTTCGTGTACAGCGTTTTCCAGCATTTTCTTTTTGAGTATGGGCAAGTCCACAGCGGTGCGCTTGGACGTGGCGCCTAGTGCAATGAGCGCTTCACGGACACGGGACATACTCAAGATGGGGATTAACGTTGGACTCATGTCCGGCACTAAGAAAACATCGGCAATTGGCTAAGCAATCAATCCTGCTTCCAACTCACGGTAAGGGTCGGTTGGTCTGAACGCCAAATTTCTCCCCACTTGGCTTGACACTCGTAATCCAAGTCCTCAAAGTGCGCTTTCATGTGTCGTTCGAGCTCATGAAGATACTTGTTTCTTCTCTCTTCTAAGTCTTTGGCATCCGAATGTTGCCATGCCGTCATTCGTCCACCAATCCATGACAGCTTATATGCTCCACGCTCGATTTCTTTCTTAAGGTTCTCCTCCGCGAAAGCCACAAATTCATCAACTTGGGTTTTCGCCATTTTGCACATTACGGCATCTTTTTGCTCATTCGCGAGATCCGATTTTGCTCTAGCCTCCTCTGCAGTTGGAATCTTTGCTCGCTTGACCTGAACCGGAGCCTTTTCCGCCTTGGTGATCACTTTGCGCTTTTTATTGTCTGCCATTTTCTCTTTTCTGCCTAGAAGACATAAGCACCACTGTACAAAACTTGGAAACATCTCTCTTTAGTTTCACTCCCATTGTCTCAAGCTGAAAGCCGAGGTGTGGTAGCAATGATTGGAACGTTGGTCGAGATCTTTCTCAATCCCGATGGAACACGCATCAGCAGCCAGACAAATACCCATTTCCGGTTCCTTCTGTGACGAAGAGTCCGTGCGCTCCGCGAAGCGTTGTAAACTTCGTTAATCGATTTCATTCCTTCCCAACCTCTGAAAAGCAAAGGGAACCATGGCTGTGCACCCGGAAATTGTAGTCAGCGTGATTGGCCTGTTTGGCTTGGTGTTGTTCTTCATTCCATTCTTGTATTATGTGAAGCAGGACTTCCAACGGATCAAAACCACCTATTCGACAATCTCAGCCTTTTCGGCAGCCCCCGGCGAGTGGCCGAATCGTTTCCTTTGCTGCGTCACGTTGATTTCGGGCTATTCGCTCTTCATTTTGTTCTTTAGTGAGTACAGCAACCCGAGTCACTTGATTTCGGATTGGGAGTTTGGACTGCAGACAACCTTGTCAATGCTGTTGCCTTTGATCGGCATTTGGCATACAGACGGATCAGGGCGCTTCCTTTATTACATTTGTGGACCACCGCAGAACCGATTGTCTATCCGGCTATCCACATGCATACATTCATTGTCTGCACTGGGATTTATGCTGATCATGCCAGTTCTCCACTTGCGGTTTGTGTTTAGACACTACATACAAACGCCTTTCATGATTGTTATGGTGATATTGACAGTGCTTGATGCATTCATATTAGTTACTTTTCTCACCCTCCAGAGCCTAATTGCTCTCCCGCTGATGGTTAAGTGTTCGGTAGGAAATAACATATGCTGTGTACACCAAACCGAAACCACCGGACCTCACGCATCACCTTGCCAACTGTGCCCAGAGCCAGATCACAACGCTGAATTGCATTGCAACGCGTGCAGCAAGTCTTTTTGTCTATGGCAGACATTTACGCATGGCCAACTCTGCGGTGGCGATTTGCCTCTGGCGGTATTGGAAGGCATTTCGACACCAGACTTAAGTCAAGTACATATCACCAAGATTCCAGATAATTCGAGGGACGCTCTCTTTATTGCTAGCTTCACACTTGAGGCGTGCCTGGTGGTCTTGACACTTGGTCTGACAGCTACACTGTCGCTAGCCCGGAACTCCAAACTTGGTTGGCTATGAGCGATATATATCAGACACATATGGCGAGGCAAATTTACAGATCAGAACACCGCGCCATCACCTCGGGATCCTCCTCATCCTACCGACCTAGCCGTGCTCCTACAGTAACATTTGTCTGTTCGGTGTGTCATGGACAGTTTCAGGCTGAGACTAAACAGACCATCTGTTGCCCTTGCGCAACAAAACAGCTTGTAGACACTTGTTTCCAGTGCGCTATCCTCTAGTTTCCTAACAATCTGAAATAGATTTTTCAGCAGAAGCCATTCAGTTCTCACTGCAAGCCCCAAGATGAAGTTTCTCCTTATCGGAATTGCATTGATCTCTGTTTCGCTCGCCGCTCCAGTATACCCCACGCTATGGCAATTTCAGACAGCACTATGTCAGCTTGCGCCCATTCGCGACGAACCTGCACGCGTGGTTCAATTTCGGGCGTGTGATTTTGGCGTGACACCTTATTGCGACTCCAGCATTGCGCCCCAATTTGTGGCTCCTCAGGCAAATTGCAAGCCGTGGACGGACGTCCACATAGACTCGCCGCCAGCGCCAACTACTGTCGTCGGTCCTGCTGACCAGACCGACACTGATTTCTACTTGCAACACCACGTGGCGGCCAACAACACGGTCTCTGGGCCGTGGGTGCAAGTCCGCCTCTTTATCCCCAACACTGGCTGCACTCTCCTGGCAAATGTCGTTTGGCAGAAGGAGGGCATTACTCGCACCAGCGCCGATTGGATTGGTGAAGTCCACGATGACTATGGTCGCAGCTACGTAGTGACTATTGAGGGCAATCAGTGCATCTCCTACGGAAATGACTGTAGCCTACTCCCCCGATTCCGTCAGGATGGCACTTCGCGTTTCGGCCAGCAATGCGTCATCTGGCTCAACGCCACGTTGGGAGTCTGCACTCAGTTCAATGTAGGCACTACGGCCGCCTATGACGCCATCGTAGACCGAGTCGTGATTCCATAAGCTAGTCCGTTTCATGCGTATCTATCGGTAATGCGTATTCATATATTCATATTCTCTTCACTTGTCCGAGGGAGGCATGGCAATACAAACCAGACAGATATATCATTAGTAAAACCGTCCCCGGTATGCTGCAAGTCCGAGTGATGATCACTGACTTTCATGCCGCGTATACGCCACAAGCTTTCAAGCGACATTCAACATACAGTCGGCTGCATATTTGCACTCCGAACGTTGAAACACGAGAATTCAACAGTTTAGAGGATATGCACTGGTGGATACAAGTCCTGTACCTGGATCTGAGGACGCGAAAACGAGCCTACTTGATTCGAGATGATCGATTTTGCCCTCTTGTGCTCCAACCAGGTGGGGTATTTGTCATTCACGAAGGCATTGGTGCGGGCTGGATATTGAACGACAGTGGAACAAGACCTCGCGCGAAGAGTCTTTAAGTTGCACTGAGTTGTTTGTTGAGATCTGTGAGAATTAGATCTTTCAGTATGCTAGCCGTCTCTGGAGCCTGATCTCCCGCAGGGTATGCGATTTTGATACTTGCTTCTACAAGTTTGTCTATGTGTGTATTTCCCTTCGCCGTCAGTTTGCCATCCACATACAGCTGTGAAGCTGTTACGGTTCTTTCGTCTTCACCCAATGTGCTTTCGGCCGTGACAAATGTAAGAATAGTCTCTTCCCATTGCCAACTATCAATCTTGGGCCGAACTTCTTTGCCTTCGCGATTGTACATGGCAAAACAGTAATTCTGAAACTCGAAAAAGCTGGGTTTGTCTTGGAGCAGCTGTACGATGGCATTGCTTACATCGAAAAAGAGTTGAGACGTCATGCGCTCCAATGGTTTTCGTAGAGTCAACGCAACAGTATCTGAACGTTGCACAATCTTGAAAACGGATTCGTAGGCCGCGCGACGACGATTGTATGAGGTTCCAGGGAGAACTTTACCGCTCGTCAGTCTTTTGTTGAGATCGTCCGCAATGGAAGGAGAAAACACATAGAGCAACACGGTGACGTTGGCCAGACTCAATTGAGCACGCAAGTATAAGTATTGCACTGCCCACAGTCCACACGTCCCACAGACTTGATATTGTGTTGATAAGTTCAACGTACACACAATCCGGAGAGCTCCCGTTTTGGGCAGGGCCAGGAGGATTCCATCCCGAAGTGCCTCGACCGCCAATCGTGGCGTTGCCGTCGAATATCTCACAAGTCCTTTCGCCAAAGTCAATCAACGCCGATTGAAAGTGCCGGCAACCCTGTCCGCCGCAATTGTAGTGCAGAAGGAACCAGATTTGTGTTTCTCCATCATAGCGATCTTTTTCTACAGAGGACCGAGCGGCTTCTGTCAGCGTTGGAACATTCCCTGAATGATATTCCAAGACACCACCAAAGAATGCAGAGGCCCACGGTTTTCGTTGACGTGATAAAACAAGTTGCATGTAGCATAAATGCTGCAAAGCGACTCCTGTAGTTATTCCCCCGCCAATGTCTGTTGCATTTGTCAATCTCACTTGACATTCGGATAAATACTTGTCATAATATCCTTTGCCTGCATACTCGAGTTTGTTGTCTAATCCTTTTCGACTCCAGTTTCTCACAGCGCGTTGGTAGCTGCTACGTGGCATCTTCAATTTCTCATCCACGGGCTTCGCTTGATCATCTACTTGCTTCCTGTCACACGCCACAGCGCTCTCTGGCGTATAGTTCTTCAGTGTGTCGTCTATGAGGCGCATCCATTCGTCGGATGCTCCGGCTGCTGACGCGGCGGCTGACGCCGGTCCTGTCGGCGGATTTTTTGCTGGCTTCGGTGGCAGAGGAGGCGGAGTGGCGTCTTGAGCTGACGCTTCTGGTCTTTGCACAATCACAAGTCGAGGTCCCCTCGGCCCTTGTGCGATGCCATAGTTAGGCCGAGAAATGTCTGACCCCATCGTGGTCCCTGTTATTTCTTGATGGAGAAACGCCTTTTGTTTCGTGCGAATATGATGTGAGAGAGCCGAGGATGAGTTACGCTGATATCATGAAGCGCAAGGGGCTGATGACGATCCTGGAAGAAAAGGACAGCGATGTACTTGGATATCCGAACGACGCCAAGCTGCGCCGGGACATAGACAGTGCCTTTGCAAAACGTTTTAAAAGCTCAACCAAGGGCCCACCGAAATGGTTAAAGGCCGAGTATCATATCCATCACGAGGACTTGCTCCGAGTCCGCCAGCCAGATGAAGCTGCATGCGTGGAAGCATTTGCGCATTTTATTTATCAAGTCTACAAACAGGCGTTTCCATCCGGCACGAACATTGTGGTCGCAGATGCAATGGACGACGACTCACGAAAAGTGGCCCCTTATTCTGTAGCTGTCCATGTGGATGGAGAGATGTACAACTGTCACAATGTTCCAAGACACTTTTTGACATGCAGGAGGCGGAGTCTTAGATCTCGAAGGTCACATTGACTGAGAAAGTCTGACTCATCTTGGGCAAGTCTGTGGCAAGAGCGGCGGAAATGTCTTGATCAAAGGCTGCTGGCGCAGCTTCGTCGTCTTCGTCGTCTGCCTGTGGCGCTCGTGGGGCTGGGGCTGCTGCCGAAGGCGCCGCCGACCGTCGCGCCATACTACGACGCCCGTAGCTGTTTCCCTCATCCATCCATTGAAAATGATCATTCCAGTTGTCTGGCGTAACTTGTAGAGGACGTTTGACAACAATACCAAGTCCACGGGCGAGTACATCGGCTTGGTGGCGGGCATCTTTTGCGGCCAGGTCCATTAATCGATCTTTCAGCGAGAGTTTCAAATCATGAGTGAATGCAAACGGTGCGCCGTCCACTGTGAATCGATTCTTAGCCGCGAGTCTTGTCACGGTGTCCACCGTATCTCCAAACACATTTTCTCCAGTTTGAACAGCTGAAACAGGTGCTGTCAGTGTCAATAAGAACACTGTTCCTGCCTCATACTCGGGCGGAGGCTCCTTCTTGCCTGCACTAACATAATAGCGGAACTTTTGACGTGAGAACACATCGAGTTGAATGAGACTATCGCAATCATCATCTCTTGCGGTCTGGCCCACGACAGGTTCAACAGCTTTATTTTCCTCCTTTTCCTTTTTGCGCCGGTCTCGGCAAACATTCCCCTTCTTGGCGATAACGCGGTTTACCGCAACGCGAAAGTTCTCTGCTGCGTCGGCTGCTTGTTTCTGCGCATCCTCAATGGTGCGAGCCGCAAATGAGCTCCGAAAGTAGATACAAATCTTGTTGGGCCAACTGTACAGGGCACTTTTGCCGGTCACCGTGATGGTCGACCGTGGCTGATCCATAACGGAATGTTCCCTTTTGACAAAGTTCTGGAGGATTTTATTAAGGATGCGCGACTGTTCTGGTGGAATGATTCTGTTTACGATTTGGATGGCCCTTGTGGTGGTTATGGGTATTGCTGTTCACGCTTCTTCCGGATGGTCTCTTTCCTCTTGTTTTGTGAGCTCTTGGAGCACGCACGCGCGTGATTGTTGCGTTTCTTACGGGCCGCGGATGATGTGCCTGCGCTGGGGAACTTGTTATGATTCTTATTGGGATGTCCTGGTCAATCATGAATCACTGGACGAGATTTGGGCCACAACGGCGCTCGAAGAACACCCTGTGAATTCAACTTCCGATTGCTGGACTCGAAGCGAATGGGCAACGAGTTGGGACGATCCGGCCGGCTCCTTCCGAACAGTTACCATTCTCCTGATTTTGCTATTCGTTCTTCCTTCCATCGGCATTATAGGCTGGTGCGCATGGCAGTCAAAACGTGAAACAAGACATCTAGACTATACCAACCCGTTTTATCAAATCTAAATGCTACCGGCCGCTTCGACAGAAGAAGCAGACGAAGAAGAAGAAGATACCACAGGAGCCACCAACCTTGGACGTTTGCGAAGGATACTCATGCCCAGATCAGTGAGAACTTGTCGATCGCCAATCGTTTCCTCGCGCAAAACTGCTGTAAAGGATTGACTCAAATTTAGCCAGGCTTGTTGCACACGACGTTTGGAGGTGGCATAACGTCGGCCAGCATTTGTAGCGGCATCCTTCAAATCTTTAGATGCTGGATCAATGTTTCGAGTTTCGTGAAGTAGTTCTGCCTTCACCATCGCCTTTACCAAGACAGCCACCAATTGTTCCGCAAACCACATTTCTGACCCATAAAGAATGATCCGCGGCTCGTCATCGACGATGACACTTAGTCCGTCCACTCTTTTGCGACTGAGTAACACTGCTACATCGGCTCCAGTTGTGTCAAGATCTCGTCTCAGTTTATCAATTTCGGAAGGATCCAACCGATTGAATGAGCTTCTCTCGGCTCTGTTTTTGCAATCGATCAATAGCGTCTTGGCTGGCCTATGTCCAAAAATGAATTGAAAATCGCCCGAGTGCGGTTCATGTGATGTCCGTCTCAATTTTCCTATCGAGCTGAAGTGTTGCATCATGAATTTTTCAAACTCATCTTCGAGCCGTACACCAATTAACGTCGGTGTCAAGGAGCCCCTGATCAAACCAATAGATGGCAGACCCGCACGTAATTCCTTATTTTCTGCGTTGACTGCGTCGAGCGTGGCCTGTCCCTCTCTAATCTGTCGCTCGTATTCAACACATCGGAGACAAGCCATTGGATGTATGAACAGAACACCAGGTGTCTCACTTTGAGGAAACAACGGGAGACTTGCCGAGGAGAGGCTGAAGCTCCCATGGAAACTTGCCCTTGACATTTGGCCAAACCAGTTGCAACACAGGAATAGGCGGCTTTGCGGATTCAGCGACAGGCGCTGCCGCCGCTGCCGCCGCCGCTGGTGGTGCCACCGGCTCCGCAGCACTGTCGATGTGACCGATGAGATAGCTAAAATGCGCGGGGAATTTGCGCGCGTCATCAATTTGCATAACATACAATGGCAACTGCTGGATGAATTCACCCTTCGGTAAAATCACGCCGGCCTTCCACTGATCTGGATGCTCCTGCCGATGGTGGACAGCCGCATCAAGGATGGCCCCCGTCATTTCTGATGCCAATCCCATCAAGCAAATCTCCATTTGTCCCCGCAAATGCTCCCCGATCGTGTGTGAGCAATTCGCCACGAAGTCGTCGCCGACGGTGTGGATGATTGCAATGCTGTTCTTCTTGATGCTTTTCTCAATCCGATCAGCTAAAGACTCGTCTGGCACCATTTCTGGCTTTGTCGCGGATGCTGTCGCGGATGCCTTCGCGGATGCCTTCGCGGATGCTGTCGCGGCTGCGGCTGCTTTTGCTTCTTTTGCCTTGGCGGCGGTCTCCTTGGCTGCCTGTGCGCGCTCTTTCGCTTCAATTTTGTCCAAGGCTAACTTGGCCCATCCCTTCACTTGAGCAGGAGTTGCTGTCGCTAGATCGTCGTGTTTACACTGCGGGCCATGTTGATGGTCTTCCATGAGAGCGCTATGATGTCTTATTTCCAGTGGCTCCTATTTGCACGAATTGTTCCAATTGCTGCTTTAGAAATGCAATGGTAGGCGATGATCCGAGATGCAACCCAAGTTCATGGAATTGCTCTAGGGCGATTGTAGCGGCAGAAGCTGATTTGCAAGCGCGCGCTTGTTCAATCCAATAAAAGCACATGCTGCAATGTTTTTTGATTGGACGGCTTCGCCATTGTGTACAACCGAGACACCTTTCGCAGCAATCTGGACAATAACGTATCGAGCCCACCACCATACGAATATCTTCAGCCCTGGTAGGCTTGGCACACACGTGACACGGGGAACGTCCACATAATCCACATAGTGCAAGAGCGTCTGGCCGGTGAATGGAACGTTTGTGGCAACAGAGACATAATTGAGTTTCTGCTTCCCAACATGACTGACATTGCTCATTCAATGTTTTATACGATACGATCAAATCACCTGCCGCGATCGCCCTGAATACCTCTTCCGTTCGAACTTCATAAACTTCCACGAGTTTGCTTAGTGCCTCATGTTTCTCCTTGCCAATCGCATGAGTGTGAAGCACTTCAATCGCCACCTTCATTTGCCCGTTGCGACCGAAAACACCAACATCGACCTTGTAGTGCGGAAGGCTGAGGATGCTTTGCTCTGTCAACGCGTGAGTAAACTTGTGTGGGTCTGTCAAACATGATGGACGTGACACTCTCGTTGCTAGGCTACACCCATCATTACAACATATGGGCTGAAATACCCATGCCCGAAATCCAGCTCGTAGGATCTCTTTCACCCGCCTATGCTCCTCGCTTTCTCCTGGCCCTCCTTGACGAATTGCTTCGCCGTCATTCTTATGTTCAACGGCACAACTAGTACCCGCTCGATGGGCAAAGTGGTCGACTCGAATGTCTCCGCCTCGGCGCAAGACTACTTCCTGTAGACATCTCGGGCAATAAAGCCGCGGGGGCAAGTCGCCCTGCGTAGGACTGCACTTGTACCCATCCTGGTCAAATGCAAATTCGATAAGAAGAGACGACGTCATTTTGAAAGGGGGTGTCCGATTGGACCACATACCAGACAAGAATTGAGACAAAAATGGACTAGCTTAAATACTTCTTGATAAGCTTGGCGAATCGCCCGAACGTCGAAGCCTGTCGATGTTGCACTCGCTGCACCGCTGCGACATGATCAGTGCTGGCCGGCATCCTGTGTCGCCCTCGGCGATGTACAACAAAATCATCAGCAAACTGGGCGGGCAGGAGTGGATCAGACTCCAATGACGAAGCGGCGGCCCGCGCAACATCGCTCGCCGGACCCTCGATGGTACCAGGAACTCCAAGTGAGAAAGGTCGAAGATTCAGGTCCTCTTCCGGCACGCCCGCTGCCGCCAAAAGTTCGCTCGGGCGTCTCACTGCCGCACGCGCAGAGCAGGCGCCGGGACTGCTAGAGTTGCAACTCTCTGGACCAGGGCTGCTGGAGCTGGAGCTACCACAGCTACCGGAGCTACTAGAACTAATAGAGCTGCTCGAGCTGCTGGCAGTGCTGGAGCTTTCTGGAAAATGGTCCGGCGGAAGATCCCGTGTGCGTGTCACCCATTGATTGGCATCCTGGGGCCTCAAATAAAAGTGTAAGCGGGCACCACAGAGTTTTCCTGGATCAGGGTCAAATCCACCGATGACTTGGCTCGGTTGTCCCAAAACATAATACACGGGATCTGCGGCGATGAATTCATGGTTGTACGAGCGTGCGGTTTGTACGTGATCGTTTAGGCACAGACCAAGGCGATCGGGGTGGTAAAATCCAACTGTCGATGAGACTTGAAAAGCTCCGTGTTTGTATCGTACGCCATCTTCATCGCGCCCGGCCCAAATTGGAACAACAACCCTATCTCGTTCTGGATCAACAATCATTTCCGCAATCACTTGCCATGGTTGGCCTTCTGTCGCTAGGACGGCCTTGTAGGCGAAAAATGGCTTCTTCTTTCGCATCCGGTCCGCAATGTAATCAAATTTGACATTTGCGCCATCACGATGACGTAACAAGAAGGTCTGTTTGGCCAAGATTGCCTCGTCATACTTGTCAGCCTCAAATCGCGCGTTTTGTTGTTCAATTTCTTCTGCTTCCGTCATTTTGCTTTCTGGCTCTCCCTCTGTGACAGCTGGCCCACCAGGTGGACCATCGGGCCGGCAATTGTGAAAGGATATAAACCACGACTCGGATGCCCCATCTTGAAGATGCAATTTTTGCCGATGGCCTCTCCGGTGGTTCTGTATTCCAACTACTCGGAATTCTTCTGGCAAGAGCATTTCAGGGACTGGGCGAAATTGGAGATCAGTACGTTTTGTCCACCAGAGACCGCTCCAACGAACCATGTGAGTTGAGGTCATGCAGGGTAGATGGCCCATGGGCTGCGATGTTTTGAGCATCCATGATTGCTTTGTGTAATCTGATGTTACATAGCCAGCTGCGAGCTTGCCGCCTCCAGCGCAGGCGCGTTTGAGGAATCGCGCGGCCGCCCTGCCACCCTCGTCAGCAAGTTCCTTCAGAATGCTCTTCCGGCTGTCCCTGGCGCCCGCTGACCAACTGACGCGACTCCACGCACGTTCCGTTTCGGTAAGATTAGCAACCTCAATCCTCACTGGATGCCCAGGTGCGTGACACTTGAAACTAGCGCGAACTCCGGCTTCTGTGTTGATATGGTATAGCCACATCAAGTGGCCCAACGTGTCTCGTTGCATTGCCGTGGACTTGCTTGTCAGCGCGTATGCTTGTTGATGTTCAGCCATGGAAACCGGTCCATCGTAAGGCCGCGTACGCCAGGATGTACCGACAAGATGGAGCCGCGAATCCAAGTCAAATGCAACAAGAACTTGAGAGCACGACCATTCATCATACAAGGCGTAGCAATCTCTCGTTTCTGCGTCAAAGTGCTCTGATTCATGAGGCCTCCAGGTGGTCTCCTTGGAGAACAAGACAAATAAACGCTGTCCGGCTCGCCACAAGAAAATATCATGTCGAGACTCAAGTGTTGGATGTCGAATCTCCTCCTCCGCTTCCAATGTCAAAATCTCCATGGCGTGAACTTGGTCAGCATTCTTCCGCGGGTAGAGGTCAAAGGCAATGTAGTTTAGTTCACGTCGGTTCTTCCACACAAGATCACCCAGACATCCCGTGAACTCATCCCAATCCCAGTTTTCACGCAATCCGAGTTGCCCATGTGTGACATCTTTGCGAAACTTCATAAAGGTGAGAGCAGGAATGTCATCCGAAGCATGCAAAGCATCCGACTTGCTTTCCGGTGGAATCCCGACGATCTCGGATTTGGAGATATTGCGAAAAGCCACGAGTGGAGACACAAGTGTGCCGGGCGCCAATGTCAGTAAGTCTAAGCCCCCAAAACACCGCAAGTCTTCCGACAAAGTCGGCAAGTTAGTCCACGATTCCAGCTGCAGTACTGCAGGAACAGCAGTCAGAGGGGGTGGGCATAAGAGTAGGTTGCGGACATAGATCGCAGCAACAGTGTGAAACTGATGGAATAACTTGTTGGCATACCAACCCGCCAGATGCCCGAGTTCAACATCCCGAACCGCAAAGTCAGCGAGCGTCAACATTGTGGCTTCTACCGCTGACATCTGCACGTCAAATTTCATTGAAAAAGAAAGAAACTTGTAGAGTGCAGAGTACAATTTTTTAGTTAGTCCTGTGCCCTTGTAGATAAGGGTTAAACTTCACTTCAAAGCTATGTCTGAAGGATTTACACGCTCTCGCTCTCGATCTCGCGACGCTCGCCGCAGCCGCAAGGACGGCGATTCCACCACCACCACCACTCATACCCATTCCGATTCGGACGATCATGGTGGCGACAAAAAGCGACGAGATGACCGCAAGAAGCGCATTGCGACTTGGGAGTGGATTGTTTTGCCCCTGGCGTTTGTCCTCGCCGTCTCTGGAACTTGCCTGCTTCGTCCCGTGGCGCGACCCACCATTGTGACGTCCATGCCACCCAACTGGGTTGTCGGATGCTTTGCTATTGGTGCTTGTGTTGCGGCTGGGCTCGCCTGGGTCTTTGCACGTCACGCTGGCGATCGTCGCGAAGACAAGAAGAACAAACCAAGCACCACCACGACCACCACGACTACTGGTGATCAGTCCGATGAAGAAAGCCGCCGCCGTCGCCACGAGGCTCACCGAAATGGCCTGAAGAAACTGGCTGACATCTTCTACGGCGTGCTCCTCGGTGCACTCATCATTTGGGCTTGGTTGTATGGTGGCATGCAGTACTCCTATGACATGAAGATGGCTGCGCTCTTCTTCCTCATCCTGATCGCCGGTTACACCCTAGGTCTCACCTTCTGGACCTGGCGCCATACTGAAAAGGGCGGCTGGTGCATCATCCCATTGGTTACTTGGTTGTTCGTCATGCTCATGTGGTCTATGATTGAGATCGAGTTCGCCGCCTCCTCCGGAGGTGGATCGATGGGTGGCGCTGGCGACATGGCAGGCTATGGCGGCGGTCTTGGAGTGGGTCTACACATGGCACTCGGCGGTGGCCCTCAGTAAAAAAATCTGAAGGGCTGTGCCTGTTCCGGTTAAAGACGAATGGAGGTGTTTGTAGTCATTCGATTTGACCATGCGTTAAAAACATCGAGAATTATATGCCAAGACAAACACTCAGTTGCCGTTGACCCTTTGTACACTGACACACTGATCTGTTCCGCTACAGGCAACAGTTGGCAGGAAGCCAAAGACAGGGCCTTGCACTTGTTGCTCTGTTTTCACATTTCCTAAAAATGAGTCGAATTGGTGTGCCCAGTTTGTGGTGTCAGTCCACAGTGCTCCGTATGCCCGACAAGGCCTGTCCAGTAAAGCAAAAATGATTGGACTCCATATTAGCAGCATCCCTAGCGAGAAAAGACTGAAAGAAATCCGTACCTTCATCTTCCGGCACACAGGCATCAAAGTCACGCGCATTTCATTCACTCACGCGGATAGAACCGGTGTGGTCTTTGCTGATGTCGCCAGTCCTCATGATGCCTTTACCATGATTGATATGATGCACTGTTCCTGGTGGCATTCAAGATGTCTTTCTGTGAAGATTGCGAAGGGATCGATCAATGAGATGAGGGCACGTGCTCCTCGTATGTACCAATCGATTCAAGAGATTCTTTCAAGCCGTCCTCGTCCTCCGACAGGCGTGACGGCATTTGTTCAGGAAGAAGAGGACGAAGAAGAAACACCTATCGACAAAATCATCATCAGTCCGCCAGCAACAGCCACTCACAATGGTTTTCAATCTGCCTTTCAGGCAGGTGATGCTCCTCTTCCCGAGGACGCGCAGCAAATCCAACGCCGACCCCTTTCGCCAGTCGGTCCTCCACCAAATGCTGTCAGCCCAAGCTTTGCGGCAACCATGGGCATCAGCATACTCGTTACTCCTTCGCCCGAAGAAGATCCCGAACTGGAACGATTCACACGCATACATGAGCAGAATTGTAAAAGTCTTCCAAGATTAGACTTCCCTCCGCTGCAAAATCCTTTCCTTTCCAGAGCCAGAGCCGACATGAATCGTTCTGCTATTGTCAGCGGATCTTTGCGAAGTGATGTGCAGCCACCACCATATTATCCCTCACTGCCGCATCGTCTGTTCAACTTTGCCAACACTTGGGTCCAAATCGAAAGAACACAGCAGCTCACTCCACAAACACTCAATGACATGTGTCTGCGAGACCTTGCGGCCTTGTTCTTTGTTCCGCCGAAGCAATTGTGAACTTCCGTAGGGTATGTTTCTGCAAAATTGAGTATCATTACCCCTTTTTGCAAGACTTTGTGCATCTAATGGTGGATGCACTGCATGTGACGACGTCGTATCCGAAAACGGAGAATGTCATGTCGAGATATGCAGTGCATCTGAGGAATCCGGGAGACGCAAGTATGAAACTGTTTCGCCAGCAGGTGGACGTTGCCAGGCACAGGCAGTCCAGAAATCGGCTTTGGTCACAACCGATGCCAAAATCGCCTTTGGACTACAAGACTCGAAACAAGTTGGTACAAAAGTTGTTTGCGTTTGATGGCAATGGCATGTTGGTGACATCGGCCATTCAAATGTTTGATTATTGCTGTCGGTTTACATTGTCACGAGATCAACCACATGCGTATAGCTTTGTACTCCTCGCACATGCCTGTTTGTCTGTTGCCCTACTGACTCCAATTGCACAGCCACCGGGCACACCACCCAAACGGAAAACAATCCCAATCCAGCCTCAAAAGATGGGCATAGACACTGATCTAGTCTCCCGGCTGGTGCAAAGCAAACCTGGATATTCCAAGGGTCAATTGATTATCATGCATAATCATGTTTGTCGCTTGCCCGATTTGCAAGCAGTCGCATTAGGGCCGCTACAATGGATTTATCAATTTGGCAAACAACTTCGAATGCGCGGGGAGGTCTTCGCCATGACGACCATGTATGTGGAACTGCTTTACTGTCGCGAATGGTATATGGGTGTACAACCTGCAACCATTGCGGCGGCTGCGTTACTCCTCGCGCTGGGGAACCTGCATTTTTCACAACGAGAAACATGGATCCATTTTTGGAGAACCATCATTCATCTCGATAGTCCAGTCGCGGATGCGGTTCGCATTATGTATCTCATGCATAATCTGCATGTGTGGTGTCTCGCTCATTATGGCTTTCGGGAAGACACATGGTACAAGGTACCACCAAAAAAAGAAGACTGGGGTGATTTCCATCACGTTCTGAACAAATATGACGATCCAGCAAATGGCAACTTTGCCATTGCAATCACTCGCGCACCTTTGATTCCTGAACAAATTGCAATGTTATCCCAACTTGGGTTTGGTTTGATGCTTCCCGGTGCTGCTAATTCGTTGGCCTTTGCGCCACATTCCACATTGACACGCAAGGAATTGGAGTGGGATCTTGGATTTGTTCCTTCTATAAAGCCTATCTCTTTGCCTGTCACTCCCAAAAAGAAACGAAAGCGAGATGACGAACCAGCTGAGTAGACAATATCTATGCTTAGGTGTACTCGTGATTTTGTCCATCGGGGTTGTCGCTGTCAGCGCGAGTCGTCGAAACACATACACTGCATATCTGATGCACATCCAGCGCTTTCTGCATTCTGTACTTGTGCTAGATTCGCTCAAGCCATGGAATCCAATCATTGTATTCTTGGTGGGGATCGCTGGCACCGCCCTGCTGCTCCGACAGCAGTTCAAGGTATATGTAATCACCATTGTGATTACGTTTGTAATTTTCTTGATTTAATCCGTGTGTTGGGTGCGCACTCTCTGCCTGTCGTCCCAGCGCGATGAGTGAACAACAGCCAGGCGGAGATACCGCACTTCCGGCGGCTCTACAGCCCCATTCTCCCATCCAAAAGGTTTCCAGCAATTCCAAGGCCTGGGGGACAAAGAAGTATGAAGCCGCAAGCCCTCCTGTACCACCGCCAGCGCCCCCGAAACCATCGGTTGACAGAGAGACTCGGTTTATGAGCCCTTGAAATGACAAATTGCTCCGTCTGCGGAAAACAGGAAGAGCGAAAGATTACATTTGATTGTAATATCTATTGTGGACGGTGTGGGACAAACTGGAAACGTGAGCCTCTTTTCTTTTGTGGAGACGAGACGCACGTCAAATCTGTGAGAATAGATCTACAGCAAAAGCAAGCGAGTGGATTTCATGTTGAATGCGAAACCTGTGGCATGCCATGTGATGAATTTGAGTGTGATATTGTTTCTTAGCATACGCTGAGTTTTCTATGGGAAGAGGAAATGACCAGAGGGGGGCATGCAAGTTGAGACGGCAAGTTTAGATTCTCGTTGGAGGACAAAGCCCTTATTCCGTATCAAGTTTCACGGCCCCGTCCAACATAGTGAAGAAGCTCAAATTGAGTGGGTAAAACCAGATATCGAACCTCACACTGGTCCGATACGAAGGCGACGTGCACACCCCGTTCCTCCCAGGCTGCAGTTGACAATTAGAAAAAAGCGTTGGAATGCAGAACAGTCACCCACGCTAGAGAATGTTGGCAGCTATCTGATGTTTGTACGGAATCCAAACTCAAACACTTATACCGCTGTCCCAATAGTGTGTTGTGACGCCGGTCCTGTCAATTAATTAAGTCGTTCCACCGCTTTTTGGTGCAAGAGAGATACGTCCATGTCTGTCTTTGATGATTTCTCGACTCCAGCGTCCGAGGCCAACTTGGCCATTCAAGCTACCATTTTGTATCTCGTGTCATTGGGCGCACTCACAGTCGGAATCGTGGCCTTGGTCATTGCGATCAAGATCAAAAAGGATTGTGATGTCTTTGCGAAAACCGTCACAGATAATTTTACCAAAGTGGCAGGAGACATTCAGACAGCGTCTGTGACCTTGAGTGAATTGGCGACGGCAGCACACATCACTACAACAAAAGATTTCCGGAGACTAGCCTCACGCAGAGAATAAGTAATGTGTTTTAGGATGCTTCATACGCACTTGCATTCTGAGAGTCATGTGTCGGCTTTAAAGCGTACAAACTTTTCATGGTAGTGACTAGACCACTTTTGTCCACAAAGCATAGTTCTTCAATAGCCATACGAATAGCTCTTTCTGGTTGCCGTTTAGCCTTGAGACGTCGAATAATCTCCTTCCTGGGTATTCGACTCTTCTTTGCAAATGCAGAAAGAATATGCGACTGGATGAGATCCACATTGGCAGGCCCGGGCGTCGTCGACGCTGCCGCTGCCGTAGCTGTCTCTTTCGAACCCGGAATTGGGATTTGCCGAGGTGGGATGAAGGCTTTGGAGGAAGAGGATGAGGACAGTCGAGTTAATCGTCCAGCAGAGAAGCGCAATCGTTGTATCTTGGTGGGTGGGATTTGAAGTAACTCCTCCCCGTGAATATATTGCACTGGCAAAATCGATGGAGGTTCCTGTAAGCTAGACACTGGCCAACTTAGTTTAGAGCCCAAAGGAAAGGTTTGAAACTCAATTTCACCACTATCCGCGCGTTTTCCGAGGCGTCCGAGTGGTGATCCTGGCTTGCGAGGCACAATAAACCAAAAAGTACGAGGCGGAGTAAGGCTTGGCCATTCTTTAATCTCGGCTTGTGCCGAAGAAAGATGTTGAAACAATTTTGATCTATCACCAGACGCTCCATCGAGTGTAATCGAAATGGGGCTCATGTCTGCCGATGACTGAGTTTGTATTTGTTTGCCATCGAATTCAACCTGCACACCAGGTAGCTTGAAATGCAAAGGACATTCGAGACCCAGTAATGCCCAGCTTGCAAATGCCACAGCTGCAAGAGCATGTTGATGAAAGGGATAAGATATTCGACCTGTGCTATCGAATACTGTGACTTTGTTCCTATCCTGGAATGCAACAACGAAGGGGCGACGATGCATATCGCTCGCACGCCTTGTAATAATTTGTATGGCAGAAGCTGATGTCGGAACACTGCCGAAGACTACTGCAACATAGTGTCGATATTCATCGATGGCAAATAGGCTGCATTTAAATGTTGCATCAATAACAACTTGCCAATTCAAGACATGAAGACTCCACTTTTGAGCAATATGAGCCTTATTCACTTGCTCAGCCAGAGAGACAGGCACATAGGCTTCCATAAAATCGGGCAGAGTAGCAGGCGTGGGCGATTTTCGTTTCATGATTCGTGAAGGCTAAATCTTGTCACATTTTTCAGGTGTTTCACTTGAAATGCAAATGTGTTTCCATTCAATTGAATTCGCAACAACCGTTGCTTATTCCTCTCCAGTGTCGATGAGCGCAGAAGACGAAGAGCCAGAGGCGGTGGCCGACGAAGAGGAAGAGAAGGAAGAGCTGCAGCCTGACGGCGATGCCGAGGCTGAGGGCGATGCCGAGGCTGACGCTGAGGCTGACGGTGAAGAGGAAGAGGCTCAGGCCGAATGTGACACCCGCATGTTTGGAGATCAAGTAGAGGCAATGAATCAATGCTGGTGGCAGGTCAACACAACATCTTCCGAATCGCCAAGCATGGTGTGGATTGTTGTCAGTGACGCTAAGCATCTTTATCGAATGGTAGAATTAGGTTACAATCAACCTAATTTCATGGATGAGGATGGAAACGCTATTGACATGCCAAAGATCTCTGAATCGATGGTGGTAATTGTATCTGATCCACAAGATCTTCCACCTCGACATTTGTGGGATTCAATCATTGCCACAAAGTTACGATTTGTGGATCTGAAAGCAAAACCGAAAGAGGTCCCTGGGGCCTCTTCAGGAAAGAAGAAAGCCAAAGCCGCCGCTCCTTTGCCTGTTCATAAAAGGTGGGGGTCTCCACCTCCAAAAGTGATTGTCACTTCATATAAGACCATTGCCACTTTGGGAGTCAAAGGCTACTTAAGAAAAGCACTCCGAGCTCATGATGTGGCATACATGTATTACGTGACCAGCGGATATCATTCTACAAAGGATTGGCAGAAGCGGATGACAATATTCGAAAAGCTCAAGCTACAAAATGCTTTGCAGATCTTTGCGTATGAGCACGTTGTGCCCAGACGAAAATCACTAGTGATACATGAACCATTTGTTGTTGCTGGCTCTTCATTTCCTTACCAATTCGAAAAAGATGGCTTTACATTCAATCATCCAGTCTTGGAGACCAAGCTTGTTGCGGAACTCGGGGCCGTACCTGATGATTTGGAGATGCCAGATCCTCCTCCCAAAATGGAATGGGAAGATGAACCTAAAATCAAACGAAAACGCAAGACTCTGTGGAGTTCTGTGCCGGGGAAAAAGAAACGGAAAAAAGGAGCAGCCGCCGCCGATCTTGAAGAGGAAGGCCAAGAGCTAGATGAAGATGAGAGACGTGAAAAACATTTACGTATGTTGTTGGGGAATATTGTATCGGCCGAAACGGAAGCCGAATACAAGGCACGATGGGCTGAACAAGACAATATGGTGATGAAACCATTGGAACATCATTTAGGGTCAACCGTCGAGGAGATGCAACACCATCGTTTACAACTCATGTCTGCTCGAGCTGTTCAAGCACTTCTTGATCATGGGGACAAACCTGTGCTCCGAAACGCGAATGCTGCCAAGATTGGAGGCTTGGGAAATCTCAATGCTGAAATGTTAGAGTACATTGTAGACTTGGTTCCACCTCAGGATGCAGCACTAGGGCTATTGATGGTCTCGCCTGCAATGCCACGGGTGGTCAAGCTCAAAGAAGGCGTTAATGGAAAAGCCGGCCGAATCCCTAAGCAGTTCTTTGACAACCGTGCAATATTGGATTATCTGGGCAAGGAAAAGATTAAACTGCTCAGAATTTTGTCCAAGCAGCGCTCGTGGCCAACATGGCTGTCGATTTTGAGACGTAACCGTATCTACTATCAGTATGAAGAAGACGAAAAAGCGGAGGGACATCTGGTGCTAACTAAATATGATCGTGCAAATTGGCTTCATCCTGCTGATCACTTTCCTGATATGGGTTTAAAGTGTAAAAAAGAGGACCCGCAAAATGTGGAAGCTCGAAAACATTACGCGATCGTTCGACGTCAATTTGAGCTTTACCGACCCTATTTATCACCAAGTGAACCTAAACCGACTCTTTTACCTCTTGTTTGGCGGATCTTGGAAGCGTGGGAAAAAGACTTAGGTTGTAAACAATTTGTCATGTTTGCTCCTCCTGCATCCGACTTATCGGATGTGACGTTTACTCATCCGGATGAACGGGGAGCAGATAACATATGGCGATTAACGATTGTTCGTCGAGCAAAAACAGCTAAAACAAGTGGTGGAAACTTGGTACTTGGAGCTATTCACAAGGAAGGTGCGTACTTGATGTCCAGTACCCCAACATTTGTATGGCAAAGACTCAAGAAGCTAAACGAATTGAAATGTGGTGCTGATATTTTCCGAGCACAGGATTTTGGACCTTGCTTCTTTTGTGGCCATTCTCAACCGATTGAACACAAGACTGAAAAGTGCATCGAGTTCGCCATGTTAGCTGGGAAAATTCTCGAAGGACGTCGCGGTGAAGTAGATCGTCCACCTTCAGAGTAAAACGCAACCGCTTGATGCCGCGGCTGGCGTATGTCCAATGAGATTTTCAGATCTATCATCAATTCCGCGACGAAAGACTGGTGGCAATGGCTTTGCTGCAAAATAGTCGTGTTCCTGCGCAATATCGCGGTTTTTATCACTATCGGGTTTGAGCCGTTCCAGTAGGTCGTCGGCGACAACTTTGAAATCTACAATGTGTTTCATGCCTGGCAATTCCACCATAGCCTTTTCTGAGGTGTGTACAGCGGCAGCATAGACTTGTCGACCCATGCTAACAGGGATCAAATCATCGTCAGTTCCGTGGTAGATGATGAGTGAACATCTATAATGCTGAATGGCAGCTAGGTTATCCCACTCGTAACTAGCAGTAGCTGCAGAAGATGCACTTGATGCAAAAACGGAATGCTTAAGCACTCTCTCTGCAACTGCCGCAACAGTTGTAAATGGTGACACTAATACAACGCGTTTAGGTTGACGTGTTGCTGCAATATAGGCCGCTGGTCCAGTGCCGATCGAATGTGCTGCGACTGTAATTCGGTTCTTGCCAAAATAGCTATCGTCTGCCAGCATGTCATAAACCCATGCAACAGATCCCCTGATTTTATGTGTTGTTGGTGGGCCAGCGGCAGCCGCGAGACCAAAACCTGGATATTCTACTGCCACAATCGTCACAGGCAATCTGTTTTGAATGATGCGCATATCATCCAACAGATCTTCGATGCGACTTGCATTGCCATGAAAGAATAAGAGACACTCTTCTGGGTGTCCACCTACCTCTGGCGCTGGTAACCATAAGCACGGCACTCCATCCAGGTTTCGAACAAACTGAAATTCTTTTTCGTCTAATTGGCGAATCGGAACGGGAGGTGGCCGATAGATGTAGGATGATAACATCTCGATTGTTGTTCTACCGTCAGCCCACTATAATGCACTATCTGTTATTTCTAGTTGGCATTGCCTTGGCCATTCTTTGTTTAGGAGTGTGCAGTTGCTGTTGCATGCAAAACCAAGATCGAACTGAACGTGTTGTTATTTCTTTGTAATGGACGAATCGCACATGCAGCCCCGCCGTCAATATCCGATGGAAACGGCGATTCAAAAAATATTGCTGCATTCGCCTTGCGATTCCAAAGTTGTCACTGCAATCACCCAGCAATTACAGCACTTTGTGGACGATGAAGTAGCTTTTCGTCGAGCCTTGGCGGTCGTGACATACGAACTACTAATACCATCAATTCAAAGGGCCATGATTCTATCCTCAGTCGATCACACGCTTCCTTACTTTGAGTTACATCGAATGGCGCCACGCGGGCCACCCATCTCTGTTGATGTAATGCCAACACCCATCAAGCATCAGTTGATGCGATGGGCTCGTTTTCCCTTGATCCGTTATCTTCAAACATTGCCCGAGATCAAGTTAAATAGTCAATGCGAGCTGGTGTGGAAAGAGCAGTATCGGATAGACCACTTGTACTTGGGGTGCTTTCCTTCCGATTGCCGCAATTTGTCGCTTTCTCCGTCGTTACAGCAGTTGCTATGGATGGATTTGAGATTGGCCGGAGTGGCTGCGGCTACGGCGCACAAGTTGAGTATCACCCCAAGTAATGCAGTCATACCCGTCAACTTGCAAGTTGGCCAAATATTACTTCTTTACCAAAGTGCGAGTCGACCGCGATTCGGTTCAAGTTATCCCATAGTGGGACAATGTATTCAGTATCTGAATCTGTGCTCGGTATCTTCGCAGGGATTAGATGACGAGTATTCTGTAAACAATGTATGGCCCTTGTACATGTTGTCCTGTTGTTTCCTTCCAATCAAATAGATATTGGTTCTTCTTGATCCTTCTCACTCGGAAAGATGCTTGACAGTATAGACGGATGTGACATCTTTCTGCCTGAAAGGCCGAATGCCAATCCAGTTTATGCCACTCGAGATTATGCTGGGCTGGACCCCAAAATTTACTCGTATCGCCAAGTGCAAGAAAGGGATGTTTTTGACGGTTATTTACTCTATCACTTGAACAAGGCACATAATGTCGTTCCCATCGATGCAGAAGCCAAAGCATTTTTTGAGCCATATGTATTTCACGCATTGCCTGACGCACGATTTGATAAACTTGCAACACTAGTGGCAACCCTACAAACAAAGGTCGATTTAGACAATGAAGGGAATGGGTTAGCTGTTATGGAAGTAAGTGATGAAGCCACATTTCAGCTTCTCATCAAGCAATCCCCTCATATGGCCGATCTGTTTGTTGATTACATGGATGACAAAAAGGATCACGTAGCTGTGCTTCGACCAAGAGATGTGCAGTGGTTTCCGAATATGATGGCTTGGAGACAACTGGGACAAGTCCTTCTCGGAGCAGGTGAAGCTATCATGAACCATCCTTCCTGGACGGACGATGTTGTCATTCTGCGGGAATATGTGCCCGCTGGTATCAAAGATGATCAATTACATATGAAGCAGAAACCAGCTCGGACATGTGTGCCCATTATTCAGTTGAAGCAATTCGAAGATCAAGTTCTGTGCATGCGCGTAACATCTTACTTTCCCGATGAAGAGACAATGAGTGCGGATTTACGTCAAGTGGAACGTCTGAAAGCATTACATCAACAGCTTCGATTTCAATTAGATGCTCTTGAAAATCGATTCACGTCACAGAGGTCGCCTCAGAGCTTTATGGCCCTACGCCAAGACAATCGGCAGAACTTCATGATTATTCCTGCGATCCTCAAACCTCCTGCTTTGATCTCGCAACAAGTGGTGCCTTACTCTTTACCCCTTCTGCAAGTGATGAGTAACAGATTGAAAATGGCAAGTTCCTCTTATGCAGGGGAGTTGGATATGGATGCGTTACGCAAGTTTGCGAAAAGTGTAACGCAAAAGCCCGAAAAACAAGAATTCGAAGTCTCTCTTTCGCCACCATCCAAGGATGGCCGATTGCTTGCCATGAAATCTCGTCTGCAAGCAAAACTAGCCGGCGATCGCCCAAAGAGCAAGCCGTCTGGCAACAAGCCAACAGTATCCGAGGCAGACGCCCAGAAGAACATGGAAGAACTTTTCCGAGACGAACGCAAAAACAAACCAAGGAAGAAGAAAAACAAGAAAAAGACGAAACCCTCAAAATCCAACCGCGGCAACTCCATCGCGACCACCCAGACGTCTTCGTCACGTGACACCTCTCCGTCTCCTCCGAGTCAGAAAGGTGTTTCACCGCCTCGCAACCGACCTGCTCCCAAGTTCTTCCCCCAGCGCCACTTCAGGCCGTCACGGTCGAATCCGCGAAAGACCCACGCTTCGCGATTTCCAGCTGATGTTCATCCACTTTGCAAACAGACCTCTCCTCCTCCACAAGCTCCCGCTCCGACGCAAGCTGTCGCCGCTGCTGCTTGTATTCCTATTCCTTCTCCTCCTCCTCCTCCTCCTCCGGCCCCACCTGCTGCTCCTGCTCCGACGAAAGCACTGACCCCTCTTCCTGCTCAAGCTCCTGCTCCAGCCACTCCCCCTCCACTTCCTCCGTCGGTACCACGACCAGTGGTTCCTGCTCCACAAATGCAACTGCTGCCGCCGCTGCTGCCGATGCCGATGCCGCAAATGATGCCAGCGGTTATTCCCACGTTCGGCGGGGCATATGTCTTTCATCCAGATATTCCATTTCCTCTGCAACAACCCAGGCCAGTGTTAAGGCAGCTGATCCGCGGCTCTGATGGCAGATATTCAGCATCTTGTAGACAATGCAATGGCTATTACACTGTATTTGCACCATGTGGGCATGGAAGCCGCATTTCTGATATCCTGTATGAAGATGGTTTCGTGTCAGCTACTTGCCATACATGCAACCAACGGTTTACTGTAAACCCGTATTGTGGTGATCCGCGATGTTGAGTCGTGTTTCTGGACATTTCTGTGTTGTTATCCGTCACTGTCCTAATGTCGGAAGAACTCAAACTGAGCCTAGTGGTGCCATGGGACCCAACAGATATTGGATCATTGATTGCCTTTGTTTACGACACTGTGAAGGCAGATCAGAGCAAGAGTAAAATTGACATTCTCAAGATGATCACGTGCAGCGACGGGACAATCGACCCATCCTGTCAGCGTGTCATAGAAGACATTAAGAAACGCAAGAATAAGAAGCGCCGAAAAGGTACTCGGGGTCGGGAATACCCTATCTATACCGGCAGAGAGGACAACAAACCGGCTGCTAGGATAGATTTGAGCGCCATCCCCGACGATGCTCCTATTGGTCCGTATGTCGCTGCTCAGCTCGCCAAAGGGTTATGAACACCGGTTTGTGTAATTTCCATAAAATCCATTCTCACTCTATTTTCATGTTTGGACAACAACAAATGGCAGCAATTGAGGAAGCCTCATTGGCACATTTGGATTCTCTCTTTTCGGCCAGCCATCAGTTATCAGTGACAGTTCAGGAAGTCCAAAAACTGATCGGGTGTGTAACAACGCGAACATGGGAATCCGTCTTGTATGAAGCCAGGCGTTTACTCAACAGTCGGAGTGATGAAAGCTGGTTTGCTTTCACAGACAAGGTGAAAACAGCATCCAAGAAACCAGAGCTTCAAGAAGCTTTGCGTGAGTATGAAAGCGTTTGGTGCCGAGCATATGGTGACTTGATTCGGAGTCATTTCCATCGCTTCTTCATCGATGCCAAACAACACTCACCACTGATGGTCAATCCGATGAAAGTTGATCCCATCAATGAAACAGGACCCCGGTTGAGTGAATTGTTTAGTGTCCAGCTGGAAGAGAACGAATTGACAAAGGAAGTGATTCAACGGCATCGGGCGAATTGGAAAGACCTAAGTCTTGGTTTGAAAGCTATCTTCAAGGGACGTCGTGGCAGACCCTTTGCTTACAAACTGCCCTCCATTCCAGCGTTTGGTCCTAACAATATCCCCCAACTGTTACAATCACATGATCTTTACATTTTCGTGAGTCATCTCACTCCACCTCCTGATATTGTATATAATCGTGCAGGTCTGGACGAAGGAGCTACTGAATTAATCGTTATGTTTGCATTACGATCGTTAAATCATCCAGCTGCTCCCTATATTCCAATTCAATTGACAGGTGGTCTTGGATTTACCGTGTGCACTTCCACGGGTGAACCGATTGAACACAGAGATGATGTTACGATCAGCTTTAAAGGCAGAAAAATGGGACATGGTATTGTTCCATTGCATCATACATTTGGTGTTCGTATTCGATGCGTAATTTATGCTCTCAGTGCAAGAGTGGGCAAGCGTCGATTATGTCTTCGTCCATATCTTGTCGGAGCACCAGAAGGTGTTACTCATGTTTCACATTTCTCCATTCCAGTCACAGTCAAGACGAGAAAGACTTCCAAAACGAGCAAAAAGGAAGATTCTTCCGAGTCTTCTTCTTCTTCTTCTTCTGCTGTATTTATGGGGAGTTGGCATTCACATGACTTTCGAGAAGCTATTCAATTCGCACAGTTGCCTGCTGGTTTCTTGCCGCACACGAGTCAAGTCACAAACACACCAAGTTACAAGAATTGGCAAAAATTGGTAGATGCTGACAGATGGCGAACAATGCAACGTGCCTTTCTCTATGCTGCGGTGCGCTTCCCTTGTGCGGATGCTGACGTTCAATCAGATTGTGAAGAACTCAAACCATCCATGGACTCCTATCGACAATTTGTTCTCAATCGCGGGCTTTTGAACCCAGACGAGCAACATTTGTTTGTCGAAGGTGGAAAGCGGTCAGCACCTATTGAACTTTTAGCGATTGATCGAACACCAGCAAAACGCCAGAAAATGGATTGCCCTCAGTTACCACCGTGTCGACTTATCGTCACAGAAGAAGCTACACAAGATGTCAACATGGAACAAAAGCTAATTCCTCAAGTGGAAGCGAGACGAGCACGTGGCAGACCAAAAGATATAGAAAGTGTAGGGATCATTCCACCCTTTGAACTCAAATATGATGGGATTGACGCCATTGAAGTTCGGGTGGAACAAGATACCTTCCAACCGACCTTGTTTCTTCAGACAGATCTTTCCACCATGACATTTCTCGTTTCATTTTGGGCTGGAGAAAAACCTTGTGTGATCACAGGAGCACTATCCTTTAACGTTTGTGATCAAGATGGGAAACCTTTAGGTCAATCCACAGTAAAAAGGTTTACCTTGTTCAACCCAGTGGCCAAAAATCGATATGATGCTCAGGTTCTTCCTCTTTATGGACAGACCTCGATTCGTGTACGAGCACGAATCGATATTCTTCGACGTAACGTTCCTCTTATGCCTCGACTCTGTCTCCAACCTTATCTGATGGATTGTCCTACACCTCAACTCTGCTCCTTTACATTGCCAGTATCAGTTATGTCTCGGTTCAGCAGCAAGCACATCCTACCAGCTCAAGTACCACAAATGCAACAAAAGTTCAAAGATCAACAAGTACGACCCGATGCCTCTATGCGGCAAGACTTTTGCAGAGCCATGCGATTGCTTTGCACCAAAGGATGGCGACCACAGAACTCAAACTGGAGACGGACATGTAAACTCTCGAATAGAGACCAATTGCTCATTCGGGGAGTCTTAACTTACAGTCAATATAGATGGTGTGATTTCTACAGTGCGAAACAAGCACCTACAATTAAGCCTTTAGTGTATTCAGCTTGGATTGCAGCTCACGAAGGTGAATTGCGTTCTGCTAATGCAGATGATGAGCTATTATCTGTCGCGTGAGCTGTATCTGATCCATGTAGCCATGAGCGTGGTCCAAATGCTGCAGCCGAGGTGTAGAAAAAGAGATATCCTGCTGGAAAAACTGTCGCTACCAGCCCCTCCATGTATCGACTAAATCTATTGCGTTTCGGTTCCACAGGACTTCGGCGCCTTCGAATTGCCAAAAAGATAGTTGCAATCCAGAGTTCGGCCAATAATAGAGTCAGTAAGGGTCGCCCCAGCCAATCTAATCTTCTGATTTGTCCCATTTGACGAGCCACTCTTTCTGCCGCAACGTGCTGCTCTTCTTCATCTTCCATAAATTCTTCCTCTTCGCCCAATTCTTTCTTCTCCTCATCTTGTTCTTCAATTGGCGCATCCGGTTCACCAATTATCTGTGACAGATGGCTTTGATTTTGCGCAGTGATTCTCCTCGCTTCGTGTGCCACTTCATCACGGGATGGGACTTGTCTCAAGACGCGACGTAAACCGTACAGCACATCCATCTTGTCCCCTTACAAAATCGTTTCACAGAATTGTTTTTCTCCTTTTTGACCTGTCTGCATCTCAACTTTTCAACCCCACAATCTTGGAAAGATGCCTCCGGTCAAACAGACCAAGAACTTTGCATTGGTCAACCAGAAAACGGCAGCTGCTGCCAAGAAGCCCCCGGTAAAGCCGCCAGCGGCTGTGCCGAAGAAACCGCTACCCAAGCCGGCGCTCAAGAAGGTGGTCGCCAAGCCCAAACCGCCGGCTGCTGCTCCGGTCGCTGCCAAGAAAAAGCCCGTCCAAAAGAAGCGCAAAGCGCCTGAGCCTGAGCCGGAGCCTGAGCCTGAGGCAGAGCCCGAAGTGGAAGCAGAGCCTGAGCAGCCTGAAGCACAAGAAGAGGAATCAGAAGAAGCTGCGGCCGACGAAGGAGCTGCTGTTGTCGAAGAAGAGGAAGCTCCGATCGGGGAGGACACCGAGATGGAGGTGGAAGCGCCAGCTCCAGAAGACACTGAGGAAGCCCCGGAAGAAGCCCCTGAGCAAGAGGCGGAGGCCGAACCTGAACCGGAGCCCGAGCCAGAGCCTGTGGCACCACAATCCAAGAAGAAGCCACCTGTTGTCATTCGCAATACTAAAAAGGCGACGGCGGCGCCGACAAAGGCTGCCGCGGCTTCGGCACTCAAGACTCCTCCTCCAAAGAAGGCGAAAACTGAGCCCGTGGCACCTGGCGCCCCAACCAAGGCGTCGAAGAAATCAACCGCAAACGCCATTCTAGCTTCATCCAAAACTCTGACAGAAGCTCTGGCCAATCCAGATTCGTCGCATGCGTTTGTGCTGATGGCCAAAGCACTCGGCCCGGACGCTGACAAGGTGGACCGATTGTTCTACACCATTCTGAATGCTTACAATGCCCAACTGCAACAGCAAGTCAACGATGCGACTGCGGAAGTGGTGGCACCTCTGCGCAAGGTGGATCAAATGCAAAAGATGTTTGAGCAAAACCATGCCTTGGCCGGCGAGATCATTGCGCGAGTTCTCAAAGAGGCAGAAGGCAAACATGGTGGCATCACCTATGAACAACACAAGGAAGCTCTCAAGTTCTTGCCCCAAAGCCAGGACTCCTTTGTGCCTCGCGATTTGGGCAGAGGTGCGGGCGGTCAATCCCAAATCTTTAAGGCTGGAATTCTCATCGTGCCTCAAAACAACAGCGCCGCTGGCCTCAAGTTGCGTGAACAAGAGCTCAATGCTACCGTCGCACGCACCCCCTTGGGCGTTGATCTGGGATCAGGAGCTGCAGCTGCAGCAACAAGCGCAGGCGGCTCTGCCGGCGGCCCGGCATTGGAGTACCAAGTGCCATTGCCTGGCTCAGTGAGTCCAATCAAGAAAGATCGTCCGAATCCACCACTGTTGACGGGCACCATGGCGTTGGGCACCTACCACCCTCCCTCTCCACAAGAAGCTGCTGCTGCTGCTGGGGGAAGCTCTGCTCCCACTTCACAACTGTCGTACTTTGCATCTGTCTCGGAGGGCGATGAGGAAAGCAGTGCAATTGGCGAAGAAGGCCAGGCCGACGACGAGGAGATCATTTAAGCGACCATCCCTTTAGTTCGTAAGAGATGTCGGTGCGATCTCGTAATGCGCAATGGAACCTTCGATTAGTTCGTGCCATGATGGAAAGTGTTGAGGTAGTATCCGGAGCAGTGGGCGCCGGAATTGCATTCAAGGAATATGCGGATGCGAAACGGACTGGCGTTCTAACCCTAACACGCAGCAACCAAATCACAAAACTTGTGTTTTCTCTGCTCGGGTTAGCCGGGTCGACTTTCTCATTGGTGGAATATGCACGCCCTGTTCGAAGATTGACATTTTTTCAGACACGCAGCACACCGATCGCCTACCTCACCGTGGCGAGCGTCATTGAAGCAGGATTCTTGCTGAGCGTGCTGGTCAGCATCGTTGGCATTGTAAATCCAGCCAAACTTCCGAGTGGAGGTGTTTTGGCTCAAGCCATTTTTTTCCTTATTGGTGGAGCACTGCCAGTTTATCCCCTCATTGCTGACAGCCGTCAATTGAATATCATGAGACCCTATCGATATCAACCAGTCTAGGCCGCCCCTATGCGTGCCCAAGTCAAAGATCTGCGCCGACGTCTCTTCGCTGAAGATCAATGGTTATATCATATGGTTAGGTTCGACACGGACGAACGGCTCTTACAGTTTATTCGCGACTTGAAACGCATCGGATGGGACCCTACGCCGCATGAGAAATTCATTAAAGAAGCGCGAGAACTCTGTAGGCAGTGGCTTATCCCCTGAGTGCAGCTTCTGATGCTAGTTTGTCTACACGTTCATTGTTTTCCACACCACAGTGTGCCGGAACATGGTGCAATTCAAACCTTGAGGGATCAAAAGCTGCTTTCACTTGATTGATCAGTTCCTTGTTTTCCTTGGCGCGCCAACCAAGAGTGAGCAAACCAATCGCATACTTGCTGTCCGTAAGGAAATGGATCTTCTTTAACTTGTGTGGGTAAGTTTTACGTACGTATTCAAACGCGTGCAATAAAGCTGTGAGCTCGGCAATATTGTTAGTCTTTGCCGGTCCCAAGCTGCCAGATGATTCATACGGAGCCTTTTCATCATCAACCAAGAAGCCCCAACCCGCTCGTCCAGGATTGCCCTTCCGGCAGCTGCCATCGGTATACACCAATATGGCCCCGGGCCTCGATTTCAGGCGTGCCACCAATTCCGCTGCGCCGTGCGCGGCTATTTGTTTTTCTTCCTTTGTACGTTTGGAGCCTCGGTCCACGACAGAAATAGCGGATTTTCCAGTATCAGCAAATTCCTGTGCCTGGTCTTCGGATTCGAACTTACGACACTTGGCGCCGGGGACGCCAGCCATGTAGATCAGCGCTTCCGCATAAGAATCGTAGACACCGGACTGATGTCCACCAAAAAGGCCGTAGTAATACGTGCAGGTCGGTGCTTTGCGCTTCATTCTAATGAGTGTGGCTTGACTAACTAAACAATGCAGAAAATTCAGGAGATTCTGGACCGTGCGGACTTATTGATGGAAGTCGTGACCAATACTCGTTTACGAGAACCAGCGACAGCTGTACTTCTTGGAGAAACACCGTTCAAACTCCCACCTGGATAGTATATGGAAACAGCTTCGTTGTAAGCCAGCGCGGCATCATATTCTTGTTGAAAGCTGCCAAGTGGAACGTGCGTTCCGTTGACAGAAATTTGCGCAATCCAATAGCGCCCCGTCGTTGACCAAGAAACGCCAAGATATTGACTTGTGCATCCGGTTCTCTTCTTCTTATTTTGGTTGTTTGCAGCCCTTGTCACACAACGAAGGCTCTGTTCGCGGCAATCCAGTTTGTTTGATTGGATATGGTCGATTTGATGTCCCGGTGGAATGTCCTGGTCCGGATGCGTTAACCTCCAAACGAAAATATGAAACCTGACTGGCTTCCCGTTCACGTGACCAGATGGGTATGTGTTACTCTTTCCGTTCCAATGCCAATGGGTTTTGTTCAGTGCGTGCCAGTGTTGGTCGTCAACCTGTATTTCGTAACAGGGAAATCGCGACCGACTTGTAGTATTCAGCCTGATAATCGCGCATCCATTGCCATTCCGAAGAATGGGTTCATTTCGGCTGGATTCTTCTAAACGTTGTGCTTTCAGGAGCTTGGCTCTTTCTACCGCTTCTGCTGCCTCGCCGATAGTCCCGTACAGACCAAGATACTGCCGTTTCCCATCAACTCCGAAAGTAGCCATGAATTTTTTCTTGTTCTTTTTTACTCCCAATGGCAGAGACTTGACACGCGGAGAAAAGGGCAAATGCGCTTCTGGATGTTTGGCAATCATTTTCTTCTGTGCTTGGGACAAAAACCCATTCGTACGAGCGTGGAGTCCATAAAAGCATATTGCGAATGTGTCGTATGTCCTTGCCGCTACTTCCTGATCTGTGTAAAGTCTTCGATAATGTATTTTCGATGCTGGATTTCTGATCACCATGTTCCATTTTTTGGCGAGCTGATGCCAAGACACGCCAATATAAATACTGGACTTTCCTGGTGCTTTTGAGCGATTCTGAGTGTTTTGGGAAGGTGTTGCGTCACGCAAGTTCTCGTCCGTGTTATCGAGCTCGTTACCGTTGATGTGATCTTTTACCATCCCCGGTTGTGGCTTGCCGCCAACGAAATGGCTCAAATACATTTGCTGGTTGTTTATCGAGATTCGCACGTACCTCTTCCCGTCCTTTGTTGTGTGTAGGCTTAACGAACCCGCTTTCACTCTCTCATACTGATGCGCGGATATGACAGTTTGAACTGCAAATGAATCGACATCAGCGAGTCTTCTTTTTTTCGTTGGTGTTTCGTCGATCAGGGTCGGTGTACGCGCAAGATCCTTACGTTTCATTTAAAAATCAAGGTTTCGGGACTCAGGATCCAAGAATGGCTGCTACGCAAGCGAGTACCGGACCTGTTATCAAGCTCAAAAGTGCAAAAATGGTGGCTAAAATAGAGTTTGTCTCATCGGATAATTATTGTCTGATGTGCCGCAACTCCTTACTGGAAGCCTGCATTAAATGTGAAGCAGCCGAATTCCTGGAAGGCGGCGACTTCCCAGTCACAGGGGAATGTGGACATTCATATCATGTGCATTGTTGTGAACGATTACAACGGGACGCGGAGTCTAGAAGAGTACCCTTTACATGTGCTTACTGTGGCCGTGATTGGAAAATCGCTACGCACTCAATCGCCTAGAGATCCTCCGCCACCACGCCCGCCTTTTGTCCTGCTGACTTGAGTTTCGCAGCATGATCCTTGCCCATGACGACCTTGGCTGCATGATAAACAGCTCTCGCGTCAACAGTGTGCTTAGCCCCCTTGCCATCGCGGCTCTTGGCACCGTTCAGTTGCATCGCTTCGTTCGTGATAGCATCGAGCTTGCCCAGTAGCATGCTGCTGATAGCCACAACCGCATCCTTGGAAATGCGGCTCTCCTTCGCGTGCATTTTCACGAGCTTGCGAACCGAGGTCTCAAAGTTGGCATCCTTTCGACGACGAGTGCGTTTGGTTCCTTTCTTGCTCGAGGATGATGTAGCGCTGGCCGGGCTCTTGCTTTTGCTGGCACTCTTGCCCTTGCCCTTTCCAGTTCCTTTCTTAGGAGGCATCTTGTGTGGTGATGTGTTGGTGTAAAAGCCTTGACAGTAAAGTTAGACCACCTTTTTTCTATCTTGTTTCAGCCAATTATCAATAATACATAGTCGGGACCTGGTCCGCGTAGAAAGGTACAGATGGACGAGAAACATGAGGACCAAGAGCTAGCATTGGTGGCGCAGCACGCAGGGACTGGGGGGCCTGTCTACTTTAGTGCTCTGCACCTGCCTAAAAGGAAATGGAAAATTATCGATCCACAATTGACGGTCCAAGGCAAAATTGATAAACTGCTGACAGTAGGACAATGCGACGATAAGTTAGTGTGCTTGGTCGTTATGCAAAGCCTCCAAGTGTCCTTGGTGTGGAGAACAGACACCAAGACTTGGGTAGAATTACCACAGAGACATCCCATTCTATCGGAAAGTCAATTTGGATGTTCTGCACACAAAATGTGGCGTACCAATGCTCATGAAAATGCATTTTCGTTTTACACATTGAACATGCAGACGGGACTGTGGGAAGAATATTTGCACAAGCAGGATCCGAGTGGCAAATACATATTTGCAACACATCACATGTATCGTATCACGTGTCATTTTGATGGTGTTGAAATGTTGGATTTGAGATCGAAACAGTGGAAACCACTCGCGCCCATGTACGAACAGCATTTTCCATGTCTCTTGAATGAGTTTCTTATGGTTGATTTAACCCCTTCTGTGGCAATCGTGATCGGCCAGAGCTTTGGTGGTCATCCTCTCAACGCAAGTGTACTATTTCAGCTTCAACATCGTCCACCTTGGACACCAAGATGGCTACATATCTCCTTCGGTAACGAAGGACCATCTATTGATCCTGGGATGTGGCCTTTGGTAATTCCATTTTCACATTCTGTACTCTTGATGAATCGCAAAGTGACAATTGAATATCAACACAATACAAGAACATGGAAACGTATACAAGCACTACCTCTCTTGTTTGAAGGTGGACAAGCATGTTCGGCGCGATTGCTAAATCAAAACTTGATCCGAGAAATCACGGGTATTAGACCATTAGAGGATTCGGAGATCCTATGACTGTGCCTTTCCACCGCACAAGGCACCACAACCTTTTGCCGTGGCTTCCTGCTGGGCCTTTTGTTTGAAGTTGATCAAAATGTCTTCCGTATGCTTGACAGCATAACAGATGGCCTCCATGATGATGTCAAGATGTGTATCAACAAAGGCATTGAGGAGAGCACTCATATCGGCTGACATGGGAACTTTGGCAATCAGCTGTTTGATCAACGCAGTGACCAATTGCGCTTGATCTGGCCCGCTCAGATTCTTCAAGCCCTCAGCGAGATTCATCACTTGTGGGATTAAAGTCTTGAGGACTTGAATGGACAGCGCGGCATGGCCCTGGTTGAAAAGCGCTGCGACTTGCTGATATAACGCATCAAATTGCACTGCAGTCACTGCGTGGGGGTATTTAGGAGCGATCGGTGCTGCTGCAGCCATGATTGTGTTCTTGGAACAAACAAATGGGCCTCAGTATTTTTATATAAGACACTCCTAGCCCAGCTAACACACCGCAAAAATATGGCTTTGAATCACGCTCAGTTTAAACCAAGTGCTGCACTTGCTGCTGTGGTTGGCAAGGGCGATCTGACATGGCCTCAGCTCATGCGCAAGTTTTGGGACTATGTGGATGCACATGACTTGAAGAACCCCGCTGATAAGCGTTGGATCATGTTAGACAAGAAGCTACAAAAGGTGTTTGGCAATAAGGAACAAGTGTTCATGCTCCAGTTAGGTGGTGAGTTTAAACAACACATGACGCGCGTAGACCCACCAGCCTCTGCCGCGAAAGCAACAGTCAAGCCCAAAAAGCATCCTTCCTCCAAGGACATTGACAACGCAGCAAAAGAGTTGGTGCGTGGGGGCAAAGGGTCCAAGAAGAAGAAGCAGGAGGAGCAAGAAGACGAAGAAGAGGAAGACGTAGGGGCGGAAGAAGACGAGGAAGAGGAGGAGGAGGCGCCCAAAGCTGTGCGTGGGGCAGCTCGCAAGCTCGCGCGCGGCCGGTCAAAGAAGCAGCAGCAGGAAGAAGAGGATGTCGATGAGGAGGAGGAGGAGGAGGAAGAGGAAGAGAAGAACATTGGCAAGGCTGCTCGTGATCTTGTTCGTGGACGCGGATCTCGCGGAAAGGGCGCAGAGGAAGACGAAGAGGAAGAAGAAGCAGACGAAGAAGAAGAACCAGAAATCAGCGTACAAACACTGTCGACTGGCAACCGCAGAGTCAAGTTTGCCAAGGGAAAGGGGGAACAGCGAGAATTTGACCCGGATGCGCCTCCAAAGCGCCAGGAACGTGATCTGGCTGGCATGAAGCAGAGCAAATCATCTAGGAAGCAGCGCTAGCTGTCGCGGATTTTGCTGCTCTCAGTTGACAGACACGCCGCACTTCATCTGCAAATTTCGCGCGATCTTTGATTCTTACATTCCATACACGATTGTCCATAACACTTAGCAGTTTGCCTGGCTTTTCACGCATCCAACAGTAAAATGCTAATTGTAAAACTGCCCCTGGTAGATCGGTGGGTGTGGTCAGTTTAAACTCCCATATCTCTTTGGCTGTATCCAAATCCGCTCGTCCTGTGACAGACATGCCTGGTACAACATCATCTTGAACTAGGGGAAACTCGAATTGAGGTCGTGCCAAGTCTTTCAAACGACGGTGTAACTGATGTACACCTCTCTGAATGTAATCCACATTCACCCAGTCCCAATTTTGAATTTGATACCAGCTTGCATGAAAACTACGGTGAATCGAACATGCGTTCGCAAGTTGCATCCATTCTATAATGGTTAACTGCTTGGCGGCATCCAATCGCCGATCATAAAGACGTTTGACTGTAGGTTTCGCATGCCGCGGAAATTGCCCATCATTCGTCTCAGCCAACACTTGTTCCACTAACAAGACCCTCCGGGTCATGAGGAATTCCACAATCATTGGAACAACAAGTCCATACAGATGAGCCACGCTTGCATAGACACCTAGCTTGCCTTGAATGACCATTTCAGGTGCTGGATGGGGCACCTCTGGTATTCGAGGTTCTTCCACATATTCCACATTCTTTATGAGTTTGCGAATGGTCGTTACTGGTAGATGGCGCAGCAAGTCTCTCACGGCTTTTGATGCAGGTGGACTGGGAGCCGGTGGTGGCTTTTCCTCTTCTTCCCGAGCAGGAGGAATAGGTTGTCGCAAATATTTGATATCCGCAACTTCAGCCAACGTACCAAGATCAAAACAAGGGAAAAGACCTGCTTTGTGGGATTGAACAATCGTCATGCTCTCTACAGCACGCGATAGCGCCACAAAAACTGCTTTCGGTAGGGGTGCATCTGGTCGTAATTGTCCCGTGATTGGATCAATCATTTCGGGGGCAAAGTACTTAGGATAGCTATCATCCAGGTTGACAATAATGACATGTTTTGCCTCCTTGCCTTTGAATTGATGAAAAGAACTGACTTGAATTTGATTCGTCTCCAATTTCATATCCCCTTCATTTTCGTCCGTGTAGACACGCACGTTATGTCCAGTCCGAGCCAAATCATTGACAAATCTTCCTAAGGGTGACTTACCACTTGTGCGTGTGGATGGACACAAGATTGTGATGTCTCCATCCGGTGGCATGGGATCCGGTAAAAGCTCATGAAAACGACTCGCCAGTTCCCAAATATCGAGATACACAATGCGGACTTTTGGCGAAAGTACGTTGCCGTTGTTCAACCCGCGAATAACACGATACTTTTTGTCACGATTCTGTTGATTGAGAAAGGCTGCGATCGGCGGGCTCAGTCTTTGTGATCCTGTAAATGTACATTGATGCCATTTACCTGCGAATCCAAAATGATCATCTGTAGCAGGCTGTTCTAGGAATGTAGAATCTGCTTCCATATGTTCATACAATGCTTGACGTTCGTCGCCGACCAATACAATCAACGGTCTGGGTTCGCATCTCGCAAAAATCAATTTGATGAGATCCACAAAGTAGGGCCGGAGGTCTTGAGCTTCGTCAACAAGAATGTAATGAAAGTTAAGAGGAGATGGCTTGTTTTCAGATACCTTGTAGTGTTCGAGCAAGTCTAACAGCAAAATATCAGTAGCTACATCTGATTTGCCTTCTCCAAAGAGTTCACCTGCAGCCGAATGAAAGTTTTCCACTTGTACATAATCATCGAGATGCAGTTCTTCCACTTGACTTCTGATTTTCTCTTTAATCTTTCGATTGTACGTGAGCAACAATGACTTTTGACCTTGCTCGGCTGCGGCGGCGGCAGTTGCCTTGAGAAAATGCGTTTTCCCAGCTCCTGGTACTGCGGTGACTGCTACATTTTGACCTTGCAAGACATGATCTTGTGCATCTTGCTGTTCCTCGGTCAGTGTCCATCGGTCATCACGTTTACGCTTGCGTGTGAAGACGGTTTGTGGTTCCTCCTCCTTCTTGACGTGGATCATCAGCGAGTGAAAAGAGGACGAGAAGTAGAAAACTCAAAAAAGTACACACATGACTGAAAATTACCGTTTCAATGTAATTGTGTGATTTTGACCGGACAAACGGTCGTACTCGGGGGATGGACGGCTTGATTGAATTCGAGTTGCCCTGGATTTGGGTGCAAAACCTAAAGCAAACTACGCTTAAGCGTCACAAGAAGCTACGGCCAGCGAGCCATGTCATGGTGCGATGGAGTACCAAGGACAATCAGTGCGAGGGCCTTTTTGTCAATGCTTCTCTCTTTTGGATGTGGTTGACACGGCCATCGTTAGACCCCGACTTGCTGGGCTTCTTGGACAACCAAATTAGTTTGTTACGGCCCTTCCCTTTACATTTGGATGAACAGCTACGGGTCTACAAGAATCAGATGCACACTGGGAAATTTGAACCGGTGAAAAACGGACTCGGGCGACAGATTTTCAAGTATCAAGCCGTCCTCGTCCGCAATGCTGCCAACATTGGTATTCCAAACAAGCCGAACGCAGCAATCGCAATGTAGATAGACGTAGAAATCGTATCGTCACTGATCACGCTTGTTGAAAGAGCAGAGGTTGACTCTTGATACTTTGGGCGATTTCGCACCCTGTTGTGGTAATACGGTGCCGCAGTCGTTCCAACTTTCAGGACGGTGTGGAAAACGTCCTGTTTGTCATGGTGTGTCGTAATTGGTGCGCCCTCGCACCAATGTGAACTCGCAGTTCTTCGCAGAAAACACTTGCTAGCATCTAGAGAGTCTTGTTCCATTTCCAGTCCTCCCACGAAAGTCAGTCGGTTGCGCCCACTAGCCGTTGGACCCATACTGCCACCAGCTAGACGGTACAGCTTTGCCCCATCAAAATAAAACCAGGACGACGATGTGTGCACGATGGGCTTATGACCAGGATTGTAGTTACAGCCAAGCATCTCGGGGAAAGTCAACAGCACCAAAAACTGTCTCCGTTGGCAGACCGCTGGCTTGTATGGCTGAAAGCTAAAGATCTTGTGTGAAAATGGCGCATATGATCCTCCAGAGAAAGTCATGTTCAGATTTCCAAATGGGCGAAGTTGAACCGCCAAGAAAACGCTATTCGCCAACTTGTCGTTCAGATATTGCATTGTGCATCGAGCTGGAAAGTGAGTAGACTGACGTCCCTGGATTTCATGGTACCACACTTGGTCGTCGCTACTACTGCCTTTCAACTCTTCGCCACCGCCTTGCCCTTCTTCTTGTTCGTATGTAGTGTTTGGACTCAGAATTAACTTTCCGTCATCTTGGATGTCGGGTGTGAGCCACAGGCCATGCGAGACGATCGAAAACCGCTTGATATCTGGCGTGATACAGTTCAGAACGGTGTATGGCTGGGCCTCGGGTTTGGCGACGAATACCTCCGGGCCTGACATCCTTAAAAACCGATTCGCTATGACTTGATTCGTAGTTTTCAAGAAACGCATCCTTACTCAGTTTTGGCCTTGTAATGCGGTGGACCCACGGATTGTTGAATCATGGAAAAATGAACGTCTGTCAGGTTGTGCCCATGAGGCAAGTGTACAATAGTCAACAGTTGCAGCTCACGTTCCCATTTGTTTGCAAATTGCTGTAAGGCGGTGGAGGGAAAGAGAATGTCATGTGTGCCAAAAATCATTGTCAATGGTATCTTCCGTGCACGAAGCAAAGGGAGTTCCTTGCCTTCGTCTGGCCACAAGTACCACTCAGGCATATGGCTACAAACAGTAAATACAGCTGTAAAGCGATGAGCTAGGCGGCTGTGCCTCCAGGCAAATGCTGCTAAACTGCCACCTTGAGAAAAACCAACGAGAACAATTTCGTCACTGTCTCGCAAATCAAGTTCGATTCTGGCATCCAGATCACGTACAGCTTGATGAAGGCTGGCTGAATCTTCTTGTAGAGACCATAGGCCACTTTGAAGGTCTAATGTCGGGAGCCAAGACACGACGTTAAACCAAGACCGACTCACTCGGTCAGGAGCCATCCAAGTCATCAGTTCAGGAAATTTATCTTTTTGATCTTGAACTTCCTGCACACCGCTACCACCAATGCCATGCAAAAAGACAACTACAGTTCTCTTGGGCGACGGGGGGAACTCTGCAAGTGGGTCGTTCATCATGTTAATTTGTTTCCATCAAAACTTTCTTTTCATTTCCTACCAAATCAGCAATACTGTCGACTTGGTGCTTCCATCGGTTTTGCGCTGGCAGGAATGGAAGACGCGAACAATAAGTTGAAGGAATGGTTGGTCAAGTTGAAATCTTTAGTGGAGGAAGCCTCCCCAGTATCACCCGTATGTAGTTTTGTGAGAGAGATTTTACGTCGAACAGAATCCAAGCAAGTTGAAAAACCCATGTTTGCCAAATCTGAAGCTAAATCATGGCACGAACAGTTTGAGCAAGTAGCATCTCCCAAAGGAAATCCGACTCTACCACTGGCATTGATGTATGAATTAGTATCCAAGACCAAGACTGCTGTAGCAGAGCGCGTCGGATTATGGCTCTACTTGTATTGCATCATTCATCTCATGCCTCCGAACGAGCTGCAGTTTTGGAGACAGACTGTAAAAGTAGCTATTGGCATGTCGCAACAGCTGTATTTGGACGTCGATGGCTGGGCGAGGCTATCTCTTGAAAAACGTGCCGAAGTTTGGTGTAGTCCAAGCACACGTCCAGTTGTTCTTGTGTCTGTGCCCGAGAAGGAATCTGAAACACGATATCCTTCCAGACGCCGATCGCGATCGCGATCTCCTGTTCGTCCTCGTGCGGCGGCGTACGCTGCGCCATACGCCGCGCCATATTCCCGAGGGCCACAGCAACGGCAGCAACATTCCTACCCTCGCCAGCCGCGCTACCAAAATCATCCACCTCGACAGCAGCAACAGCAACAGCGTGCAGCTTACCGAGAAAGGAGTCGTGAGCGAAGACGTTCTCCATTGCCTCGACACAATGGAAGGCAAGACGATTATCGACAGTCCGCGAGGCATCCAGAGCCGATCACGTACCCCTGGCAACCGATTCAGCTACCTGAGGCGCCGTCGAGAAATGCCGAACACTGGCAGGCGGCTCCTTTGCCCGAGGCGCAACGATCAAACACACCAACATATGATCCGCTTCCAACTTCAGACCATTGGGCAGTCATTCTTCCCGCGTTTGCCGCACAGAGCACGTCCAATACATATGATCGTCCATACAATCCTGCAGCGTATAATCCTCCTCCCGCTCCTGTTCCGGCGCAACCAGCGGAGCCACCGATGACGACGCGGCCAGCACCGCTGAGTAGTGTAGAGGAAATCATGAACGCCACGGCTAAGTTAGCAGCGGACTTAGCATTGTATAATCTTCCGTTGGGCCGGTAGTAGGTATAGGTATGTTTGTTTGAATGAATAATAGACGACCTCCTCACTTCCTAGTAACGTTGTCGGCCCCTGTTCACAATGACGGAATTAACCGAAAAGGCCTTCCATGTCGCCGCGGACATCACAGATGAAGTCGCGGCCGACATTGCTGGATGTTGTCCTGTGTTTGCTCCCGCCGAGCACACTGCACACGCAGCTAGCATTCTCTTCTGGTGCTTGTGTGGCTTGTTAATTCTTGTATTCGTTGGCGGAGGGGTCTTGATCTGGATCACAGACAGAAGAGCCCGAGCACGGAGTCGACGAAACTCACACGGCTCAGACAATGAGGACGATGACGATAATCGCAAACGAAGACGACGTGCTCCTACGGGTCCAACTGGAGCCTCTGGTTTGCCAGGCCCCACGGGCGGCACAGGCGCGACCGGTCCAACTGGAACAGGGGGTGGAATAGGAACTACCGGTCCCACAGGCAGAACTGGTCCCACTGGACATTCTGGAGGTCCTGGGGCAACTGGACCCACAGGAGTGGGCACACAAGGCCCCACCGGAAACTCTGGCAACGATGGAGCCACTGGACCCACTGGTGCAACGGGAGTGGCTGGCAATGATGGCGCTCCTGGTCCAACTGGACCCACTGGCACATTCAACAGTCATGTCAGCCAATTTTGTCTCTTCAATCCAGGCACAGGACCGATGTGCCCCGAATCGTTTTGCTTCCGCTTTGTGGATGGCAAATTGCAACTCATTTGCAGCATGGGCAACATTACTCATGTGGTTCAGACATGGAGCTGTGGTACAGTCCGCGTCCTCTGTGTGCTCGATATCTCAGGCTCAATCGCTGCAGCCAATGCACAAGCCAATGTACGAGCAGCAGCCATGTCATTTGCTAACGGGCTGCAACAGTCTGGTGCACAAGGCTTGATTTCTATGCTCACTTTCTCTGGTTTCAACATGGGAGCAGACAGTGATGCTACATTCATCACAAACGTTGCCGGTAACAAGTATCGAGATGTTACCAGTCAAGGCGATTTCGCTACCCTTCAGACAGAAATTACAACGGGGCTCGCAGATGCAAACTTTGGAGGATTTACAGATTGGGAGGCTGCATTCAAATTGGCACAAAGTTTATCACCTGGCCCTGATGTGATTGTCTTTGTGACGGATGGCAATCCCACCGTTGCCCTTGGAGTTGCAGCAGACGGTACCAATAACGGCCCTAATGAAGATTTCTATGTGTATCGCGCGGCGGTGCGTGCTCAAGCTCTACAAGTGGCAGGAGCTCGTGTGATTTCTGTGTTGATTGGGAATGACATTGATGTTGCCAACGTCCGCACTGCTATTCAAAGCGACAACCAAGGATTGGCGTTCTCTAACAATACAAACGCTATAATTACAAGCAACTCTACGGGAGCAGTTGGTGGTCCAGTTCTTAATACGGATTACTACGTGACCGATTACAGTGGCATTGAACAGACGTTATCCGGCCTCGTGGTCTAGACAATAGAAGGCAGTAAACACACTCTGAGGTATGTCCCGTGCTGTATGGGCCTGGTGATGTATTTCAGTGCATCCACGTTTGCATAAAGTCGACTTGACAGCATCTGTTTGCCATGCCAAAAATGTCGTTCCCGTTGGATCGGATTGAGGTCCAGCGATTAAGCCAAGAAAACAGAAATGACCATTCTCTAACGGTGGAATGTCTGTGAGAGGTTTCACCACCCAAGAAAACCAGGGTGTGACAGCTGCTGGTTGTTTCGAGGTTGGTAAGAGCGGCTGCACGTGCGACTGTTGCGACCGGAATGATTGCGACGCCTGTGCCAATGGAAGAACGGGGGTGGGATTATTGTCGTCACGAATGACAAGCGAGAAGCCTAGACCAGGCTTTTTGCTGCGTTTCATGCTTGTTGCCACAAGAAAATTCTGTGACGAAAACGGATAATATCTATTTGTCCGAAATACAACGTATGAACTCGCGCTCTAGCATCGTATACAGTGCGTGGTCTTCTCGGTACCGTGGGTGGCTCTTCCATACACTGATAACAGGAACATCTTTCGGGCTGCCCATCATTACTCGCTGCATCCAACGCTTATGTGCAATGACGACTATGGTCCGAGTCTGCGGATTCATACGAGTATAATCCTCCAGGTATGCCCAAAAGTTGGCAATTCGTAACTCGAGTTCTTCTGTAGTTTCGGGCCTCCTCAGAAATTCCGTGTCGTATAAATCGGATTTGCCTCGGACTTCTTCTCTCACATACTCGCAGATTAACGTCCCCCTGGATGTGATGATGTTGGAATAAGCAACAGTTTCCATGCTACTGCGGAGAGGCGACATTATGACTAAATCAATGTTTGCCTCAGGGATTTGTAACCGTTTTGCCTGTTGAATACCTTCTTCAGACAATCCTGGGTTTTGTTGTTGTGATGTTTTGCAAGCCGCATTGCGGACGAGATAAATGGTAGGCCCAGGACTGATGTACTCACCATCTCTTTCTGGTTCTGGCTTGGGTGCTTGAATCCAGTGGAGCCAGGCCTTCGCAATACGAGTTGTAAACAGACGTTTATCTTCTGGTCGAACGTTCACACGGGTTGATTTAGCACAGGACAGCAATGCTAGAACCGTGCCACAGCAGAAAGCAAGAGTTCCACTGAGCCACCACCACCACATTCCGTCGTTATCCAGTTAATGTTACTTACGAGCTTTTCTGGAAGTCGAATTCTTATTGTTCTTGGTTGGCGGAGTTGGGCGCACAATCCGATGAGCAGGATCATTCCCGCTGAAACGACTAGCACGAGTTACTTCTACAATATCACCAATTTGCGCACCCAGACGACGAATAACAATTTCATCTGCAAAGAAATCTCCGAGCTTTTCTGCAGAAGCATCATTGTCGCTTAAATACTGCAGCGCTTCTGTTTTCGTCAACACACGATAGTGTGGAGTCTCAAAACTCACTTGTGAATCGATGAGGATCAATTTGTAATTGAATTCCTCACACAGCCAACGTTTTTCTGCTTGTACTAGATATTTCGACCACGCTGACATGTTTCCAATCCAAACGATAATCAGACGTTTGAGTTCTGGTTGATGCAGCGCATATTCATCAAAGCACATTCGAATGTCCCCTACTCCAACTGGTTCGTCTAGATGTCCAATCAACACAGCATGTGCTTCACCACCACCGAGTTCCAATTCATCTGGAATTCTACACTTTGTGAGAAGTGTGATGCCGGGGATGGTACCTTTTGACTCGTGCTTTTCTTCAACGAGATTGTATCGCCGCTGATCAAGCGTATGAATGGTGGCTTTGCGAATCCGATCCAACATGTGCGGATCAATTCCATGCGAGGATGCGATTACATCTTCGTTGCTCACAAGCAAGTCTTCGGTGAGTTTCGCAATCCGTTTGCGTAACATATAACCTGTTGTGTACAGATGTGCCGACGGAGACTGTTATGTGCAATAACATCCAAAAATTGATGACCAATTTGCAACGCATAAAACCGCAAAGACAAAAATGGATCAATCAGCCAGCAACGACAAAAATGGATCCGTTTGCATTTTCAGCCGAGGATTTTGGGGTGGCAGAAGACGAAAAGCTTCCATTTGAAATCACCGCAGAAACGCCAGCAATTCACGCGACGCCCCGCAAAAAGGCCAAAACCGTGTCTATGGCTCCAGCAGCGGTAGCTATGCGAAAGCGAAAGCGGATTCTTGCGCAAAACCGAAAGAATCAACAACCATTTACAGTGCGACAAAAAGCACTGTTGAATGATCTTCTTCCGTTCTTTCTCGACGATGAAAAACACTTGGGAATGCTAGAACTTGCGACAGAAGGAAAAGATGGCAAGCTTTCCTTCAGACTGTACAATCACGTGTTGGTGAAATATGTGAACAAACGACCTGCTCAATATTTGATTCGACCTGGTCGACCTGGCATTATCGAACCAGGTGATCCTGACTTTGTGTATCAATCTGGTGATCTATGGATTACTGTACGAACCAACCATAAAACTAAACTCCGCGCTCATCGGAAACGATTGACGGATTGTTTTCGTCGGCATCGAGAGTTTCTCTTAAAGGGAGTGAAAACTACTCTATGTCAATTAAACTTTCAAATCTATCAACACAAAATTCGCTTGCGTGAATATATGCTTCGTCATGTTGATGATATGAGAGAAGATATGCGATTGACAAACATTCAAGAAGCTGCAGCCAAGTTAGCGAAGAAGTCTGGTGGAGTCATAAACTCTTTGACAGCTAAACGATTGTCTAAAACACCTTTAGAATGAGCTTCTTCCATTCGTTTTTGCATCAGTTTGCTCCAGCCTAGGATGGAGCAAATTCTCCACCAAACTCGCATTTGTTTCCGTAAGGGTCGTTTGTTCTTCAACAATGGAAAACTTTCCAGGCAATTTGTCCAACCGAGTAAAATCAACAACATGTGAACCACGAATGAAGAGGTCAAGAAGTTATTCCGATCCATCTGATCCATCGTGAAGAAAGGGTTTTGCACCGCTCGATAGAATGTCACGAGCATTGCAATCTCCGAATCATCAAATTGAACTGCAGGTAAGCCTTTGAGTTTATAGCAAATTCTGACCGCAGACTCGCAGTATTGTTTGAAGCCAAGACGTGACAATGCATCACGAATCGGGGTGACCTTCCATATAACTGTATCTCGGACTCGGATTCGCCAAAAGTCAGCTCTAAGTGCATCGTAGACTTCTTCTGGTATGACGGGAGCATTGACTTTGAATTGACATAACCAAATTCGAAAATGCTTGACTCGTTCATACCAGGAGGACGACAATTCACAAAGTTGATCTTCATTTCCAAAAGGTAATGAATTGCTTGTGTTGTCGACCCATTCGAGAGACACCCAGCAATTGGGGCAAATCAATCTTGATTCGCTGCCCACCAATTGATACTTGGCATGACAGATTGTACAAAAATCCATATATACATATTCAGGTGTAGCAGCCATTTCAGGTGCTACCTTGGCTTGCATACGTGTCTGCAGGTGACGTATGGCTTCATTTTGTCTTTGAATGGCTTGTGCCTTGAGTTCGGCTGCAGTCATACTTTGGAATGCGGGATTGGTTGCTCCTGTTGCAGCTGCAAGAGCTTGTGCTGTTTGGGTGGTTGATGAAGGTTCGACATGATGATGAGAGGGGCAAGATGGAATACGCAAATTCAATGCACTATAAGGGAAGTTGGCATAAACTCCTCTTTCATCAACACGGTCGCTAGCCAACAAACATGGTTCGATGGGAAGTTCCTGCGGCGATAACGCAACTGGAGCTGTAGGTAAAGGAGCATCGGAATTGAGTAATGGATCATCATGAGCAGCCACATTCATAGCATTAGCGCTCAGATAGAATGCTTTTGTCGTGCGAGTGAATAATTGAACATCCTGCCGTTTTCGAACACGTGCCAAGGCCTCTTTGCATTCACGCACCTGTCGTTCAATGCGTTTGTTGTGTCGTAGAATATTACGATCATTCGGTTCATTCAACTCGGTTTCCAATCGAATGATATCTGCATTCAAAGTGATCTCCTGTTTGGCCAATTGTTCAAACAAGCTCTTTTTTGTCTTTTCAGCCTCAGCCTGAAAATCATCTAGAGTAGGTAAAGCCGTCAATGCATTCTTATTTTTGCGTGTTGATTTAGAAGTCGTAGCTTTCACAGTCCGTGGGTCAGGAGGAGCATCACCATTCGCAGCAGCTAATGCTGCAGCTTGCTGTTGTGCTAGAGCCTTTTGCGCGAGTTTATTGCGGCGCGATTTACGCTTCCACAAAGGATGTACTGTTTGCACAAGCACAGCAGGAGACGATGGCGTTGACCCAGGCCCTGTCTTACGCTTTTTAGCAGTCGATGTAGGTGTTGTTGGTGTGGAAGTGACCTTGCGCTTGACATTGGGTTTGACTTGCTTCGGGGTGAATGTCTTAGGCTTGAGCAATGGACTGACCTTGAGCTTTTTCTCTGCTGGCGCCATGGGCGGATGCGTCAAAGCATCATTAGCTTTGCGTTTTGTGATGGGCGCAGTTTTGCGTTTGCATACTATGATGACACGTTTCGCGGGGACGGTAGTTTTAACTGTCGGCGGATTCGTTGGAGACGACGGTCGTTTGCGTTTGACCGGTGGCTTGGCCTTTGTTTGCAATGACAATGACTTCAAAGGAGCCCGATAGGCAGCGTCTGGCATTTTTTTTCACCCCGTCTTGTCTCTTTGAGCTCAAGTTTCGGATTGCCGAACTCCAAGTGGCGAACGAAAAACAAAAAAAGGGGAGGGACAAAAGAGTCCTTTGAAACTAGGCTGAAAAAGAGAATTTTTTTTGAGAGGGAAGGACCGGGGCTGACGCGACTTTACGGTTGCCAATACACGTAACCGAGCTCAGCATAGTCTGTGACTGTTGCCGTGAGCATGTGAGCTACGCCCTCGACGTTCTCACGCTGTGCTGTACTACCATCAACTAGAAGAACAGCAAACCAAATGCTAGATGCGTGTGGGAACATGGTGACTGTGAGGGCGTGCTGATCTGCAGATATGGCTCTGACGCTGTTGAGTGTCTTGTCTAGCTCCTCTGGGGTCATCTTGTCCCCTGCCTGAAACTGACGTGTAATAGGAACGAAACCATACCAATAACGACCCAGATTGTAACCGGCTGTCTTGGGCCTGAACTTTGGTGATACATCAAAGTTGGACTTGGCAGTGAGTAACGCATTGAATTTTCTTTTTGGATAAGTAAACTTGATATTGTCACTCACCAATCTGGCCATTCTCTCCAACATATGAAATCTCTCTTCCTTGATCCAAAATCGCGGGTTTAGATAACCAGGAACGCGCAAGATGGCAGCACCAACTGTGCCCACACAATTCACTTGTAAGCCATCACTGTTAGGCCCCAACGTGAGATGGACCGTGTAAAGACTGCTTCCATCTTTGCGTGTGCCAGTGGAATTTGGCCACAGCAAGGTATCATAAGAACCAAAAGTAGATTCGAGCACTTTCCATGCGCGCTCCTTCATTTCATATTCATCTTGGCTCACAAGCCCAGAAGAAGATGAAGATCCCAAAGCGGGGGTTAGTGAAGCCTCCCATCTCACCAAAAGTTGATCCAGCCGCCATTCCTTCAGGAATTTGGGCAACCTGTCCTTCATCACAGCAAACGTTTGGTTGTGAATGATCAGGCCATCGTTTTTCACATCGCTCAGCATCTGCAAAAACTGCTCAGTTGGAATGGTCACGCCTTTTTCCATGTGCTCACGCTCAGACTCTATCGAATCAATGTACTTCTTGATGTGTCGTGCTGAAGCGGGAGTGGCCGCTGCACGCTTCGCGCGAGCCTCCACTAACTTGCGCGCAATCAATGCTTCCTCATCCTCTCCCCGTTCGCTCTCTTGCCGCAGTTTGTCCCGCTTCGCTTGCTCCTCTGCTTCAAGACGCTTACGCTCCTCTTCTGCTGCTTGACGCTGCTTCTGATCCTCCTCGCGCTGCTGACGCTGAAGTTCTTCCTCTTCACGTTTTTTCTGCTCCTGTGTCGCACGCTGTTGACGTTCCTCTTCTTCAAGTGTTGTCTGCTCCTGTGCTTCACGTGTTGCTCGCTCGTGTGCTTCACGTGTTGCTCGCTCGTGTGCTTCACGTGTTGTCTGCTCCTGTGCCTCACGCTCACGCTGCTGCTGCTGCCGGCGTTCTTCTTCTTCACGTCTTGCTATTTCTTGCGCCTTGCGCTGCTGGCGTTCTTCTTCGTCACGCCTTGCTCTTTCTTGCGCCTCACGCTCACGCTGCTGCTGCTCGCGTTGCTCTTCTGCTCGCTCGTGTGCCTCACGCTGCAGGCGTTCCTCTTCTTCACGTCTTGCTCTTTCTTGCACCTCACGCTCACGCTGCTGCTGCTGGCGCAGTCGCTCCTCTTCTTCACGTTTTGCGCGTTCTTGCGCCTCACGCTGCTGCTGGCGTTTTTCTTCCTCACGTTTTGCTCTTTCTTGCGCCTCACGCTGCTGGCGCAGACGCTCCTCTTCTTCACGTTTTACTCTTTCTTGCGCCTCATGCTGCTGGCGCAGACGCTCCTCTTCTTCACGTTTTGCACTTTCTTGCGCCTCACGCTGCCGGTGTTGACGCTCCTCCTCTTCACGTCTTTCTCTTTCTTGCGCCTCGCGCTGCTGGCGTTGCTCTTCTTCACGTCTTGCAATTTCTTGCACCTCACGCTGCTGCTGGCGCAAGCGCTCATCTTCCTCACGTTTTGCTCTATCCTGTGCCTCACGCTGCTGCCGGAGACGATGCTGCTGTTCCTGTTGTTCGCGTGCAGCGTCCGTCTCTTGCCTAACGCGTTCGGCTTCGGCATGGGCCAAAGCCACCCTTGCATCTTCATCACGCTTTGTTTGCTGCTGTCGCTGCTCGACTGCTTTGACTTCATAGCTAGAGACTTCAGCCTGCTCTTGCAACATGATTTGCTCAGGGCTTGGAGGCGCATCATCCTCGGGCTCGGGAGAGGCCAGCCATAAGGAGGATGGAGACAGGAGGGCCTGTCCTGTGGCCGAGGTTACTGCTGGAACTTCTGCGATGTTGGCTACTCCTGCGTCGGAATCCTCGGGCTCCGCCTCGGAATCAGAGGCAGGCTGATCCTCGCCGCGCTGCCTTTTGGCAGATTCGGCTCTTTCTTCGAACGCATCTTGCTCGCTGCGACAACGCTTGACACGGAGGACGAATTTGTCCAGCACGCCAAAATGAGGAGATCTGGCCATTGCCTTGAGCATATCTTCATCAAGCTGGTCAGACTCGACGAGACTTAGCACTTTTGCCGCAAACTCCAACGATCCCAAACAACGCACAGACATTTCGTCACTCGCCATATCGATGATGGCTCAAGCTCTCGGTGGTTGGGGTCGACAGAGCGCGAGCGTATACACCCGGCAATCGATTTACAATCATTTCTAGGAAATGTCATGTCCGGACTAAAACACTACTGGACTTAGTTCAGACTTGGCAACCAGCCACAACGTAAACGCGCTAATGTCGGCAAAGAGTGGAACAGCTAGCAAGACTCCCAGGTACCAATCCATGAGTCTCATCTTGAGCAAACCAGTAATTAGTGCTACCCCGCCCAAATTGATGACCATGGCTCGATCGGGAGAGAACTGCAAAAGGTGGGCTGCGTTGAACGCGACCAAGATACAAAAGCAGCAATGGAAGAACACGATCAGAATGTGCCAGTTGACGCGCTCAGCAGAACGAACATCCAAATATTGCCCAGTGCAGTACACCAGAGCAAGTGCGGTCACCAAATGAAGGAAAATCCAGAATGGATCACTTTTCACCGCAAAATTCATATTGTCGTGCGTAAATTGAGGCACGGCTGTGTACGGCTGACTTTCAGGGCGCAACAGCCAGAATATCTTGCTGGCTTCAAACAAGATGACACAAACGATTAGCGTCCATCTCGCAGACATTTGTTGTATGCACGTTGGGTACACATCATGCGCGATTTTTCTTTTGCAAAGAAATATTGACACAGTCGTTTCGACACTATGCACAGTTATGGAGCTGCAGGTCTCCGCAGAAAATGGAAATTGCCCGCGTGTCCCAGTGTCCGTCGCTGTACTGCAAACGGGTATTCACTCCGGCGGAAACTTGTGCACTGTGGAAGGACCTGCCATCCGATCCGTCCCTCCATTGTCCGACCTGCAAAACATTGTTCTTTGCGTATTTGGATTTGGAGAATGGCGACCATCATATATGGATGTCTGCAAGGCACTTACAAACAGCTCTTCTGACCCGCATTTGGTATCCAGACCCAACACAGCAAGAATCGAAGATTATCTGTGGAATTGGCGTTGTGTCACAAATGAAATGGAATCTACTGGAGACGGAGAAGATTCTATCGTCTCAGCCTGCGATTTACTGGAATGCAATCGAGCACTTTGGATCATACCCACATGCTTTGCATCATCTTTTGCGATACATAGACTGGGATGTGCCGTACAAAGTACCTAGATTTACTGAAGAAGACAGATTCTCAAATGCCATAGTGACTGCGATAGCCACGGACTAGTTTGTCCATACTGTTCTCTTTAGGCTTTTTAGATTCCTGAAGAGCATCATCGCACTCTTGACAGAGAGGAACGTTTTGTGCCGACCATTTGTTTGGTGCAATCTTGTCCCGGTGTGCGTCAATTGAGGCGTCACAACCTTCACACAAATAATAGCCGTCTACGTCAACACGTGGTTTCCAATTGCGTTCCAGCTCATCTTCGTCCGTGGAGTCCTCCAGCACAATTTCCTTTTCTCCGTCATCTTCTTCTTCGTCTGCGGCTTCGTCCTCTTCGTCGCCCTCTTCCTCTTCGTCTGCTTCATCTTCTTCTTCCTTGTCCTCATCGTCAGCCAACTTGACACGGGCCAGATCCTGGGCCAGTTTATCTTCCGGTTGCGATCGGGTGCCGTGAGATTTCGGCTGAACAGCAGCAGCAGCAGCAGCAGCAGCGCTGGGTCTCGCGGGGCTAGCTGCAGCACCGGCACCGCGCGGAGCGGGTTCTGCAGCCTTCACACCCGGCAGGTTACGGTTGGAGGGCATAGGTGGAGGAGGAGGCGTGGGCCGCACCGCGGACGCAGGACGCGCAGCTGCCATCTTGCTTTGATGGAGCAACAAAGCGCTAAAAATTTGTTGTCGTGGCAGTGCGTCCGTGAAGAAGAATTGTTACAAAAACAGACGCGATTGATTTTTCTTGCTCCCCTCTTCTTAGTAGCGTCGTGTGCCGTCTCTTGTTTGTATTTTTTTGGCTTCTTCCTTCCTGCCCTCCTCGCTCGAACATACATGTGTATATAACGCTACAGACATACGTGCACATACAGGTTGCATCTTCCAAAGGTGAATTGTTGTGTTTTTGAGGCGCTTGATCTTTGACGTGTTTTGCTTCCAAACAGGGACTGCAACGGAGACACACATTCAAACAAAGACACACCAAAATGTGAGTGACGGCACACGGAAGACTGATGTTGTTATGTTTGTGTAGGAAACAGGAGACACACACCAGGACGTACCGCTCGCTGCCTGCCTGCCTGCCTTTTGCTGCACTGCGGGTAAATGGGAAGCTTTCACTTGTGACATGTTATATTTGTTTTTTTGCTTTTGTAGGTCCCTCGCCGCCTTTGCCGTCGAGCTTCTTGTTGAGCGCGGGAGTAGGGGGAGAGAAAGATGCAGCACAAAGATGAAGCAGTTGGGACAGAATAAGCTGATTGGATGGGAAGCGGGAAGGGGAAGATCCTCCTCTGCTATAACCTCTGCAGCATGAATTCCGACTTTCTTGTCTTGACCGATCTTTCATTCATCCCCTTGCGTCCCTGCGATCCAAGTCGCCAATGCGCATACTCCTCATATCAGAGAGCGGCACACGACGCCAATCTCAATTTTTTGTATAGTGCATGTCTGCAAAAAGTCCAGGCTTACATTGCACTCTAAATAACTATCTGGCGGGAGGGGCCACGCGCACACCGAGAAATCAGTGTGCGCGTGGCCCTTCCTTTTTTTAATGCATCTCTTTTCAACCCAAACCAAATCGAGGCACAAACAGAAACCCAAGGATTGCATCATTGTTATGGCAGCAGCTGGGAACTTTGACCAGTGGTTGGCAGGCGTCGTCAATTTTGGAGCTCGCTTTCGAAACAAGCCAGAAAGCAATGCTGCCGCTGTTATCCTGGACTTTAACGTTGCAACAGTCAACTTGTTGGTGGCGATGATGCTGCAAGATCGTTCTCAACCAGAACCAAAGTTCCAACAAGTGCTGCAAACAGCCCTGAACAAACTCTACAACATTCTGAATCCTGACCCGTTTGGGACAGATGTCTACAAAGCTTTGACTCCTGTGCTGTGGGGGCATCGTCAGTGGATTTCGTCCCGTAACGTGGGGCTTTTCGAGCTAGAAACCTGCATTCTGCATCATGAACTGGCGACTGATGTATATTTTGATCAATGCCTCAAAGCTTTCCCTGATGTACAAATTACAATGTGGGATCATCTGGAAGGATTGATAGACATTCTTGTTGAAGCACAGCAAATAGTCAAGCTCAACAGTGACGGTGCGGAGGATGCAGATCTACGCGATCCAGAAGAGTTGACAAAATCCAAGTACGACGGCCTCGTGCCGGCGAAACGTCCTCCTGCCCTTCCGGCATCAGCACAGCCTGCTGCTGGAGCCGCGGCGGCTGCTGGAGCTCCTGAAGCTGCGACAGCTACTGGTTGCACAGCATCAGCCTTGCAAGATGGCGATGATGGTCCAGAACCGACCGATGAAGAACTGGCAGAAGAGTTGTCCAATCTTGGCATTGGGGCGGAGCACCACCCAGCGCTGATCAAACAGATGAAGGAGATGACGCCAGAGCAGTTCATACAGCAGATTTTGGGCAATCCTAAAGTGAATGAAGTTCTACTCCGTGAAACTGCAGTGTCTATGAAGGAGGGCGCGACAGCAGCAGCTCCAGCGGCAGCGCCAGCCGCGACAGCCGCGCCAGCCGCGACAGCGGCGCCCGTTGACGACGGAAAGCAGCCGCAATTCGGCTCAAAAGAGTCAGTTGATCGTTTCAAGCAAGAGTTGCGAGACAAATTCTACAATGAAGATGCTCCTGACCTATCCGCGCAACAGTTTAAGCGGATGCAAGAAAGCCTCAAGTTGGAAAATATGCCGGCAAATATTCAAGCGGTGATTCGAGCTGATCCTCAGAAAATGAGGGCATATGAATCCGGCACTCGCGTGTTTTCAAACCTAGACTCGGCACAGGCCTTTTTTGACATGGCTGGACCAGCCATGAAGTCTCGTGCTGGCCCAATGATGGAACAACATATTGCTGATATTGCCGAGGCCAAGGCTCGCGGGGCCACACGAGAGGAATTGATGTCAATCATCACTCAAAAGATGGCGGGTACGCAAGCTGGATTGGCAGCAATGATGGGTGTGGGACTAGGTGGGCCCGATGGTGCCGCGGCAACAGGCGGCCCAGCCGGAGCTCCAGCGGCATTATTCGCGGCCATGATGGGTGGCGGCGGCGGACGTGGTCAAGGGCGTGGTCTACCACCAGTTTCGGCGTTTGGATTGAACGGCACCTTGTTCACAGGAGGTCGAGGAGGCGCAAAGAAAAAGACAAAAGTGACTAGTACTCGTGCCCAGCGAGATGTTCCACCTCCAGGCTATTCCGAAGAGGATAGTTTAGATGTAGACTAAGAATGTTTGTTAACCATGCAGCCCATGTCTGCTGGAGACGATTTTAAGGAAGATCCTGTAGTGGTAGACTTCCAAAAAGCAAGTATTGTAACAGAAATCATTCCCGCCTTGTTGAATGATCTGCAAGTACACAGTCGCTGGCGACGCATTTGGTTCTTATTAGCTCATGCACTTAACACTGCTATGCGTCATATCAGTGTCATTGGACTTTTATTCACATTTGCTTCTGGCTTGAGTGGGAGTCCTCCTATTATGGGTTATATCGGCGGAGCTCTCGGGACTGCATCACTCGGACTTATTCCTTTAGTGTCCTGGTGCACAAGCCAGAGTAGCAAACACACATTACAATTTAATCAACGGAGAACTCAGTTTCAACTCAATGCGAAATATGATCTACCAGTGCTCGATCCTGTCCTCATCCCGCCGGCAGCAACCTCATACGCGCCATCCTCCTCTTCTTCATTGCAGCCGCTGGAGTTGGGTGCAATAGGACGCCCCATAGCCGCAGCCTCAAGGGAAATGAAGGATCCTTTTCAAATTGCGCGTGAAGAAGCATGCATCAAATACACCATTCCAGCACTAAAATTGGACTTGGAGTTCTCAATCAAATGGAGATCTCGTCTTCAAACACTTAGTCCATGTTTGCTCCTGACTGCACGCATCCTGCAATTGTGTGGATCTCTATTGGCCCTGATTGCAAATGGATTACACAATGGACCGCATTATTTGTACTTTATTGCTGGTGCGTGTCAAGCCGTAGCTTCAGCATTAGGGCCCGAATCTACAAACTGTGACTTACAATGCGAAGTACAAACTCGAAATATTAACGCTTGTGAAGCAGCTATGGGAATACATGGGCCTCCATATGAGTTTCCTGCGGACGAACTGCCGCCTCCAGTTACCGGTAGAATTTCACCTTAGCTGCTCTAGGATGTCCGGGGAACTGGTAATCACAAATGTCAAGCAGACACGCCATTATCGGTCGCGGAATGTCCTTAGTCCAAGTTTGAGCGCCTGCTGAAAATCGAAATCCAATTCGTAAGTTGTCTTCCAGTGAACTGCAAAACTGGACGACAGGTACCAGAAAAGCAGCCAGCTGGTCTGCGTTTACTAAATGCTGATTCCATTGGAATGGCACACTGACGGTAAATTGAAATTTCAAAGTGCGAGGAGGCACCCCTCGCTGAGCGGCCCAACACTTGAGGCCATAGAGATTCGCATGACAGATAAGCTTTTCGAGTATAGAACTTGTGGGAAGTGAAAGGCTCGAGTATCTCCACACTTCTTTAAGACACGGCATATTGCCAGCCAGCGCAAGTTTGACGGAGACTTCGTTTTTGATTAGCTTTGTTAACGATTCTGTGTGTTGCGCATCCTCATTGGCCCAGCAGTTCAACAAGAAGCGAATCTGCCACACATCAAGCCGCTGTGAAACATCAAAGGCGTGCGCAATTCCATCGAACAGATTATACAGTTCCACCAAGGGAAGTGGTGCGGGTTGAATCGATGTTAGGTTGGTATGAGGCTCAATTCGGGCTTGCCAATAACCCGGGCCCTCTATTTCGGCTGTAGAAATTTCCGCCTTGCAGGTTTCGAGTTGTCTGACGACTTGCTTTTGCCAATTGTGGACTATCTGATGTGCCCGCCAAAATCGTTTCATCCACACAGAGAACCCCCAGCAGGAAGCTGCTGGAGCATTGGAAGGAGGGATCCAGGTGTGCACTGGAGGTGTGAAGACCTGAAATAGATTCAACGCCCCTTCGGGAAGCTGTATATCGTGTTCGCTCTCAAAGAAGAGATAGCTTTGAATACGCTGCTTTATGGTCCGTGAGCAGAGAATGGGACTCATTTCAATCGCAAAACACTTTTCGCCGGCTTGGGTCCAGCCACCTTCTTCTTGTCTTTTTTCAGTTGCAGCTTTACTTTCGGTTGAGTCAGTTGAAACACAAGTTCTCGTACTTGGGGAACTAGCTGCTCTGGTATTTCAATCGGAATGAATTCGTCTCCGTCACGATCAGATACCCATGGCTTTTTCGGAAACTTTTTGCGTTCTTTCTTCTCCTCTTCTTCTTGTTCCTCTTGCGCCTCGCCGCCTTCAGCTTCGGCCTCTGCTCCATCAGCCTCATCGCCTCCTCCTTCCTCAGCTGAAGCGGCTGCTGCTGCTGGCTCATCATCATCTGCATCGACGGATGGTTCTTGCACTAGCTCATCGATTGCTTCTTCAGCATCCATCTCGGGCTTGTTGACCATTTTAGCTAAGAACTGCTGGCGTTCAGCCTTGCTCGCCAATTTGGTCACGGTTTGCACGATTTGCTCAAACCTGGGATCATCGATAAATGTGACAAGACTATGAGCCGTGCCGAGAGTCAAGCCGCCTTCCCCTAAGGGCAAATCTAAACGGGAGATCACCTCGGCCGGCAGTTTTGCAATCATCAAATACTGCTTTAATGTCTTGTGCCCAATGGAGAGCTCTTTGCTCAGTGCTGCAGTGTTGTCATCACCTCTGAGTTCAGCCAGTTTTGAAAATGATCTCACTTTTTGGGCTCGTGTGAGTGGCACACGATGTAGGTTTTCTCCTAAAGACACAATCTCCTGGTCTTGTTCCTTCAAGTCTGGAAGAACCAAGCACGCAGCGGTGGGCGCATGAAGACGTTGGAGTGCTTGAAATCGTCTCTGGCCGGCAATGATACCATACATGCCAGGTTCATCCACAATTGGTACAACTGTTAATGGACAGAGTAATCCATTCATCCGAATGGAATTGGCCAGATCCGTAATTTTGCTTTGTTCATCATCATCGTCTTCTTCTTCAGGCTTTTCTTCTTCTTCTCCGATTCGGCAGTTTCGATCTGACACTCGAAGTTGAGCGAGTGGAAGATCGTGAAATTCCCTTTTTCGATTCCCAATCGGCGCGACAGCTTTGCGCTTCATTTTCCTCCCTTCCTTTCAGAACACGAAGCTGTTTTGTTTTTCAACGTTTCACTACCGACGGACGCGGCAAAGACGCATCTACAAAACTTAACAATGCAGAACTGTGGCGGACTGGCGCTGGCGGTCCGGCTGGCGGCTTCGCCAGCTTTAACGCATGCTCCATGAAACGAGTCATCTCCACGCGACTCTGGGAACGTTGAATTTCTGCAAGCGTAGGAAACCGCATCTGTTCTCTGAGCATTTGACTGTCCGCCATTTGCTGTACAAAATCGGCTCCATCCTTGTATCCAGCTGGAACTTGGATGGGAAACGTCGCGTCTCGACTAAATACTCCATTGATACCCTGAACTTTGGCTAGATTGTAGACTCGATTGCTCGGGCGATCGTACACAACAACCGAACTAATATAGGGCCGTACTGTCGGTGGAAGAGATTTGTTTAGATATACAATAGCTGAATCGATTGAATCGATCAGACGAGGCGGCATGTACCAAGGAGCAGGAACGGCTCCCAAGGCCGAAGAATCCACATCGAGCAAAGTGGCAATCCCGCTAGAAGATGCCATTTCTGAATCTAATTTCAGACCAAAATTAAAAAAGCAGCTTGCCAAAAACAACTTTAGAAAACCCCCCAAACATGACCGAGGAAAAGTCTGTGCCTATGTCTGTTCTGTCTGCTTTGCCGTCAGTTGGAGAAATTACTCATCCTGCGGTGGTTGAGGCGTTACGCAAAAAGATGTTGGAAATGGTCCATTTGCCACCCGAAGGTCCAACCAAGCTGTATCCCGGTACTCTACCAAGCTTGATGACTGAACTAGATCTCGAGCAACTTCAAGATATGCATTCTGACCATGTGGCAAGTTTTCGATTAGCAGGGCAACGCATGATGTTGTATTGCTTTACACAAAACATGATGGAACGCATGATCTTGGCAGATCTCCATCATCAACATCTCAAATACATTACGAATGTAGTTGTAGACCCTGACATTTGGAAGGGGACAATTCTAGATGGTGTTTACTTGGAGAAGGAAAAGAGATTTGTGGTGCACGATTGTCGGATGGGAAGAGGATTGAGCTTGGCTGAACCGGGTGATGGTGAATGCGATTATACGGAACGAATTGACGCCATTAAAATTGTATTGAGTACATGGAAGTTCTATGGAGCGGATGGGTTTAAAGTCGTAACTCATCATTTTGGCGCCATGTCGGACTTGCCGTGGATGAGTCGAGTGTTTTCGATGCCCAACCCAGTTGAACCCAAAACAGGTTTTCCAGTCCAAGGCCTAGTGATTTGGAATGTCACGCCACCTTATCGCTATGGTCGAGCCACAGACATTGTGGCCTGGAAAGCCAAAAGAGAAGCTGAATTTCGCCTCCGTGTTCATAATGATGATTCGACGCGCGCAGACCTGTTGGCGTTGAAAACTATGCAAAAGGCTATTGTGCTAGGACAAATTTCCACAGCAGGCTTGCTGCCAGACGCATCATCCGTGGATAAGAAAATCGTGACTTGTTGCTTCGTGGATGGGAAATGGGTACCAGTTCGCATCCGTAGCGACAGACTGTATCCAGATACTGTCGGAAGAGTCAGGCAACTGGAGACAGATTACTTTAGCCTGGCTGATTTTTTCGGACGTCCATCGGCGGCGGCGGGGGCGGAAGCAGGGCCGGCGGCGCCGGCAGCCGACAGTTCCGTTACAATAGCATGAGACCACAATCGATGCGATGCACGAATGGCGCCCAACGCTTCTTCTCGACAGGTTGCTCCAGAAACATGACATGTCGTTTTCCATCCTATCTCGACATCAACTGGCACACGAATCGAATTGGGAGGGGTGGCACAACAAGATGCAGTACATGCCTTCCCTGGACCTTCACCTCTTCTTACAATAGCAGGCCAATTCGCAAAGTCAAAATCCTGAAGACTAAAGATGACGGGAGGAGGAATCTGATCATAAAGAGGAAGAGCATCTGCTTGGCGCAGCCATTCTGAAGCACGTTGTCTTTTACGTTTCTCAGCCGGGGAGAGATACTCTGGAATCGGTAGTAAGAGTCCATCCAAACAAGACGCGCGCAATTCCATCAAGTCAACTTTGGGAAAAGGCAGTTTGCAGTGTGCTTCAAAATCTAAAAATTGAAAGTTGTGAAATCGAACTGGATAACCAATCGTCCACAAGAAAAGAATAGCTGCACGAAGCGCTGCGACTGACGCATATTCGCTGCTCATCTTTTCGACGCGAACTTCTCCTTGTGGAAATAAGGTAATTGGTGCTGGTAGATATGCACGAATGTACTTGGTTTGAAACTGTAATGTAATTGTCAATTTGTTCTCTTTCCGGCGCCTTGGTCGTAACAAGGCAATCCCATCTGGTTTTGCTCTCTGCACATGGTCTGCGATATGGGACAAATTCAATGTGCAGCCTACTCGGACCGAAGACGTGAGTGGACAGAGCTTTAATTGTAAATTCGTCATCCAGTCATCATCATCAGTTGGCTTTTGACTTCTCACAAATGGATGAAAATAGGGTGAATAGGCTTCACACCACTCTCGAATCCACAAATCATCGTTTTGATCTTCTGCTGCTGGCCAAGGTCGTGCATATGTGCCGGGTGCAATCACGTCGGTGCTGACTTTTTGTCGTCCGTGGACATCCACATAGTATCGGTCACAAACTAACTTTTTTTCTTCGGAGGACATTTTTCCTTTGATGTTCAAGCATTTTCTTAGTGGTCATACAATTTGCACGAAATCTAAAGCCAGAAGGGAAGTAGGCAAACGTTAGCCAGTAATACGGAGAACAGACCAGTAGAATACCCTATGCAGTCTGTGCGTACGTCATCCGAAATCATACTCAAAAGAAACCATGCCATAAACCCAGCCAGCATCCAACTTGCCACGCGGAGCCCAAGTTTAAATGACAATGCCAATCCGTCTTGGAAAGTCATTGTCGTTTATCCCTAATTCTCCTTGATTTTTCTTCCGATTCCATTTCAATATGTGAAATCACATCAGTGCACACACAAATGCCGTCCTCGGCAATCGCCCCACCACCGGGTGTGCCAGGTGGTGTGCGACCCGCTGGGTCGAATCCATTTGCAGGCACCTATGTCTCACCGTTGGATTTATTGGATCGAATACGTGCGGCTTCCGTGGGTACAGCTCACATTCGCCCTTCCAGAGAAACACGGAAGATCATCCGTGCTATTCCGATAGGTTATCAAACTGGTTTTATGAGTGAGGATACATTACATCAGTTATCGCGTGTCGCAGTTGACAAACCAAATCCCTATCAACAAAAAGATGCCACTTCTGGCGGTCCGTTAGATGTGCGCCTGGGATCCTGTGATAGAACCACACGATGTCTTACATGTGGTCAGTTTATGGCATTGTGTCGAGGTCATATTGGACATATTCAACTCTTCAGACCTGTTCTTCGCGTCACTCAAATGGCTTTTACTCTTCGAGTTTGTCGTCGACGTTGTTTTTGGTGTCATCGACCTTTAATCCCTTCCAAATCAAAGCGCATGTTGGAGCAACAACAACAACAAGCACGTGGTGCTGGCTTTTCTCGTTTTACTAGCCGTGTCTTGTTAGAATCTGGTGACAAGGTCGACATTTGTGGTGAAGATCCAAACTTGGTTTATGACCCTGCAGCTGTTGCAGAAGGAAAACCCTGTGGTGGGGTACAACCTGTTTACAAGATTCACAATGGTATCTTCATCCAGGCTGTTTGGCCCAAAGGATTTCCAGCTCCCCCTCCGTTGGAGATTGAAGATATTGAGGATTTGCTCGAGATGAGTGATGAGGAGCATCATCTCTTTGGGCTAAATCCAAAAGTATCCAATGCACGTGATGCCATTATTCGTTCTTTGGTTGCTTCTTCCTCAACTATCCGTCCACCTCGCGAAAGGAATGAGGGAGATGGTTCACGAGGCCAGGATGAGCTGACCTCCAAGCTGAGAGATGTCATCCGTGCGAATACACAGCTTGGAAATGCAATGAAGATTAAACGCGGGGAAAGGCAACCTCATCCGCGATCCAAGGCTGCCATCTTGCTCCAACAGGCAGCTGAGCGAGCAAGGATTATTGAAGAGGCAGCAGCCCGTGGTGAGGAACCACCACCGCCACCACCTCCGCCTCCCCCATCTGCTGCACAGCAGAGACGTCAGCGGCAATACAGGAGAAAGGATAATCAAGAAGCAAAAGATCCTGTTACTCAGGCTTGGGAAGTTCTTCAATATGAAGTCGCAACGTACTGGAAGAATAAGATCCCACACCTGAGGCCCAATCAACAACGATCGACGAAACTTGTTAAACCTGTCAATCAACGGTGGGTTGGTAAACTAGGTCGTTGGCGTGGCAATCTTTTAGGCAAACGTACAAATTTCAGTGCACGCACAGTCATTACTGGTGATGCTTATTTACCCATCAATGGGGTATGTGTACCTGACTTTATTGCCAAGACTCTTACAAAAGTCGAAGTTGTCAATCAATGGAATATCCAAACTTTACAAGCTAAAGTCACACGTGGCCCGAATCATCATCCTGGAGCGAAATATGTCATCAATTCGCGTGGTGATCGTTATGATTTGCGTAAACCCAACCGTCAATCTTTGAAACTTCAAATTGGTTGGTTGGTAGAAAGTCATTTGGAAGATGATGATTTTGGTTTGTTCGGTCGTCAGCCCTCTCTACATGAAAAATCAATCATGGGGCATCGCATCAAGCATTTGCCTCCAGGGACTCAAAGAACATTTGCGTTCAATCAATGCAATTGTGATGTGTATAATGCTGATTTCGATGGTGATGAAATGAACTTGCATGTCCCCCGAAATCGTCTAGCAATGGAAGAAGTGCGATGTTTGATGGATGCTGAAGATTTGGCTTTGAATGCTCGCAATGGTGAATGTGTTATTCGTTTGATTCAAGACGCTGTCGATGCAGCCTACATTTTGACACAACGGACAACATTTGTGGCTAAGAATCGTTTGATGCAAATGTTGGCACCACTAGAAGAACCATGGACTCGGATGCCAACCGATGTGGAACCCTTGCCACACGCACCCTTGGAGGAAGAAGGGCAAGAACCACGTCCTCGCCAATGGAGCGGCACACAGATCTTCTCTTGTTTATTGCCGAAACTTGTACATTACGTCACACCACGTGTCCAAATTCGGAATGGCCAAATTGATCCATACACATGTGAAGGTCTCACGAAAACAGACTTGAACAAGATCACACACATTATTGCCAAAGATGGAGGATCCAAAATGGCTTGTAAGTTCCTACATGAAGCTCAATTGATGCTGATGGTGTTCTTGAAGCATATTGGTTTGACCGCGAGCTTGGCTGACGTCACCAACCTAGAACAACCTTATACCGATACACTAATGAAACGTGCTACCGATGCTATTGATGCCAACCTTGTACCTACAGATGCGAAATACATGATGTTGGTCAATCGTGTATGTGATGTCACGTCGAAGAACGCTGCTTTGGCGGCAGCCTCCAAGCGTCACTTTTCACGCCAAGCGGATTATGGCATGCATATCATGATTCAGGCAGGATCCAAGGGAAAGGATTTAAACTTGGATCAAATGCGAACTACTGTGCGACAACAAGTCATGTCTCATGGCAAACCAACACAGCCCATCATACATTATGGATCACAACGCATTACACGACAAAGGAAACGTGTCGGTCAAGCACGATCGCTTGGCTTTGTTCAAAGTTCCTACACACAAGGTTTACGACCTGACGAATATTTCTTTCACTGTATTGCTGGTCGAGAAGGCATTGTTGATACTTCAGTCAAGACGAGTGAGACAGGATACATTTATCGTCGGATTGTCAAATGCATTGAAGACAACATTGTGAATTGGGATGGCAGTGTGACAAATAGCGAAGGTCGTCAATTCCTCGCAGATGGTCGAGTGATTGAAGGTCGCATCATTCAAGAGCAATATGGTGAAGATGGCATGGATGGAAGCTACAAGGAACCAGTCAAATCACAGTTGCTCGAGCTTCCCGTCAATGAAGACTTGAAGAAACACTATTCTTGGTTACATGCTAATGTTGGTGAACAGCTGAGCAAGGCTGCACGTCAGCGCTGGCGTGAACAATTGAAAGCAGCACCTACTCGCCGTGCATTAGAAATACATGTAACGAAGCTCATAGAAGTTCGTGATGGATTACAAGATGTCATGAATCGAGATCCTGGACCACTCGATCATGTCATTCCTTTTGAACGTTTACTGTCTCGCCATGGAGCATTGAACAAAACCACCAATTTGACACCAATCGAAGCATGGATTCTAGTGGAGCACTTCATTGAACACGATCTACCCAAGATGAAAGTGTTTGTGGGTGCAAGTGGTCAATATCGACTCCAGAATGATCCAATCTTTCAAGATATAAACGAAGCGTTGGTGCGTGACTTTTTGAGTCCCAAGCGTATCATTTGCGAATGGCATTTGAACAAGGACGACTTATTGGCAGCAATGCACGAAATTATCACTTTACCGCACCGCTATGCCATCGAGCCTGGAAAAGCAGTTGGTGCCAAAGGTGGACAATCGATTGGCGAGCCTGCAACACAAATGACATTGAACACCTTCCATACACCTGGACAGGATATTTCACAAAGACATACCGCTGGCGTACCTCGCATCAAAGAGATGGTGAATTGTACATCTTCTGCCGCACAAGAAAATCGATCGATGCAGATTTTCACCAAGCCCGGTGTATTTACAACTCGCTCGCAAGTCGAACAAGCCGCCACACGTCTTGTTGGTCTTCAATTGAAGGACGTCATTGATTCATTGGATGTCGAACCAGGGCTACCTACAACTGATATTAATTTACTGCCAGCCAATTGGAAGACTGAAAACTACAGTCCCATCACCATTGTGCTTCAACTCAATGGGCCCAAGTGTGTTAAATATGGATTCCGCCCTTTAGACATTGCCACCTTGATCCAAAAGTCCATCACTGATCGAGGTGAACACTTTATTGAAACAACACCAGCAACTACACACTTCCGGGGCTGGTCTATTCGAATTCGTCTCTGCGTACACTCGGATTTGTATCGCCAACACATTTTGCCCGTCGTGGAAGAAGGCACAATTGCGTCGGCAGCAGCGACAGTACCTGGGACCACAGCATCTGGAATTTCCGAGGCAATTGCAGCTGCTACTGCTGCGGTAGCTGCTGTCCCAGTGGTAACAGATTGGGACAAAGTCGCGTTTCGTCATCGTACATTAGCAAATATTTGGCTTGAAGACATTGGACTACGTGGAATTGAAGGCATTTATGCTTACGAAGTACAAGATCTTGGCAACAATGATTGGTGCATTCATACAAGAGGAATCAACCTGGCTGAAGTTCTCTTGTTGGAGTGGGTTTGTGATAAACGCACACGTTGTAATGATCCTTGGGCGACATTGGCTGTTCGTGGTCTGGAAGCTGCTCGTACATGCATGATACAAGAACTCAGTGGTCCATTGGAACGTAACAACACTAAAGTTCACAAATGTCACGTTGCATTGGTAGTGGATAATATGCTCCATCGAGGGACACTCGATTCTGCAACACGACATCGAATGATGAAAGCAGTTACTAACTTTTTACCTCGATGCGCATTTGAACAAACGCCTGAAAATTATGGTGTCGCGGCAGCTTATGGTGAATATGATACACTGTCTGGGCTCACAGAAGCAACCATTATGGGCAAACGACATCCGACAGGCACTGGTGCGGTACATGTTAAGCTGGGACCACGTTGCATGCGACCTGCACCACCAGCATTGATTGCCGCCAATCATGCTGAGCGACAAAAGATTGCAAGACAATTCAATCAATCTGTATTTTTGGGATTAGATAACAAACGCTTCAATCAACTCTTGCCTGTCAATTCAGGCATTGCTACCGAGCCTGACTACTCTGATTTCATTCAAGATTTTCGCCCTCCTGTGGCAGCAGCTACTTCTACTCATTCTGTTATGTTTGATCCCATCGAGCCTGACTGGGGCTTTGCTTCTGCTCCAGCATCAATACCGCTGTTGCCTCCACGGCCAACGCGTGTTCTCTATCAAGCGCCTGCTAACTTGGACGTCACTGATCCAGCGCCTCCGCCACCACGCCGAGGGCGAGGGCGTCCTCCCTGCCTCAATCGCAAAATGACAGAGGAGCCTGGAATGTGGGAAATTCAAATTCAACCAGAAACTGCTGCAGCAGCCGCTGTGGCGGCGGCAGCTGCAGCGGCCGCTGCGTCAGAGCCAATTAGTCCAAGCTAGAAAAAAATTACTTTACGATGGCCTAGCCGTTGTTTTCAAGAGCGCATCGATGAGCACGAGAGGGGGGCGAGCTCCAAGTGCCACAGAGAAAAGACTCAAAGCTAAATTATTGAGCCAAGCAACTGCCGAGGCAGATGCAATAGTCCAAAACTATGATCCGAATGCGAATTACGGAAAAGACTATTTATTTGCATTGGCCAAAGAGACTCTCAATCTGGATGTGACAAAAAGCATGAAAAAGGCCGATATTCGTGAAGTCATTGAGGACTATTTGGATAGTCTCAAAGGTACAACTGCGAAGCGTCATGCCAAAGAAAGAGTGGCTCAAACATTAGAAGGGCTAATTGATCAAGGTGAAACAACAGTCGAGACGAATGCCTTGGTCCCTTCTCCCTTACCTGGATCAATATCACAGCATCGACTTGAATTGGCGGTTGGCAGCAAACGTTTCGCGTTTCAATGGGCGACTCAGCCAAACCGCAGTCGAGAATTTCCCGTCATGTATGAGATGTTACTGCCTCAGCAAAAAAGAAACGAAGAACTATGTGATTCTGCTGATGATGCGTTACAGACCATCACCAAACAGTTGGCTAAATATATTTTTCCAAAGTCAGAGTCTGCTGACGAAGTCAGAGTCTTGACATTGGATCATCAGCCCGTTGCAGATTGGCTCAGTTCCTTTGAGACCTTTGATAAGACACTGCAGTCGATGTCACGCGAGGCTATCACCAAAAGTCTTGCATTTGTCAATGCTGTTGCAGATTTTGGGTCGAAAGAATGGACAAATGCCGTGCGGACAACCTATACTAAAATCATCACGTGTGTTATTCACTCCACTCTTGATCAGATCGACCCAACGGTCGCTGAATATTGTATTATTCGTGAGTATGTGAAACCTGTGATGAAGTAATTTAAAATAAATCTATCCTGCCCAGTTAAAAGCTAGCTTTCTATGGCGTCAGCATCCACGAAAAGAGACAGAGACGAATCCGAGCTGGACGCTCCGACTGCAAAGAGGCGATCCCGACGCCCGAGATCATTGTCAGAATCCGCTGCAAGCGTCAGCAGCAGCAGCAGCAGCAGCAGTACTAGTACTGGCGAAGACGAAAAGACATTGGAACGTGTGAAAGAGCTGAATGCAAAAGTCGGCCCTCTGAATACACTGCAAGATTTAGTAGGGTTTGGGAGCCAACTGCTGCTGGGCACAAATAGCGATGATCGAGATTGTTGGCTGCGACAGAATCCAAAAATCTATCGCATGCTCTTAGCTTACCCGGGGCTGAAGAAACTAAACAAGCTCAAAGGCTTGAAAGCTGTCAAGTCTAAACTGATGCGACAATTGTTTATGATGTTTTCACAACCTGATGCCCAGGAAGCCTTTCCGGCGTCACGATTTAACACCATTCTATTCGGTGGACCAGGAATGGGAAAATCAACGCTGGTCGAAATTCTATGTGAAATTCTCGTTCGAATTGGTATTTTGGGACGAACACCAGCCAATGAAGAGCGCTACTTTTTACATGGCAACCGATTGAATATGATTGGACCCACTGTTGGACAGACGGCACCGAAAACCAAAGAACTCATTGATGAATGCATGGTTTCTGGTTTCCCGCTTATTTTAGATGATGCACAACAGATGGGGCATCATGATCAATCTGACGTCTTTTCAAAGGAGACATTAGATGTACTGAACACGGAATTGTTGTTGCGACCAAATGATCTTGTGTGTATGATTGCTGGACACAAGGATCGCATTCAACAATGTATATTTGCAACTACAGATGGACTCCTGAGTCGTTTTCCCTTCATCTACGAAGTTGGAAATTATAGCATTGAAGATTTGAGAGATATCTTTTTGGATATGGCTGCAGCCCGCAAAGTACTGTTCGAATCTGCAGGTACGTGCTCCATCGCCTATTTCCGTAAACAACTGCTGCCTTTACGCGAAGTCCCTGGTTTGGCGGATCGGAATGTCTCTGCCCGAGACATGCTCAACCTACTCACTTTTGCGACCGGGCCTGGCTGGAGCCGATCCTTTCTAGTTGCTGCCGCGGGGGCTCCCGCAGTTGCCGCTGCAGGTGCTTTGGCGGGTGCCTCGGATGCCTCTACGTCCTCCTCGTCTTCTTTGTCTTCTTCTTCTGATTCCATTGTCTTCTCTGGCAGTGTCGTGACGCGGACGGACATGGACGAAGCCTTTGCCAATTTGACAAGACATCGGTTCGGCGAGCCCCTACATGAAGACGGATCCTCCCAACCCGGCCCTCATATGGTCAAGTTGCATCATCTGAGCAATTACCTTTAGCTAAATTGGTTTTAGTATTAGAGGTCTAGACATAGACATGTACACACCCGGATGAAACCTCACAGATAAAAACTAGACGTTTCCGGCGTCATCGGCATCATCAAGAGAACAACCAAAAAGGCTCGCGACAACGGACGAACGAGCTGACGAGAGTGTGGGGACCGCGAGTGTGGCAACTGATTGGCGAATCATGAATCCATTGCCCTGCAAAGGCGGGATTTGAACCTCAGTAGCGACCGGTGCCGAAGCAGCCACGACCGCTGGCTTGACGGAGGTGGTTGGCTTGGACTTCTCGGCAGAAGGACCCGGCTTGACATCCTGTGAGGAGGAAGCCGCTGCTGGCGCCGAGACAGCGAGCTTGGGACTTTGTGCCGGTGCTGGCGCCGAGACAGAGGCAGGGACAGCGAGCTTGGGACTTTGTGCCGGTGCCAGTGCCGAGACCGAGGCAGTTGGCTTGGGCCGTTCTTCAGTTGCTGGCTTTGACTCAGAGGCAGCGGTCTTGGAAGGTGCCAGAATTGGGGCGCTTGGAGCAACCGCAGAAGAAGAAGAGGTGGCTCCTTGTGGCTTTTTGAAAATTCGAACCACTGTGCGGGGCTTTTCCGCGACAGGTGGTGGCGCAGGAGTGCTCTTCGCTTTCTCAGGCTCAGGATCCTCTTCCGCATCATCACCCTCTTCCGCATCCTCTTCTGCCTCACTTTCCGTATCCTCCGAGGCGGGGTCAGTGTCGGGCACGAGCTTTTTGCCGACGGGAGGCGGGGCCTTTGGAGCGCCCTTTGTGGCTAGCAACTGTCGCTTCGGCGCCGCAGCCTCTGCCTCTCTCTCCTCCTTCTCCTCTGGCTCCTCCTCTGGCTCCTCCTCTGGCTCCATCTCTGCATCATCATCGACATCATCCGCCGCTTTGCTCTCGTCGGGCTTCTGAGCTGGCTCTAGTTTCTTTCGGCTTTGGGCTTGAGCCTTCCGTTGGCGAAGCTCCTTGGCTTTCTCCAGCACGGCTGAGATAGAGAGGATGTCAGGGAATTCGAGGTTGAGTTTCATGGCCAGAACGATCGTTTGAGGGTTGAAGAAGCTGGTTTCGTAAAACTCGATAGGATGCGGCAGATCATTGTTGGGTGTGTTTGTGAGCTGTTGGTGAAACAGAGCGTTGATGACAGGCTTGAGAACAGACGCAAGCAACAAGATTGTCGTGAAGTGTTGTTCTCTGGCTGCAGCGTTCTCATAATCGACTTTCAGCTTGCCAACGGGGATGATGCGCTTGTTGCGAACCCACTCTTCCAACAAAGCTTCTCTGACTTTGAGATCAGCGCATCTGACTTGAGCAGCAATGATCTCTTCCTTCAGAGACGAGTAACCGCCCAAAAGCTCTTGAAATTCCTCTTTCACTTTGGGTGATTTCATGCTTGGAATCTCCCGGCCGGCACGCGGTACACCCATGTAAGGATTGAGTTCTTGCTCGCATTCTGCCAGCTCGCCCGCGTTGGCTGCGAGTTGCTCTTCCATGGCCTTGATGGCAATTTTGGTTTGCACCAAGCTCTTCTTCGCTTGCTCGAAAGCTTGTTCTTCGAAACCAAAATTCGGAGCCAAGGCTTGTGCGGCCATGCGCCATTGATTCATGCTGATCTCAAGCTGAATGAAGTAGCGATACAAAAGACGAAGGAAGACATTTGTTGTCCAGCCTTCGCTTTGCTTCAAATCATGGCGTGATTCTTGCGTGTCAGCACAGACTGTGAGCAGAAGGTTCTTGTACATGGGTAACTTCTGTCCAATTGTCATCATGGCTCGCTGTATCTGTTGATCGACACGCATTTCCTCTGCATAGCCAACGCCGTTCTCGGCCAAATCAAACAGGGAGACAAATGCCTGATGCATTTGTGCCAAGATCAGCCCCAAGGTCCAGACCTTGGTTTTGTCTGTAACTTCAACTTTCGCTCCAGGGTATCGCCGCCCTTCCTTCAGCTCAAGGAAACGAATGATGGGAAAAGTGCAGACATTGCACTCTTCCGAACATCCTTTCTTGCGCTTGACAATCACAGGTGACTTCTCACTCTCAAACATGAGAGCCGTCTGAAAAGCGCGAGCAAAGTTGGGCTTGGCGTTGGTGTAAAAGTCATCCTGAATGCCAGTGAGATCATTGGCTGGCAAAAAGTAAACTCGTTTTTTCACGTTAGCCCATTCGAACGATCCACGATGATGCTCGGCCACCTGGTTGACATCGTATTTGAGCAAGAGCTTCCACTTGCATTGCTCCGGGTCAGAGTAATCGATCTTTGGCGCTTCCTCCTTCTTCTCCACCTTGGCCAGTTTAGCACTGTGCTTGGTCTCCTCCTCCTCCTCCTCCTGCGCGCACACAAATTAAACTAGTGAACAACGCACCACATGACCCTCACCTCGTCGTCTTTCTCCTCTGCGACTTTTCTCTTGGTTTGCTTGCCCTTCTTCTCCTCGTGCTCCTGCGTCAATGAACGCTGATCCATCTGAAGCAACCAGTCCAACAGACCTGATCGTCCTCAACGTCTCTCTTGGTAGTTTTGTCCTTCTTGCCAGTCTTTTCCTCCTGATCCTACACGAACCGTGGTTCAACCGAACGAATCAAACCAGGCACACAGACCTGAGCGTCCTTTTTGCTCTTGCTGCGCTTTGTCTTCTTGACATTCTTCTTCTTGTCCTGCAGCACGTTTTGCAATAAATGCGTAACCGGCAGCATGAACTCACCTCTCCACTTTGCTCTTCAGCGGACTTGCTCTTTTTGTTCTTCTTCTCTTTCTTGTGCTTTTTGGACTTTTTGTTCTTCTTCTCTTTCTTCTTTTTCTTCTCTTCCCCTCCGCTTTCCACCGAGTCCCTCTTGTGCTTTTTCGCCTTCTTCTTTTTCTCTTTGTCTCCCTCCTCCTCCTCCTCCACTTTGGCCGGTGCTTCTTCCTTTGGCGCCGCTTCCTTCTGCTTAGGCTCTGCAGGTTGCTCAGGCTTCGCAGGTTGCTCAGGCTTCGCAGGTTGCTCAGGCTTCGCAGGTTGCTCCGCAGGTTGCTGGGCGACTGCAGCAGATGCCTTGGGCTCCACGGTAGCTAGCTTGGGTTTGACAGCTCGCTTGGGCTCGACCGCCTTCGACTCGGCAGCTGGCTGCTTGGAGGCTGCTGCAGGTGGACTGGCCTCGACGGCAGCTGGTTTGGCCTCCGCGGCATCAGGCGCCTTGTTGGCCAACGACGCAGCGGCCTCCATCGCGGATCGCGCCGCAGCTGAAGGGCCAGCCGCAGCCCGCACAGGAAGGGTTGCGGCGGGAGGGGATTTGGACTTGGATTTGGCTTTGCGTTTGTTGTTGCGACCGCCGGTTTTTTGCTTGCCCTTAGGCTCCTCCGCCACTTCAGCCACCACGACAACTGGAGCCACCACGACAACTGGAGCCTTGACTTCCTGCGCGTCGAACATATATCGCTGGATGCAAACTCAGCGGCGACCGTGTACCTCCTTGGATGCCTTTTTGCCGCGGGTCGTCTTTGTCGCCGTCTGATTAAGCGATGTGAAACTAGAATATTACTTCACACAAGCACACACAAACCTGTGTTTGGGGCGGTTTAACCTCGGTCTTCTTTTCTCCAGCTTGCGAAGCCTTCTTGTCTTCTGCCGGCTTGGCGTCGCCTGCCTTATTGGCTTTGCCCTTGCGGGTACGCTCGGGCTAAACACATATATATTGCGACAGGACACCAAGTTTCAAACATACCGTCACAGCAGCAGGCGCTGTCTCCATGGGTTTAGAACGCAAGTTGGGTCGAACGCCCACACGCGGGTCAACCGCGACCGGCAACTCATTCTCCGCGCCTTTGTTGACGCTTTTGCCCTTGGCCGGGACGCTGTCCTTGGAGCTCTTGCCCTTGTTGGTTGCCTTGACGGCTTTCGACTTGTTTGCACGAGGCATGACTGTGTGTACACATGTACACAGTCAGTCATGACAGCGGGAATCTTGGTTTACCTGACACGAATGTTTCCTTAGCTTGCACAACACCTGAACAAGTTTGATGAATTGTTACGAAACGTGTGAGCTGGGCCACCACGCAATGGACTAGACGGGTCTGTCAAAAACAAAACATTTCTAGGAAATGAAATGGACGGGGCGTGTCCGCCTATCTAAATGATATCATTTTTAGGAAATGAAATGTCTCATTAGCGTCGTGCCCGCTTTGTCGTGTCGTGAAATTTGCACGTGAAGAAAACATTTTCTTGATACGGAATACTTTCTATTCCCACTTCTGGCGAGTCGGGCTGCTCTGGAGTGGTCAACCACACTGTGTGCTTGATAAAATGGTCGCGTGTTGTAGTGTCCGCCTGAACTAACAGCTGACACAAACGACGATCCCCGTAGAAGATCTGTACCAAGACACCAGCCAAACCTTCGGGTGGAGAATGGTTAAGAGTGACCGAGAAATTTGTACCGAAAAGAGGAGACGGCGCCGGGTCTTATCTATGGCAAGTGGGTCAAGACACCAGAAAGACTGGTACACAAGGTCGCCATCCAGGAATTCACCATTCAAATCCAGTCTGAAGATAGCA
>Ga0182030_10000167_pt1 | contig 113025 bp, 111 predicted proteins | sample 812S3MmetaG_FD_121299 | JGI IMG/M metagenome (GOLD analysis project Ga0182030, IMG submission 121299) | Permafrost microbial communities from Stordalen Mire, Sweden - 812S3M metaG (Illumina Assembly) | ecosystem: Environmental > Terrestrial > Soil > Wetlands > Permafrost | place: Sweden...
AGGAATTCCTTGTCGGGGGCCGCCTGGGCCCGGTCGCGAAGGATCTGCGCCAAGACCCACGTGCTGGGGTCTTCTTTGGTGTACCAGTCACTCCAGTCGGCCATGGATGCGTACGTCCTCACTCGAAAATCTGGCGGATAACAGCACCCTCCCCCCGGCACGCGGGGGGAGGGCTCATACATACCCGCGGCTAATCCGCGGGCGTAAAGCGCGGAAGCGTGACGTCTTCCGAGAGCACTTCGTACACGACGCGAACACGCTGTCCGATCTGGACGTCATCCGGGCCAATCGACGGGAAGTTCTCCTCGTCCTTGACCAGGTTCGTCATCACGCGCACACCCTCGTCGAGATCGACGAGCGCGACGACGTGCGGCGGATCACCCTTGAATGAACCGTTCGGTCCGATGTAGTGCACCGAGTAGCTGTACACCGTGCCCTCGCCTTTGGACTCTTTCCAGGTGACATCTTCAAGCGTGCCAGGGGCATAGGCGCGCGGGTACCAGAACGGCCTGCTGTCAAGGCCCAAAGGCAGCAAGAATTTATGCTCTTTGGTGCCTTCCCAGAATGGGCGCCCTTCAGGACGTGACCCTTGTTTGATCTGCTCGGCAGTCCACTTGATCCGAGCCTCGTTCTTCTCAGCCATTGCGATCGCTTCTCCTTGCTCAGGCCGACGGCGGTTCGCTGGACAACACCAAGGCGCTCGTGGCGGCCAGGATTCCCCCGGAGCCGTTCGTGATCGCCCATTTGGCGTTCGGGACCTGGTGATTGCCACCGCCCCGTGAAGAATCGTCGGCCTCGCCACGCAACTGCAGGGCGGCCTCGACAATATGGTGCATCGCACCAAGGTGCGCTTGGCGGATCAGGCCGCCGTGGGTGTTCATGGGGAGCTTGCCGCCCAACTTGGCGTTGCCCTCCAAGACCCAGTTACCCGCCTCGCCCTTGCCACACACCCCAAAGCCCTCAAGGGCAATCAGGGGCGTGAACGAGAAGCTGTCGTAGATCTCTGCAACGTCGAGGTCCTGCGGCGTGATGCCGGCGACTTCCATGGCACGACGTCCGGCACGGCCCAGTCCGTCGCGGACCGAGTCCACCGACTTCGCCTGCGAGATGTACTGGTGCGAATAGCCCTCGCCGATACCGGCGATGTAGACGGGCTTGGTTTGCATGCCCTTGGCGCGGTCTGCGGTCGTGACCAGGAATGCCGCGGCACCGTCATTGACCAGAGAGCAGTCCAACACGTGGAAGGGCGTCGCGATCATCCGTGAGTTCAACACGTCTTCGATCGTCACCGGCTCACGCAGCATGGCGTTCCACTTGAGCGCACCGTGCTCCGACTGCGTCGCCACGACGGCAGCCAGCGCTTCCTGCGGGACGTTGTACTCGTACATGTAGCGCTGCGCGAGCAGGCCGTAGCCACCGATCGTGGTAACGCCGTAGGGCCACTCGAATTCACCCTGGGTCATTTCCCGCGCCTGGGCAATCATGCCCGAGCTCGAGATCCCCGAGCGAGTGTTGTCGCCGCGTACGCATAAGACGACTTCCGCCAACCCGGCATCAATCGCCAAGGCCGCCTGTACCGCCATCAGCGGTGCGGTCGCACCACCGACAGCAACCGATGCAAAGTACCCCGGGTGGAAACCCAGATAGTCGCAAAGGGTTGTCGCGTGCATCAGCGTGTGCTCCACGAAACTGAATGCCGTGACGACTCCGTCGACTTCAGCGAGTGTGATACCCGCGTCGTCAAGCGTGAGTTTCGTTGCTTCTGCAAGCAACTGGAACGACCCGCGGTCCTTCAGGACGCCTTGCTCCGTCTCGCCAACGCCGGCGATAACGATGCCCTTCTTCAACATCCGACGCGCTTCAGCGACGTTGGGCGTGGCCTCGCGCACGCTCATCAAGTCTCCTTTGATCGGGGACGATCCAGACGGACTGCGCTGCGCCCCGCGGCCGAGAAACGCTCGTTCGGCACGCACGGAACATCAAGCCCATCCTGGGCCCCAGTGCCCGCGAGAAGCTACAGGGCACCGGGGAATGGGTCAAGTACATGACCACCCATCGTTTCCCCTGCAAAACTCGGTCTTCATGCGGATGACTGTCGAAACACCCCGAGGCTCTATCCCGACACCTGCGCCGCTGTTAGCATTATTTGCCCCTATGGACGAACGGCCACGGAAAGGGACGGCCCTGAGCCCTGAACCGCACTACGACCCAGACAGCGACACCTATCGCCACATCTACAAAAGCCACCCGAGCGCCTCGGCGGTCACCAACGCCGATGGAATCACGGTGTTCTTCGACCCGGACGACAGTCAGGTCCTGGGTTTTCAGATCATTGGTTTCGCGGAGTACTACAAGAACCACCAAACACCCGATGGTGAGTTCGAGATTGTGCTTCCCGCACGGGTCCCCGTGAATCTCGAAGAAGAGATGGACTTCGATGCGGAGTCGATCACGACGGGCGTTCGGATCGCGGAGTTCTACTAGGCGCCTCGGGCTTGGACTGCGAGGTCCAAGCCCGCAAGACGTTTCCACGCCCGGGCGCGGCGCCGACGCTCCCGCCGCCGCGTGGGCGACCGGAGCGCGGTTGAACGATCTCGCCCTGACCTAACCCTTGACGATGACGGCCCCTGGGCCCGCGCCCTGTGGCACCATCGGGAAGACCTTCGCCATCGGATCGACATTGACGTTGATGAGTGCCGGCCCATCCTCGTTCAGCGTTGCCAGCAAGGCCTCGTCGAGGTCCTCCATGCGAGCGACGGAGCGGCCAGGCATCCCGTAGGCACCTGCGAGTTTCACGAAATCCGGCTGGAACGGTGCGAAGCTCGTCCCGGAGTAGCGGGAGTCATAGAACAGTTCCTGCCACTGGCGGACCATGCCCAAGAAGCCGTTGTTGATGATGATGACCTTGACGGGCAGGCCATACATCTGCGCCGTCGAGAGCTCCTGAAGGGTCATCTCGAACGAGCCGTCCCCGGCGATGTCGATCACGAGACGATCCGGCAGTGCGACCTGTGCGCCGAGCGCCGAGGGGAGCCCGAAGCCCATCGTGCCGAGCCCGCCCGAGGTAATCCATTGCCGGGGAGCGTCGAACAGATAGTGCTGCGCGGACCACATCTGGTGCTGGCCGACGTCGGTGCAGACGATCGCGTTTCCGCCGGTGAGCTTGTAGAGCGCCTGGATCACGTGCTGGGGCTGGATTAGCTCTCTGCTCGGATCGATGTGGTACGGATGCTCCACCTTCCAGGCGTTGATCTTCGCATGCCACGTCTTCCGCGCGGCCGTGCTGTGCGTGACGGGCAGGCGCTCATACGCGTCGGCCAGACTGTCGAGCGCCGCTGAGGATTCTGCGGCGATACCGATGTGCGCCGCGCGGTTCTTGGAGATCTCCGCGGGGTCCACGTCGATGTGGATGATCTTCGCGTTCGGCGCCCACTCGCTCATCACCGTCGACAGCACCCGCTCGTCGAAGCGCACGCCGACGGCGAGAATGACGTCGGCCTCCTGGAACGCGTAGGTCGCCGCCGCGAGCCCGTGCATTCCGGGCATGCCAACCCAGAGCGGATGGGTTCCCGGGAACCCGCCCAACCCCATCAGCGTCGTGTTGACGGGCACCTCGGCGAGCTCCGCGAAGCGGCGCAACGCCCCCGCTGCGTTGCCGGTGATGATGCCGCCACCGGCATAGATCACCGGCCGCTCAGCCGCGGCAATCGCTGCGGCTGCGGCCGCGATCTGGCGCGGATGCCCCCCGGATGAAGGCGGATGATAGCCGGGCAGCACGGGGGGGTTCGGGCCGCTGTAGGACTCGACGTCCTGGTTCCAGACATCGACACAGACGTCGACGAGGACCGGACCCGGCCGGCCGGATTCGGCGATATAGACCGCCTCCGCGAGCGCCTGAGGAAGGTCCGCAGCTTCTTTGATCAGGTACGAATGCTTAACGATCGGAAGCGTGATGCCAACGATGTCCGCCTCTTGGAAGGCGTCGGTGCCCACACGGGTCGACCCGACCTGCCCGGTGACCGCCACGAGCGGCACCGAATCCATATACGCGTCACAGATCGGGGTCACCAGGTTCGTCGCTCCCGGACCCGAGGTCGCCGTGCAGACCCCGGCCCGGCCGGTCACCTTGGCGTACCCTTCAGCCATGTGCCCCGCGCCCTGCTCGTGCCGCACTAGGAACAACCGGATATCCGGATCATCATGGAGCGCGTCAAACAAGGGGATCACGGGACCGCCCGGCAACCCGAAGATCGCATCCACCCCCGCACGCTTCAGGCTCGCCAGAGTCTCATCAACCGCTCTCATCCCATCAGGCCTTTCCTCTTCATACGAACACGCAAAAGTCTACTTCACTGTCTTCCGGGAGACCTAACGCGGCTCCCACCAAGGAGATTGGATGTCTACAGACCCGCAAGAGCCCCGCAACGAGCCCTCGTTCGTCAACGAGAACGCGCTGCGCATCGCGTCCGAAAATCTGACGCACTACGACGAGAATGCCGACACCTACCACTGTTCGTACGGACCTCCGGTGCCGGCCATCACCATCCACGACCCAGAGCGGGACATGCTGGTGCGGGTGGATCCCACATCACGACAGGTCATCGGTTTCACGATCCCCAATTTCCGCGCCTGGTATGCGGAGCACGCCGACTCGGACGGTCAATTCGACGTTGAACTGCCGTCGCTTTGGCTCGAAGAGGGCGGCGACGGTGCCGAGCGGTAACCAGACCTAATCGTTGCAATGGCCGCTAGACTCAGCAGTCCAATCGGCCGTGAACACACAAGGAGTCGGTTTTATGGGGGTCGAAAGCCAACGCGTTGAGGAGTTCCGGCTCACAAAGGAGCCGTACTACCTTCCGCTCGGGAATGAAGTCGGGCTCTTCGAGGCGGCCTATCACGCCCGTCTGCCGGTCATGCTCAAGGGCCCAACCGGATGCGGGAAGACCCGCTTCGTCGAGCACATGAGCTGGCGCCTTGGTCGGACACTCATCACCGTGGCCTGTCATGAAGACCTCACCGCATCGGACTTGGTCGGCAAATACACCCTTCAAAACGACGCGACCGTGTGGCAAGACGGCCCCCTGACGACCGCCGTCAAGTCGGGCGGGATCGCATACCTCGACGAGGTCGTTGAGGCCCGCAAGGACACGACCGTCGTGATCCACCCGCTCACCGACGACCGGCGTGTCTTGCCGATGGAAAAAAAGGGCGAGATCATCAAGGCGCCAGACGAGTTCATGCTGGTGATCTCGTACAACCCGGGATACCAGTCCGTCCTTAAGGATCTCAAGCACTCGACCAAGCAGCGCTTTGTCGCCCTCGAGTTTGACTACCCCAAGCCGGACCTCGAGGAGACCATCCTCCAGGAAGAGGCCGGGATCGATGCAGACGTCGCGTCCAAGCTGGTGAAGATTGCCGAGAAAGTGCGCAACCTTCGCACCCACGGCCTCGAAGAGGGCGTCTCCACGCGGCTCCTGGTGTACGCCGGCCAGCTGATCGCTGGCGGCATTGAGCCTGCCGAAGCCTGCGCGAGCACGATCTGCAGACCCATTACCGACGACGTCGAGATGCAGCGGTCCATCATCGAGATCATCGCCACCCAGTTCTAGCGCCGCAGGAACGCGTCGAGGAGAAATCACGATGACCTTCGGGCCCGGTGTCGGCAACGTCGGTATGTACGTGGCGCGCGAGATGTTGGTCTCGGTGCCCGAGGACCAGCGCGAGGCGTACCTCCGGATGGTCGAGGGTATCTCGGACCTCAAGTACCAGCTCGGGGTCGAGGTGGCGCGTCAACTGCCCCGGCTGCTGGCGCAATCGGATCCCGATCTGGTTGCCCGCTACCTGAACCAGGTCAGCGCCGTCGCAAAGCTGGGCTGGAAGAGCGGAGTCGAGGTCGCCAAGCAGCTGCCCGACCTCTACGAGGCACCGGACCAGGACCTGGCCGACAGTTACGTCGAGATCATCGAGCACGCGACGACGGGGACCGCCGAAGACTCCGAGACGGCAGGCCTGACTGCGGAACTCGTCCAGCTTGAGCGCGCGATTCAAGGGATGGAGCCGAAGGTCAAGCGGGCGCAGGAACTCCGCACCCAGCTCGCCGCCGAGGATCGACGCGATGAAAAGCGGAAAAAGCACGCCGTGGAACTGGCGACGGCACTCCCGCCGCTGCTCGCGCGACTGCGCCCCAAGCATCGGCCCACCTATCTCGCCCAGGTCCAGAAGGTCGCCGGTGCCGACCCCGAGGCGTCCCTTGAGGCCGCGGACACATTGCTGGATTTGCTCAACGGCGAGCGAGTGTCGCACGACGGCGCCACCGAATGGGTCGACCGCGGGCTCCATGTCCTGGAGCGCAACAAGGAGGTCGGCCGCGGCTACTTCCGGCTCGGCTCGAAGTACAGCTTGGAGGTCCTCGAGGAGTTGCGCGAGGGTCTGCCGCTCAAGAGCGTTGCGCGCATCCTAAAGCTCTACGCAACCGCGCTCTCGGGGCGCGACATCGCGATCCGCTCATCGGAGGACCTCAACACATTCGAGGTCTACACGGCCGATCACATCGTCCTGCCTCCGGACATGCGCGTCTTCGACGACGAACGGGAGAACTTCGCGGCATACAAGGTCGCAACCGCACAGGGCGCAGGGCGCATCGAGTTCGGCACCTACGGCTTTAGCCTGGACGACATCAGCGACACCGTCGATTCCATACGTGCGAAATACTGGAGCTGATGGTGGCGACCCGCGAATCAGAAAACAGCACGCTCACCGCGTTCTACGAACTTTTCCCCTCACCCGCGCTCGCGCGCGATCTGTTCAATCTGGTCGAGAGCTACCGCATCGACGCGCGGATCCGCGCCGAGTACCCGGGCATCAGGCGGGACATGGACTTCGTCTACGCCGCATCGAGCGATGATCGCCCCGTCCTGGCGACGCTTCCCGATCCACAGGCGGTGGTCGAGTCGCTTCTGCGCGTCGTCATCGGCCAGGAGCCCACCCTCGACGACCTTGCGCCGCGGACCAGGGACCTGATCGGATCCGCACGCGCCATTCTGCAGGAACTCCCCCTCGAGACCGCCACGGTCGCCGACACCGCCCGATGTGTCGCGGAGATCTTCGAGCTCATCGCCGACAACGAGGCCCAGGCCCGCACCGAGGCCCCGAGCCCGGACGTCCCGGAGCGCCCGGAACAGCCCGAGCCGAACCCGCAGCAGCAGCAGCCCGAGGCGGGCGGCGAATCCGACGACGACTACACGCCGTTGCAACTGCCGCAGTTCATGACGCCCGTCATGGAAGAGTTGGTGCAGCCCCCGCAGCAGTCGCCCGCCCAACGCGAGGCGAACACCGAAGAACGGGACCCGGATCGACCCGGCGAAGAACCGGCGACCCAAGAGGCCGAACAGTGGGCCAGCTCGGCGCAGCAGGAAATTGGCGAAGGCGCCCCCGACGAGGTCGCACAGAAGACCGAGTCGTCGACCGAAGGCGACGACAAAGGCGACTCCGCGGTGGACACCAAATCCGACGAGGAAAGCGAGGGTGGTGGTGTCACGCCCGAGGGCTCGGCCGAGGCCGTCCCGCAGGCCGAGCCGGAAGCCGAAGAGGATCTCGGCGAACAGACCTTTCTCTACGACGAGTGGGACTACCGCATCGAGGATTACCGCCCTGCGTGGTGCACACTGCGCGAGCAGCGCTCGACGCGCACGCAAGATGCGTTCGTCGCGGCGACGTTCCACGAGTTCGGGGGGATCGTCAGTCAGATCCGCCGTAATTTCCAGCTGATGCGCCCCGAGCGCCTGCGCAAGATGCGCTTTCAGACCGAGGGCGACGATCTCGATACGGATGGCTTGGTCGAATACGTCGTCGAGAAGCGCGCGGGGCTCACCCCGAGCGGGCGCGTCTACATCAAGCGCGACAAGAAGGACCGCGACGTGGCCACGGCGTTTCTGGTGGACATGTCAAGTTCGACCGACCGCAAGATCGACGGCCGCAAGCGGATCATCGACATCGAGAAGGAAGGTCTTCTGTTGATGTGCGAGGCCCTCGAGGCCATCCGCGACGACTACGCCATCTACGGGTTCTCGGGTTCCGGCCGCGAAGATTCCCAGTTCTACGTCGTCAAAGAGCTTGGCGAGAAGTACGACGATCGGGTCAAGGGGCGGATCGGGGGCATCTACGCGCGCCAGAAGACCCGCATGGGTCCGGCGATCCGCCACGCGACGCGACGCTTGGTGGCCGCAGACGCCGCAGTCAAACTGATGATCCTGCTGACCGATGGAAAGCCCTACGACTCCGACACCTACCAGGACAACAGGTACGCTCAGGAAGACACGCAGGTCGCCCTCCGTGAGGCCCGCCGGGAGAAGATCCACCTGTTCTGCGTGACGGTCGACCAAGAGGCGGCCGACTACCTGCCGCACATGTACTCCGACGCGAACTTCGTCATCATCGACGATGTCCGCACGCTCCCGCACAAGCTGCCGCAGCTCTATCGCAGACTGACGACCTAAACCCAGGCGCGCGCCCGGCGGACCGCAACACCCGCGCGCACCGCGCGCGGGTCATCCATCCCGTCGCACCCCGAATGGCCTGACGCCCCCCTACGGGCGCGTCAGGGGCGGCGCCGAGCGTGCTACGGGGCCAGCAGCGAGAGCGCAGCTTGCTGGCAGACATCCAGCAGCACGCCCGCGAACGCCGCGAAGCCGATGATCGCCACACCACACGCGGCGGTGGTGAGGATCACCGGTGCCGGAACCTCGAGCAACTTGCGCGGCCGATCGGTCGCTGCCTGACCGAACCACAGCACCCCGACCACGCGCAGGTAGTAGCCGAGACTCACGATGCTGCCGACGGCCCCGACGATCGCCAGCCACCACAGATGCTGCTCGGCGGCGGCACCGAACAGCAAGAACTTGCCGATGAAGCCGGACAGTGGCGGGAAGCCCGCCAGCGAGAGCATCGCCAGGGTCATGATGATCCCGAGGAATGGACGATCGCGGCCATAGCCCGCCAGCGAGGACAGCTGCTCGCCATCCTCGACCTCACGCTCACGGATGATCACGACCGCAAACGCGGCCATTGTCATCACCGAATAGGCCAGCAGGTAATACAGGACCGCCTGCGCCCCGCGCACGCTGCCGGCGGCGACGCCGATCAGCAGATAGCCCGCCTGAGCGATGCTGGAATAGGCCAGCATCCGCTTGAGATTGGTCTGGACCAAGGCGGCGACGTTGCCGACCACGATGCTTGCAACCGCAACGGCGCCGATCGCTATTTGCCACGTGTGCACCAGATCGACCAGGGGCGCGGCGAAAATCCGCAGGAACGCCACCAGCGCCGCGGCCTTGGTTGCCGTCGCCATGAACGCAGTGATCGGCGTCGGTGCACCCTCATAGACATCCGGGGTCCACATGTGGAATGGCGCCGCCGAGGATTTGAAGCCCAGGCCGACGATGATCAGCGTGACCGCGACCCACAGCAGCGGCTCGGTATTGAAGGACGCGACGGTCAGCTGGCTGCCGATCGTCGTGAGGTTGGTCGAACCGGTGGCCCCGAACAAAAACGCCAGGCCGTAGAGCAGGAAGGACGATCCCACGGCACCGACAATGAGATATTTCAGGCCACTCTCCAGGGACCGCTCCCGCCAAAGCTCCAGTGCGCACAAGACATAGAGTGCAACCGAGAGCACCTCGATCCCGAGGAAGATCGTGATCAGGTCGCCGGCGCCGGCGACGAGGATCATGCCCGCCGTCGCCGTGACGACCAGCGCCGCGTATTCCCCGCGTCGATCGACCCCCGCGGGCTCGCGCACCGACAGCAGCAAGGTCGCGATGGCGCAGCCGATGAAGATCAGGTTGAACAGCATGCTCAAGCGATCCGCGCGATAGCCCCCGCCCAGGGCAACCTGTCGGTTCCCCCAGAGCACGAGGGACATGACCGCGGCGGCCAGCAGCCCGATGATCGCGAGAACCGTGGGGCCTTCACGGCGGGCCCAGCGCCCCGGGAGCAATCCGGCGAGGACGGACACCACTGCAGTCCCGGCGACAATCATGGGCGGGGTTGCGGCGACGACGTTCACTGTGCGGAGTCCTCGGTTGAACTGGCGGTCGGCAACGGAAGCGCGGCGGACGGCGGGTTCGGGAGCACGATTCCGTGGATCTCGCTCGGGGGGCGACCCACGGCGACCTGTGCGGGCGCGACCGCGTTATCCACGGATGCGCTGATCGCCCCGATCAGGGCCTGCGGCCAGAGCGCGATGAAGCCCATCACGCCGATGAGCGGAACGAGCACCACGACATCGCGCAGCCGGAGCTCGACTCGACGCGCGTCGCCGCCCCGCTGCGGGCCGTTCATGCTCGACTGATAGAGCCGGAGCATGTAGACCGACGCGTAGATGACCCCGATCATGGCGATCGCGGCAGCCCACCAGTCATGGCGGAAGACGCCGGCCAGGATGAAGAACTCACCGGCAAAGCTGTTGGAGCCCGGAATCGCCAGCGATGCCATCGTGACCACGAGGAACACCCCCGCCAGCCACGGTGCGCCTGCGGCCAGTCCGCCAAGATCGTCGATCTCCTCCTTGCCGCTGCGTGCGGAGATGATGCCGACGATGGCAAAGGCAGCGACGACCACGACGCCGTGGTTGACCATCTGTAGCACCGCACCCTGGGCGGCCTGCGCATCGATTGCGGCAATCCCCAGCGCAATGAGCCCGAGGTGGGCAAGACTCGAATAACCAACCAGCATGCGCATCGTCGGCTGACGCCATGCGACCAGCGACCCGTAGACGATGCTGATCAGCGACAGCAGGATCAGTGGGTACTGGAAAAACTCCATGCCACGAGGGAACAGCGGCAAGCCAATGCGCAGCAGGCCGTACACGCCGGCTTTGCTGACGATCGCCGCCAGGAGCCCCACCACCACGATCGGGGCGGTCCGGTACGCGTCGGGCAGCCAGCCATGGAAGGGCCACAAGGGCAGCTTGATCACGAAGGCGAGCAGGAATCCGGCCAACAGCCAGATGCTCTCGGGGCGTGTGTAGGCGACATTGCGGAGCGCAAGAATGTCGAAGGTGTAGACGCCGGTGGTCTCGTGGGCGATGACGGCCGTCGAGACGATCGAGACCAGCATGAGCAGGCTGCCGACCATCGTGTAGATGACGAACTTCATGGTCGCCAGGGCGCGGCCCTGACCGCCCCACATGCCGATCAGGAAATAGAACGGCAGCAGCATGACTTCCCAGAAGACGTAGAACAGCACCAGGTTGCCGGCGCTAAACAGGCCAAGCAGGCCAACCTCGGCAAGCAGGATCAGCGCGAGGAAGGCGCGTGGCCGCTCGGGCGTCCGAAAGCAGAGGTACAGGATGGCGAGGGCGAAAAGCCCGGTGGTCATCATGATCAGCCAGATCGAGATGCCGTCGACCCAGACGCTCCAGTCCAAGCCGACGCTCGTGGCCCATCCGGCGTGCTCGACGAACTGCGGATGGCTCGCCGACCGGTCGAAGTGGCCCAGCATGACCGCGGACAAGACGAGCGTCAGCCCTGCCGCAAGAGCCGCCTGGATCCGGGCTTGCACGAGGCCGCCCTCGGGCACGATAAACATGGACAGCGCCCCGAACGCGGGGATGATGATGAGTGCAGTCAGCCAAGGCATCGCGGTCACCGTGCCAATACGACGATGAGGCCGACGACCGCTGCGCCAGCGACGACGGCAAAGGCATAGGTCCGCACGAGACCGGTTTGCATCCGGTGCAGGCCGCGCGCGGTGACCATCGTGACGCCGGTCGCCGCGGTGACGAGCCCTTGAGTGAAGCGCGGCTCCGCGGTGCGGACGGCGGCGTCACCGAGTTCCCGCCCGGGTTCGATGATGGCCGACTCGTAGATGTCGTCGAAGCGCCATTGGTCGAGCAGGACGCCACGCAGGCCGCGCAGCGTGTCGGCGTACGCCAGACGACGCGCGGGCCCAGCGGCAAACAGCCAGTACGCGACGGCGATACCGCTCAGCGCGACCGCCAACGAGACGAGCGTGGTGATCCACTGCAGCGTCGCCGATGGCGCGATGTCCGGCGCTGCGGGAAGCGACGGACTCAGCCAGGTATTCACCCAGGACCAGCCACCGGGAACCTGGATGAAACCGCCGACCGTGGCGAGCACGCCCAGGATGCCGACCGGCACCGCCATCGCCCACCCCGACATGTGGGGGCGGTGCTCGTAGCCGCCATCAGGCTCAGGCCCGGTGAACGCACGGAAGAACATCCGGAACATGTAGAAGCCCGTCAACCCGGCGCCGATGACCCCGGCGGTGCCGACGACCACGCCGACCGGCCCGGCCGCCATTGCGTGGGAGAGGATGTCGTCCTTGCTGAAAAAACCCGAAAAGGGTGGGATCCCAGAGATCGCCAGACACCCGATCAACATGGAGATCGAGGCGAACTTGAGATGACGATGCAAACCACCCATGCGGTTCAGGCCCTGCTCGCCCGCCAACGCGTGGATGACCACGCCCGCCGCGAGGAACAAGAGGGCTTTGAAGAACGCGTGCATCAACAGGTGGAACATCGCCTCGCTGTACAGGCCGAGGCCCGCCGCCATGACCATGTAGCCGATCTGGCTCACCGTCGACCACGCCAGCACGCGCTTGATGTCCTCTTGCACGGTGGCGATGCTCGCGCCAACCAAGAGGGTCGCCGCACCGACCACGGCCACCGTGTCGGAGGCGTAGGGCGCCAGCTGGAACAGCACATTGCAACGCACGATCAAGTAGACGCCGGCGGTCACCATGGTTTCGGCGTGGATCAGGGCCGAGACCGGCGTCGGACCTTCCATCGCGTCGGGCAACCACGTGTGGAGGGGAATCTGCGCGCTCTTGGCGGCACAACCCACGAACAGCAGCAGGCAGATCATCTCGGCGGTAAAGGATCCGTGCCCGAGACGGGCGGGAGCCGCGGCAAAGACCTGGCCGTAGTCGAGCGTGCCAAAGGTCTTCGCGATCAAGAGCGCGCCGAGCACCAGTCCAACGTCCCCGATCACGTTGATCACGAACGCCTTCTTGGCGGCAGCAACCGCCGACGGCTTCTCGTAGTAGTAGCCGATCAGCAAGTAGCTGGCGAGACCGACCAGCGCCCAGCCGACAACGAGGAAGAAGAAGTTGGCGGCGAGCACCAGCAGCAGCATCGCGAAGATAAAGAAGTTCATCTCAGCGAAGAAGCGGCGGTAGTCGCGATCGTGGTTCATGTACTCGGTCGAGTACAGGACGATCAGCGAGCCGACCCCGGTAATGATGAGCATCATCATCATCGACAACGGATCGACCAGGATCGAGAGGTTGATGCGCAGGCCGTCGACGTTGGCCCACTCCCAGAGCGTCGACACGACGTGACGATTCGAGGCCCCGCGACTCAGGAGCTCGGCAAACATCACCGCGCTGCCAATAAAGCCCAACACGATCGTGCCGAGGCCGACGATCCGCGTCAGCGGCCGCGCAGGCTCACCTGGCCAGAGCGACAGGAGCAGGGCTCCCGCCAGAGGGAGGCCGAGCACGATCCATGCAAGGGTCTCGATCACGATGGTCCGGTCCTCGTTGGGGGCACCGTCGCCCCGGTCAACCCTTCAGACGCGAGAGCGCGTCCACGTCAAGTGCCAAGCGCTGGCGGTAGACCGCCACGATCAAGCCCAGGCCGATCACAACCTCGGCCGCGGCCACGACCATCACGACGAGGGCGAAGATCTGGCCATCACTGACATTCCAGTAACGGGAGAACCCGACCAGCGCGATGTTGGCCGAGTTGAGCATGAGCTCGACCGCCAACAGCAAAAGCAGTGGGTTGCGGCGGGTCAGGACACCGAGCAGCCCGAGCAGGAACAGCACTCCCGAGAGCGCCAGGTACCAGCTCAGCGGGACACCTGTCGTCGTGTGATGCGAGATCAGCGTCGGCGTCATCGCCCGCGCTCCCCGAGCACGGCGCGCCGGGCGAGCAGCACTGCACCGATGGCTGCCACCAAGAGCACCAGCGAGGTGGCCTCAAACGCCACGCTGAAGGTGCTGATGAAGGCGTTCCCGATCGCCGTCGGGCTCCCGATGTCCGACACCTCGTACGGGTTGGCGTCGATCCCGGGCAGGTGGCTGTTGGCGAGGGCAAGAAAGCCCTCGATGCCGAGCCCGATGATCGCCAGCCAGGCGAGGACTTGGTAGCGAGCCAACGGATCGGGTCCCAGGGTGGGTGGGTGATCGCCGAGATATGCGATCACGAACAGGAACAGCACGACGATGGCGCCGGCGTAGACGATCACCTGGATCATCGCGACGAACGGTGCGCGCTGCAGCAGGAACACAACCGCGATCGACAGCAGCGCCACGATCAGCGCCACGGCGGCACGAAATGGGTTGCGCACGGTGATGACCGTGACCGCGGACGCGATTGCGCCGAACGCGGCTATCGCAAAGAAGATGCGTTCCCCCACGGGGGCTTACCCTACGCCTTGCATGTCGGGCTGTGCGGTGCGTTTCACGGTCAATCTTCCCCTAAACACGCTGACCTTCGGTCCGCAATGGCGGCTGCTTTGGCGCGGGGGTCAACAACATGTCCTTCGTGTAGACCATCAGATCGCGATCCCGCTCGGACAGCTCGTAGGAGTGTTCAAGCGTGATGGCGTCAAACGGGCACGCGATCTCGCAGTACCCGCAGAAGATGCAGCGCGACATGTTGATCTCATAGATACGGGCGTAGCGCTCTCCGGCCGAGACGCGATGCTCGGCGGTGTTCTCCTCGGCGACCACACGGATGCAGTCGGCGGGACATGCGGCGACACACAGTGAGCAGCCCACGCATTTTTCCAGGCCATCGTCATAGAGCCACAGCTGATGGCGCCCGCGAAAGCGCGGGAAGACCGGCGTCTTGACCTCGGGGTAGCCGAGCGTCAACGGCCGGCTCAGCATCGTCCGGAACGTGATGCCGAATCCCTTGATCTGATCTTGGACGCTCACGCGGCGACCTCCTGAGACAACACGATCCTCGTCATGACGTCTGGAAGAAGACGGCGACGATGATCGCCGTCACGACGAGGTTGGCGGTGGCGATCGGCAGCAGGACCTTCCAGCCGAAGCGCATGAGCTGGTCGTAGCGCAGACGCGGCAGCGTTGCCCGGAGCCAGATGAACAGAAACAGCAGCGCCATGATCTTGATGATCAGCCAGATGAAGCCAAGGGAGCCGGGAAGCCAGGGGCCCGCGTACCCTCCCAAAAAGAGCGTCGCCCCGAGCGCCGAGATCACCATCATGCTCACGTACTCGCCCATCTGGAACATCGCGAACTTCATGCCGGCGTATTCGGTGTGGTAGCCGGCGACCAACTCGGATTCGGCTTCGGGCAAATCAAACGGGGCGCGGTTGGTTTCGGCCACCGCGGCGACGAGGAAAACGATGAAGCCGACCGGCTGAAAGAGGATGTACCAGGTGCTCGACTCCTGGCCGTGGACGATGTCGACGAGCGACAGACTGCGGCTGATCATCACGACGCCGACGACCGAGAGCCCCATGGCGACCTCGTACGAGACCATCTGGGCGGCCGAGCGAGCGGCCCCGAGCAAGCTGTACTTGTTGCCACTGGCCCAGCCGCCCAGGATCAGGGCGTAGGAGGCAAGCCCCGAGAGAGCGAACAGCACGAGCAGCCCGACGGAGACATTGGCGCCCACGAGCTGGATCCGGTACCCGTCGACATGGATCGGTTCACCGAACGGGATGATCGCGATCGCCGTCACGGCGGTGATGACCGAGACCAGCGGGGCGACCTGGAACAGGACACGATTCGCCCCGTCGGGGGTGAAGTCTTCCTTGAAGACCAGCTTGATGACGTCGGCCAGCGGCTGCATGTACCCGACTGGACCGGCACGGTTGGGACCGTAGCGGGCCTGAAAGCGCCCGAGCAGCTTGCGCTCCCACAGCACAGCGAACGCGAAGCCGTTGAGCACGATCAGAACAGTCAGCAGCGCCTCGATGACGAGCAGGAGAAAAGGCTCGGTCACGAGGTCCGCTCCAGTTGCACGTGCACTCGTCCTCGATCAGAGGTCAGGACACCCTCGATCGGCGCACCCGGTGCGCCGATCGGCGCCAGAACGACGCCGTCGGGAACGCGCTCATCGCAGGCGATCGGCACCGGCACTGAACGGCCGACCGCGCTCGTCATCACGACCTGATCACCGTCGTGGAGCCCGCTCGCCTCTGCCGCCGCGGGGTTCACCCGTAGGGTCGGGTGCACGAGTGCGGTCCGCAGGGCATGCGACTCGGCGGTCGTGGCGTCGCCGAACAGGTCGTGGATGACCACGAGCTCAAAACCCCCCTGATCGGTCGTCCCGATCGCGAGTTCGGCAGGGTTGACCGGCCGCGGCCCGATGACCGCGCCCTCGGTGCCGAGGATCTCGGGAGTCAGGCCGGCGAACGCTGGATGGGATGCCACGGTGTGCGTGAAGGCGGATGCCGCGGTGCGGTAGGCCGGCGGGTGCCCAAGGGTGTGTGCGATTGCGGCCAGCAACTCCCAGCCCGCCGCAGAGCCGGCGGGACCGACGGCCCCGGGGCGCACGCGCTGCGCCCGTCCGGACATGGACACCAGCGTCCCCTCCTGTTCCCACATCGTCAGCGCCGGCAGCAGCACATCGGCACGATCGGTCGTCGGCGACGCATGCGTGGCGATGGCGATGACCGGTCCGGGAAATGTGGCGAGCGCCGCTTCCCAGGCAGTGCGACCGGGTGCGCTCAACGGGTCGGCATGCAGACAGACCAGCACATCGATGCTGCCCTGCTGGATCGCCTCAAGCAGACCGCTGGTCGGAATCCCGAGCGCTTGCAATCCCGCGCCATTGACGTCCGCACCCAGCTCCAGTTGCTGCGCGTGGTCATTGTCGGCGAGGACCGCGGCGAGCGCGTCTGCCGCCTCGGGATCGGCGGCCAGGTCAGCCTCGTCCCAGAGCACGATCGGGTGTGCGGCATCGGCAATGCTCTGGGCCAAGCGCGAGATCGCGGGTGTCAATTGGCCCGGAACCGTCCGCTGGAACTCACCGAGCGATTCGAGCGCGTGGGGACGCGGACCGCAGCCGACGACCGTCGCACCGAAGCGCCGCGCCTTGCGGATCCGCAGCTCGCTGATGGGCTGCTGGCGAGCGGGGTCTCCACCGACGATAACCACCAGGTCCGCGTCGTCGATGTCACCCAGCTGCGCACCGGTCTGAGCCCGGAGCCCGCCGAGCGCACCGCCCGGAACACCCAAGCGCGCGACGACCGCATCCGGAAGCGTGCCGTTGCTCGACAGATCCAGGGCGATGCCCGCCTCTTCGCAGGTTGCACCGCCGCCAAGCAGGATGCCCACGCGACGGTTGGCGAGAATGCTCGCGACCGCGGCCACGGCGTCCTCGAGGCCCGGCGTCCGGTCGCCGGCCGCTTCACGCACGACGGGACCGCCCAGCCGCCCGGCGCTCGAGTTGGTATCGAAGCCCCACCGGCCCTTGTCGCACAGCCAGCCCTCTTCGACGGCGTAGTTCGGGTCGTCGCGACCGGTCACGCGCTTGATCTCTCCCGCCCGCGTCGTGAGTTCGGTATTGCACCCGACCGAACACAGTCCGCACACCGACGGGGTGTTGGTGATGTCCCAGGGTCGGGCGACGAAGCGGTAGGGAATGCTCGTCAGCGCACCCACCGGACAGATATCGGTGATGTTTCCGCTGAAGCGGGCCTCGTAGGGATCCCCGGTGAAGGTGGTGATCTCGCTGCGCGCACCGCGCTCCTGCATGGTGAGCTGCCCGTCCTGGGCGACGTCCTGGCTAAAGCGCACGCAGCGGAAGCAGCTGATGCAGCGCTCCCGGTCCAGCGCGATCCGGCTCGAGAGCTCCAACGGTTTGGGGAAGTGCCGCTTGGCCTCGATGAAGCGCGACTTCCCGGGACCAAACTTGAAGGTGCGGTCCTGGAGCGGGCACTCGCCGCCCTTGTCACACACCGGGCAATCCAGCGGGTGCTGCGCCAACAGGAACTCCAGCACACCATCCTGGGCGTCCTTCACCGGCGCGGAGTCCGTGCGCACGACCATGTCCTGCGTGACCGGTGTGCTGCACGCGGTCTGCATACCGCGCATGCCTTCGATCTCCACCAGGCACATCCGGCAGGCCCCGATCGGGGGGCCGAGGCGGGGCTCATAACAGAAGATCGGAATTTCGACGCCCGCCGCATAGGCGGCATCGACGAGCATCGTGCCCGCCGGGGCGCTCACCGCGCGGCCATTGATTTCGAAGGTCACGAGGTCTTTGACCGAGAGGTCCACTGGCGCGTAATCAGCCATCGGCTACCTCGCCCCGGCGGGGGTTGCGGGCCACATCGGTTCGGGTCGCGGCGTCCCGCCCTGCTCGATCGCCGCGACAAAATCTTCGCGGAACATCTTGAGCGCGCTGGAGACCGGGGCAACGGCGCCGTCAGCCAGAGCACACAGGACCTTGCCCGAGATCCGTCCGAACAACGATTCCAGCAGCTCCAGGTCTTCCATCCGCCCCTGACCGTCGACGATGCGTTGCAGGATGCGCTCCATCCAGCTCGTCCCCTCCCGGCACGGCGTGCACTTCCCGCAGCTCTCGTGGCGATAGAAGCTCGCCAAGCGCAGCGTGGCGCGCACGATGCAACCCGAGTCGTCCATCACAATGCAGCCGCCCGAACCCAGGAAGGTGCCAACCGCATTCAGGGATTCATAGTCGAGCGGGGTGTCCAAGTGCTGATCACCCAGCACGGGCACCGACGATCCGCCGACCCACACCGCCTTGACGCGCCGCCCCTCGCGCAGGCCCCCGGCGTGCTCGTAGATCAGCTCGCGCAAGGTGGTCTCACCGAGGATGACTTCGTAGTTCCCAGGACGCTGGACGTGTCCCGAGATGGAGAAGATCTTCGTTCCCGGGCTCTTTTCCGGACCGAGCGCTGCGTACCAGTCGGCGCCCTTGGTCACGATCGGCGGCAATGCCGAGAGCGTCTCCACGTTGTTGATCAGCGTCGGGGAACTGTAGAGCCCTGCGACCGCCGGGAACGGCGGCTTCAGGCGCGGCTGACCGCGTTTGCCCTCGAGGCTCTCGAGCAGGCCGGTCTCCTCGCCGCAGATGTACGCGCCAGCGCCGCGATAGAGCGTGATGTCGAACGAAAAGTTCGAGCGCAGAATGTTCTGGCCGAGAAAGCCGGCCCCGCGAGTGGCACGGATCGCCGCGTCCAAGATGCGAGCCTGGTACTCATACTCGCCGCGGATGTAGATGTAGCCGCGCTCGGCGCCGATCGCGTAGCCGGCGAGCGCAACCCCTTCCACCAACTGGAAGGGGTTCATCTCGATGATCTCGCGATCCTTGAAGGTGCCCGGTTCGCTTTCATCGGCGTTGCAGACCACGTACTTGGCGAGTTTCGCGTCCTTGGGCAGGAAGCTGGCCTTGCGGCCCATCGGGAAACCGGCGCCGCCGCGCCCCCGCAAGCCCGAACGATGAAAGACGTAGAGCAGGTCGTCGGGCGCCATATCCGACACCGACTGCTCCAGCGCGACGAATCCCCCCGCGGCACGGTAGTCGGCCAGATCCCGGAGCACGCGCCCGGCCTCGCGATGACGGTAGACGCTGTTGAGAATCGGCACCCGACTACCTCCAGAACTCTTCGGGCGCCGGAGCCGCACGCAGCTCATCCACAAGGTGTGCCGCGGTCTCTGGCGTCAGCGGGCCGCGCGTCTCATCGGCGTCGACCTGGATGCAGGGGGCGCGGTCGCAGTAGCCCAGGCATTGCGCTTCTTGGATCGTGATGCGCCCGTCATCGCTGGTGCCCCCGTGATGCGAGACGCCCTCGCGTTCGCACAGGTGCTCCCATACCTCATCCGCACCACGCAACATGCACGACAAGGTCACGCAGACGCTGACGATGCGAGTGCCGGTGGGTTCCAGGTAGAGGCGATCGTAAAAGGACGCGACGCTCTCGACATATGCCGGTGAGAACCCCGTCGCGTCCGCAACGGCATCGAGGTCTTCGCGCGTGAGATGGCCCTTTTCGGTCTGGGCATACTTGAGCGCCGGCAAGATCAGCGAGCGCGACTCGGCGAACTCGTGGCGTATGGGATCGATATGCGCCCGGATTTGGTCTGCGGTCATCGAGGAGCACCCACCATCATCGTGCGGATTACACGGCCGGGCATCAGCGATCGACCCCACCCATGACGTTGTCCATTGAGCCGATCATCACCACGAGATCGGCAAGATACGCATCCTTGGCCATCGGGCGCAGGGCCTGCAGGTTGACGAAGCTCGGGTCGCGCATGTGCACGCGCAGCGGTTTCGGACCGTTGTCGGCCACGACGTAGCAACCGAGCTCTCCCCGGGGGCATTCGACGGCGCAGTACGCCTCTCCCTCCGGCACCGAGAACCCCTCGGTCACGAGCTTGAAGTGGTGAATGAGCGCCTCCATCGAGGTGGCCAGCTCGCCCCGGGGCGGCAGGACGACTTTGCGGTCATCGGCGATGTGGGAGCCCTCGGGCATCCCGTCCAGGCACTGCTCAATGATGCGGACCGACTCGCGCATCTCACGCAGACGGACCAGATACCGATCGTAGGCGTCGCCGTTGGTGCCGACCGGAATATTGAAATCAAAGTGCTCGTAGCCCGAGTAAGGCCGTGCCTTGCGCAGATCGTGATCGACCCCCGCCGCGCGCAGGGCGGGACCGGTGACGCCCAAGTCGAGCAGCTGCTCGGCCGGCAACGAACCGACGCCCCGGGTGCGCTCCAGCCAGATCGGGTTCTGCGAGAGCAAGCCCTCGTACTCATCGATCCGGGAGGGCATCTCCGTCACGAACTGCCGCAGCAGCTTCTCGAAGCCGGGAGGCATGTCGTCCGCGCACCCGCCGACCTGGAAGTAGCGGTTGTTCATACGCTCGCCGGAGATCATCTCGAACAGATCCAAGGCCCGATCGCGCTCGCGGTACGCATAGAAGAAGATGCTGATCGCACCGAGCTCCAGGCCGCTGGTCCCGAGCCACACAAGGTGGCTCGTGATCCGGTTGAGCTCGGAGATCATTACCCGCAGCCACTGCGCCCGTGGTGGCACCTCCAGACCCAGCAGTTTTTCCACGCTCTGGGTATAGGCGTGAATGTTGAAGAACGGCGAGAGGTAGTCCATCCGCGTGACGAGCGTAATGGCCTGCCAGTAGGTCTTGTTCTCGCACTGCTTTTCAATCCCGGTATGCAAGTACCCGATCACCGGGTGAATGTCCCGCACAACCTCGCCATCAAGCTCGGTCACCAGCCGCAGCACGCCGTGGGTCGACGGGTGCTGGGGGCCGAGGTTGATGATCATCGGATCGCGAGACCCCGGCGCGGCCTGACTCGAGCGCGCTTCGTTGGCACGCGTGCGCGCCAGTGCCTCTTGGGCGGTGCCGGCCTCGACCATCGCAACGACACGCTCGGTCTCGGCGAGCGGACGTCCCTCCCGACGGGCGATCTCGCGCGCCTCGCGCGCCTCGAGGGCGAACACGTCGGTCTGCTCAGTACTCATGTCTGCGCCTCGTGCCTAGACCGCGTCGCTGAACTTGACATCTTCGCCACCCAACGGATAGTCGCGGCGCAAGGGGTGCCCCTCCCAGTCGAACGGCATCAAGATCCGCGACAGGTCGGGGTGGTCGCTAAAGCGCACCCCGAACATGTCGTAGACCTCGCGCTCGTGCCAGTTCGCCGTTGCCCAGACGCCGGTCACCGAATCCACCTCCGGCTGCTCGGCATCTGCCCAGACGCGCAGGCGCACGCGATCACCGCTCTCGAGCGAGAACAGTTGGTAGGCGAGCCGAAAGCGATCGCCGTGACCGTTGCCCTCGATAATGTCGACGCAGGTGACGTCCGAAAGCAGCCGAAATGCCGCAGGCTCGGCCTTGAGGAACTGGCAGACCTCTCGGATGCGATCGCGGGCGATCTCCATCGTGAGTTCATCGCCCGGACCCTCGAACTCGTCGACGACGGCTCCAGGACAGGCGGCGTCGATCAGGTTGCGGTACTCGCTCAACGGGCGGCCGCCCATGCCTGACGTTGGGCGGCGATGCGGGCGGCATCTTCAGGCACAGGCAACCCCTGCTCATGCATGAGGTCAAGCGAACTCGGCTGGCCCTTGGCCCCGATCACGCGCTGCAGGATCAGAATCCCCTCGATCAAACTCTCCGGGCGCGGCGGGCATCCCGGGACGTACACGTCAACCGGGACAACCTTGTCGACCCCCTGCAAGATCGCATAATTGTTGAACACTCCCCCCGATGTCGCGCAGGCGCCCATCGAGATGACCCACTTGGGCTCCATCATCTGGTCGTAGATGCGCCGGAGCACCGGTGCCATCTTCTGCGAGACGCGACCCGACACGATCAGCAGGTCCGCCTGGCGCGGCGTCGCACGAAAGACCTCCGCCCCAAAGCGCGCGATGTCGTAGCGCGGGGTCGCGGTGTGCATCATCTCGATCGCACAGCACGCCAGACCGAAGGTCGCCGGCCAGATCGACGAGGCGCGCGCCCACGCAAGCGCGCGATCGACGGTCGTGGTCAGCAGCCGCTGAACGAAGGCGTCTTCTTCGGACGTCTCGGCCAGGTCCCGCAGGTCCCGATCGATGGAGGGATCGGTGCGTGGCGCACGCTCGATCGGCGCGCCGGGGGGCGGAATCAGCGCCATTCCAGGGCTCCCTTTCGCCAGACGTAGACCAGGGCGGCCACAACGGTCACGACAAACGAGAGCATGAGCACCAGCGCGGTGATGCCGCGATCACGCAGCGTGACGGCGATCGGATAGATGAACGCCAGCTCGATATCGAAGACGATGAACAGCATCGCCGTCAGATAGAACGAGATCGAGAACCGCTGCCGGACCGGGGTGGTCGCGAGGATGCCGCTCTCGTACGGCAGGCCCTTGACCGCGTTCGGCTTCGGCCGAACGATCTTGCTCAGCCCGAGAATGCCGCCACCCACCACGAGGCCAATGCCTGCGAAGACCAGGATCGGTAGGTAGTCCCAAAGTCTCACGTCGACCCCTGATTACACGTCGATGAGCAGTACGAGAAGAGCCGATACGGACAGCACACTACCCATGGCGGGACCTTTGTGCATCTTTGTAACGAACGGCGCATTCTGGTTGTTACAATTGGTGCAAACTTCCCCGCATATAGCGGCGATTTGCGCGGAATTCGGGGCGCTGAACCGTGCCCACGGCAACTCTAGTCCATGACGCGCCGACATCAGCGATGACGAGTGACCCACCATATCCCGATTCCCACCCCAAGACCGATGAACAACAGCGGAATAAAAAGCGCCGTTGCAAGGGAGATGATGACTTTGAGGATCACCAGTCCCACCAGCACGACGACAACCGCCACAATGATCCACGCAGCGGTGGACATGGCTTTGCCTCCTCAGGTTGGACGGCACACACCGCGATGGTAGCGATAGGTTGGCGCGTATGGATCGCATCGAGTACTTCGCCCGCGTCGTCGAGGAGTCTCCGACGATTGCCCGGGCGCGCTTCGCATACGCAGTTGAACTTCAGCGGGCCGGCAGAAACGCCGAGGCGATCGTGCAATACCGGGCCTACCTCGCGCTGCAGGAAGACGAAGGCAACGCCTGGGGACGCCTGGCGGAGGCACTGGTCGCGACCGGAGAGACCGATCAGGCAGCAGACGCATATTTGGCGGGCATCGACCAGGCCCTCAAATTCGGACACCACGGGATGGCCGACGAACTCCGGGCTGCCCTCGAGGACCTCTGACCGTGTCCGTGCTGGCCGCGGCCGAATTCTCGCCCCGGGCGGCGGGACGGTTCTGGTGGCGCAATCTCACCGTCGGTCGCAAGACCCTGGTGGTAACGCTGGTCCCACGTTTTCTCGAAGCCGTGGCGTACCTGGCGGTGATGGGGCTCGGCCTCGGTGCGTACGTCACCCAACTCAATGGCGTGGACTACGTGCGGTTCATCGCCCCGGGGATCGCAGGGTCGACCGTGATGTTCGGGGCGATCCTGGAGACGACCTACAACGCATTCGTGCGGATTCACGTGCGCCGAGTCTATGAGGCAGCGGTCACGACACCGCTGTCGGTGCAGGACGTGGTCGTCGGCGAGTACCTCTGGGCGACAACACGGGCCATGGCCTACGGAACGATCTTCCTCATCGTCATGACGGTGTTCGGCCTGGTGTCGTCACCACTCGCGTGGCTGTGCCTTCCGGTGATGCTCGTCGGCGCGCTCGTGTTTGCCGTATTCGGGATGCTCTACACGGCCTTTGTCACGAACATCGAGAGCTTCAACATCTTCTTTACGGCGATCCTGACACCGATGTTCCTGTTCGGCGGTGTCTTTTTCCCGTTCGACCGCCTCCCGGAATGGGCCCAGGCGATCGCGTGGCTGCTACCGCTGGCCAACCTCGTCGCGGTCCTGCGGGACCTGACCCTCGGTCACCTCAGTACCGGCACGGGACTCCACATGGCCGTGTTGATCGCCATGGCGCTTGTCCTGTTTCCCATCCCGCTGATCAGAATGGCGCACACCCTGCGCCGCTAGGCGCATCCCCATCGCATCAGTCGCGGGGATACGCCCGTGCCGTGCGAATCAGACGGTCGGCGCGAGGCGCGCAACGCCCGTCGCGCCGGCAGCGGCCTGCACCGCAGCGGCCACGTTGCTCACGACGTTGGCGCTGATCACCGACGGTACGACCAGCTCGGCGGAGACGTTGCCGTCCTCATCCCGACACAGCGCGGCGATCGCCTCGGCGGCGGCCAGCAGCATCGCGTCGTTGATCTGGGTGGCCCGGACCGCCAGCGCCCCCTTCCAGATCCCCGGGAAGGCAATTGTCGAGTTGACCTGGTTGGGTGCGCTCGGAAGTGCGCTCGCGTACACGGCAGCCCGGCTCAGCGCCGCAGGGCTCGTGCCCTTGAGGTTGAAGACGATCGCATCGGGCCCGAGCGCATCGAGGCACGCGTCGCCGGCAGGACGATCGAAACGCACGTAGGCGTCGGCGCCGACGGGGGAATCGCTGATCGCGCCGACCCCGGCCGCCGTCAGCAGGGACACGGTACCGCACCCGGAAGGCGTGTCCTGGCCCGCCACGGCGACCGTCGCCGATGAGAGCGACTTTCCGACCACGGCCAGAGCGTTGATCAGGCCCGCCAGGACTGCCACGGCGGTCCCCTGCTGGTCATCGTGGAACACCGGGATATCCAGGCGCGCGTCGAGTGCGTCACGAATCTCGAAGCACCGCGGCGCCGAAATGTCCGAGAGGTGAATCCCGGCGAACACGGAGCTGCACAACGCCACCGTCTCGATGATCTTCTGGGGGTCACGTGTGTCAACCGGGAGCGGGAACGCGTCGATTCCGGCCAGGTTGCGCAAGAACAGGCTCTTGGCCTCGCACGCCGGCAAGGATGCTTCGGCGCCGATGTCCCCGAGACCGAGGACGTCGCTGCCGTCAGAGACGACCATCACGCTGTTGGCCTTGATCGTGTAGTCCCAGGCCTGCTCAAAGTCGTGATGGATGGCCATGCAGACACGGGCTACACCCGGCGTGTAGGCCATCGACAAGTCATCGCGGTTGGCGATCGGCGAGCGCGTCTTCATGCCAATCGCGCCGCCCTCGTGGAGGGTGAGCACCCGCGAGGTCACCGACTGCACCGTGACGCCCGCCAGGGCAGCCACCGCAGCGGCGACGGCGTCCGCGTGCTCGCTGTCGCGCACGTAGACCTGGTAGTCGCGAGTGACCTCGGTCGTCGTCGACCGTACGATGTCCGCGCCACCTACCCGGCCTCCGGCGTCGCTGATCGCGACGACAACCCTGCCAAAGGTTCCCGGTGTGGCGGGAACGGTGGCACGGAGAAGGAGGCTTGAGTTGATATCCGGCATTGCGACCTCAGGTCGATAGGGCGAGCACGACGCAGAGGATCTTAGCCGACGGCAAAATCCCTGACGGAAAGATTTCGCCTGAACGTTCGCGCCGCGGGGTCGCCTCGTGTATCGCACGACGCAGATCGGTGCTCGCCGCGGGGCGCGCGCACCCGGATCATCAGCGGCGATGCGTGTCCCGGGCGGCAAACTGCGCCGCGGTAAGCAATCGCTACTGTAGCCCGGTGTGTCCGGAGTGCCACTCACGACAGCCGCCGCCACCGGGGTCCGGGTACCGCCGCGGCCCGAGGTGGCCCGATCGCATCACGGCGGACATCGGTCTGTCCCCGAGCGCCGGCGCGGTCCGGCGGCGCGCGTCTCTGTGCGCATCGGCGACGGCGTTCTCATCACCGGACCCGTACCGCTCCCGGGTATCGTGAGCGCGCGGCACCCAGCGCGAGCGGCGTGGCCCGCAGACGCCCCGTGACCGCACGCCGAAAATGGGTGGGGTCGGGTCTGCGCGTCGGCATCGGCATGGGCGTCTGGAGTGCCGGCAACGCGGCGTTCTTCTTCCTGGCCGGGCGTCTGCTCGGCCCGCGTGACTTTGGACTTGTCGCCGCCCTCCTGTCGGGGTGCCTGGTCATCATCACGCTGTGCGCCGGGCTCCAACCTGCGCTCGCGGGCGCAAATCGGGGAAACCCACCGGATGCCATCTTCGTCCGTGCGCTCCGGATCGCCGCCATCGCCACCGCCGCCGTCATGGCCGTCGGCGCGCTCGTCGTCGTGATTGCGGGCACGGTGGTCTCCGGCGTTCCGACGTCGGCGATGCTCGGGGCGGTCGCGGTCCTGGCCGGGGTCGCGATCTTCCCGCTGGCGCTCGGACAACTCCAGGGCGAAGGGCAGTTCTCGGGCTATTCGCTGGGATTCATCACCGTGGGCTTCACCCGCCCGATCGCATTTCTGGCGCTCTGGTTCTGCGGGGTCGGGGTACTCGCACCCCTATTGGGTACGGCTGCCGCGTGGGCCGTGGGATCCGTGGTCGCGCTGATACTCGCCCGGCGCGCCCTGCGGAGCCCGCCGATCGACCCGTCGGCGATCGAATGGCGCGACTTCCGCCGCGCGCTGCCCCCAAACGCTGCCGGGGCGACGGCGATCGCCGCGCTCACCAACGCCGATGTGATCACGGCGAAACTGGTTCTGCACGGGGAACAGGCGGGCTTATTCGCCGCGGCGTCGACGATCGCGCAAGGCCTGTTTCTGGTGCCACAAGTATTCATCACGCTCGTCATACCCCGACTCGCCGCGCGACGGGCCCAGGGGCGCTCTTCCGCGGCACTCGTATCGAGCGGAGTCCTCGTCACGCTCGCGTGCGGGGCCATCTTTGTCGTGCTCGCCGTGCCGCTGGGTCCGCTGCTGATGCGCATCACCTATGGTCCCGCGTTCCGCGAAGCGGGCCGGTTGTTGCCGTACTACGGCGCGGCGATGGCATGCATGGGCTGCACGATCGTGCTGCTGTACCACCAGTTGGCACGCCGGGACTTCCGCTACTCCTGGTGCCTGTTGGGGATCGCGGGACTGCAAATCGCCGGCCTGGCGCTCTTCGCGAGAACCCCCGACGCCATCATCACCGTCGACCTGTTGTGCGCCATCGGCGCGTTTATCGCACACGAAGTCCTGGCGCGAAGCGCCGGCGAACGCATCATCGACGGCCTCCGGCGACGCGCCTCAACCTAGACCGGTGCGCAGACCGGCTCACGACCGCGGCTCGGGGATCGCGACGCCACATCGGGGTGCACGCCCCGGCTCAGTTGCCCGGAACGTGTGGGGACACCAGCCCGTCGGGCGGCTGCGGATCGCCGAATCTGGGGGCGCGCGAGATATCGAGTGGGCCGGCGCCCGCCCCCACGCGCTTGGCCACGATAAACAACGGGCGGGCACGCACCTCATCAAAGACCTTGCCGACGTATTCGCCGACGATGCCCAGCGTCACAAGCTGGACGCCCGCGACCAGCAGGACGACGGTCATCAACGACACCCAACCCGGCACAGTTGCCGCACCCGTCAGGCTGGCGAGGATGACCCACACCGCACCGACCACGGCGAGTGCTGCAGCGACAAAACCCAGTGCGGAGACCAACCGCAGCGGCAGCTTCGAAAAAGAAAGGATCGCGTTGAGGGCGCCGCCGGCCCTCCGGCGCAGCGAGTACTTGGTCTCGCCGGCAAAGCGCTCGGCACGGTCCACGTCGATGGGGACCTGCGTGAACCCGACATAGGCGCGAAGCCCGGGGAAATACCGACCACGCTCGCTCATCGCGTTAATGGCATCGACGACGGGACGGCTCATGAGGCTAAACGGCCCCGCATCGGTTGGCAGCTCCACGTCGACGATCTGCGTCGCAATGCGGTAGAAGGCGGCGAAGGCTGCCCGCTGCAGCGGGCCCTCTTTGCGGTCGTGGCGCACGACGTAGGCGACATCGGCACCGGACTCCCACGCGCGAATCAACGCCGGCAACGCTTCGGGTGCATCTTGCAGGTCGGCGTCCATGACGACGACCGCGTCCCCCCTCGCCTCATGCAGGCCAGCGTGGATCGCGGCCTCATGACCGAAGTTCCGCGACAAGAAGGCGCCCCGCACACGCTCGTCGTGCTGGGCGATCTCGGTGATCATCATCGATGATCGGTCGCGCGAGCCGTCGTCGACGAAGACGATCTCGAAGTCGTGACCGACGCCGTCGCACACCAGGGAGAGCCGCCGGTGCAGCTCGCCGAGCACGGCCTCCTCGTTGTAGACGGGAACGACGATGGAAATGAGCGGCGTGGCAACCTCCCGGAGTCCAGCGGGCCCGCAACTATAGCGCCAGTCCGTTGGGTGGCTTTCGCGGCGATGTTCACCGGCTGGCGCGTGCGGCGGCAGTTCTCCCGCGCGAGGAGCGGAGGCCGCGAGGATGCGCGACCTGATCGCGATAGTCTGGCGTTGCGCACGTGCAGTGCTGCCGCGACGCGCCGGCCTTCCGACACGCCCACACGCGGGTACCGGGCTCGATACGGTCCGCGGCGTGGACCTGGAGGGACCGGCCACTGGCGCGGAGTGCCATCTGTCGATCTAGGACGACGCGTGATCCCCGTGAGACATGGACAGTGCCCTTGGGCTCGGAGCCGGTCGACGCGTGCCGGTGGGCTCGCGGCGGCCCGACGCCCTGCGCGCGGCGGCGTCGCATGAATCAACTCTTGCGGGTCGGCTTCGATATGACGCCGACCGGCTCGCCCTCAGCGGGCATTAGTCGCTACACCAGGGATCTGTCGGCGGCCCTCGGTCGTGCGCCCGGCGTGCACATCGAGCGCCTGCTCGCCCCGGACGGCGCCGGGTCCCCGCCGACCCACCGGGTGCTCCGCACCGCACGCCGCACGGTCGCCTATTACCCGGCGTTGCTCGATCGCACCGCGGTTCACCGAGATGTCGATGTCATCCACTGCCCGGGCCCGATGCTGCCGCTGCACACCTCACTGCCGCTGGTGGCGAGCGTCCACGACGTCCTGGCGTGGCGCGCGCCGGAATTGTTCTCGCGCGCAGGCGCCGTGCAGCAGCGTCTACTGGTCTCGCGGGCCGCCAAGCGCGCGCAGCGAATCCTGGTCGCCTCCGAGTACGCCCGCCGCGAACTCGTCGATCTCGTGGGCATCTCGCCGGATCGGGTCATCGCGGCACCCCTCGGGGTGGATCGACGCTTTCGGCCGATCCAGCCCGATCCCGTGCAGCTCGCCCACCGTTTCGGAATTCCGCCGACGCCGTTCGTGCTCTGGGTCGGAACTCCGGAGCCGCGCAAGAACCTGACGACGCTACTGCGCGCCTTCGGACTGGTGCGCCGGCGTGCCCCGGAGTGCGTGCTGGTGGTCGTCGGGATCGACCGGATCGCCGACCGCGACCTCGAGCGGGAACTCGAACGCCTGGGATCGCATGTCATCCGCCCCGGCTTCGTCACCGATGACGAGCTCGTGGCGCTCTATTCGGCCACCGCCTGTTTGGTGTTCCCGTCCCTCTACGAAGGTTTCGGACTGCCCCCCCTGGAGGCGATGGCATGCGGGGCACCGGTCGTGGCCTCGAATCGGAGCAGCATCCCCGAGGTCGTGGGTGACGCGGGAATCCTCGTCGATGCGAGCGACGCCGATGACATCGCCGACGGCATCGAGCGCGTGGTGCTCTCCGAGGAGACCTCGGCGGACCTGCGCCGGCGCGGCCAGCAGCGCAGTCGTACGTTCACCTGGGATCGCTGTGCCCAGCTGACCGTGGCGGCCTATCACGAGGCGCTCGCCAGCCGATAGCAGCAGCCGGAACATGGTCCGGCTGCTGCTGCTGGACCACCTTGCCGTCGCGGCGACGCCCCGCGCGCGCACCTACTCCGCCGCGTGCAGCGCCCGGCGAATCGCCGACCAGGCCCCGATGCCCATCCGCGCGCGAGTGAACTGCGCGGCCCTCGCGGGCCCCGCCCGTCGCAGCCGATCCGCGAGCACGGGGTCGCGGACCGCACGCAATCCCTCGGCGATGGCGTTCACCGTTGGCGGCACGACCAGGGCGGCATCGCCGACCACCTCGCTGAGCGCGCCGCGGTCGCTGACAACCAGCGGGACGCCGCACGCGAGCGCCTCCAGAGCCCCGATCCCGCAGCCGTCGTACAGCGAGACGCACGCGGCAAAGCGTGCCGCCGACAGGAGCTCGGCGCGCTGCTCATCGCGAATCGGCCCAAGAAACCGCATGCCGTCGATGCGTTGCCCACCGCGCCGGCCGCGCGGGGGCCGATTCATCGAGACCAGCTCGAGGTCGGGCTCGCCTATACGTGCAACCGCCTCGGAGAGGGACGCGAAATTCGCACGCGCGCCGACATCACCGATCGCAATGCAATAGCGGTTTAGTCCAAATTGATCCGCAACGCGTGTTGCGGCACCCGCCTGGGGGACATAGGCGCTGCCCGGTGCCGGAGCGACGACGTGTACGTGGTCCGGTGAGACGCCGAGCACCGAGACGATGTCGACCCGCGCGGTCTCCGAGACGGCCATGACCAGCCGGGCCTCCCCGACCGCGCGTTCGGTCCGCGCGCGCGTCCGGCCCCGTTCATGAAGACCCAGCCACTCACGATGCGTGGCGAACAGCGCGTCGTGCATGACCAGCCCGATCGGCGACGCGCTGCGAACCGGGCTGACGTGGCTGAAGATCGACAGATCCGGACTGAGGCGCGCCAGCATTTGGTGGACATCGCCCCGCCGGCGACCGACATCCCGATGACCGATTCCCGCATGCCCGATCCCCGGGCCGATGCGGTCGACCGCGGACGGCCACGCGACCAATGCCCAGATGTCGTCGTCGGGGTTGGCATGCGCAGCCAGCGCGGTCGTGAGCTCCTGCTGATAGCGCCCGGCATCGGTGTCGTCGGTCCCGGGGCGCCCGATCATGTGCCAGTCGACGACGATGCGCAGTCCGCGCGTCGACAACGGCCCATCAGTCACCGCAGGCCTCCACGTAGGCGGCATGGGTACGCGTAGCAGTCTCGGCCCAGGTCAGGGTCGCGGCGCGTGCACGCGATCGCCTCGCCAGATCCGCACACCACCGAGGATCTTCGACCAGGCCATCGAGGACCTCGGCCCACGGGCCCGGCGCACACTCGGGAACGAGCACACCCGCCGACCCCAGCGCCTCGGTGAGTCCGGAAATCTCTCTGGCGATGACCGGCAGACCCTGCGCCATCGCGGCAAGCGCGGGAATGCTGAACCCATCGATCGACGACGGCACCAGGGCTGCGAGTGCCCGCGCGCGCAGCTCAGACAAGTGCGTGGGCGTCGGCGTGTCAATGATCCGCGTACGCGTTTGCACCCCCAAGGCGACCGCTAAGCGCTGCAGACGCTCGCGGCGGCGGCGCTCGTCGACGCCGACGATCACCAGCTGCAGCGCATGCCGGGGATTGGTGCCAGCCAGCGACCGGATCGCGAGTGCCGCATTGGTGTGCGGCTCGCGGTTGGCGACGATCAGCGCATACGGCGCACCTCGAGACGCTCCCGCAGCCTGGAACTCCGGAGCCAGCGCGGGGGCCCCGTACGGAATCACGCGGATCCGCTGCACGGGAATCGCGAGCAACTGGATCAGATCGTCCGCGGTCGCCTGCGACGGCACCAAGACCAGACGCGCCCACAGCAGGCGCTCGAGGTAACCGTTGTAGCGCCGGCGGGCGGCGGCCCGACCAGGACCCAGCTCGATCGCCGGGAACCGCAGCGGGATGAGGTCGTGACAGCTGGAGACCTGCGCCACCCCCAAAATGTCCGTCTCCGGCGCGGTCAGGTGCACGAGATCCGCCGGCGCGGTCAGTGACGCGGTCCGCCGCACGCCGCGCCGCGCGATGACAGAGCTGGAAAAGCCCTCCGGTGCCGGCATCCCGCGTCCGATAAGCAACCCGGGCCGCTCAGCTGTGGGCAGCCCGCGCATCGCGCCGATCAGCCCGCGGACGTAGGTTCGGGTCCCACGTTCGTTGTCCGGGCCGCTGAGCGGCGTCACATCGAGCAGCACCAAAGACGCCATCGACGCGCAAGCTTACTGCACCGCCCGTCCGGCGACCGTATCGAGGCCGCGGGGTCACCGCGCTCGCTAGGCTCCGTGCACCTGATGTCCGCATATATTCACACCCATCGCTTTCGGATCGCCATGTCTGAGGTGGACGTTGCCCAGATCCACTTCACAGCGCTGTTCCGCTGGATGGATCGCGGGCTGAGCGAGTGGCTCGCCAACGCCGGACATCCCTTCACCGAGCTCTTGGCGCAGGGGCCGGGTATCCCTGTCGTGGATGCGCACGCCCAATTTCGCAAGCGCATCCTGCTCGACGACGAGATCGACCTGACCACATGGATGGCCGCGGTCGGCACGTCATCATTCCGGAGTCGCCACTGGTTTATGCGCGGCGGTGAACTGGTGGCCGACGGCGAGTTGATCCACGTCTGCCTCGATCGCGCCACCCGGGTTGCGATCCCCGCGCCCGAGTGGCTGCACGAGCTCGCGACCCCGGACGCGTGGCGACCGATGGATCCGCACCACTCGCGACCCGGTGATCCGGTCGTCCGCGTCGATGCATACGAACAACGCGGATCGTGACGCCGACGGTCACGTCGCGCGCCGACTGCGTGTCCCCACTCAGCTCTTGACGAAACCCAGCGTGAACGATTGGCCGGCGTGCGTGATCGCGCCGGGTCGGATCTGAATGACTTGCTTGTGGTCCGCAACCCGATAGCGCTCGACCGCGTACGGCTTCCACCAGCTCAGCGAGCGGCCCTGCACGGACACGTCGGTGAATGTGACGGGCGTGAACTGGTCGATCCCGACCTGTTGCTTACCGACGAGGATCGCCGCGGTCCCGATCGAGACGTAACTGCTTGTGGCGCCCTTGCCGGTCTGGGTCTCTTTGAGCGTCGCGGACAGATCCCTGATCGCCACGCTGCTGGACTTCGCGGTGACATGGACCTCCACGAGGATGTCATGGCCGGCCTTGACGAACGCGGAGTTGATTTCTGACCCGTTGACCGCCGTCGCAAGCTGGTAGGACGGCACGTTGTGCAGGCACGCCACGATCAAGCCGCTGCCGGTGAGGCCCGTCTCGGTCGTGACTTTGCCCTTGATGACGCCCTTGAAATCGTCGACCACAAACGCGCCCGGCCCGACGCCGCTCAGATCGCTCTTGCATCTCACTTTCGGGACCGTGAAGCGGGCGCTCACGACCGTCACCTTGGACGAGAAGAAGTCGTAGCCCGCAAAACTGGTGGTCTTTTGGTACGCAATCCCTGCTGCTGCTACCACCGTCACGGCGGCGACGCTCGCAACTGTGGCCGCAATGCCCAGTCCAAGACGGATTCCTCGAGACATCTCATTCCCCCAAATACACGTGTCTGAATCGCCCCAAGGGTCGGGATGAGTTCGGGTTGAGTCGCATCATCTTCCGTACGGCAACGCGCTGCCACCGGGCGCGGGTGCGGCGTCCGCCACCGCAGTTGTGCGCCCCAGGGCGGTGCCACCATCCGTCCGCGAACGGGCATCGACCTAGAGCAGCGGCAGGTACCGCTCGAGCTCGTATGCGGTCACCTGGACGCGGTACTCGTCCCATTCGGCGCGCTTGATCTCGATCAGGCGGCTGTAAATGTGCTCACCGAACGCGGTCAACAGCAATTCGGAGGCCGCAGCGATTTCCACGGCGTCCCCGAGCGTCGCGGGCAACTGCTCGACCCCAGCCCGCAGGCGTTCGCGATGCGTGAGGTGGTAAAGGTTCATCTCCATCGCATCGGGCAGCTCATAGCCGCGAGCAATTCCCTCCAGCCCCGCATGAAGGATTGCCGCGAAGGTCAAATACGGATTGCAGGCGGGATCGGGGCCGCGAAGCTCCGGCCGGCCGGCGGTGCCGTCGGGAACAACCCCCTGTTGCGGGACGCGCACGACCGCGGAACGGTTGCGCTGACTCCAGGCAACGTAGACGGGGGCTTCAAAGCCGGGCACCAATCGCTTGTACGAATTCACCCACTGGGCGAAGACCAGACACAGCTCGCGCGCGTGCCGCAGAATGCCGGCCACAAAGCCCCGGGCGGCCGCCGAGAGCTGGCTGGGGTCGCTGGGATCAAAGAAGGCGTTGCGACCTCCAGCGATGAGCGCCACGTGGGTGTGCATACCGCTGCCGTTGGCACCCATGAGGGGCTTGGGCATAAAGGTCGCGTACCACCCATGGGCATGCGCGATCTCCTTGACGATCGTTCGGTAGGTCATTACGTTGTCGGCCATCTGCAGCGCGTCGGTTTGACGCATGTCGATCTCGTGCTGCGACGGGCCGCTCTCGTGGTGCGAGAACTCGACGTCGATGCCGATCTGCTCAAGCGCCAGTACGGTGGCACGGCGCACATCGCTGGCGGCGTCGAGCGTCGTCAGGTCGAAGTACCCGCCTTGGTCAAGCGGCTCCGGATTCTTGGAGTCGCGAAAATAGAAGAACTCCAGCTCCGTCGCGACCTCAAAGCCGTCGAAGCCCATCTCGCGTGCGCGCTCGATGGCGCGCCGCAACACGAAGCGCGGGTCGCCCTCGTAGGGCGTCCCGGCGAGGGTGTGCACATCGCAGATCAGCCGTGCCACGGCCTGCTCTTGCGGGCGGTAGGGCAGGATCGCGAAGGTGGTGGGGTCGGGGACCGCCACCATGTCGGATTCCTCGATCGGGTTGAAGCCCGTGATCGAGGACCCGTCGAAGCGCACGCCGTGCGCCAGGGCCTCGGAGAGATGCTCCACCGGCAAGGCGAAGCTCTTCAGACGTCCCAGGACATCGGTAAACCACAGCCGGATGAACTTGACGTCGCGTTCTTGAACAACCCGCATCACGTCGTCGTGGGTCACCCTGGCTGCTCCCGAATCGGTGGCGGATGGTGTGCGGACCCGCCGCGCGCCATCCGCCACAGGCGACAGATCTACTTAATGAACAAGATCTCCGCGTACTTGGGCAGTGGCCACAGGTCATCTGCGACAACTCGCTCCAACGCGTCCGCGTACTTGCGGACCTTATCCATCGCAACCAGTACCGTGTCCCGCATGTAGAGCGCTTCGACTTCTGTGCCTTCGGGATGCTCTTCGTTGATGGCCTTCAGCTCGTTGATGGCCTTGACGAACTTCTCCACTAGGCCGGAAACGTCGCCGTGCAACGAATCCACGCCGGAGCCCTTGATCAACTTCAGGTACCGAAGGGCGGCGGGCAGCAGCATCGTGCTGGCGATGTCCGCTGCCGTTTCGGCTTCGATGTTGATGTTGGTCACGTACTGCTCGAGGAACACCTCGAAGCGGGAGTGCAACTCGCGCTCGGTGAGCACCCCGTAGTTGTCAAACGTTGCAGCCGTTGCGTCCGAGATGAGCTCCGGGAGCGCATCCGGCGTCGTGCGCAGGTTCAGCAGGCCACGCTGCTCGGCCTCGGCGTGCCACTCCTCGGAGTACCCGTCGCCACCGAACACGATGCGACGGTGTGCCCGATATGCGGCGCCGACGACCTGTGGGATGGCCTCGGTGGCGCTGGCCCCACCGACGATTGCACGCTCAAGATCCTCACACAGGTTATCGATGGCCTCCGCCGCAATCGTGTTGAGGACCGTGTTCGGGAAACCCGGGGATTGGCTCGAACCCAGGGCGCGGAACTCGAACTTGTTCCCGGTAAACGCGAACGGACTCGTGCGGTTCCGGTCGCCCGCGTGCTTGGGCAGCGCCGGCAGCACGGGTGAGCCGAGGCCCATCAGCTCGCCGGCCGGAGACACATAGACCTCACCACGGGCCAGAGCGTCGAAGACGTTCTCGAGCTCCGAGCCCAAGAAGATCGAGATGATGGCCGGCGGGGCTTCGTTGGCACCGAGCCGGTGGTCCTGCCCCGCACTCGCGACCGAGGCACGCAGCAACCCTTGGTGGGTATCGACGGCCTGAATCACGGCGGCGGCGAAGAACAGGAACTGCAGGTTGTCCTCAGGCGTGTCACCGGGCTCCAAGAGATTCTCGCCGGTGTCGGTCGCCATCGACCAGTTGTTGTGCTTGCCCGAACCGTTGACACCCGCGAACGGCTTCTCGTGCAGGAGGGCGACCAGGTCGTAGCGCGGAGCAACGTTCTTGAGGACCGTCATCAACAACTGCTGGTGGTCACAACCCACGTTGCTGCTCTCGAAGATCGGCGCAATTTCGTACTGCGCCGGGGCAACTTCATTGTGGCGCGTCTTGATCGGCACGCCGAGCTTCGCGAGCTCGCGCTCGGTGTCGAGCATGCAGGCCAGCACCCGCTCCGGGATGGATCCGAAGTAGTGATCGTCCAGCTCGTGGCCCTTGGGCGGCTTGGCGCCGAACAGGGTACGGCCCGTAATGATCAGGTCAGGACGCTGGAAGTAGTAGCTCTTGTCGATCAGGAAGTACTCCTGCTCGGGGCCCATCGTCGTAAACACGCGCGCCGCAGTGTCGTCACCGAGCAGGCGCAAGGCGCGGAGTGCCGCCTTGTTGAGGGCCTCGATCGAGCGCAGGAGCGGGATTTTGTGGTCGAGCGCCTCGCCGGTCCACGAGGTAAACGCGGTCGGGATGCAGAGGACCGCGCCGTTCGGGTTCTCCAGCAGGAAGGCGGGGCTCGTGGGGTCCCACGCCGTGTACCCGCGGGCCTCGAACGTGGCGCGGACGCCACCGGTCGGGAAGCTCGATGCGTCGGGCTCGCCCTGGACCAGCTCGCCGCCGGAGAATGCGGCGATCGCCGTGCCATCGCCGATCGGTCCGAAGAACGAGTCGTGCTTCTCGGCGGTCAGCCCGGTAAGCGGCTGAAACCAGTGCGTGTAATGGGTGGCACCGCGCTCGAGTGCCCAGTCCTTCATGGCCGCCGCAACAGCGTCGGCGATCAGCGGGTCCAGCTCCTCGCTGCGCTCAATCGTGCGCTGCAAGGAGCGGAAGATGTACTTCGGCAGTCGTTGACGTTGCTCGGTCTGTCCGAAGACATTGGCGCCGAATACGTTTGCGGGCTCGTCTTTGCCGATTTCGAAGCTCGCGCTCCATTGGGCAGCGTTGACGTTCGCGAGTCGCATCTTTGACATCAGGGTCGCGGTCCCTCCTGGCGAAATGGGCTATCCACAACGACGCGCGAGGAGTGCCTCTGGGCATCCTGGGCGCCTTACGGGAGTCGGGCGGTTGGTAGAGCCTAACCCTCGGCAGCCATTATTGAGTAAGCATGCACGCCAACGGTCCGCCTACCGGGCCGGGTTCCGCTCGCGACGTCGGACAATACGGGGCGCCGCCGAGTGCGGGGTTCTCCGCGCGGACAACCTTGGCGGGTTCGGTTTGGCCAAACGGCCAAACGCGCCCAGACCGGCAGGGGGCGCGGATGTGGTGACGATCATTTCCCGCTCCCCGACGAACCGGAATCCGCGCCCGAAAAGCACATCGTTACGCACATCTCACCGGTTTGGGCGGTAATGTTGCCACCGCAGTCCTTGAACATGGTCGCGGTGCTGCCATTCTTTGCACATGACCACCCGCACCTCCGCGACCGATCTGCGCCTGGTTGGTCCCGCAACACGGCACCCGGTGCTCGCTGATCTGCACGAGCTCCCGTCCTGCGCTGGCGCCCGGGTGATTCCCGCCGGCGCCGATCTTTCGGTCGAGCTCCGCGCGGTACGTCCGGCCGGGGGCGATGCCGCGGGCGAGGGCGAGGTGCTGATCTGCGACGGGGCCCTTCCCGAACCCGCTCCGGCAGGAGTCGTGGCCGTCATCGCGAGGGCGACGCCGCCCACCGGATACCCGGTGCCGGTGATCGTGCTGGACACGGAGACCACCTGGAATGCGGTCATCGACGATCTCGCCGACCTGTTCGGCGCGCACCGCGGGCGTCGGCTGGCCGACCGGGCCCGGACCGCGTTTCGGGTCCCCTTGACCGATGGCCGTGGGTTCGCCGGCCTCGTCGAGGTGTGCCGGGACCTGATCGGTGCACCCGTGGCGGTCCTCGACGACTACCTCGACGTGTTGGCCGAGGTCGGAGTGGACGACGCCCAGACCCAACGGCTCGACGCCGCGATCGGCCAGGCGCGCGCGCGCGGCTCGGCATCGATCATCGAACCGTTCGTAACGGATGCGCCGGCGGAGATTGCGCGGCTGGTCGTCACGGGGCCCGGCGACCGCGTCGTCGTGGCCGTGGCCGCGTGGCTGTCGGCGCCGCTGACGATCGCCCACAGTGCAGTGCTGCGCGAGATGGCCGACGCGTGCGCGATCGAATGGGGTCGCCAGGAGGTGCGTACGCAAACCGAGTCGCAGCTGCGCGGCGATCTCATTCGCGAACTGATGGCCGGCGAGCCGGTCAGTCGCGATTCGCTCATCCGCCGGGCACGACACCTGGGAGCCGACCTGGCCGGAGGTGCCGTGGCGATGCTCGGAAAGCTCGAGGATCCCCATGATCGCAACGGTCCGGCCACCGACGACCGGATCGCACGCCGCTTTGTCCAGCAGGCGCGCGCGGTCCTCGATCTGCACTGGCCGCGGGGCCTTGTCGACTGGGACGGCGATCGGCTGCTCGTACTCCTGCCCGGTCCGCGCGAGCGCGACGTCGTGGCGCGCGAGGAAATCGAGCAGCGCGCGCACACCTTGTCCGGACGCCTGATTACCGCAACCAAGGAGACGGTGCCCGGCCTTGTGCTGACCCTGGCCATCTCTCGCTACACGCCGGAGCCCGAGCGCCTCGGATCTGCCTTGGAAGAGGCGAGTCTCGCGCTCTCGATCGGGGAACGGATCGGCAGCGCGGGCGACGTGGTCACCTTCGAGGAAACCGGCACCTACAAGTTGCTGTTCCAGATTTTCGCCGATCGGCCGGAGGAGCTGGCCGCCTTCTATGAGCAGACCCTCGGGCCGTTGGTGCGCTACGACGAGCAGTACCAAACCGAACTCGTCGCGACCCTCGCGACCTACCTCGAGTTTGACTGCAACCTGGCCGCGACCGCTGCGAGCCTGTTTACCCACCGCCACACGATCCGGTACCGGCTGGATCGCATCGCCGAGCTCTGCGGCCTCGACATCGGTCGCACCGATGATCGTGAGAAGTTGTCACTCGGACTCAAGTCGATGCGGCTGCTCGGCCGACGGGTGCCCACACCCATCGCTAAGGAAAACGCCTCCCCGCCCGGCACCCCGTAGCGCAGGGGGTGTTTCAGGGAACGCGCGCGTCGCGCGCGCGTCGGTGTGGGAGAATGCACGATCGCGAAGGACATCGGCTCGCCGAATCCTTGCCCCTCACACACGTACGTACGCACAGGGAGCCCCATGCGTCAGACGATTGCGTTCCAGGCCACGGGATTCGAAGCCCAGCCTGTTCAGGTGGATGCCGACGCCAACAACGGCAACGTCGATCCCGATGCGACACCGGTTGTCGTCATGGTGTTCCAATCGGGCCCGAACGTCGTCTTGACCATCCCGATGTCGGTGACCGACGCCTCGAACACGATAAACGCCTTCTCCGAGGCCGAACCGCATCGCGGCCAGCTGGCCGACGTGCAGTGGCAACCGCAGCCCGCGGGGCTCTCGGAGGGAATGTTCTGGATGCTCTCGCCGGCGGTGGTTGGGATTTCGGTCACACCGCCCCAGACGACCCCCGACGGCGTGATCCCGCATTGGACCCTGACCTTTGAGGACGCCGACGGCAGCCAGGTCCAAATCGCGGTCAGCGACGCCATCACCGTGCAGATCATCCGCGGGCTCTCGGAGGCCATCGAGCGCGATGAGGAGGATGGCGAGGACGAGGACTAGCAGCACGGCCGCGGACCGCGCGGACCGCCGCGACCCGTGCGTTAGGTGAGCTGGTCGTCTCCGGATGCCGCCTGTGCCGCGCGGTCTTGCTGCTTTTTCTCCTCGAGAGCGCTGAGCATTTCCTCGATCCGGCTGAACTTTAACCGCGGACGCGCCCCCGCCTCGCGGCCGCGCTCCCGCTCGAGCATGTCGATGATCTGCCAGTCGCGATAGCTCACGAAGTCCCGACGCCGCTCACCGAGCAGGCGCTCGAGAACCGCTCGGTCGGGAACCTCCCGGGCGTCGAACACGCCGGCCCGCAGGTCCTCGAGCAGCGAGTCGACCGTTTCTTGTGAGTCCGGCTTGTTCGTGCCGATGATTCCGCGCGGACCCCGCTTGATCCAGCCCACAACGTATTCCCCGGCAACCGGATTCCCCGTCGCCGGATCAATCACCCGGCCCTTGAGGTTCGGGATCACGCCGCTCGCGGCATCGAAGGGAATCCCCGGCAGCGGAACGCCCTGATATCCGATCGCCCGGAACACGAGGTCCGCCGGGATCACCTCGGTCTGGTCGGTCATGCGGGCGCGGATGGTTCCGGTGTCGGTTTCGTACAGCTCGTTCTGGGCCACCACGACGCCCCGGACGCGGTCTTCCCCGACGATCTCCACAGGCGAATTCAGGAACCGCAGCACCACGCGGCGACTCGCGCCGGTGCTGGGGCGCTGGGCAAAGTCCTTGAGGACCTGGACGTTTGCCCGCGTGGTCTTGGTGAGATCGGCGTCAGACGAGACGTCGAGGTCCGCATCCTCGGCGACGACGATCACATCGCAGTCGGGCAGCTCGCCGAGCTCTCGCAGCTCCTTGGTCGTGAATGCCGCCTGCACCGGACCGCGGCGGCCGATGATGACGACCTCTCGGATCTGGGACTGACTCAGGGCCCGCAAGGCATGCTCTGCGATGTCGGTGTGCTCGAGGTCCTCCACCGGCACCAGCAGCATTCGGGCGAGGTCCATCGCCACGTTGCCGTTACCGACAACGACTGCGCTCGAACCGGAGAAATCGAACGCGAGCGCGCGGAAGTCGGGGTGCGCGTTGTACCACCCCACAAACTCACTCGCCGAGTGACTGCCCGGCAGATACTCCCTCGGAATCCCGAGACGCTTATCGGTGCGCGCACCGACCGCGTAGATGATCGCGTGGTAGTAGGCCTCAAGATCCTCGTGGGACAGCTCGCGCCCCAATTCGATATTCCCGTAGAACCGGAACTGCGGATGTTGGGCGATCTTGTCGTAGACGCGAGTGACCGCCTTGATGTTCTGGTGGTCCGGCGCAACCCCGCCCCGAACAAGTCCGAACGGCGTCGGCAGGCGATCGAACATATCGACCTGGACCACGAGGTCCTTTTGGCGCTGAAGGTGCTCCGCCGCATAGAACCCCGATGGACCTGACCCAACTACTGCGACCCGCAGCGGGCGTTCCGCCGTGCCCAAGCCGAGATCCGTCAAGTCCGTGTCCCTTCTCGCAATTCGCGTGGTCCCAAAGAATCGATTTTAGTCACATAGCTCGCTGTCGACCGGCAGGGCCAAATCAGCGAAACAGGTCATGTTCGGGCTTTCGCAACAGGGTGGCAACGGTGCCGGGAGCCGGAGATGTCGCCACACCCGAGATTACGACAGCCGGTGTGCCGGCGGCCTTGCCCATCAACAGCCCGGACGCCGCCGCGAGCTCATCGGCAAACGCGAGCTCGGTGGCCACAAGAACCCGGCCCTCTCGATCCGTCTCGCCGCGGCAGTCCGCGATCGCCTCGAAGCCGGCGACGCCCAACGCGACATTCACCAGGCCACGTCGGAAGGCGCGACCGTGCGTGTCGGTGATGATCACACCAACACGACCGCCAACGGCCCGACTGACCTCCCGCTGGATCCGCTTGGCCGAGACATCGGCATCGACGGGAAGCAACACAGCGGTCCCCGACCCCGTGTTTGACGTGTCGATCCCCGCGTTGGCGCAGACAAACCCGTGGTGGGTTTCGCAGATCAGCGTGCCACCACGCCGACGGACGATGCGGGCAGATTCGCGCAGGATCAGCTCACACAGCTGCGGGTCCTTCCCGGTGAGCTCGGCAAGGGCATCTGCACGCGGACTCGGGGTCACCTCGGCCAAGACGACCACGCGGCCCTCACTCTTGCTGACAATCTTCTGTGCAACGGCCAGTACATCTCCGGAATGGACCGCCTGCGCCGCCGCCAGCTCCGCCAGGAGCGCGGGCAGATCAGCACCGGGCATCACTTCGGGGATGCCCGCGAGGGCGAACAGCTTCAGCGGACGACCTCTGCTCCGAGGCGTTCGGCAACGTTCCACGTGGCGCACCACTCGCCCGCGATTCCGCCGTGGTCGCACGTGGCCAAGACCAGCAGATCCTCCGGCGTGTCGACGTCGAGCGCAAGCGACGGGATCTCCAGCTGGCAGAGGTCGATGCCCGCCTCCAGGAGCGCGAACTCGTGGAGCGCCCGTGAGTTCGGGCCCAGGCGTGTTGCGATTCCGAATGGCGGTGCAAGTACGAGCGCATTGGTTCCGGTGCCATCCCGTGAGGGCACCAGCACCGCGCTGCGGCCCGGCGCGAGTGCACCGAGCACGATCTCCAGGTCGCTCGCGCTCACGAGCGGCAGGTCCGCGGTCAAGATCATCACGGCGTCCATGCCCCGGACGATGGCATCGGCCTGCCCGATCGACACCGCCGGGTTCATGCCACGCGGCGGTGCATGATCCTCCACGACGGTCGCGCCCGCCGCCGCGCTCAACTGCGCGGCAATCGCATCGTTGGTCACCACGAGCGTCTGCGTCACGGCCCAACAGTTCCGGCATGCCAACAGCAGATCCGCGAGCATCGCCGCCTGCAGCTCGCGGCGCTCAAGCGGGCTCAGGATCGGCGCGAGCCGGCCGAGCGCCCGCTCAATCGGCTTGACGGGGATGACGACCGCGGTCTTCATGCGCCCGACACCGCCCGCAGAACTTCTTCTGCAAGACGTCGGCGCTGGACACGATCGGGCATGAGCACGTCGGTCAGCACTGGGCGCACTCCGAGTGCCGCGATCTCAACCGCTTCAGATGCGTCGGTCGTATCGACGACAAAGGTTGCGGCGACATCCGCGTACATGCGTGCCATCTGCGTCGCCGAGCAATCCGGGTACCCGGCACCCGCAAGAAACCGATGCGCCGGCCCCTCAACCGGCTTGCGTCCCACGATCGGGCTGACCGCAATGCAGTGATCACGGCGGGCCGTCAGCGCCGTGCGCACACCCGGCACCGCAAGAATCGTCCCGATCGAGACGACGGGGCTCGATGGCGCCAGCACAACGGCCTCCGCGGCCGCGATCGCCTCGAGCAGTCCAGGGGCCGGCGTGGCCGCGCCAATGCCCTCGAAGGTGATGTCCGTGATCTCGTCCTTTGCGCCGCCCTTGACCAAATACTCCTGGAAGGGCACGACACCTGCAGGGGTGGTGATCCGCGTCCGGATCGGGTCGTTCGACATGGGCAGGACCTGGGCCAGGACACCCAGTGACACGCAGATCTCGCCGGTAATCTCATGCAGGAGCGCGCCTTGGCTCAGGCGGAGCGTGCGATAGATGTGTGTCGCAAGGTCGCGATCGCCGAGTCCAAACCAGGACTCAAGACCGTAGGTCGCCAGACCTTCGAGACACCGGAACGAGTCATCCTCGTACCCCCAGCCGCGGCCATCGATGGTCCCGGCGAGGACGTACGTGCAGATATCCAGGTCGGGGCAGACACGCAACCCGTAGAAGTCGGCGTCGTCTCCGGTGTTGACGATCACCGAAAGATTGGCGTCACCCACGACGTGCGCCAGCCCGTCGACCATCTTGGAGCCCCCAGTTCCCCCTGACAGAACGAGAATCACGGAAGCTCGGGCGGCTGACTGGTCGGCATAGGAGAGGCTGATGCTACCAAGCGCGGGCGCGGGCGAAGCACCAGCCACAGGCCCACCGACACTCCCACCAGACCAATCCCCAAAGACAACGTCAGTTGCTCACCCAGCAGTGGCCACGCGGTCGCGACACCGATGACCGGCACGAGGAAAAACAAGGCCGAAATCTCGCTGGCGGCACCGACGCGCAGAGCGAAATAGAACAGTGCCGTCGGAAATGCTGAACACAGCAAACCCAAAAACAGGATCAATCCGATATCGCGCGCGCTCGAGGGCACCTTGTCGTGTTCGCCCAGCGGGCTGACTACGGCCAGCAACGCGGCGCCGAGTGTCATCTGCCAGGCCGCGAGACTGATGGGATGCGACGCGCCGCGAAGAGCGCCAACCGCCACGATGGTCCCCACCGACCAGGCGAATGCGCCGATCAGTACGATCCCGGCCGCCAGCGTGGGGTGGGGTGGCCACAGCCCGCCACTGCACGCCGCGCAGGCGACACCCGCGAACCCGAAGGCCAGGCCGACCTGCTGGGTCCTGCTGAGGTGCTCGCCCAGGAACGCCACTGCCAGGACGGCAACGAACAAGGGATCGGTATTGGCGAGCACCGACGCTAAGCCGGCGCCGCCGTGCACGATCCCCCAGAACATGGCGCCGTAGAAGATCGCCGTTTGCGTCAGCCCAAGCCAGAGGACGCTCAGAATCGGCACTCCGGGGCTCAACGGCTGTCGGCGCGCCAGCATCAGGGCAAACAGGACAAGCCCCCCGATCCCGAGGCGCCACGCCGCGGCCTCGAAGGGGCCCACCGACTGAGCGAGCCACTGCGACGGGACGTAGGCCGCTCCCCAGCACAGCATCGCGGCCAACGCCAAGAGGTGGGGTGATCTCACAGGATCCTTTTACAGATCGCAACGCCACATCTCATGGGGAGCCCGCGTCACGTCGTCGCCAGCGCACCCGACCGGGCGCGCACCCGGACGCCGTCCCCACCCCGCAAACCCCGGAGATTGTGCGCCTGCGCGCATTTCCCCTACCCTTCCTAGCCGTTCGCTACTCTGCGGCGGCGCCTGCCTGCCCTCGCGGCACGGTGATGCGGGACTTTGTATTGATCAGCACTAAGTGACCGCGTGTGCCTACACTTTGCCCCGCTCACTGGGGCTTTTGGCCCGGTGTTACAGCCGATCACATGAGACCCGGCCCGGTTGACCTTCCCGGGGTAAGTGACATATGCTGCTAACGGCAATCGGATGGAGCGTCCTCAACGACGTTCACCGATTCCACGCGATTCGTTTGTAACTGCCCTTCACCGATATAGGGGGACGCCAGCCCATGGCCGAGCAGTTCGCCGTTACCCAAGTACCGGGCCGTGAGACGGGTGAGATTCCGCCTTCTCCGTTGGACCGCGACGAGAAGACCGTAATCATCTACCCGCTTGCCGACCCACTCTGGGACATCGACACGCTCCCGCTGACCTACACCAACTCGCGTTGGTCAGCATTTTTCTACCGCGCAGACGAGAAGCACCTTCGTCGCGTGCTGCCTGACTGCCTTGAACTCGAGGACGACATCGTCGAGTACTGGTACGTCGACCACAACCACACCATGCTTGGCCCGTACGGCGAGATGGGTGTGACTGTTGCGGCATCGTACAAGGGTGGCGACGGCAAGACTTACTACGCTGGGTACTACCCCTACATGTACCTGACGCAGGATGCCGCGATTGACGCCGGCCGCGTGCTGGGTTTCCCGAAGAAGGAAGCCTTCATTCGCGTGCTCGAGCACGGTGGCAACCCTGACGATGGTTACGGGGTGTACGACGGCAAGAACTACCAGTTCGACTACTTCTCGTTCCTCATGATCCGGAACGGGTACGTTTTGAACTCTGTGACTGGTAAGTACGACGATGCTGACCTTTCGGCCAAGCCCGCATTTTATGGGAACACTGAGTACGGCCGAATGAACATGAAGGTCATCACCGCTCCGGACATCTCCAACTCCGAGTGGCAGCTTGTGTACCTGCCCTCACTCGTTACCAAGGACCTCGCAACCGCGATGGGCCGTCCGGACACTGAGGGTTCGCACCGCTTCCAAGTGAAGCCGGAGTCGATCCGTACCGCGTCGCCGGAGAGCTTCAACTGGTTCAGCCAGGCCACTCCGTACGACAACCTCGGTCACGAGCTTCCGCCGAAGGAACACATCGGTCTCATGACCTTCAGCTTCGACCTGATCATTCCCGCAGGCGACGTGCTCTGGACGGAGACCTACACCCGCGACGCAACGTGGGCCGGCGCCGCCAAGCCTTACCGCTTTGGTCTGCGTCACCGCTTCCCGAAGCCCATCGGTCTCGGCGCGTAAAGCTCACAACCACTGGTCAATGCGACGAGGGCGCGGCTCGCGCCAGATCCTCGTCGCATGAGGCTCTCTCGAAGGAGGAAAGGCGCATATGGCGCAGAACGTGAACGTCACGAGCGTGCCGTGGATCGACTCGGGCGACGCCCCGCCGTTGGCCCTCGACCGCGACAAGCGTGACATCATCTCCCAGGGCATCGCGGACCCGCTCGTTGATTACGACATCATTCCGCTGACGTACACCAACTCGCGTTGGTCGGCGTTCTTCTACCGCGCTGACGAGAAGGACCTTCGTCACGTGCTGCCGAAGGCCCTCACCCTTGAGGACGACGTTGTCGAGTTCTGGTACGTCGACCACAACCACACTGGTCTTGGCCCGTACGGCGAGATGGGTGTGACGATTTCGGCTTCCTGCAAGGGCAGCGACGGCAACACCTACTACGCCGGGTACTACCCTTACATGTACCTGACGCAGGACACTGCTGTCTTCGCCGGCCGTGAGCCCTTCGGTTTTCCGAAGAAGATCGCCTACATTGTCGCCCAGGAGCATGGTGGCAAGGAAGACGACGGCTACGGTGGTTTTGGCAACGACTACTTCAACTTCACCATGGAGCGTCGTGGCTACCTGCTTCACACCGCTACGGGTCGTTACGACGACGCAGAGCTTCCGGCCAAGCCGGCGTTCTACGGTAACCCCGCGTACGGTCGTATGAACCTTCGTATCCTGACGCGGCCTACGCTGACGGAGACGAAGTGGGAAGTTACCTACCTGCCGTCCGAGGTCACCAAGGCCACGGCTGCAGCCATGGGTCGCCCGGAGACCGAAGGCCAGCACCGGTTCCAGCTTAAGCCCGAGTCGATTCGTACGGCTTCGGCGGGCGCGATCCGCAGCTGGGCACTTCAGGCAACTCCGTTCGACAACATGGGCGAGATGTTGCCGGTCAAGGAGCTCATCGGTCTGATGAGCTACAACTTTGACCTCATCATCCCGGGTGCTCAGACCATCTGGTCACAGACGATCGAGCGCACGGCTGAGGACATCGGCGACCTCTTGTTCGCAACGCCGTACCAGTACACCATGCGTCACCGGTTCCCGAAGCCTGCGGGCGTCTGAGCCAAGCCGCATACGCTGGACCTTCAGCGGTCCGGGTCTTCTTCGGAAGACCCGGACCGCTGTTTTTTTGTGCCGCAGACACGGCTGCCGCAGCCCGTGGCTGCCCAGGCGCCCCGACCCCCTCGCCGCATCTCACAGCCAGGTGCAGGTTGGCCTCCTGACGGGCGCCGCCCCTGCGGCCCGACGCCACCCGGTCGGTTGCCCGACCCGATCCGACCCCCGCTAGGAATCCCGCGCGACAGCGACCGCGGCGCGACGCGCGGCATCACGACGAACCCCCCGCACAATGTGCGCTGCCGTCCAGACCAGGATCGCGGCAAAACCGATGCGCAGGACGCGCTCGGGAGCCACGTCGGCAATCAGCGCACCGCTGATCGCCGTAACGATCGACGCAACGGCGATCAGCATGACATCGCGCCAGTGCACGTCTCCGGTCCTCCGCTCACGCCAGGTGCCGAGAATGGCCACTGGCACGATCGCGAGCAATGACGCCGCCTGGGCGTGCAGCTCGTTCATCCCGACCACGAGGACGAGCGCCGGGACAAAGACCACGCCGCCGCCAACCCCGAATAGGCCCGCGATGCCGCCTGCGGCGACCCCCAACAGCGCCAAGAGCAGATCGGCGCCCACTATTGGACCACCAGAAGCGCCGCCACAACGATCATCAGAGCGGCGAACGCGATCGACAGCCGCTCCGTGCTGACGCGCTGCTTGATCGCGATCCCGAGCACGACCCCCAGCATGGCCGGGATGCCGATCAACAGTGCGTCGCGCCATTCGACGTTGCCGAGCGCGCCCTGCGCGATCGTTCCCCAGGCAGCGATGAAGATGATGGCCGCGAGGGACGTCGACGCCGCCCGCTTTGGGTCGAAGCCGGCAAACGTGATCAGCATCGGCACGATCACAACACCCCCGCCCACCCCGAACAGCGCCGAGAAGACCCCCGCCAGCGCTCCGGCGGCGATCAGGACCGCCCGGTGGTGCTTCGCACTGCTAGCCTCGACCACGGTGTCTGTCTCCTTCGCTGCAGCCGCGTGTGCACCCCTGGCGGCCTCGCCCACGCAATCGGTCCTGTTCTTGGACCTCGATGGGACGCTGGCGCCCATTGTCGCCCACCCGCGGGACGCCCGCATGATCACCGGCGCGCGCGGGGCGATCGTCCGGCTCCGCGACCGCCTGGGCATGGTGGGCTTTGTCAGCGGCAGAGGCATCGAGGATCTCAAGCAGATCGTGGATATTCCCGGCTGCGCGTACGCGGGAAACCACGGGTTTGAGCTCCAGTTTCCCGACCGCGCGCCGTCGACGGCGGAAGCCGCCCGGCCGTGGCTCGATGCGATTGCACAGTTTGCCCGGTACTGGGACGCCGAGATGCTTGCGCAGGCCGGTCTGCACATGGAACCCAAGGGCGCAACGCTCTCGGTCCATTGGCGGATGGCTCCGGACCCCGACGCGGCGCACGCACGCCTTCTCGACGTGTTTGTCCCGGAGGCGCAGGCGCGGGGCCTTGTGGTCACATGGGGCCGGATGGTGATGGAGGTCCGCCCGCCCGTCGCGATCAACAAGGGCACCGCGGTGAGCGAACTGCTGGACGGGGGGGCGTGGCGGCACGCCGCCTACGTGGGCGATGACAGGACCGACGCCGATGCGTGGCACGCCCTTCACCGGATTCGGGACGCCGGTGATCTCACAACGGCGGTCGCGGTCATCGCGACCGGACCGGAAACGCCCGCTGAGCTGCGGCGGCACGCCGATGCCGAGGTCGCAGGCCCCGCGGAGGTCCTCGCGCTACTGGTCCGGCTCGCCGACGATCTCAGGGTGCTCGGCTGACCCAACCCAGACGCGCTCCCCAGCGGTTGTTGCGCGACCCGAAAAATCCCTAGGCTTCGTCGACGTTGTCGGTCCGCGGTACATGTCTCACGCATGCCCGCCGTCCCTGGGAGTAACCAGACATGCCTATTTACCTCTCCATCGGCGCGGTTCAGCCGTTTGCGGACATCACCACCCAAGCCCCTGTCGATGAGCCCGGCATCCTGCTGGTGATCGGTGATGGCAAGATCGTCGGCATCCACCTCGACGAGACCTCCGACGTCGTGCGCCTGCCGGGTCTGATCACGAAGTTCGCGCTCAATCCCGAACGCGTCTGGAGCCGATTGCATGGCGACGATGACGTGACACTGGGCCGGCGCGCCATGCAGGGTCGCTAGGACGGTCCCGAACCATCCGCGCCAAGTGCATCGATACGGATGGCAATCGGTTCGCCGTCGAGAACCAACTCCTCGTGGTGCACCCCGGCAAACGGAGCGCCGTGCCCCACGCTCAAGCGGTCGACGAGCGTTTCCGCGGCGATGTGCGATCGGAATTCATCGACCGCCTCGCGCACGGGTCCCGAACCGTCCAGATGCAGTGCAATGTGCTGCTCCACGCGCAGCCCTGCGGCGCGGCGCGCATTCTGGACGGCGTGCACGATCTCCCGGGAGAGGCCCTCGCGCCGGAGCACCGGGGTGATCTCAGTGGTCAGGCCCACGGCCATCCCGGACTCCTGTCCCACGGCATAGCCCTCGGTCGGACGGGCGCTCACCAGCAAATCGTCGGGTCCGAGCCGGTGCGCGTGCCCATCGATCTGCACCTCGACGTCAGCGCCCGACTCCACGGCCCGTGCGGTCTCCGCGGCGGGGAGCTGTGCTACCGCCGTCGCCAGCGCCGGCATCGCCCGTGAGAAACGCGGTCCGAGGGTGCGGTAGTTCGGCTTGATCGTCACGGCGACCAGTTCGCCCGGATCGGTCACGAACCGCACCTCGTGCACGTTGAGTTCCCGCCCGATGAGCTCACGCAAACCCTCAAGCGCAGCTGCCGTCGCAGGCGGGCACGCGATCACCGCTTGAGCCAACGGCTGGCGAATCTTGATCTTGGCTTCCGCGCGCGCTCCGCGACCAAGCGAGACCGCGACGCGCGCCGCCGCCATCGCATCCTCGAGCTCCTGATCGATCATCCCGCCCGATTCCGGCCAGTAGGCCAAATGCACACTCGGCGACGCGCCCGGGTCATGGGCGGCGACCAGATTCCCGTACAGCTCCTCGGCGACGAACGGACAGATCGGCGCAATCAGCAGCGCAACCCGCGACAGGCACTCGTGCAGCGTGGCAAAAGCGGAGCGGTGATCCGCATCCGCCCCCGAGTCGCCCTGTCGACCACCCCAGAACCGCGCACGGGATACCCGGACGTACCAGTTCGACAGATCGTCGACGAAGGTCTCCAGGAGGCGCCCTGCGCCGGTCGCGTCGTAGGCCTCGAAGCATTCGGTAACGCCAACCGTCAGCGCATCGCAGCGCGAGAGGATCCAGCGATCCAACACGGGACGCTCGCCGGGCGCAGGGTCCGCGCCCCGGGGACTCCAGCCGTCGCGCAACGACGCATAGGTCACCAAGAACACATAGGTGTTCCAGAGCGTGAGCAGGAAGCGCATCGATTCGTCGACGGCATCGAGGCTGAATCGGAATGAATCCCATGGACTCTGCGCGGTCAGCAGATACCAGCGAAACGGATCCGCGCCCTGGCGGTCGAGCACACTCCAGGGTTCGATGACATTGCCGCGGCTCTTGCTCATCTTCTGGCCCTGGCCGTCGAGGATCAGGCCCAAGCAGATCACGTTGCGATACGCGGCCTGATCAAACAGCAGCGTGGACTCGGCCAGTAGCGAATAGAACCACCCGCGCGTCTGGTCGATCGCCTCGCAGATGAAGTCCGCGGGAAACACGCCGGTCAGATCGCCACCCGTTGAGAAGGGGTGATGCTGCTGGGCGAAGGGCATCGCGCCGCTGTCGTACCAGACGTCCAGGACCTCGGGCACGCGCCGGGCCTCGCCGCCACAGCGCGGACAGGCGATCGTGATGTCGTCGACATACGGACGATGCAGATCGAGATCCTCGCCAACGTCCGCGGTCGCAAGTTCTCGCAGCCGCGCGAACGACCCGATGACCTCGACGTGCGCACAGCCGTCGCAGCGCCAAAACGGCAGCGGGGTTCCCCAGTAGCGCTCCCGGGAGATCGCCCAGTCGACGTTGCCCTCGAGCCACTTGCCAAAGCGGCCGTCCCGGACTCGGTCAGGGTGCCACCCAATGCCGGAATTCAGCTCGATCATCCGCTCGCGCGCTTCGGTCGTCCGGATATACCAGGACGGCTTTGCGTAATAGAGCAGCGGGGTCTGGCAGCGCCAACAATGCGGATAGGAGTGCATGTAGGCCAATTCGCGAAACACACGGCCGCGGCCGCGCAAGTCGTCAATGAGTGCCCGATCCGCGTCCTTGGCAAAGACCCCCGCAACGCTGGGCACCTCAGAGGTGAAGCGCCCCTGGCGATCCACCGGGTTCGGCGCATCGAACCCGTGCGCCCGGGCGACGTTCATGTCGTCTTCACCGAAGGCCGGCGCGATATGGACGATGCCCGTGCCGTCGTCGGTCGTCACGAACTCTGCGGTCACGACCCGATGCGCCCCCGAGATATCCGAGAACGGCGGCACATAGGCCAACGCGACGAGCGCCGAGGCCGGGTGACGCTCAATAATCTGTGCGTGTTCACCCAGTACCGTGCCCACCAGCGACTCGGCGAGAATGAGGCGCTGTCCGTCCTGTTCGGCGACGACATAGGTGACCTCGGGGTTGATCGCGACGGCCTGATTCGCCGGCAGGGTCCACGGCGTCGTCGTCCAGACCAGCAGGGACACATCCGGCCGGTCCACCAGCGGGAACAGGACGTAGATTGACGGGTCCTCGACATCCTTGTACCCGAGTGCGACCTCGTGGCTCGACAGGGCGGTCCCGCAGCGCGGGCAGTACGGAACCACCTTGTCGCTTTCATAGATCAGATTGCGCTTGTTGAGTTCCGCGAGACTCCACCAAACGCTCTCGATAAATGGCGTGTCCATCGTCCGGTAGGCCCGCTTGGTATCGATCCAAAACCCAATGCGCTCGGTCAGGCGCTCCCACTCCTCGAGATAGGTGAGCACCGAGTCCCGGCACTGCTGGTTGAACTCGGCGATGCCGTACGCCTCGATCTCGGGCTTCCCCGAAATCCCGAGCCGCTTCTCGACTTCGAGCTCGACCGGCAGCCCGTGGCAGTCCCAGCCGCCCCGGCGCTCGACGAAACGTCCCCGCATCGTGTGAAACCGCGGGAACACGTCCTTGAACACCCGAGAGAGCACGTGATGCGCTCCGGGTCGTCCGTTGGCCGTCGGCGGGCCCTCATAGAAGACATACGGCTCGCCCCCACGACGTTCTGCCACGCTGCGCGCAAAGATCTGCTCATCGCGCCAGAACGTCAGGACCCGCTCCTCCATCTCACGCCAGTCCGCCGCCGAGGCTGGCGCCTGCCACCCTCGTGGCGTCGTCGAGTGCTCACCCATCAGGCGTGACCTTCCGTGAGATGTTCGAGATGCCCGCGAATCTGGTGGAAATCCTCGAAGGGCACGAACGGGCGCTGCGCATCTTGGAGCCAGTCAGCGAGCTCCGAGCGCGCAAACACGACATCCGCGGCCCCGCACACGCACCGGTCCGACACACCGTCGCCGACGTAGGCCACCGGCAATCCGGCGCGGATAGCATCGAGATCGAAGCGCTTGCAGGGACGGTTGCACAACTCGCACCGTTCACCCCGGTGGGTCCACACCAGGCGCGTGCCCTCTTCCGAGAACACCGCGTCGTGGGAATGGAACGGGAGGTCGCCGAGGCCGATGCGCTCGAGGGTATCGCTGATGACCACGCGGAAGCCGTTCGACAGCACCCAGACCTCGTGCCCGAGCTCGCGTGCCCAGTCGACAAACTCCACGAAACCCTCGCGGATGCCGGCTTCCTCGCGCACCAGATCGCGCACCTGGTCGGGGGTCGCACGTACGGTTGCAAACTCCGTCTGCATGGCCTCCTCAACACTCACGCGACCCGCAATCACATCGGGAGTAATGCGATCCCAGACGGACGGATCGCCGAACCGATCGACGATCAGGTGCAGCGTGTCGTGCTGCGTAATCGTGCCGTCGAAATCGACGGCGATAAGGAAACGCCTCACGGGCGCAGGATCGTACCAGAGGCCCGCCCGGTGCCTCCGCGTCTAACATCCCAAAGGTGTGCCACACAATGATCGTAGTGGATCCCTGGATGGGCTCCTGCCCGAACCGCCCGCGCACCCGCGACGGCGCATGACCTCGCCCCGTCCCGTCTTTCTGCCCGGCGTCTTCGGAGGCTCCTCCTGCTGGGAGTCGATGATCCGCCGGTTCGACGGGGCGGCGCTGCTCGGGCTTCCCGGGCGCCCCGGCCCAGACCCCGTTGTCGACGCGGGCGAGCTTGTGGGCTGGGTCGCGCTCGCGATCGCGCGATTGCCCGGCCCCCGCGTCCTCGTCGGCCATGGCCTGGGAGCACTCGCCGCCCTCGAGGCCGCCCGCAGCCATCCCGAGGCCATACAGGGGGTGGTTGCGCTGGGATGCGCGGCGCAACTCTCGGTACCGGACCTCTCCGGCCTCGACGCCAACGATGCCATTGCGGCGCTGCTGGCCAGCAGCATGCGCGAGCCCGAGGCGAGCGTCGGAAAGACCTTTGCCCGCGTGATGCACGAAGTCGGACCGACAACGCTCCATGCGGCTCTTGAGATGTGCCGGACTCTCGACATCCTCGAGACCGCACACGCCGTGCGGTGCCCGGTGCTGATCGTCGTCGGCGGCAACGACACCTGGGCGCCGCCGGATCGGGCGGCGACGCTGGCCCGCCATCTTCCGATGAGTCACCTGGTGGTCGTGACCGGAAGCCAGCACCTGGTCCACGTCGACGCCCCGGCGACAACACAACTGCTGATCGCAGCGTTCCTCGCCCGACTCGAGCTTACGCTGGCCGACCAGTGAGCCAGACGCGCCCGATTGCCCTGATCGTCAATCCCGCCGCAACCCGCACCACCGATCACCTCCGGGACCGGATTTGCGGCGTTCTCGCGCCCCATGGGCTCATGGAGGTCGCCTCCCCGCATGACCCCGAAGGCATTCGCACCGCCGTGCAGCACGCCGTCGATTCCGGCGCGCAGATCATCGCCGTCCTGGGCGGGGACGGCACGATCGGAATCGCCGCCGGAGTTCTCGCCGACACGACGATCCCGCTCATCCCACTGCCGGGGGGATCCACCAACGTGCTGGCGCGGGGGCTCGGGTGGCCCGCAGATCCGGCGCGCGCCGCGGAACGCATCGTGCCAGCGCTCGCGCAGCCGTATCGTGAGCTCGCGATCGGGCGTCTCGAGACCGGGGGACGCACGGCCGTATTCTGCGTCAACGCGGGGATCGGTCTGGACGCCGCAACCGTCGCCTGGGTCGAGCGCCACCCGCGGATCAAGCATCGCTTACGGCAAGGCGCGTTCGCGTTGGCCAGCCTTGGCCCGGGATGGCATGCGCTCCGGTCGGGCCCGGCACTCACCGTGCATCACAGCGCGACGACCGACGGCATCCTCGTGCATTCGCTGATCGCCGCGTGCGGCGCGCCCTACGCGTTCCTCGGACCGCAACCGATCAACCTGCTGCCGCACGTGGCCTGGGATGGGCGACTCGAATGGGTCGGCCTCACCGATCGCTCACCCGTGCGCGCGATTCGGCTGATGCTGCACGGGCTGACCAACGCGGCCCATCTGGCCGGCCCCGGCGTGGTTGGCGGGACGACACTCACACCCTTGCGCATCACCGCCGACGCGCCCTTTCCCGTGCAGCTCGATGGTGATCCGTTCGGCGAGGTCAGCGAGGTGACACTCGCACCGGCCGGACGATTGCGGGTCTTCGCACCCGGTTCCTAAAGAACGCCCGGATCGCGACCGATGGAAGGTCGTTCGGACGACTGGGTTGTCGCCGACAACTCAGCGAGGAGGCGTGCGATATGGCGGTCAGTGGACCGGACCCCCGTGCGGCCGCGCGGGGCGTGGTGGCAATGGCCCTGGATATGGCCCGCATCGATCCCGATCGCCGGCCGAGTGCCGAAATGCGTCGCTGGTGCCACAAGCTCGCCGATGACCTCGGGGTCCCGGCACGCGAACCGCTTGAGACCAACCGCGAACTCGTGTTTGAGGCACTGCGCCTCGAATTGGTTGCCCATCACCGCATGGACGACGCCTCGCACCCCCCGGACCGCAAGCTCAACGAGCTGGTCAACTAACAGCCGCGCCGGGGGCGCTACGCCCCGCTGACTTCCCGCGACGCACCCAGGCGCCGAAAGCGCTCGCGGCGCTGACGCCTGCGCTCGGCAAGCGGCAGTGCCTGCAGCTCGCGAATCGCGCGCGACAGGTACCCGTCGAGCAGCCGCGCCGCTTCGTCGTGTTCGACATGCGCGCCACCCTCGGGCTCCGGTACGACCGCGTCCGCCACACCCCAGCGATAGCAGTTGGCGGCGGTGGGCTTGAAGGCGGCGGCGGCGAGCTTTGCCTTGGCCGCGTCGCGCCAGAGAATCGCCGCTGCGCCCTCCGGAGAGATCACCGAATAGGTGGCGTTCTCCAGCATGACCACGCGATCGGCGACGCCCAGTGCGAGCGCACCACCCGAGGAGCCCTCGCCGATGACCACCGCCACAGTCGGCACGCGCAAACGCAGCATCATCATCATGCTGCGCGCGATCGCACCGCCCTGACCGCGCTCCTCCGCATCGGCACCGGGAAATGCTCCCGGCGTATCGATGAGGGTCACCAGCGGAATCTCCAGGCGATCGCAGAGCTCCATCAACCGCATGCCTTTGCGATAGCCCTCCGGGCTCGGCATCCCGAAGTTGCGATACGCGCGGTCCTTGGCGTCGCGCCCTTTTTGCTGCCCGATCACGGCGAGTGGAGCGCCGTGATACCGCCCGATACCCGCCACGATCGCCGGATCATCGCCCCTGAGGCGATCGCCGTGCAGCTCCTCGAAGTCCGGCATCAGCCGCGAGATGTAGTCCAGCGGATAGGGGCGGTTCTGGTGCCGCGCCAGTTGAATGGCATCCCACGTGTCACCGGGAACCGCCTCGGCTCCTCCGAACCGGCCGGCGATGCGACGCACGAAGCGACCGCCGCGGCCACTGGACGCTGTTGGCGTGCTCATGACTCGGAAGGCCCCCGGGACTGGAAGGAATCATCGGTCGGTCGGCCCCGCAGGCGCCGTGACAAACCGGGAAGCGCGTGCGCGACGCGTGCAGCGCGCTCGCTGCCGTTCTGCGCCAGCTGGCTGGCCAGCGACTGCGCCTCGTCCCGCGGGGGCTGCTCCAGAATGGCCAGCAGCCGGCCCAACCGTGTGGGAAGCTCCCGGCGATCGATGACCGCGTCGACATGCCCATGTTCCAGCTGACGTTCCGCGAGACCAAAGTCGTCGGGAAGCTTCTCGCGTGTCGTCTGCTCGATAACCCGCGGCCCCGAAAAGGCGATCAAGGCACCGGGCTCCGCGTAGGTGACGTCACCCAGCGAGGCGAATGACGCCCAGACGCCGCCGGTCGTCGGATGAGCCAGCACGACCACAAACGGCAAGCGCGCCTCGGCGAGCTCATCCAGCGCGACGATCGTCTTGGCCATCTGCATCAACGCTAGGACGCCCTCTTGCATCCGGGCGCCGCCGGACGACGTGATGCTGATCAGCGGAACATTGCGGGCCACCGCGCGCTCTGCGGCACGCGCGAAGCGCTCGCCCACCACCGATCCCATCGAGCCGCCCAGGAATCCAAAATCCATCGCCGCGACAACACACGGCTGTCCGTCGATCTCGAGAGACGCAGCGATGATCGCCTCGGTCGCACCCTTCGCCTCGGCCAAACGCACACGCTCCGTGTACGGCTGGAGATCCACGAAGCGCAGCGGATCCGCCGCGCGAAGCTCCCCGCCGATCTCGTCCCACGGCTCGCCGCCGGCCAGGTGATCAAGTCGTTGACGGGCGGTCATCGGAAAATGGTGATCACAGACCGCGCAGACGTAGCAATTGCGCTCCATCTCCTCGGCGCGGAAATGGCTCTGACAACGCGGACACGATCGCTCATCTCCGGGCAGACGGCGAGGGGGGCCCGCATCGGGACGTTTCCCGCGCAGGCGGTCGATCGAGACAGAGATAGGGCGGCGTGACATCGGTACTTCCGATTATCGCAGGGCCGAGGGGGGGTTCGCGTCCGGGAGATCGGCTGCGCCCACTGATGCGCGCTGGGCAAGCCAACGTTCAACACTTGCACGATACGCCGGTACAAGTCGACCCATTGGGCGCGCATCGAGCACGCCGCGGGCGGCGTCGGCTTCCGAGTGACCCAGCAGACGCAGCGTCGCGTAGGCGACCATCACCGAGCGCCGGCGGCCTTGCTGGCAATGGATCAGCACGCGTGCGTCGGGGTTTGCCTGGAGGGCCTCGGCGGCAAACAGTGCTGCATCTGACCAGACTTCTGGCTCCTTCGGGCGACCCGTATCCCACATTCCGGCATGCGCGACCCGGTCCGGCCCCAGCACCTTGCGCGCCGCCCAAACATCCTGACTGAAGATCGTCTGGGGTCGTGCACGACAGACGACCACGTGGGTGATTCCATGGTCGGGAAGCCGCAAGATCTCGCCGGCGACGGGCATTGCACCGATCGCGACCCGCTCACCGGGCACGAACGAGAGACCGTTCAAGCCGTGGCGAGGCCCGTAGATGCGCGTCGCGGCGCTGTGCCAGAGGCCACGGACTCCTGGGAGGCGATCGGAGCTTACGGTGACTCCACCCTTCCGAAGACCAGTGCGGCGTTGTGGCCGCCAAAGCCGAATGCGTTCGAAACCGCGATCTGCACCTGGGCGTCGCGCGCAACATTGGCGACATGGTCGACGCCGACGCAATCCGGATCCAGATTGTCCAGATTAATGGTCGGAGGGATCTTCCCGGTGTCCAGCGCCAGCGCGGTCAGCGCCGCTTCGATACCCCCGGCGGCGCCGAGGCAGTGGCCGTGCATCGACTTGGTTGAGCTCACCAGACAGGTGGCGGCATGCGCATCGCCGAGCGCCAGACGAATCGCCCGAATCTCATTGGGGTCACCGACCGGCGTGGATGTCGCGTGCGCGTTCACGTAGCCGACCTGCTCGGGCTCCACGCCGGCTTCGGCGAGCGCCATCCGGATCGCCCCGGCCGGTGCAATGCCGGTCGGGTCCGGCTCGGTGATGTGATGTGCATCGGCGGTCAAGCCGTAGCCCAGCAGCTCTGCATAGATATGGGCGCCACGGGCAACCGCGTGCGACATCTCCTCGAGCACCAGGACGGCCCCGGCCTCGCCCATCACGAACCCGTCACGATCGGCGTCGAAGGGGCGGCTCGCGCGCGTGGGTGCATCGTTGCGGGTCGAGAGCGCCCGCATTGCGTTGAACGCCCCGATGCCGATCTCGACCACGGCGCACTCGCTCCCGCCGGCGATGATCACGTCCGCGCGCCCGAGGCGAATCGCGTCGACCGCTTCGCCGATGGCGTGATTCGACGTGGCGCACGCGCTCACCGTCGACAGCATCGGGCCCCGCAGCCCCAACTGCATCGAGATCTGCGCCGCACCCATGTTCGGGATCATCATGGGAATAAACAGGGGAGACAGCCGATCCGGACCGCGTTCGAGAGCGACTTGCGTCTGCTCGACGAACGTCGACAAGCCGCCGATTCCGCTGCCGACGTAGACGCCGGCATCGGGAATCTTGGCCGGATCCAGACAAGCGTCGTCGAGCCCGAGACGTGCCGCGGCGACAGCCATCTGCGCGAACCGGTCCATGCGCCGCGACGCGCGGCGCTCCATGAATTGCTCCGGGTCGAAGTCCGGTACCTCACAGGCGATCTGGGTCGCCAGACGGCGAGGATCGAAGCTCGTGATCGGACCTGCACCGCTCTGGCCCGCCAACGCGTTGCGCCACACGTCCTCGCGACCGATCCCGATCGAGCTGACCACACCAAGTCCCGTAATCGCAACTCGACGGCGATCCTGGGTCATGTGCCAAGCCCTCCATCTACGCGAACGACGCTGCCCGTGATGAACGCGGACTCCGGAGAGCACAAGAACGCGACCACACCGGAAACATCCTCCGGGGTGCCAAGACGCCCAAGCGGCGTTCCAGCCCGGACATGCTCGCGCTGCTCATCCGAGAGCTCTGCGGTCATGTCGGTCGCGATGTATCCCGGCGCCACGGCATTCACACGGATCCCACGTGGGCCAACCTCCTTGGCCAGGGACTTCACCATACCGATCATTCCGGCCTTCGCGGCCGCGTAGTTGGCCTGGCCCGGGTTGCCGATCAGTCCGACGACCGACGAGACCGCGACAATCGTCCCGGCTCTGCGGCGCAGCATCCCGCGGACGGCCGCACGCGACACGTAGAAGGCACCCGTCAGATTGGTATCGATCACCACGCGCCAATCTTCAGCGGACATCCGCATGAACAGGCTGTCCCGCGTAATGCCGGCATTGAGCACCAGGGCATCGAGCGGGCCGAGCTCCGACTCGGCGGCCTCCACCAGCCCAACCGCGTCATCTTCCACGGAAACGTCGGCCTGCAATGCCACCGCGCGATGCCCCTGCGCCTCGACGGCGGCCACCGTCCGATGTGCGCCCTCACGGTCCGATCCATAACCGACCGCGACGTCGAAGCCGTCGCGGGCGAGCGCCACCGCGATCGCGGCTCCGATCCCCCGACTGGCGCCCGTGACCAACGCCACCGGCATTACTGCACCACCTTGGCCAGCGCCACGAGATCCGCTGGCGTGTTGACCTGCAGGACGGCCGCATCGCGCTGCACGCGCTTGACCAGCCCCGAGAGCACACGACCGACCCCGAGCTCGACGAACTGCGTCGTTCCCGCCGCCAGGGCGACTTCGACCGCCGCACCAAAGCGCACCGGACAGACCAGCTGCTGCGCCAGCAGCTCACGCAAACGATCGGCGGGCTCGAACCTGCAGGTCGTCGTCGACAAGAACGGCACGTCGATCGATCCCGGAGTCCATGCCGCGAGGGCCCGCGACAGGCGTTCGGCCGCCGGCGCGACCAGCGGCGAGTGAAATGCACCCGAGACCTTCAGTCGCGCCGCCTTGCCACCGGTACTGGCGATCCGCTCCAACAGGCGGTCGATACCCTCGTGCGTGCCGCTGACCACGACTTGCCCCGGGCAGTTGTAGTTCGCGGGCCACACGTCGCCGACATCCGCGCACAGCGCCTCAACCTCGCCGTCGGTCGCCCCCAGCACCGCTGCCATCGCGCCGGGGTGCGCATCCGCCGCCGCCTGCATCGCTGCCCCGCGCTCAGCCACCAGACGCAGCGCGTCCGGGTACGTGATTGCGCCGGCGACCACCAGCGCGGCGTACTCGCCCAACGAATGCCCCATCACCAGATCACCACGCAGGCCGATTTCCTCTGCGGCCCGCCACGCCGCCACGCAGGTCGCGACCAGCGCAGGCTGGCAGACATCTGTTTGCGTCAGGCGTTCCGCGGGACCCGAGAAGCACACCTCCGACAGCGGGTAGCCCAGTACGGCATCCGCCTCCTCAAAGGTCGCGCGGGCCGCAGGCGAGCTGGCGGCGAGTTCCTGGCCCATGCCGACGACCTGGGCGCCTTGTCCGGGAAACAACAGTGCGATCACTTGGGCTCATACCTCGCCAGACATGCGGCCCACGTCAGGCCGGCACCAAACCCCACCATCATGACGCGCATCCCCGGCTGCAACGCGCCGGCATCGCGCGCCTCCGCCAATGCCAGCGGAATCGAGGCAGCCGAGGTATTTCCGTAGTGCTCAAGGTTATTGAAGACCCGCTCAGGGTCGATGCCCAGGCGCCCGATCGCATGGTCGATGATCCGCTGATTGGCCTGATGGGGCACCAGCAGGTCGACATCGTCGATGGTCAGCTCGAGGTGTTCCAGCAAGCGAAGCACCGAATCCTCAATCACGCGCGTCGCAAACCGGAAGACCTCACGACCATTCATGTGGACAAACGCGTCCTCCGGATCAAACGGCTCGGAGGCGGGGTGACGGGTACCGCCGACCGGGACCACCAATTGATCGCTCTTCCCGCCATCGGCCCCGAGCTCGAAGCCCAGGAAGCCGGATGCGCCGCCGTCCTCGTCCCGGACGACCAGCGCACCCGCGGCCGCGTCGCCAAACAAGATGCAGGTGCCGCGGTCGTGCGGGTTCGTGACACGCGAAAAGACCTCCGCGCCGACAACGAGCACATGTTGCGCGAGGCCGGACTCGACCAACCCCACCGCCTGGGCGAGGCCATAAATAAACCCGCTGCACGCCGCCTGGATATCGAATGCCGCCGCCGCATGGGCGCCGATCGCATGCGCCGTAATCGCGGCGACCGACGGAAACAGGTAATCCGGCGTGCAGGTCGGCACAATCAGCACGTCGATCTCGTCTCCGCGGAGACCCGCCGAACGCAGGATCTCGTTGGCCGCCAGTATCGCCAGGTCGCTGGTCGCCTGATCCGCTGCCACGATGCGGCGCTCCCGGATGCCCGTCCGGGACACGATCCACTCGTCGGTGGTATCGACCTGCAGCTCCAGGTCCGCGTTGGTCAGTCGGTGCTCGGGTACATAGGCGCCGAACGCCGCCAGCCGTGCACGTCCGGGACTGCGCCCCCCCGGGACCGCGATCATCCCGCGGCCTTGTCCACGTCAACAAACGCGAACGACAGACGCGCCGCGCAGGCAAGCGCATCGCCGACGCGTGCCTCGCCCTCGGCCCACCCGATCGGACCCCGCTGCCGCGTCATCCGCATCTCGAGCTCCAAGGTCTCGCCCGGGCGCACCGGGCGGCGAAACCGCACCCGCTCGATGCCGGCAAACAGGGCGAGGCGTCCGGCGTTTTCCGGGAGGCTCATGGCTGCCAGACCGGCGGTCTGCGCGAGCGACTCGACGATCAAAACCCCTGGAGTAATGGGATTCCCCGGGAAGTGCCCCGCAAAAAAGGGCATGTCTTCGCGCAGCGTCCAGCGGGCCCGGGCTGAGATTCCTGGCACCAGCTCCAGAATCTCGTCAACGAGCAGGAAGGGCTCCCGATGAGGGAGCAGGTCTTTAGGGTCGGGCAGGCTCACGACAGATGCTTGATCCTAGCGAACGCTCCGACCCACATCGCGTGCATCGCCCCGAGGTACCGAGCGGCACACCCGCGGCCGCACGCACCCCCACTGCGATACGTTCTCGCAATGCGCCCACGACACCCCGAGGCTGCGCGGTCCGACCAGTGAGCCCCCTCCGATGGGATCCGATCTCGGGCGAGCCCCTGCTGGTCGCCACCGGGCGCATCGCCCGCCCGCACGACACCGGACCCGCGGCACCGCTGGACAGCCCTCCCGTCAGCGACGCGGCCCGGCCCGATTGCCCGTTCTGCCCAGGTGCGGAGCGCGAAACCCCACCCGAGGTCTGGGCCGACCGTGACCCCGGTACGGCGCGGGATACCCCGGGGTGGCACGTCCGGGCGGTTCCGAATCGGTTTCCCGTGCTCCCGCCCGAGGAGGGCGTACATGAGGTCATCATCAGCTCGCCGCGCCATGTGCTGGCTTTCTGGGATCTCACACCGCCCGAGATGGCGGCGGCGATCGACGCATGGGCGCTGCGCGAGCGCGCCCTGCGATCCGATCCCCGGGGGCTATGGCCGTTTGTGTTTCTCAATCAGGGGGCCGCGGCGGGAGCGTCGCTCCAGCATTCACACGCCCAACTGATCGGGTTTCCGTTCGCTCCACCGCGCCTTGCCGCGCATGAGCAGGCATTTCACGCCGCCGCGACGTGCCCGATCTGCGACGAACTCGTCGACCCCGAACTTGCGCTGATCACCGAAATCGGCCCGCTCGTGGCCTGGTGCCCGCAGGCGCCGACCCTGTCAGGTGGCGTGCGCATCGCACCGCGTCGGCACACGCCTGGATGGCCCGCACGCCCGGGGCGCGATCTCGCCGCCATCTTGGGACCGGTGATGCGCGAGGTGAGTGCAGTCATCGGAACCTTTGCCGCGAACCTCTGGTTGCATCAACGGCGCGACGACGGACCAGACGGCATGCACTGGCACATCGAACTCATCCCGCGCCGCGGGACCCTCGCCGGCATGGAGCTGGGCGCGGGCGTGTTTCCCCTGCTCAGCGATCCCAACGAACTCGCGCAGGCAATCCGGGCAGGCATCTAGGCCGTACGCGCCCCGCCCGACGGCGAGGCGCGCGCCGACCTATTCGACGTCTGGCGCGTCGCTGTCGGGCGGGGCGGCCTCGCCGTCGGGCGGCGGCGTCTCCTGCGGCTCGCTCGTCTCCTGCACGACCTCGGCGTCGATCCCGTCAGGGGTGTCGTCCTGTTCGAGCACGGACGCGACGGTGGCGATCTGATCGTCATCGCCCATGTCCATCAGGCGCACGCCCTCGGTCGAGCGACCGGTTCGCCGGACCGACGAGACGTTGATCCGAATGACCTGTCCGCCGAGCGACACCAAAAGCAGCTGGTTGTTCTCCCGCACCGGGCGCGCCGTGACCAGCTCGCCCTTGCGATCGGTGACCTTGATGGTCCGCACACCCTTGGTGGGGCGCCCCTTGCGCGGGTAGTCCGCCATCGGGGTCCGCTTGCCAAAGCCGTTCCCGGTCACCACCAGCAGGTCTTCATCGTCGCGGGCGATGCACAGCGCCAAGACGCGATCTTCCTTGGCCAGGTTCATCGCCTTGACGCCGCGGGTCTGGCGCCCCATCGGACGAACCTGGGACTCATGGAAGCGCGCCGCCTGGCCCCTGGCCGACACGATCAGGATGTCATCGTCGCCGTCGGTCAGCTGGACGCCGACAAGCTCGTCGTCACCAGTGAGGTTGATCGCGAAGATACCGGCTTCCCGCAGGACGGTGTCGTAGGCCTTGAGCTCGGTCTTCTTGACCATTCCGTCACGGGTTGCCAAGACCAGGTACTGGCCTTCGGCGTAGTCGCGGGTCGCGAAGACGGCACGGACCTCTTCGCCCTCGACCAGCGCGAGCACATTGCTGATGTGGCGACCGCGCGCGTCCCGCGCGCCCTGGGGCAGCTCGTAGACCTTCTGGCGGTACACGCGCCCACGGTTGGTAAAGAACAACAGGTAGGCGTGGGTCGAGGCGATAAACAGGTGCTCGATGTAGTCGTCTTCTTTGAGCCTGGCCCCACGCAGGCCTTTCCCACCGCGCCGCTGGGCACGATAGGTCGAGACGGGCAGCCGCTTGATGTAGCCACCGCGGGAGATGGACACGACCATCTCCTCCTCGGCAATCAGATCCTCGAGATCGATCTCGCCCTCGCCGGGGATGATCTCGGAGCGGCGCTCGTCGGCAAATCGCCCGCGCAGTGCAAGGATCTCCTCGCGGATCACGGCCATCACCCGGGCCTCGTCCCCCAAGATCGCACGGAGTTCGGTGATCTCGACCTGCAGCTGCTCATGCTCTTTACGGATGCTGTTGCCCTCGAGTTGCGTCAACCGCTGCAGACGCAAGTCGAGGATCGCGCGCGCCTGGACCTCGGTGAGGGAAAAGCGCGCGATCAGACCGTTGCGGGCATCTTCGGGGTCGGCTGCCGCCCGGATGAGGGCGATGACCTCATCGATGTTCTCGAGCGCGATCAGCAGCCCCTCGAGAATGTGCGCGCGCTGCTCGGCTCGGGACAAGCGGAAGCGCGAGCGGCGAACGACGACCTCGCGCTGATGGTCCAGATAGTGGCCCAGGATCGCGCGCAGGCCAAGCGTGCGCGGCACGCCATCGACCAGCGCGATCGCGTTGACCCCGAAGGTGCTCTGCGCAGAGGTGTGCTTGAACAGCTTGTTGAGCACGACCAGCGGAACGGCGCCACGGCGCAGCACAACGACCACACGGGTTCCGTCCCGCCCGCTTTCGTCGTTGACGTCGCTGACTTCGGGGACGACCTTCTCTTCGGCCAGTTCGGCGATGCGGCGCACCAAATCCGACTTGTTGACCTGGTACGGAAGCTCGGTGAACACGATGGCATTGCGCCCGTTGCGCAGTTGCTCGTTGTGCGCGCGACCGCGAACGACCACCCGGCCGCGGCCGGTCCGATATGCGTCGACGATCCCCTGCCGGCCAACAATCAGGCCGCCAGTCGGGAAGTCGGGGCCGTGGATGTATTGCATCAACTCTTCGACGCTCAGGTCCGGGTTGTCGATCAGCGCGATAACCGCGTCGATGACCTCGCCGATGTTGTGCGGGGCCATGTTGGTCGCCATACCGACGGCGATACCGGATGAGCCGTTGATCAGCAGGTTCGGCAGTCGTGCCGGCAACACGACCGGCTCGGTGCGACGGTCGTCGTAGGTCGGGATGACATCGACGGTGTCCTCGTCGATACCCCGCAGCATCTCCACGGCAATATGCGACAGCCGCGCCTCGGTGTACCGCATCGCGGCAGCGGGAAACTCGGTCGATCCGAAGTTGCCCTGCCCATCGACCAATGGATAGCGCGATGCAAAGTCCTGGGCCAGACGCACGAGTGCGTCGTAGATCGCCTGGTCGCCATGCGGGTGGAATTCACCCATGACGCGACCGACGATGTTGGCGCTCTTGACGTGCGGGCGCTCCGGCTGGAGACCCATGTCGTCCATCGTGAACAGCACCCGGCGATGGACCGGCTTGAGGCCATCACGCACATCGGGAAGTGCCCGACCGACGATGACGCTCATGGCGTAATCGAGGTAACTCGAGCGCATCTCCTGCTCGAGTTCACGCAGCTCAATCCGCCCATTGCGATCGAGCGTCGACATCTAGCTTCCCCCTGCCTGGATCCCGGCCATCGTGATGGCTACACGTCCAAGAAGCGCACGTTCTGCGCGTTTTGCTCGATGAATTGGCGCCGGGGCTCCACCTTGTCACCCATCAGGGTCGCAAAGAGGTCGCCAGCCGATGCCTCGTCTTCCATCGTCACGCGCTGCAACACGCGTCGTTCGGGATCCATCGTTGTCTCCCAGAGCTGATCGCTGTTCATCTCTCCAAGGCCCTTGAAGCGGCTCAGCGTGATGCCTTCCCGGCACAGCTCCAGCACCGCCGCACGAAGCCCGTCATAGGTGATCGCCTCGCGGCTCCGTGAGCCTCTCGTGATCAGAAATGGCGGCTGGCCGACCAAGTCGTCGATGCGTGTGCGCGTACCCGCCAGGTGGACCATTTCACGGGAGGCGAACATCTCCAGGCTCAGGCGTGCAGAGCTCGCCTCGCCGGTGCGCACGCGAACCGCCCGGGCATTGACCACCCCGGCGCCGCCATCCACGTCGGCCTCGAGGCGAAAGCGATCATTGGAGAGGCTGCGCACGGCTTCGGCGAGCTCCTCGAGACTCCCTGGAGTCAGGCCCACGAGGCCCTGCGCCTGCACGAAGTCCCCGGCGGCGAGACCGTAGGTGCCGCGCACCACAGAGGCCCAGGCCTCGTGCTCACGCAAGGCGCGCTGCAGGCGCTGAAAGCGCGACTTCGAGATTGGGCTCGCCTCGGCGTCACGGGCCGTGATCCGCACCGCATCGAGGTTGCGGTCGAGCAGCCACTCCTCCAGCTCCGATTCCTTTTCCATGTACTGCTCTTGGTTGCCCAGCTTGACCTTGTAGAGCGGCGGGCACGCGATATAGACGTAGCCGGCGTCGATCAGGCCGCGCAGGTGCTGAAACAGGAAGGTCAGGATTAAGGTCCGGATGTGTGCGCCGTCGACATCCGCGTCGGTCATGACGACGAGCTTGTGGTAGCGGGCCTTGGTGATGTCGAAGTCGTCGTCGATGCCGGTCCCGATGGCCGTAATCATCGCCTGGATCTCGATGTTGGAGAGCACCTTGTCGATGCGTGCCTTTTCCACGTTGATGATCTTCCCGCGCAACGGAAGGATCGCCTGGAACGTTGACTGGCGGGCGCGAACGGCCGAACCGCCTGCCGAGTCGCCTTCAACCAGAAACAGCTCGGTGTTCTCGGGATCGCGGTCACTGCAGTCCGCCAGCTTGCCGGGCAATCCGCCCGAATCAAGTGCACCCTTGCGCCGGGCGAGATCGCGCGCCTTGCGCGCGGCGAGGCGCGCTTGGGATGCATTGACGGCCTTGGCAGTGATCGCGCGTGCGGTGGTCGGGTTTTCCTCGAAGTACTCGCCCAGGGCCTGGTTGACGGCCTGGTTGACGAATCCCGCGATCTCGGAGTTGCCGAGCTTGGTCTTGGTCTGACCTTCAAACTGCGGCTCGCGCAACTTGATCGAGATGATCGCCGTCAATCCCTCACGGGTATCGGTTCCCTCGAGGTTGTCGTCCTTGTCCTTGAGCAGCCCCTTGGCCCGGGCATAGTCGTTGAGCATGCGCGTCAGGGCCGTGCGCACGCCGGTGAGGTGCGTTCCGCCCTCGTGGGTGTTGATGTTGTTCGCGAATGTGTAGACGGCCTCGTTGAACGACGAGGTCCACTGGAACGCCGCCTCTAACGACCCCTCTGGCCCCTCAGCCTCAATCGTGATCACGTCACGATGCAGGACCTCGCGTCCCTGGTTGAGGTAGTCGACGAAGTCGACCAGCCCACCCTGGTAGCAATGGGTCTCCTCGCGGCCCTCGCCACGCTCATCGACCAGATGGATCGTGAGGCCCTTGGTCAGAAACGCGGTCTCCCGAAAACGCTTGGCGAGGGTGTCGAAGTCGAAGTCCGGCTCCTCAAAGATGTCCCGATCGGGAAGAAAGCTGATCGTGGTCCCCGTGCGGTCGGTCGGTTCCCCACGCTCGATCGGTGTCAGCGGTTCGCCGATGGCGTACGCCTGCGTCCAGACGTATCCATCGCGCGCGACCCGGGCGACCAGTGACTCCGAAAGCGCATTGACGACGCTGATCCCGACCCCATGCAGGCCACCGGAGACCTTGTAGCCGTCACCGCCAAACTTCCCGCCGGCGTGCAGCACGGTGAGCACGACCTCAAGCGCACTCCGGCCGCCCTGATCGGCCATTGCCGACACGGGGATGCCTCGCCCGTTGTCGTCAACCGTGCACGAACCATCCGGATGCAGCGTGACCTCGACGTGGTCGCAATACCCAGCGAGGGCCTCGTCGACCGAATTGTCGACAGCCTCATACACCAAGTGGTGGAGTCCTCTCGGCCCGGTCGAGCCGATGTACATGCCCGGACGCCGACGCACCGCCTCAAGTCCTTCAAGGACAGTGATGTCGGATGCGTCGTATCCGGGGCGCCCCTGCTGGTCGGTTGTCACGCGTCCTTTCTGCCGCAGTACTGCATCGCCAACATCCTAGCAATTGCGGTCGGCTCCCGGACGACTCGTTTACCGCAAAATGCAGGGAAAAATTAGTTCCTTAGGTGGAAGTTTTGTCCCATTGCCGCGCCAGTGCGGCCGCGGCGGCACGCATGATCGCATCACGCAGTTGTTCGTCCTCGATATCCGTGGTGATTCCCTCCGCCGCCTCGCGCGCCGCACGCGTCGCGGCCGCGGATGCAGGCTGGGTGTCCGGAAGCCCGAAGCTCGGAATATTGACCGCATGGTCGGCCACGACGACCCGCAACCCGGTCAGCGACGCACCCGCTAGTCGGGCAAGGGATGCGAGGAAATCATCCGATTGCGCGGAGATCTCTTGCGCACGGGCGGCATCGGTGCACGCCACGGTGACCACCCCGTTGCGCGAGCAACGAATGGGTATCGCCCCTGCGCCTGGGGCACCGAGTTCAAGCCATGCCGCGGCAAGATCGACCTGCTGTGTGCGCGGGGCCGAATCGCGCCAGCGCGGCAACAGATTCGCCGCCGAGGCAGGCTCACGGCGATAGCGATGCCTAGGTTGCACAAGCACCATCGACCACCCGGATGATCGTGGCTTCGCGGGACGTCGCAGGGATCGCGGTCTCCGGCTCCGCTGAGGTGAGAATGACCTGCTCGTTGCCGTCAAGCGCGCCGAGCAGCGCGGCGCGCCGTTCGGGGTCGAGTTCGGAGAGCACATCATCGAGCAGGAGGATCGGACCGGCACCCGTCGTCCGCATCTGGTCGCGGTGCGCGAGCAGCAGGGCGAGCGCCGCGGTGCGCTGCTCGCCCTGGCTGCCGAGACGGCGCAGATCGCGGGTGCCCGAGCCAATCCAGACGTCGTCGCGATGGAGCCCCGTCGTGGTAAGCCCTGCCGCTAGGTCGCGGTGGCGCAGTTGTTCGAAGTGCGCGCGCAAGTGATCCTCAAGCTGGTCATCTGCCGTTTCGGCAAGAGTGGCAGGTGACGGCTCCCACGCCAACCGGCCAAGCGTGCCTCCGCCCAGACGTTCCAGCCAGTACGCATATCGCGGAGCAAGCGCAGCAAGCGCAGCCCGACGCGCGCTGGCGACGCGCGCTCCCAAGGTCGCCATGCGCGCTTCCCATGGAAAGGCCGTGCGAATGTCGGCAGAACCTGCGCGGGCGCGTCGCAGCAGTGCGTTGCGTTGGCTGAGAGCGTCTTGATAGCCGGACAGGTCATCCGGAAATCCCGGAGTGATGGCCTCCAAGAGGCGATCGAGCGACCTGCGACGTGCCGCAGGGGGGCCCTTGACCGCGCGCAGCTCCTCTGGGACGAACACCAATACGGCACCGGGGCGTCGCCACGCCATCAACTGCCGAACACCTACGCCGTCGAGCGACAGACGCCGTCCGATGCCGACCGCGTAACCAATTTCGCGGCGCACGACGATGCCGGGGATTGTGGGATCCGCGAACGTTCCTGCGACACGGACCGCCGGCGCACCCGTGCGCACGAGGTCTCCAAGCTGGGCCGTCCTTGGCGAGACACCAAGCGTGGCCAGCACAATGGCCTCGATTATCGAGGTTTTCCCGGCGCCGTTTGGCCCGCAAAATACGACGAGGCCGCCGGGCAACTCGAGTTCGAGTCGCTCCCAGCAGCGCAGATCGCTGATCTCAAGGGACAGGACGCGCCATGGTTGACCGTCCGCCACTCGTATCGCCCTGCCCTACCCGCTCAGCCGAATCGGCATCAGCAGGTACCGGTAATCATCGTTTTCCCCGCGCAACAGTCCGGGGCGAAGCGGGCTGATAATCCCCAAACGCACGATGTCACCCTCGATGCTGTCGACGCCCGCCCGCAGAAACTCGACATTGAAGCCGATTTCCAACGGTTCCCCCGAGAATGGCACCGGAAGGGTCTCGCGGCCCTCGCCGAGTTGGTCACTCACCGCCGACACGGTCAGCTCACCCTCGCGGAACGACATGCGCACCGGGGTATTGCGCTGCGCGAGGACCCCTATCCGGGTCAACACACCCAGTAACTCCGCTCGATCCAGTGACAGATCGTGTTCGAACCGCTCGGGAATCAACTGGCGATAGTCGGGAAATTGACCGTCGATCAGACGCGTCGTCAGTCGCACGTCTCCGGCACGGAGTGTTCCTTGGGTCTCGGTCAACACGAATTCAACCTCGTCGACGCCGGCAAAGGCGAGAACCCGTTGGACTTCGGTCAACGCTCGAGCGGGTACGAGGGCCTCGATGGGCTCTGCTGGTCCGTTGGTGATCGCGCCACGCCGAACCGCGAGGCGATACGAGTCGGTGGCAACCATCGTCAGCGAATCCGACTCCAAGCGAACCAACACCCCGGTCAAAACCGGGCGGGTGTCATCGCGAGATGCCGCCCGGACGACGCGCTCGGTCGCCGCGACAATCGTGGCCGCCGGAAGCCGAATTCCCTCTCCGGTATCCGGCGGAAGCTCCGGGAACTCCGACGCTTGATGACAGTTCAGCGTAAACGCGGACGCACCACTCGAGAGAGAAACGATGCCCTCTCCCGGCCGGTGCTCGATCACGACCGGTCCCGACGACATGGATCGCACAATGTCGGTGGCGAGTCGCGGCAGCACCACTGCCCCAGCCTCCTCGATCGTCGCGGTCAACGGAGCGCGCAGCGAGATCTCCATATCGGTCGCCGCGACCGTCACCTGACCATCTTTGGCCTCGACGAGCATATTCCCTAAAACCGGCACGGTGTTTTTCGATGAGGCTGCGCGACCGACCACAGACAGGACGGCGGCCAAATCTTCTTTCGAACAGGTCAAGCGCATGACGACGACCTTACCTGCCACGAGGCGAATTTGCCGCCAGTGATGTTGAAGTAAAAAGATTCAAAGAATTACCTTGTCGTAATCGTAGGTCGTGTGGATATGTGGAGAAGCCAGAGAAAACGTGATTCCGAAGAGGGTTTTGGGGGCACACATGGATGTGTACGACGGTGTCGGTGGGTCCCCAGAGTCTCGAGAAGCCGATGCAGGATGGTCACCAGACCGGGAATCTGTGGACTCGGGCGCACTAGTTATCGGTCTTTTATGGCGAGCCCTCCACACCCCCGATGCGGGCCGAGCGGTGCCCGAATACTGTCGTGACATCAGAGGCCGTGGGCGCAGCCGCGACCCCCGCTGGGTTGCCGCAGTCATTGTTCGAACCTGCAGATGCGGCACGTCGCTCATCGGGCGGCGCGCCGAGATGATGGCGCTCATGTGTCGCTATGGATCGCGCACCGCCCAGATCTGCGGATTACCTCGCGGGGGTCCCGGTCAGCCGCGTCGTGAGCGCGATCACCGCGTCATAGACCTCACCTTCGTCGCTCATCTGCTGCGCCACCTTCTGGACGGCGTACATGACCGTGGTGTGATCGCGGTTGCCAAACGCCTTGCCGATCGTCGGCAGTGATCCGTCGGTGAGTTCTCGGCTGATGTACATGGCCACTTGCCGGGGCGTGACGAGCCGGCGAGTGCGCTTGTGACCGATGAGTTCGTCGAAGCCGATGTCGAAGTAGCGGCAGGTCTCGCGCTGGATGTTCTCGATGGTGATGACGCCGTCGCCCGGCGGGTAGAGGTCTTGAAGAACCTCGCTCGCGAGCTCGACGCTTACGGGCCGACCGGAGATCGACGCGTGAGCCATGACCCGCGTGAGCGCCCCTTCCAGAGCGCGCACATTCGTTGAGACCCGTGACGCGATGAACGACAGCACCTCGGTGTCATGCACTTGGTAGGCGTCGTACTGGACGCGTTTGCGCAGAATCGCGATGCGCGTCTCCAAGTCGGGTGGCTGGATATCGGTGATCAGGCCCATCTCGAAGCGTGAGCGCAGCCGGTCTTCGAGGGTCGCGATCGCTTTCGGTGGCCGGTCTGAGCAGATGACGATCTGTTTGCCGCTGTCATGGAGCGCGTTGAAGGTGTGAAAGAACTCCTCTTGGGTCTGCTCGCGACCTTGGAGCGACTGGATGTCGTCGATCAGCAGGACGTCCACGCTGCGATAACGGTCCTTGAATGTCCGGATGTTTCCGTCGCGCAGCGCGTTGATGAACTCGTTGGTGAAGGTCTCCACAGAGACATAGAGGTATGCGAGTTCGGGGTAGTTGCTGTCGATGAAGTGCCCGATGGCGTGCAGGAGGTGTGTTTTTCCCAGACCGACGCCGCCATAGATGAAAAATGGGTTGTACGCGCGCGCGGGCGCCTCGGCGACGGCGAGCGCGGCGGCATGTGCAAAGCGATTGGACGGGCCGATGACGAAGGCGTCAAAGGTAAAGCGCGGCTGCAGTCTCCCCTGGTGTCGACGCCGGATCTCCACGGGGGTCGTCACCGGCGTCGGTGGGTCGTCGATCTGGGCCTCGAGGATCGGCTGATCCGAGGGAGCGATGACGACGTCGACCTCGAGATCTGCACCGGTGACCTCGAACAACGCGTCTTTGAGCAGCGTGATGTAGCGCTGCTGAACCCAGTTCCGCGCAAACTCGGTATCGACGCCGATGGTCAGGCGGTCCGACGAGAGCTTCAGCGCCCGCGCACGACCGAACGCAAACGTATAGGTCGACGGGTTCAGCGTGGACTGCAGTCGCCCGCATACCTCGGTCCAAATGGACTCAACGTCGGTTCCCGCAAGTGGAGTGGGTACTTCAGTCACATGAGGACCTTAGAAGAGTGTGGCGAGTAGGCGTGATCCGCTCGGGGTGAGCGAGCGCCGCCCATCGAGATCGCGCGAGACCAGCCCGCGACTTTCCAGGACGACGAGCTCGCGACCGCAGCGGCCGACCGTCCATGACAGCTCGCCGGCCAGCCGGTCCGGAAGCGAGGGTCCCATTTCGAGCAGCAGCGCCATGATTAGGCGATCGTCGTCACCGGGCATGACCGCGTTCTCGGAGTCGTCTTCGAGGACGGGACTCGGGGTCGTCAGGGTGACGACCGTGCCTCCGGCCAGGTTGCGCGCAAACTCGATGGTGCCCCCCTCGGCGTCCATCACGCTGACCGCAAGCGGCAAGCCCGAGCCCACGCCCCGAATGACACTTCGCTCGTCGATCCCGGCGGTCGTGAAGCCGGGTTGCATGGCTAATCCGGGGTCGCTGATACCCGGGCCCGAGTCGGAGATGCGGATGACGTGTCCGTTGGACAACACACTCACCAGAGCGTCCTGGAAGTTGGCGTGGACGAGGTTCTCGATGATCTCCCGAATCGCCACGATCGGCAGTCGTGCCCACTGGGCCACTGCTTCAAAGAGCCGCTCGATGAGCGTCCCGGGGTCGTCTCCGGCAATTTCGGCGACCGTTGGGGGCTCCGTGGGCTCACGATAGACCGCGACCCGCGCGGAGAGCGAGCAGGACATTGCGGGAGTGGTAAGTGGAAGTGCATGCGTGCTCATAACACCAGTCCGGCAAGGTCGTGTAACACCGCGGAAACTCTAATCCGAGGCCCGTCTCGATAGGAAGAGCTCAGGGGCCCCTGTGGAAAACGTTCGAGGGGTGCATGCGGCAAAAACCGTCGCGAGGCACCGTTTCACGGGCCGCCGATGTCCATGAGACTCCCGTCGTGAAGGGAGTTTTCAGAGTTGTCCACAACTCTGTCCCCACTTGGGGAAAAATACTGGCCCTGCCGTTTCTGTCGTCGCCTGGTAATATTCCGGACCCGTGAAACCGGGGCGCGCTGAGGGCCGCCCTCAGACGGCTTCGGCTTAGGCCAAGGAGCGAACGGCCCGTGAAGCGCACATACCAGCCAAACAAACGCAAGCGCAAGAAGACCCATGGCTTCCGCAAGCGCATGAGTTCTCGTGCGGGTCGAGCCGTCTTGAAGCGTCGCCGTGCAAAGGGCCGCGCACGGCTGTCGGCCTGATTCAGGCTGCGATGGAGTCGGCCGAGGGTCCGGCACGGGGTCGTCGAGGGCGCATCAGCCGCTCGCGGGACTTTGATGCCGTCTACCGACGCGGCCGGTCCGCAGCGGGCCGGCATCTCGTCGTCTACGTGTTTCCTCGCGAAGAAGCGAATGATGTGAGCCCGGCTCGTCTCGGTTTGTCGGTTTCGCGAAAGGTTGGCGATGCGGTCACACGCAATCGCGTCAAGCGCGTGCTGCGCGAGCAATTCGCCCGCCACGCATCACAACTTCCCCCCGGTGTCGACGTCGTGGTAATCGCACGTCCCGGATGTCCGGTCTACCTTGCCGAGCAGGGTTCGGATGCCCTCGGGGACCGGTTCGGAGACTTGGTCATCCGCGTATTGGGCGCGCCGCCGGCGGCCCCTGCACCGCCCGACGCCGCATGAGGGAATCGTCCACGTCAGCTCAGCGGGTCGCCGTCGCGCCGATCCGGGCCTACCAGCGTGTGATTTCTCCGATGTTCGGGCGGCGCTGTAAGTACCACCCAACCTGTTCGGAGTACGCAGTGGGCGCGGTCCGGGATTTTGGGGTCTTTCGCGGTACCGTGCTTGCGGGATGGCGTCTGCTGCGGTGTAACCCATGGAGCGCCGGTGGTGTCGACTACCCTGCTGAGCAGCGCATCTTCAGGGGCCGGTCATGATCAATCCACTCAATCCGCTCGAGACCGCGGTCATTTGGGTTCTCGATCGTCTGCACGACAACCTGCATCTGAGCTACGGCTGGTCGATTGTCGTATTGACGCTGATCGTCCGCGCCCTGCTGGTGCCATTGGTGATTCGCCAGTACAGGTCGATGCGCCAGATGCAGCTGTTGGCGCCGCAGATCAAGGAACTGCAGCGCAAACACAAGGGCGACAAGAAAAAGCAGCAAGAAGAGCTGATGCGGCTCTATAAGGACAACGACGCGAACCCGTTCGCGTCGTGCCTGCCGCTGGTCGCACAGATTCCCGTATTCCTGGGCCTGTACTACGGGCTGAAGCGGTTCTCGAATTCTGCTGCGCAGAATCAGGACCTGTCGTTCCTGCGCATCATTCCCAACATCACCCATCACGTGAGCAGTCTGCCGCTCGCCTCCGCGGTGATTCTCTCTGTGGCGTACGGCGGATCGCAGCTGCTTTCGACCGAGCTGTCGTTCGAGCCGCATACCCCAGACACGCAGCGCCGGATCATGCGGCTCATCCCGATTCCGATCGTGCTGTTTGCCTTCCAGTTTCCGTTTCCCGCCGGCGTGGCCATCTACTGGGTCACGACCAATATGTGGACGGCAGGCCAGATGCTGATCATCAAGCATCGGATCGGGCTGCACCTCAGCGACGCCGACACCGGGCTGCCGGCACGTTCATCTCGGACGGCGCCGAAGGGGGAGACGGCATCGCTGGACGGCGATGCCGTCCAGGCTCTTGAGGCGGAGGACGGGGCGTCACCGGACTCCGAGGCGGATGCCGTTGCCGAAGCGCCGTCGCCCGTGGACGCACCGCCCGCGGCCGCACCCGTGGCACCCAAGCGGGAGGCACAGGGATCGCAAAACCGGCGCAAACCGCGTCCGCGCAATGGATCCGGTGGCCAGAGCAACCAACGTCGACAGCCGAAAAAGCGCAGGTAATTTGCCGTGGGAACCGATCAGCAGTTGAGCGCCGGCGGGACCGCCTTGGCGGAGGTCTTGGCCAAGGTGTCTACCGGCTTTGGCCTGGCGTGTGACGTGCAAATCGCCGCGGAGGCCGAAGGCGAGCTTTCGGCGACGCTGGAGGGTGAGGGCGCCGATGCCCTTGTCGGCCGTGGTGGCGCGGTCCTCGATGCCTTGCAGTACCTTGCATCGCAGATCGTCAGTCGCGCCGAAGGTGGCGGTCGGTACCGGGTTTCCCTGGATGCCGGCGGTTACCGCGCCCGGCGCGAGGCGGCGCTGATCGAGTTGGCGAACCGTGCGGCGACAGAAGCCGTGGAGTTTGGCGAGGAAATCGAACTTGATGCGATGACCCCCCATGATCGACGCATTGTGCATATGGCGCTCAAGGATCGCACCGACGTCGTGACGCGCAGCGAGGGCGACGAGCCACGTCGGCGCATTGTCGTGGAGCCTGCCGACTGACGTCGGTGTTTCACGTGAAACACGGGCCGGCGACCCAGCTCATCGCCAGAGCCGCTGCGCTGGGATTTGATCTCTCGACCGAGCAGTCGGGGCGGCTGGTGGCACTCGTCGACCGCTTGCTGCTTGAGCCCCAGAATCTGACCGCGATCGACGATGTCAGCCAAGCCGTCGACCGTCACCTCGCCGATTCGCTCGCGGGGCTCGCGATGCCCGAACTCTCCGGACCGAACGTCTTGGACCTTGGCAGCGGCGGAGGCTTCCCGGGCCTGGTGATTGGCATGATGCGTCCGCAGATTGCGGTGACCCTGCTGGAAAGCGAGCGGCGGAAATGCGAGTGGCTGACGAAAGCATCCGCAGATCTCCCTAACGTACGAGTCGTGGCCGATCGATCCGAGTCGTTGGCGATGCGTGAACGTGAAAGCTACGCAACCGTGACTGCGCGGGCGGTGGCGCCCCTCGTGCCCACAATCGAATTGGCGGCGCCACTGGTAGCCGTCGGCGGTCATTTGCTGATCTGGACATCCGAATCTGCTGCGCACGATGGTGAAGGTGCCCAGGCCGCAGCGCTGGTTGGCTTCGCGGCAGCGGTTGCGCATCGGGTCGAGCCGTTTCCCGGTGCACACCGCAGGATTCTGGTACTGCAGAAACGGTCGCCCACATCGGGGCGCTACCCCCGCCGACCGGGTCGGGCCACCACGCGTCCGCTGGTTCAGAGTGAGTCGGGAACGGCCACGCGATGATCTACGCCATCGCGAACCAGAAGGGCGGCGTGGGCAAGACCACCAGCGCGGTCAATCTTGCCGCGTGCCTCGCCGATTCCGGCGCACGCGTCTTGCTCGTGGACCTTGATCCCCAGGCGAACGCCTCGAGCGGCTTGGGGTTTCGGCCGCCCGAGGGGGTGACGATCGCCGACGTGGTTTTGGACGGAGTAGGGGCTGAGCAGGCAATTCGGCCCACACGCATCCCGAATCTCGACATTATCCCGTCAAGTCCGGACCTCTCGGGGGCCGCAGTCGAGCTGCCCGAGCGAGAGGATCGCGAGCGGATCCTCCAGCGCGCCCTCGCGCCGATCTCGAGCACGTACGGGTACGTGATCATCGACTGCCCGCCGTCGCTGGACCTGCTGGCGATCAACGCGTTGACTGCGGCAGACCGCCTGATCATTCCGGTTCAATGCGAGTATTACGCCCTTGAGGGCCTTTCGCGCCTGATGGAGACGATCAACGCGGTCCGGATCCACCTGAACCCCGAGCTCCAACTTTCCGGTCTGCTGTTGACGATGCATGACAGTCGGACCCGAGTGAGCAGCGATGTTGTTGCGGAAGTACGTCGTCATTTCCCGGATGCCGTCTTCGCGAACGTGGTTCCGCGGAATGTGCGGCTGACCGAGGCGCCGTCGTACGGTGAGCCGGTCACGCGTTATGACCCCTATTGCGCTGGCGCTCAGGCGTATGTTGCGGTGGCGAAGGAGGTAGCGGCTCGTGGCTGATTCTGCGGAGCGACGCCGATTGGGGCGCGGTCTGGCGTCATTGTTGGGCGACCAAGGCGCGGGCCTGGAGGCGGGTCTGCGCCATCTCGCGATCGGCGAGGTCTATCCCAATCCGGATCAGCCGCGCCAGCATCTGGACGAGGCGGCCCTGTCTGCGCTGGCGGAATCGGTTCGTCGGCACGGGGTCGTCCAGCCCGTCGTCGTGCGTCCGCGAGATGCCGGTGGATATGAACTGATCGCGGGCGAGCGCCGTTGGCGCGCTGCCGGCCTTGCGGGCCTCGCTCACATCCCCGCGCTCATCCGCGCCGCGGACCACGGCGACCGCTTGGAGCTGGCGCTGGTTGAGAACATGGTCCGTGAGGACCTCTCGCCGATCGAGATCGCCCAGGCATGCGCCACGCTCATCGAGGACTTCGGTCAGACGCACCAAGATGTCGCCACTCGGCTGGGTCGTTCGCGACCCGCGGTGTCGAATCTGGTGCGTTTGCTGGAACTACCTGCAGAAGTGCAGTTGTTCATTGATCGCGGTGACCTTTCCGAGGGTCACGGACGCGCGATGCTGATGGCCGACGGACCGCGTGCGCAGCGTCTTCTGGCTGAGCGGGTGATACGCGATGGGTTGTCGGTCCGTCAGACCGAGCAACTGGCCCGTCGGAGCTCTGCCGCACCTCACCGCACTCTGCCGCGCGAGGCTCCGGCGATTGCCGACGATGCGATTGACGCATTTGTGGCGGCGTTCGATGCGCCCGTGCGCATCCGGACCTCGCCTCGGGGCGAGGTCGTGGTGGAGTTGCGGTTCGCCGATGAGGACGCGCTGCGCGACGCCCTCCGTCGCCTCGGGACGTCAGAGCCGCCGCTGCCCGCCTAGATAGGCATACGCAAGCGGCCACGAACGCTAGCGAATAATGCCTTCGCGGAGCCCGATCGCCACCGCCTGGGAGCGGTGTGTCGCGTGCAGCTTGGTGAGAATGTGCGAGACATGGGTCTTTACGGTTTCGCTGCCCAGCAGAAGCCGCTCGCAGACCTCCGGATTGGTACACCCGTCGGCGAGCAGCTGCAGGATCTGCTGCTCACGAGTGCTGAGCACGTGCGGTTTCTCGGGTAGTGCGGCACCGAGGGGCTCGGATGCCATGCGGGGGTCGATGTAGGTCTGTCCGTCGGCGACTTGGGCGATCGCGTCGGCGATGGCATTCGCGCTGGAATCTTTGAACACCACGCCCAATGCGCCGCTCGCGTGAGCTTCGCGCAGCGTGTCGGCACTCGCACGTGCCGTGAGCATGACGACTCGAACTGCGGCGAAACCCGAGCAAATGCGGCGGGTTGCCTCCAAGCCGTCCATCCCCGGCATCGTGAGATTCATGACGACGACATCGGGGCGACGACGACTGACCAATGCGAGCGCTTCGTCGCCGTTGGCGGCTTCGCCGACAATCACCATGTCGGCACGCTGGGTCAGGATGCGGCGTAAGCCTTCCCGAACCACGGCATGGTCATCGACAAGCAGCACGCCGATACGCCGTTCGTCCTCGAGGGCTGCGCTGTCGTCTCGGGCGGGCGGCGGGTGTGCCGCGTCGTTCATGCGGCCTCCGAGGTGACCGGGAAACCGCAGCAGAGTGGGCGATCCTGGATTCGAACCAGGGACCTCATCCTTATCAGAGATGCGCTCTAACCGACTGAGCTAATCGCCCACGCGCGCGGCGTTGGCGATCCTAGCAATCGCCGGAGCTCGGGGCCACGTTGCGACGGATGTTGTCGTGTTGTCCGATGGTGGCCGCCTGGGGCCCGAGTGGGATTATCATGGAGGTGGCGGCGGTGCCGATACGCTGCGGTATGCCGAGGCAAGCGAGGCGTTGTGCAGGAAATGAGCATCTATGGCGTGAGCTTCGACATGGTTGGTAAACAGCCAATCCTGCTGCTCAAGACGCAGGACGGAAACAGATTCCTCCCGATCTGGATCGGTAGCAGCGAGGCCACGGCCATCTTGATGAAGCTCCAGGGCGTCGAGACGCCTCGACCGATGACTCATGATTTGCTCTCCGAAGTGGTGCGTCAGCTGAATGCGGAGGTTGCGCGGGTGACAGTGACCGAACTCCGCGACAACACGTTCATCGCTCAGATCACCGTTCGCGGCGAATCAGGGGAGATCGAACTGGACTCGCGGCCGTCGGACGCCCTGGCGCTTGCCGTTCGGGTCGATGCACCGATCTTCGCCGCCGACAAGGTCATCGAGGACAGCGCACTCGAGTTCGAGAGCGACGCCGACGACGCGGACGACGTCGTCGAGCGCTTCAAGGAGTTCCTTGACGACGTCACGCCGGACGATTTTGCCGCCTAGCTGGGGTCGGTGGTTTCCCGCTTGGTCAGCGCCAGCACCTGGTCATAGATCTCATCGAGCCCGGCGGCCGAGAGCGGCCCGCGATTGGCGCCCTGTAAATATTGGTGCATCGAGCGCTCGCGCTCGGGGTCGACGAACGGAATCCCCTGCTGCTCCTTGTATTCGCGCAGCCGACGCACCTGGGTGAGGCGCTGGTTAATGAGCAGCATGAGCTTGAGATCGGTATCCAGGACGGCATCACGCATCTGGCGGATCACGTATCCCGATTGTGGATCAGGTGGCATCGGTCCTCATTACTCGCTCGTCGCTGTTTGGAGACTCGTATGACGGTGTTCGACAGTACCAGCCGACCCGCCCATTGGTCTGAGCGTCGTGCACGGGCTACCCTATGGTCCGGCTGTCCGAAGGTTGCGTCCGCGCTGTGTGGAGATTCGTGATTGCACCTCAAATCCGTCGTTGCCGGTGCCTCGCCGAGTGCCCAGTCCGACACGATGCCCGATGGGTCGCGCGGTAGATGAGCTCACGCTTTCGCCTTCCGGTCGGTTTTCGCACGGTCGGCCCCGACGAACGTTTGTCGGTCGTGGACCATCTGCACGAGTTGCGTCGGCGCCTGATTGTGTCGGGTGTGGTGGTGGCGCTGGCATTCGTGGTCGCCTACATCTTTCGCGATTGGATCCTGCACCTCCTGGCCCGTCCGCTCCCGCCAAAGCAACGTGCCGAGGGGTTCCTCACCCTGTCGCCGACCGAGCCCTTTATCACCGTTCTGGAGGTCTGCCTGTGGACCGCCATCCTGATTGCCCTTCCGGTGCTGCTGTACCAGGTCTACGCATTCGTGATTCCGGCGGTGGGACGCCACAGCCGCCGTGTGATGCTCGTCATCGTGGCGGCGGTGTCGGGGCTATTCCTGGGGGGAGTCGTATTCGGCTACTACCTCGTGCTTCCGGTCGCGCTCAAGTTTCTGCTGGGCTTCGGCGGCAGCGAATTCAGCAGTCAGGTAAGAGCGCAGGACTACTTTGGTTTTGTCGCGACACTGCTGTTCGCGACGGGATTCACCTTTGAAGTGCCGCTCGCGATGGCCGCGTTTGCGCGCATGGGGCTGGTCACCCCGCAGATGTATCGCCGCCAATGGCGCCTTGCGATTGTGGGAATCGCAGCAGTTGCAGCGTTTTTACCGACTGGAGATCCGTTTAGCATGCTGCTGGTGATGGTGCCCATGATCGTGCTGTACCTGGCGGGGATCTGGTTGTCATCCATCTTCGGGCGCCCGCTCGTCTGGCGGCGCAACCCATGGCTCGACGCCGTTGAGCCAACCCCGTCCGATGACTCGGTGGCGCCGCCGGTCTAATCGTCGCGCAACCGCCGACCGGTAATCCGCAGGAAGAGGTCCTCGAGCGTCGCGCGCCTGGCCGATTGCAGCTCCCCGGAGATCCCGGCGTGGCGCAGCGCATTGTGAAGTGCTTCTGCGTCGGGTCCGGCCAGTTGGACGAGATCGTCGTCGATCTGGATGGTGGCGTCCGGAAGGTCGAGTTCGCCGAGGCGTGCGCGGTCCGCGGCGGACATGCGCAGCTCCAGCACCTCGCGGCCCACATCGGCGAGCACGAGCTGCGCGGGCGGCCCGTCTCGGATGATCCGCCCCTCGTCCATAATTACGATCCGATCGCACAGCTGCTCGGCTTCGTCCATGTAATGCGTTGTCAGCACGAGCGTGACCCCGCGCTGGCGCAGCTCCCGGAGGCGCTCCCACACCGCGTGCCGGGCCTGGGGGTCCAGGCCGGTCGTCGGCTCATCCAAGAGGACCAGCTCCGGATCGTTGACCAGCGCTCGGGCGATCTGAAGCCGGCGCTGCATTCCCCCTGAAAGGCGTTCAACGGCGTCATCCTGCCGCTCACGCAACCGCACGAACTCCAACAGAGCGTCCGCTCGAGCGTGGGCCTCTGCGCGGGGGATTGCAAAATACCGCGCGTAGATGAGCAGGTTCTCGCGCACGCTGAGCTCGAGATCCAGGTTGATATCCTGCGCCACGACGCCGAGCCGCTGCTTGAGTGCCCGGGGCTCGCGATCCGGGTCGTGCCCCAGCACCGTCAGGAGGCCCCCGTCGCGTGAGGTGAGGCAGCACAACATGCGCATGGTCGTCGACTTGCCGGCGCCATTCGGGCCCAGCAGCCCGAAGCACTCGCCGGGGGCGATATCGAAACTGACGTGGTCGACGGCGACGCGTGACCCGTAGCGTTTGACGAGCTGGTGTGCCGATGCGGCAAAGGCCACACGGCGTGCCGGGCTCATGCCGTCGGCATGGTTGGGCGCCGGCGGTGGAAGAGGGCCTTGATGATCCGCGCCGTGTCCCCGAGTTCATCGCGTGCGAGGAAGCGTGCGGCGATCCAGTATCCGATCAGCGCGATCACCACCTTGATGGTAAGCCGTTCCAGCAAGATGAACGACTTCAATCCATCGGTGGGCCAAATGCGATTTGTGGCGAGGGCCACGACGACGCAGACACCCCCGCACAACACGATGCGACCTTGCTGGCGGGCCAGGGCTTTGAGGTCGTACGCGGGAAACCTCCGCCGCAAGTACCAGAGGTAGATAACGACGTTCAGGTAGATCCCGATCCCCGCCGCGAGAGCGATTCCACCCTGGGCGAGGGGTTTCAGCAGGATGAGATCGAAGACGATGGTCACCGCGACGGCAATCACGGTGGCGACCAGAATTTCACGTTGCAGGTTGGCCGCTGCAAGCGCGCGGTTCAGGAACATCGTCAGGAACGCCCCGAGCGTTGTCAGCGCATACCAGGCCAACGGTGTTGCGGTCTGGTGGACACACACGGCCTGGCACTGCCCGCGCCCGAGCAGCAACTGGGCGGTCTCGGTGGCATAGATTGCGATCAGAAAGCCGGACGGGATCGCCACCAGCGCCAGCAGCCCGTTGACACGGTGGATGCTGCGCAGGGCCTCGGAGTCGCGTCCCTCTGCGATCAGCTTGGCCACGAGCGGAAACAGCGGTGTCAGCAGCGGCACGAGGAGGGCGGCGCGCGGCGCGGCGCCCAGGCTGTTGGCGTACTGGAGCGCCGTGACGCGTCCGGCAACCAGCGATGATGCAAACAGCTTGTCGGTAAAGCTGTTGATCTGCTGGAGCACGGACGCGAGGGCGACCGGAATCGCGGTAAGGAGCACGCCCGTCAGCATGGGGTGGGTGAAGACGGGCCGCAGCTGAACCCCACGGCCAAGCCGGAGAAACTGCGGCATCTGGAGGACCACCTGGAGCAACGCACCGACGCTCACACCCCATGCGGCGGCCTCGATGCCGATGCTGCCCCGCCCGATCAGGATCCCGACGATGATGCCGAAGTTGAAGGCGATGCCGACGGCCGCGGGGACGGCGAACTTGTTGTAGATCTGCAGCAACGCCGTCAGCAGCGCAGAAATACCCTGGAATAGCAGCGCAGGTGCCATGATCTGGATCAGGTGCGACGTGATTTCCGTCCGCTGAGCCCCGGCATGAAACAGCTCTGCGGGAATGGTCGGGAAGATCGTGATGAGCGAGGTCATGGCGATCAATGCCAAGGAAACCCAGGCAGAGAGCGCCCACACCAGGCGCCATGCGGATTGCTCGTCGACGCGGATGCGTTCGGCGGAAAACTCCGGAATGACGATGGTCACCACTGCATAGAGCACGACCGCGGCCAGAAGATTGACCAGTAGCAACGCGTTGACGAAGCTGTCGGTGCTGGCATTTGCGCCGTAGGACGCCGCCATGACGATTTCGCGCAGGAGGCCGAGCACGCGCGAGACCATGCCGAAGAGTGCGACTGCCGTCGCCGCTCGGGCGAGGCGCGTCGTGGTCATGTCTTGGGGTGTGGCGTGAAGGCGGTAATCGTGTCGACGCCGGTCGTGACAAGGCTGCCGTCCACTCCAATCGCGGCGGCGTAGCGCCCGGTTTGCAGGGAAACCTCGAGCTTGCCCGTGTTCATGTTGAGCGCGTAGCTGCGTCCTGCGCTCTCTGGCTGGCCCAGCGTCGAAACCCAGACGAGGTCCCCGAGCACCGATGGCGATCCGGAGATTTTCTGGCCCAGGTTCTGGTGCCAGATCACCGCGCCCGTGATTGCATTTAGTGCATACAGGTTGTGGTCGTAGCTGCCGACGAAGACCATGCGGTTGGCGACGGCGGCACTGGAGTACACGTAGTCGCTCAGAACCCTGACCCAATTGATCGCCCCACTCGTGGCGTCAATACCGAGCACGCGGCCGTTGACGTTCCCGATAAATACCCGTCCGTAGGCGACCGCGGCGCCCGCGTAGAAGCGTCCGGATCCCGCAAAGACCTTTCCGGGGCTGGTTGCTCGCCAGGCCAGGCGACCTGTCGCTTGGCTCAAGGCACTGACGTGTCCGCTGTAGTCGCCGACGATGACGTTGGCGCCCGAGCGCGCAATGGCTCCCTTGACGGACCCGCCCACGGCTGTCGTCCAGACCGGCCGATGGGAGGTCAGCGACACACGCACCACCTCGCCCGCACGCGTTCCGACATAAATGCCGTTGCCCACGACGAGCGGCGATGTCTCGATGGCGGATCCCAGCGCAATGCTCCAGCGCTGAGCGCCGGTCGCGGGGTCGAGCGCAATCAGGTCGCCAGCCATCGTCGCGAAGAGATCCAGTTGGGGCTGTCCTGCGCTGGCGGTCCCGCTGAGGCCCGTCAGGGCGGGGGATGCCGCCACCGCTCCGCGGAGGTTGTGGCGCCAGTCGTTCACGCCCGTTTGCAGGTTAATCGCGATCGCCAAGCCGTGGTTGGTTCCCGCGACAACACGGCCCCCGCCGATCACGGGTGGAAGCTCCACGAGCGAGCCGGCATGGACGACCCACCGTTCGGTCAACGGCTGTGTCACATTGAGCGCGGTGTTCGAACGCGTGGACTCAGGCGTGTTGCCAAAGGTCGGCCACGACGGGTCGGATGCACTGGCGCGCGGGGCTGCGGCCGGCACGAAACCTGTGGTGCTTCCGGTCACCGAGCCCTGGTCAAACCAGCCCGCCAGGACTCCCCACGCGCCAATCGCGAGGGCGATGATGATCACTCCAGTGACGGCGAGGAGCGCTTTGATGCGTGTGCGTCGACGTGCAGCCATGCCGTGGAGTTCTGCTTACGACCGAAGTGGTTCCGGCGGGACCTGATCGCGCCAGACCCAGACCAGGCTCATGGATGGGAGGCCTGGGGGTTCGTGTCCGTCGGGAACTGCGACACGCGAGACCCGCCCGACGCCCGCCCGCCTGGACTGCCGCGCCAGATGAACGTCGCGACCAGGCCGATCAGGAACCCGACGAGGCCGGCAAGCGCCACGGATTCAAGGCGTTTGGGAGCGGTGGTAGATGCGGCCGCGGTATAGGCGGGGGCGAGCACGCGTGGGACTTCGGTCTGCTGCGCCTTGGCCAAGGCCGTATTGGCGTCGGTCAGATTCGTCTCGGCGGAGGACAGCAATGTCGCGTCCGTGCTCACGGCGACGCTATTGCTGGCGTTCGTCCCCGTGGATCCGGCGAGCGCCTTGATCTGTGCTCTCAGGAGGGTGATCTGCGTCTGGGCTTCCGCAGCCGTCGTGGCGAAGGTCTGCAAGACCTGGACTTCCGCTGCCCCGGTGTCGGTGACGACGGCCTTCGCGAACTGGTTGGCGATGGCAACCGCCCTCGCAGAGTGGGCGTTGGTGGCGGTGACGTTCAGCGTGGGGGGAGCAGACCCGGTGGTGCTGACGCCGATCGGTGGTGCGACGTGGACGTGTCCGTTGACGTCGGACACTGGCAGGCCGAGCGCCTGCGCAGTGCTCGCGGAGAGCGCCGTCATGTCGAGTGCGTTCACCGCGGTCTGCGCGCTTGTCAACGGGGATTGGAGCGGTGCCCCATTGACGCTCGTGGGCTGACCCAGGTACACCTTGGCGACGGCGTTGTACGACCCGGAATGCGCGACCGAGACCAAGAGGCCGACGATGATGCCGAGCACCGTCGTCACGAGAATGAGCCAGCGCCCGCTCCACGCAACGTCGAGGTAGTCGCGAATAGTGATTTCTCGATCCACGTCGCTGGGATCGTACCCATTTTTCGTGGACTGTGTGCATTCGGGAGGCATTCCGTGGATACCCGCGACGAGCGGGGGTTTTGTGGAGTGCAGACTTCGGCAATCGGGATTGCGCGCCCGTTTTCAGAGCCGCGATCATGCGACGCCGCCCGCGCCGCAGCCGGCACCAGGGATGGAGGGCGACGTCAACGAGCTGCGTGCAAACGGTGTGTGCCTAGATCTCTGCCATCGTGTCGTACGCCGCAATCAGGCCGCGTGCTTCGGACTCCCAGCTGTATGTCGCGCGCACCGCCGCCTGACCTCGTCGCCCCATCGCGATCGCCTCATCCGGGTCGCGGACGAGTCCTTCGATGGCCTTGGTGATCGCCGTGATGTCGAGAGGATCGACCAGGACGCCGCAGCGCTCGTGCGAAATGATCGGCTCGTAGGGCGAGAAATTCGAGGCAACCACCGGGAGGCCCGCGGCCATGTACTCGAACAGCTTGGTCGGCGGTGCGTCCAGGTGGTTCGGGACCGGATGAAACAGCACCAGGCCGAGCTGGCCCGCGGCCATCAGCGCCGGCACCGCATCCAGGGGCAGGCGTCCGAGGTAGTCGGTGGTCGCCCAGCCCGGCTGGGATTGGAGCCTCCTGAGGTACTGAGCCTCGCACGGACCGGCCATCAGGAGGCGCACGCCGAGGCTGGGGTCACACCTGTGGACCGCCTCGATCATCTGTTCGGCTCCGCGAATCCGGGCGATCCCTCCGCCGTAGACGACGGTCGCGCCCTCGGTCCGGATCGGCACGAGCGACGCCGGAGCCCCACGGGGCTCCGGGCCGGGCTCGGTGACGCGGGAAGGATCTGGTGAGGCCGCGACCGCCGGGCCGAGGAATTCATCCGGCCAGGGAAGGTTGCGGATCCGAATGACGTGACGCACGCCGTGGCGTTGGAGGCGTGTCACGACCGCGGGCGGAACCACCACGACGAGGTTGAATGCGCGCACCGACAGCGGCTCGAGGGCGTTGATCGCGCGTCCCAGGATTGGTCGCAGGCGTGTGGGAATCCACTCCTTGTTGAGAATCTGCTGCGGAAGATCCTCGTGCAGGTCGCAGACCACCTTGCGTCCGAACAGCTTCAGAATCAGTCCCACAGGAATCAATTCGGGATCATGGAAGTGCACGATGTCGGGCCATTGGCGAAGCGTGCGCCAGAGTGCCACCCATGGACTGACCAGCAGCCGATCAACCCGCGAATGCGGTGTCCGCATCGGGAGAATTGCGATTCCTTGGCACATGTCGGGCCCGGGATGCTGCGCCATGACCGTCACCCGGTAGCCCGCATCGGCGAGCGAGCGCGCCTCGCGATGGAAGATGCGCGAGTCGAGTGCCCGGTGCACCGTGGAAAGGTGCAGGACGTGCACATCACGACGAGCGGGGTTGGCGACCGTGTCCTGCACTGGGCTGCTCCGTTGGGGTCCTCTCGGCGCCGGGCTGGCTCACCCCGCGGCGATGCGTTGTCTGGGGAATGAGAACGCCTCATCCGCGCCGCGACGGACATTACTTAATTGCCCCTGGGAAGGTGCTCGTCCCTCCGCACGCCGTCTGCAGGGCGTGCGGGAGTTGCGATGCGTCCCAGGGGTACGCCGGGCGTGCAGTCGCGATTTCCTGTCATCCATCCGGCGCACGGAATGCGCTTGGGAGGGTGCATGCCGGGATCGCGCCGTACCGGAGCGGGTCGCGATTGCCTAAGATCCACGCGATGGGATTCTTCCGAGCGCCCACTCCGGCTGGCATTGGTTACCGGATGCATTCCTGCGTGGTCGCCGCGGTGCGGGTGTGACCACCCGCGCGCCGCAGCTCGGTTCGCGTTTGCCGCAGTGGCCGCTGTTGGTGGGCATCGCGCTGCTGACAGCGCTCGGTGCGGTCCTGAGTGTCGTGATGCCGACGGCCGCGATCGCACTCGTGGTCCTCGTGGCGCTCGTGGTCGTGCTCGGCAACAGCACTCCGGGCCGGCTCCTGGCGCCGTTCACCGCCATTGCCGTGATCGCGGCCGTCATGGGGCCGAGTCTCGCGCTCCCCCAGGCCCCGTCGGTCTTCCTGTTCCGAATTCTGATCGTGGTGCTCGGGATCGCGGTCATGGGACACCTGCTGATGGGCGGGCGCATCGTGTACTCCCGGGCGATCGGCATTCCTGCCGCATTGCTGGGTGCGCTGTTGGTCTGGTCGGTCATCTCGATCACATGGGCCGACGACCGTGGTGCCGCGGTCCGATGGACCCTGTTCTTGATCATGATGGTGGGAATCGTGCTCGCGATGCCGTTGGTGTTCACCACGCGCCGCCGCGTGATCCGGCTGATGATCGCGCTGGGCTGGCTGTTTGTGCTCGTCACCGGCGTCGCGTTCTTGCAGGTCATCGGGATCCACGTGCCGGTCTCTCACTCGACCTCGCAGGTCACGACGGGCGTGTCGTCGGTGGCGATCTCCGTATTCGGGGACCAGAACAACTTCGCGACGTACCTCACGCTCGCCCTGCCATACATGGTCTGCCTGGCGGTGGTCTACTCCGACCTGCGCCGACGGGTGATCGGCATTGCCGGGACCCTTGGCGCGCTGGGGGCGATGCTGTTTACCGGCAGCCGCGCCAATCTGCTCGCGGCGGCACTGGTGTTCGCCGCGCTGTTGCTGTTTCTGGCGACCGATCTGCGCACCAGGCGCGCGCTGATTGGCGTGATCGTGATCGTGGCGGTCGCCGTGGCATTCGTGGTCCCGTCATTGCTCGGGTTCGGGGTCGTCAGGCTTCCCAAGTCAACGGCAACGAAGTTCAACTTCAATATCTTGCAACAGGAAGTTGCCAGCGGGAGCGGTTCGGGTGCCGTGCGGACGAACCTGCTCAACGATGGCCTGGACTTCATCGGGCAAACCGGGGGATTTGGCCTCGGCGCGGGCAATGCCGAGTCCCATGTCAAGCAGCTGCCCAACCCGCCGCCGGTTCCCAACCTGCATGACTGGTGGCTCGAGGTTGCCGTTGATCTGGGCGTGGTGGGCTTGGCGCTCTACGTGGCGTTCTACCTGAACATCTTCACGCGGCAGCTCAGGGCGGCGCGCCGCAGCACGGACCCACTCGTTCGTTATCTCTCTCTCGCGGGTGCGATCTCGCTGGTTGGACTGGTCGTGAGCAGCCTGGATCCGTCGTCGATGATCTCGTTCGCGCCGATGTGGGTGGTGTTCGGGCTGGGATTGGTGGCCCTTGTGGCCGCCGATCACGCTGCGGCGCAGGGCGGGATACTCGAGTAGTCCTGCGCGGCCGGCCAGGCCGCGTCATGGGCCGACAGCGGGCGCCGACGCCCTCAGGCGCGATGGGTACTCGGAAGCTGTCCGGTCACGGCCCCAGTGAGAATTCCCTCGACGATGGCGGCCTGACCGCTGAGCGAATGGAGCTCTGCGGCTGCCCGGCAGGTCTCTGGCGAGGGCCTGCGGGTGATGACGTCGACCAGGGCGCTGGCGATCGCGATGGGGTCCCCCGGCGGGACGAGTGCACCGCAGGCCGCGGAAACGACCTCGCGCGCTCCGCCTTCCTGGGTGGCCACGACGGGTCGGCCGCTGGCAAGGGCTTCGAGGGCCACCACGCCCAGGGGCTCGACGCGACTGACGAGGGCCAAGACGTCTCCTGCGCTCATCCACGGGGCGACGGCGTCGTGGGAGATTGCCCCGGTCAGCGTGACCGCATCGACGATGCCGAGGCGCGCCGCGCCGCGACGCACGCTTGCGGCAAGGGGCCCATCCCCGACGAACACCAGATGCGCCATGGGCCGGGTTTTGCGCAGGCGTGCGAACGCCAAAAGCAGCGTCAAGGGGTCCTTGCGCTCGGTGAGTCCGCCGACCGCCAGAATCACCGGGTCCGAACCGGCAAGACCGCACCGCACCCGTGCCTCTTGTCGATCATGAAGCGCGAATCGCGCCGTATCGACACCCATGTTTGCGACGTATACGGGTGGCAGCCGGAGGTCGGATGCCAGCAGGCGCTCGGCCAGGTAATGGCTGACAGCGATCACCGCGGCCGCACCGACGAGTCCTGTGGCGGTGGCGGTTTTGATCGTCGAGCGATGGAGATTGGCCACGTCGCCGCCGTGCGCCGTGATGACCCACGGGCGTCGCGTCAGGCGGCCCGCCGCCGCCGCGAGCGCCCCCGTAGGGAACAGATAGTGGGCGTAGATCACGTCGGCCCACCGGCCATTTGCGAGCCCACGACCTCCGAGCTGGGCGTACTTGCGGGGTGTGCGGAGCAGGCCGTGGGCTCGCGAGTCGATGACGACCCGCCGCACCTCGTTTCCGCGATCCTCGAGTTCATCACACATGTCCCGCACGAAGGCGCCGTAATCGGGCGCGGCCGGACTGGGGTACATGTTGGTCAGGCAGAGGATGCGCATGGTGCGGGCCTAGGTCGGGGGGGAGGGCGACGTTGTGCGCTCGTCGCTTGGTGGCCGGGCGACCGCGAGCCCGATGGCAATCGCCGCCGCCGCCGCGGTCCAGACCATGGGATCCTCAAACAGGTCCGCGTACAACTGGGAGTGGGCGAAGATACCGACGATGATCGCCAGCAGGCACCACTGTATCCAGCCGGACTCGCTGGATATGCGGCGGGACGAGGCGGCGATTGCGTGCCACGTGGCGATACACAGCCAGATCAGCAGCCCGGCGCCGATCAGCCCCAGTTCCGCAAGCACCGTAACGGGGGCGTTGTGGCTGATGGAGACCTGCTGGTGTTCGATTTGCGTGAGTGTCTCGGTAGCGGTGAAGCGCTCTTGGAAACTGCCGACGCCCGAACCCGCAATCGGGTTCTCTTTCCATATCTTGACGCCGCCGGTCATCAGCCCGAAGCGTCCCTCGCTCAGCGTGGAGAGCCGATGCGTGCTCGTGAGGGCTCCGCGGATGTTGTGGCTGGACGCAATCGCGCCGCCCGCCAGGATCACGAACGCGATGCCGCCCACCGCCAGGGTTCGGCGGGCCCCGAACGCCCGCCACGCGAGCAGCACGACGCCCGTCATCAGCATCAGGCAGCTCGACCGGGAAAAGCTCACCAGCAGGCCGCCCGACAGCACGACGATCGCTGCGGTCCCGATGATCAGCTCGCGTTTTTCGGGGCGGAGCCACATCCATGCCAGCGCCGCGAGAATGCCCGCTGCGAGATAGCGGCCCATGATGTTCGGGTCATAGAAAATCCCGTTGACGCGGTAGAACTGGCTGTAGGCATCGTACTGCTGGAGTTTGGAGCTCCAGAAGATCCAATGGGCCTCGTACTGGATCAGCGCAAGTGCGGCGATCGCGGTCGCGAAGGCGATCGTCACGGCCCCAAGGACCTCGAGCGCTCGCTTGGCCGTGGACCACAATGCGACGACGGTCAAGAACAGCAGCGGGAAAGGGAGGTAGAAAAAGACGATCTGGATCGCGGCGTCTTTGGTGTCCGTCGTCCAGAGCATCGACAGCAAGGTGAACCCGATGAATGCGGCGATCGGGACGTCGAGAGCGGTACGCGGCTCCTCGCCGGCGGCAAACCGTCCCCGGATGCGGCCCCACACAAAGGCAAGTACGCCGCATGCGCCGACCAGATACAGCGGGACCAATAGATCGCGGGAGGCGCCGCCGACGGGAATCGGAATCCGAATCGGGAGTGCGATCGCGAGTGCTGCGAACCACGCCGTCGGCCAACGCAGTGTGGCCCAGGTGCCCACGCCGAGGACGGCACCCGCGATGACCACGAGCACGACGGCACCGACGACGAGCTCCGCGATGCCGACGGGGGTGTGCGTGAGGTGGCGGACGTGCCGGACCGTCGAGGACGGAGTCAGGCTCAGGGCGATGATCAGCCAGCCCACGGTGCTCAGCACCAAGCCGGTCGAGCGTCGCGCGGTGGCCGGAACGCGCGGAACGGGGACCATGAGCGCCACAATCCCGACCATGCCGATCAGGGCGCCGGTATCACGGACGACGGTGACCGCGCTCACTGGTGAGGCCCAATGGCGATGAGCGCCGTGCCACTTGCCGTGCGCGCACGGATCCAAAGCGGCACTCGTCGCGATCGTGCAGGAACCGTGATGACCGCATGGTCGGCCGTGGTGCTGACGGCCGCACCGATGGCGCTGCCGAAGATGTGGGCGTTCTTGCCCGGGAGACCGGTTCGCTGCAGCAGTTGCAGGATCACCGGTGTGGTACCGGCCATCGCCGCGCCGCTTGTCGTGCTCAGCTGGACTTGCGCGACACCGTGCTTGCTGAGCCCCGGCGGCTGCTCGGTGCCGAACGCGTTGCCGATCCAGCAGGTCGTCGGGGTCGCGGACGAGAAGCCGTTCACGGACAGCTCACTGATCACGACCCGGTAGAGCCCCGGCGTCAGGAGCCGTCCGGCGCGGCCGCGGCCGTTCCAGTTCCAACTGACGCTCGCATTTTTGGCGATGAAGTTCGGCCCGCTCGAGACGCTCCCGCCAGGGAGTCCGGGTACGACAAATTCGATTCTGGCGTTTGTGCTCGGCGTCACGTCGAGCGCGCATTGGGTGCCGGCGGGCAGCGCTCCAAGATTCGCCGAGACGGCGCTGATCCCAGGGGCTGTCGGACGCGTGCGATCGATCGTGATGTGGCGGCTGGCGTTGTAGCGCTTCTGCCCGGATGCGGCGGCCAAATCCAGTGTGTAGCTGCCATCCGGAACGGGCTGGCCCTGATCGTTGGTGCCATCCCAGCTCGGCTTGATCCAGCCCTTGCGCACGGGGTGGGCGGCCATCAGCGTCCGGATGACTCGCGATGACTGCACAACCGTCAAAGTGAGCTTGCCGGGGTCGCTCATGTGGATAGCGATCTCCGCGGTTGGCCGTCCCCCAGGGGTGTTGGGGCTAAATACGTCAACGGACGAAAACCGTGTCACCAGCGCGCCCTCGGTCGGGAACGCAAACGGCAGCAGGAAGACTCCAAGTGCGAAGAGGAACAGCACGAGAAATCCGATGCCGATGCCGGTGCGCGCCCACCCGTGCGGGGGGGAAGCTGGGCTCACCCGATCTCCTTGCACGGCACCGCACATGCATTCGGGCGGCGGCCGCCGGGCCAGGTGCCGTGGTGTCGCACACGCACGCTCCGTTGCTGATCTGGGCCGCCCGAATGCACGGCGCGCAGTTTATCCGGCGATGTCGGGATTGCGTGCGAGCCGGTTGCGATGTTGCGCCCGCAATCGCGTTCGGCGCTGCGGGCGCCTATCGGAAACCCCCGACCGCGCCGCGCAGATCGACGATCGCCTCTCCGAGCAGCTGTTCGCTGGCGGCCGCTTGACTGGGGTCGGCCAAGGGCGTCATATTGACCAGTTGCAGGTGGCGCGCGCCTGCCGCGCCGAGGTCGGCCAGCCGGGTAGCGATCGTCGACGGGCTGCCGGCGACGACGGTGTCGAGGATCACCGCGTCGGGAACGGCAGCAGCCAGCCGCAGGGCTTGGCCACGGCCGAGCCGTGACGGGACAAAGCTCGTCAGGCCGACCACCCCCTCTCCGAGCGGGTGCTCATAGCCGTGGCGCGCAAAGGTGCTCGCCGACCCGGTAAGGGCGATAAAGCGCAGCAGTAGCGACCCGAGCGCGATGCGCCGCGCCGCCTCATCATCTTCTGCGAGCAGGATGCGGACGTAGCAACCGGGCATGACGGCGTCGGCGGGCCGTCCCGCGGCACGGGCGCTGTCTTTGACACACGCCCACATCGCGGCGTATTCGATCGGGTCCGGGCACAGGGGAAGCCAGCCATCCCCGAGGCCTCCCACCAGCGCGAGTCCGCGGGGACCGTGCGCGGCGATCCAGATGGGGGGAGGCGCCTCGCCGAATGGTCGGAGCCCGAGCGCGACCGCGCGCAGGGTGACGTATCTGCCGGTGAAGTCAACCTCGTCCGGACTGGCGAACAGCAGTCGCATGGCCGTGAGGCCTTCTTCGAGCCGCGCGATCGGATGGTCATTGGTCATGCCCAGCGGGCTGAGATTCAGTGATTCGCCGGCCCCGACGCCGAGAATGAATCGTCCCTGGGTGATGTGGTCGAGCGTGAGCGCGGTTTGGGCCAGCGCCGCGGGGTGCCGGCGCACCAGATCGGTGACGCCGACGCCGAAGCGCATGTTGGGCGCTGCGGCGGCGCTGGCGGCGACCAGTGCAAACGGATCCATCCAGACGTGCGGGCTCACCTGCGTGGACGCCTGCGGGACGAGGTCCTGGGTCCAGATCGACGTCGGGAACCAGTGCAAGAGGTGGTCGGCCCACCATACGGCGTCGAACCCTTGGGACTCGCGACGCGCGACTCCGGTCAGTACGGCATCGATTGGCGGTCGCGCGGCGGCGGCAACGGAGATTTCCAAAGGCCCGACCATCGTGGTTATCAGGCTAGCGAGGTTGCGGTAACTCGGGCGATGTCGTGGTGTTGCGCAACATTGCGTCTTTGCATTTCGACACCAGTCGGATCTGCTCGATCGTCGGGCCCGGGTCGATCCCCTTGACCATGTCGTAAATGTTGAGGGCGGAGATGCTCGCCGCGGTGAGCGCCTCCATCTCGACCCCGGTGCGCGCGGTGGTGCGGACCGTTGCGGTGACGATGACGAGCCCGTCTGCATCGACGCGCACGTCGAGTTCCGCCCCGTCAATCGGGAGCGGGTGGCAGAGCATGATCAGCTCCGGGGTGCGCTTGGCGGCTGCAATCCCGGCGATTCGGGCGACGGCCCCCACATCCCCTTTGGGCACCGTTCCATCGAGAATGGCACGTGCCGTGGCCGGCTGGATGCGGACGCGCGCCTCGGCAATCGCGGTACGGGCGACGCTCGGTTTGTGTCCGACATCGACCATGCGGGCTTCGCCGCGGTCGTTCAGATGCGAGAGCTCACCCACGGGACGCACTGCTCGGGTCGCCGCCGCCGTCGCCGCTGCGCTTGGCGGCGATATCCGTCTGCTGGGCGTTCATCCACTTCTCGATGTCGTTCTCGCGGACGATGCGCTTGATGTGATCGAGGCGTTCCGTGCGCTCGTCGAGTGGCATCGTAAGAGCCTGGTAGATCGCTTCGGCCTGGTTTTCGATGTCGAACGGGTTCACCGACACGGCAAATGAGCCGAGCTCCTCGTGAGCGCCGGTGTTCTCACTCAAGATCATGACCCCGTTGCGCTCATTGATCAGCGGGCCCTCCTTGGCGACGAGATTCATGCCGTCATAGATGGCGTTGACCATCAGGACGTCGAAGTGCTTGTAGGCGGCGACCGCACGGGCCATGTTCGATTCGATCCGTAGGTCGATCGGCATCCAATCGGTGTTGCCGTGCTTGGTGTTGATCCGCGAGACGACGTCACGGATGGCGTCGAGGTACTCGACGTACTCGGGGACGTCCTGGCGGGATGGCTGCAGCAGCGCGAGGAACGTGATTTCCTCGGCGAATTCGGGGTACCGGTCGAGGAAGACGTCGAAGGCCAGGAAGCCCCGGATTGCATTCTTGGACAGGTCGGCCCGGTCGACGCGGACGATGAGATGCGCGCGGCGGCGGCGGAGGATCGGCGCCTCTTCTTCGGCGACCTCGGGGGATGCGGCGATCGCGTCGAACGCGGGTGCGTTGATCGAGATCGGGTACGCGCGCACCCAGACATCGCGGCCTTGCCATTGCACGAGGCGCCGCTCGTAGTCGACCCGCAGTCCCAGGAGATCCTCGCAGCACATCAGGAAATTGCGTGCATAGCGCGCCGTGTGGAACGCGATGATGTCGTTGGAGAGGAGGCCTTCCAGGACCGCTTCGCGGATGTGGCTGGGGAGCACTCGCCAATAGTCGGGCTGACTCCACGGGATGTGGATAAAAAAGTGCAGAAATGCGTCGGGGTGGGCGGCCCGGATGGCCCCCGGCGCGGTGTAGAGGTGGTAGTCGTGCAGCATCACGATCGCATCGGGGCGCCGTGAGAGCTCTTGGGAGACCACGTCGGCAAAGCGCCGATTGGCGACCTGGTAGCCGAGTTCCCATGCGTCGAGTTCGTTCTGCCGAATGTTGGGCGCCCGTGACAGGTTCCACAGGTAGTGCTGGATGAACCAGAGCATCGGGTTCGCGATGACGTTGTAGTAGCGGTCGTAGACATCGGGCTCGATGAGTACGAAACGACCGGCGGTGCGTGTGCCCCGCCCGGGGAGCGGAATCGGCATATCGCCGGCGGCGCGCTGTATTCGCGCGTCCTCGTCGGAGATGGCCGCGGAGATCCACACGACAGGGGTCAGATCCACGAGCCCCGAGAGTCCTGTCACGAGGCCGCCGCCGCCGGCGATCATGACCTGATCGCCGTGCTCGTCGGTGGCAAAGGTCACCGGCCCGCGGTTCGAGACCAGAATTACTTGTTCGTCGGCGTTGTCTGAATTGTGCGTCGTCATGTCATTGGTCCGTGAGGTCGGTGAAGATTCGCAGCCAATCGCGCAGCAGCCTGGGTGTCAGGAATTGTGCGCGTACGTGCTGTTTGCCCCGACGTCCCATCTCGCGGGCCCCGCCCGGGTCGTGCAGGATGTCGATGACGCGCTCGCCGCATTGCGACGGTGAGCCAACAAGGTAGCCGGTCTCGCCATCAGTGATCTGCAGAGGGATCCCTCCGGTGTTACCGCCGATCGTCGGACGGGCCTTCCAGAGGGCTTCGGTGACGGTGAGCCCGAAGCCTTCGCGCAGGGATTTCTGGATCACAACATCGGCTTGGGTCTGGAACGCGTTGACCTCGATCCCCCCGACGTTGTTGAGATTGGACAAGATGTAGATGTTCGGATCCCCGTCGGCATAGTCCACGGTGCGGTTGTAGAACTCCCACCCTTCAGGATCGTCGGTTGCCATCGAACCCACCAACGCAAGCTGCACGCCCGGCACCTGTTGCGCGACGATGCGGTACGCGTCGATGACCCCGAGCGGGTCTTTCCAAGGGTCGAAGCGTGAGACCTGTACGAGGAGCGGCCGCGCAACGTCCAGACCGAATTGGTTGACGATGTACGCTGCGTCCTCGCTCGAGAGGGCCATGTTTTTGGGCGTGAGCGGGTCGATTGCGGGTGGCACGATGATCGCTGGCGGGATGGTGCCGTGAGGGACGTACTGCGGCATGTGAAAGACCGTCGCGTCGTAGCCCGCCATCATCGGCCGGAGGTACTCGAGCACCTGGGGATTTGGATCCGACATGTCGATGTGGCAGCGCCAGATCCACTTCGCGCTGTCGAGCCCCGCCGTGTTGCCGCGGATGCCGATGGGCTGCGGGTCATGGATGATGACCACGTCATAGTCGCCGTCGAGCCCACCCGCGCTGAGCAGGTTGTAGCGTTCGAAGATGCGCTGCTCGTCTGGGGTAATGCCGCGTGGGGAGCCCTGCAGGGCATTGTGCATGGCTTTGGTGACGTTGAAAAACTCCTCACGTCCGTACATCACCTTCCAGTCGACCTCGAGCCCGATGTCGTTCATCAGCGGCACGAGGCTGTACAGGATCTCGGCCACTCCGCCACCAAAGCTCGTGGCGTTGATGTGGCACACCCGCAGCCCCCGCAGTCCAGCAGCAGCCTCCCGAATTTCGACCATCAGATCGTGCGCGATGATCGAGTGATAGTCGGCAAGAGATTTGACACCGACATTGATCTGGCGAAGCACGACGCTCACCCCTTGACGCGCATCGACGGTGGAGGTCGTTGGCGACCCCCCAACCGGCGTTCTGAAGATCCTAGCCGTCGGGGCGCTCGTCGCATCCAGGGGCCCTCGGGCTGGTGCCGATGTTAAACGTGCGCCTCTATCGGATCGCGTGGATCATCGCCGTAATCGGGATTCTGTTGGTGCTGTTGACACTCGAGCAGCCTGGGGCCGTCCCGCAACCGGTCGTTCCGCCCGCGATGACCGGTGTCACTGTCGCCAGTGCGACCGCCCAGGTTGCGGCGGTCGCACCAACGCGGGTACCGGGCTCGGCGGGAGACCAGGAAGTGGCTTCCTGGGTCCAGAAACAGTTCACCGCGATCTCGGGCTCGCGCAATCCGGTCGTGAGCGGCGCGTCGGTTGGTGAGCAGTCGTTCGTGGCACGTTGGCGCGGGCGGCTGATTCAGGGCACAAATGTCTACCTGAGTTTGCCGGGAAGCCAGAACGGCCCGGCCCGTCTGCCGGCAATCGTCATCTCGGCGCCTCGCGATGCAGCACCGGGGGCGGACAGCGACGCGAGCGCAACGGGAATGCTCATCGCGCTCGCCCAACTCTCGGCCAATACGACCCATCAGCGCCCGCTGATTTTTGCGTCGATCGACGCGAGCACCGTCGGGAACGCCGGCATGCGCTGGTTCTTGCCCAGGCTGAAGGGTGTCACGATCGGTGCCGTTGTGAACGTCGACACCCCTGACGAAGCCGTTGGGAATGACGTGTGGGTGTGGTCGGACGGTCGCGACAATGCCCAAGCGATTGGGCTGGACTTGATGGCCCGAACGGCGATTGCCCGTGCCGGGGGCAACGTGGCCCCCCAGCCAGGGGTGAATACCCAGCTGCTGCGTCTGGCGGTGCCACAGTCATTCGGTGATCAGGCCCCGGCGATCGCCGACGGCGTGCCGGCGGTCACCATCGCCGGTCGACCCGACACGCCGGCATACGGTGCGGCCCAGTCGAATCCGAATCAGCTGGCGGTCGTCGCGAACTCCGTCCTCGGTCTGGCGGGATCGCTGGATGTCGCCACGCAGATTCCCGGCCCGGGTCAGGCGGTATTCGTCGCTGGTCGCGAACTCAGCGCGGCTGCCGTCCGCATCGTGTTGTTGCTGGGAATCCTGCCCGTGTTGGCGGTCGCCGTTGATGCGGCCGTGCGTCTGCGTCGAGCGCGGATTGCCATGAGGCCCGGGGTTTCGGCGGTCGGATGGAGAACTCTGCCGTGGCTGGTCGCCGCGCTGGCCGGGATCATGCTCGCGCGGGCGGGGCTGTTCCCGGGGATGTCGGCGGGTGCGGTTCCGCTTCCTGCGGACGCGCCGGTATTGATCCGGAGTCTGGTGGCGCTGGTGGCGGTCGTCGTCGTCGCCTTGGTCATCAGTTTTCTGAGTGCGTCGCGCGTGGCTCATCTGGCGGCGATCCCCGCCGCGGATCTCGCTGCCGGCTTGGTGGGGCTCGCGCTGCTGCTTGGCGTGGCCTGGGTCGCGCGCCCGTTTTTGCTCGTGCTGGTGATCCCCGCCGCACACGCTGCGGTGATCGGTCTGACGGCAACGCGTCGATGGCAACTGGGTGCGCTGGTCGTCGTGGCGGTATTTCCGGTCTTCGCACTGTGCTGGTCGGTTGCCGACCAACTCAACCGCGGAGTGCTTTATGCCGCGTGGTACCTGGTCGTGACGACCGCCCAAGGCGGGCGCGGCGCGATCGGTCCGCTCGTGGGCGTGGTGTTGGTGGCATGCGCCTGTTCGGTGGTGCTTGTCGCGGATCATCGGCTGCGAAATGTTCCGCAGATACCGCGTCCCCCCGTGTGGGACGTTCTTACCGGGTTTGTGCGCAACCTCCAGGCCGGCAGATAGCATCTGCGAGTTGATGGCGCCCTTCGTTGACATGACCTCGGTTGGAGTACCGCCCGACGACCAGCCGGTCGGCTGGTTCGTGTGCGGATCCCAAGCTGGGCGTCGCGCGGGGCTGGGGCATCTGCGCGCCGGCGAGCGGTGAGCCGGCGGCGCAGCGCTGGTGGGCTGCCGGCGTGTTCGGGCGCAGCACGGGGGGGATTGGACGTGACGAGACCCGAGCGGGGGACATCGTCGCCGGCATGAGGCATCCTGGGCGGTGGTATTGCACGATCGTGACTCCGGTCCACGCAGAGGGGTAGCAGCGTGCTGGACCTCGGCACCGAAACGCGGGCGATGACCGGCACGAGCGTCGACATCAGCCATTCTCGGTGGTCGCGATGGCGTACGCCGGTCCTGGCGTGGGGATTGTCGCGAATCTTGGTGATCGGCCTTGCGATCCTCGCCGAGTATTGGCTGGGCCAGACGGGCTACGGCACCGACCCGTCGGTCCCACGGCCGCTCGCACTGCTCGGCTCCTGGGATACCAGTTGGTACATCGATATCGCTCGCCACGGCTACGACCACTACACGGGCCTGGTCGGTGTCGTCTATACGAATCTGGCGTTTTTCCCGTTGCTCCCGATGGTGATGTGGGTCGGTATCCGCACCTCGACCAATCCCTTCATCTGGGGATTTGTCGCCAGCAACCTGGCGTTCTTCGGTGCGGTACTCGGGATGCACCGACTCAGCTGGGATCGGGGGGGTCTCGCCTTCGCCAATCGCGCGACCTGGGTGTTCGCCTTTGCGCCGCCGGCGGTCTACGCATCCATGGCATACACGGACGGCCTGTTGGTCGCGCTCGCCATTGGGGCGGCGCTGGCGGCGACGCGCGGCCGCTGGTACCTCGCCGGGATTGCATCAGCGCTTGCCGCGCTCGCGCGACCGCCGGGAATCTTGATTGCCGTCTTGGTCGTGCTGATCGCCGTGAGCGCGAACGGGGTGCCGTGGGCAATGCGGGCGCGCCATGCGCTCATCGGCGCGGTCCCGGCGGTTGTGGCGCTCGGGGGTTTTCTCACGTGGATGCAGGTTGCGCGCGGTTCGTGGCACTTGCCGCTCGATGCTCAGGGCGCCTGGCAGCGTGGCTCGCTGGGTATCGGCCTGGTGACCGGGCTGCCGAAGGCGACGTCCTCGGCGCTCGGATACCTGGCCCCGCCGTTCCCGGACGGGCTGTTCGACAACCTCACCTGGACGGGCGGCGAACGGGACTTTCTGTTCACGATCCTGATGGCGTTCCTGGTCGTCGCGCTATGGCGTCGGGAGGGCGGCTGGCGGAGCCCCTGGGTGCTGTTTACGATCCTGGCACTGGGCATCCCGCTGATGAGCGGCAGCTATGGGTCGATGACGCGCTTTGGGTTGGTGGCGTTTCCCTTGGTATGGCCCGTGACCGACTGGCTCCTGCGGGGGGGTCGTGCACGTCAATCCTGGCTCATCGGTGCCACGCTGGCGGTGACCGTCCTGTTGGTCATGCAGCTGCATGTGACGAGCCCCTGACCCCGCGACACGGGCGGGGCAACATACGCCGCCATAGCTAGGGGTTCTGCGCCGCCGGGCAGGAGCTGCTTCGTCCGAGCAGCGCATCCAGCAGGCTGTGCAGCTGCACCTGGAACCGCAGGTGCACCGTTCCCGGCCGGATGACGTTGAGCTGGGTCGTTGGTCCCGTTCCCAGCGAGACACAGACACGTGCTCCGCCCTCCTCGGCGGTCCAATAGGGCGTCTCATGGACGCGGACGGTCAGCGTGCCGGGCGTGGTCACCTGGATCGTCATGCTCGTCGTCGCCATCTGGGTAATGCGCGCGGAGGCCGCCGGGGTGATGATCGGCGTGGGGTTGGCAAGCGCGTAGATCGTCCACGCGCCGGTGTGTGCGACATCCACGAGGCCGGAGCGTCCGCTGCGTAATAGCGCCGCCTCCTGCTGCGAGGTGGGGTCGAGCTGGTCCGTGGAGATCAGCACGTAGTGCACACCGGTCGCGCGCAGCCAAGCTCGGTAGTTCTGCGGGGTGAGAGTGCCGTACAGCACGGCGTTCGTGGGGAAGTCGTCCTGGCGGTACCACCCACGCGCCATCGCGAAGCCGTGCCCGGCGATGTAGTACGCCTCCCAGTAGCGCTTGGATTGGACCACCTCGACGCGGTAGTCGGGGTCGCCGTGGGCGTTCAGAAATGCCAGTGCGGGTGTCCAGAAGGATGCCTGGGCACCCTCGGCGGCGGTCGAGGCCTGCCATTCGCTGACGGGCGAGATTCCCTGCCAGACCCCAACGGCGATCACGCAGGCCACAAGCGCCGCGCGCGGGCGGAAACCGCGTGCTCCCAAGGGGATCAACAGGATCGGGAGCCCCATCACCACCAGCAGCCGCACGGCATTCCCGCCGACCGAGTTCGCGATGAGAAAGTCGACGGTGCTGAAGATGCCATAGATCCAGAAGAAAACCCACAGCGCGCCCAGGGCAGGTAGCCGGTACGAGAGCAGGGCACCGGCGACGCAGAACGCCAGGATTGCGGCGAAGTCCTTGGGGTCGTAGATGTAGTGGGCACCCGGCAGCGAGAATGCGCGGATCAGCAGCAGCTGGACGAGCCCCATCACCACCAGCGCGGCGGCGAACCCGCGGTAGCCGCGTTCACGAACCCATGAGCGATCGGCGAGCGCCCACGCCAGGATGACCATCCCCATGAACCCGAATGCCAGGGCGTGTGCAGCGATCGTGAGCACCGCCAGGCCGGTTGCCAGCCAAAGCCGGCGTGCCTGGAGCGCGACGAGCGTGACCAAGCCGAGTGCGAGCCCCAGTAGGAACGGGTAGGCGCCGGAAATCACCTCGAGGGGAATCACGAGCGCCGCGCTGATTGCCGGCGCTGTCGCAAGGGCTGGCCATTGGGTCCGCACGAGCCGCGCAAAGGCGGCGGCGGCCATGCCGACGGAGACCACGATGACCACCGCTTGCCCGACAACGACGGCCAGCGGGTAGTAGATCAGGCTGTAGTTGACCAGGCTGTAGCGGCCGGAATACCAGAGGTTGTCCCAGAACTGGAACCCGTTCTGACGGAACAGTTGGATCTGGTAGAGGTGGGTTGCCGCATCCCCGCCAGGTGGCCCGAACACAAACAGACACCACGCGAAGATGGCCGCCAGGATGCCCGCCCAGAGGGGCTGGGACAGACGCTCAGCACGTGTCTCCCACCGTTTGGCGAGTGGCACACCAGACGCGCGCGCCACGCCGGATCAGCCGGGCGCGGTCGTCGTGGGGGGGGTGGTCGTCGGCGGCGGCGTCGGGATGGTGGTCGGGGTCGTGTGCGGCGGTGGGGTCGGGGTCGTGTGGGTCGTCGGGGTGGATGTCGTTCCCGGAGCCGTCGTGGTCGTCGTCGTGGTCGACGTTGAGGTTGACGTGGCTGTGGACGTCGTCGTCTTCGGCGGCGGCGCGTAGGTGGTGAACGCGCTCGAGAACGGTTTCCAGGTCACGGGATCCGCCGGCAATGGGAAGTTGGAGAGCGGGCACTGGTACTTCGGGTCGCTGAGCACGTCGCGCATGAACGTGGCCCAGATCTCGGCGGGGTAGGTGCCGCCCGTGACGGCGATCCCGCCCACATCGGTCATGGTCTGCGGGGTGCCGGTCGCGTTCGGGTAGCCGACCCACACGGCTGCGGTGTAGCAGGGGGTGTAGCCGACGAACCATGCGTCGACGTAGTTATTGGTCGTGCCGGTCTTGCCGGCGATGTCGGGTGCGATGTCGGCCGCCGTTCCGGTTCCGGAGGTGACGTTGTCGTGCAGGACCTTGGTGACCTCGTAGGCGACCCCGTCGGTCAGCGCGCGCTGCAGCGCGGGCTTGGTCACGACGGTGGGGCCGGTCGGAGGCACGATCTTGGTCACCGACAGCGGGGTAACTTTGCGCCCCTGATTCGAGAGCGCGCTGTAGGCGGTCACCATGTCCAGGGGGGTCACGACCCCGGAGCCGAGGCCGACCGATGGGTAGACCGGAAGATTGCGGGCCCTGGGGATGCCCATCGAGTAGGCGGTGTTGACGACCGCCTGCGGGCCCAGGTCCAGCGTCATCTGCGTGTAGACCGAGTTGTCCGATTGCAGGGTGGCGTCGTGGATGCTGATCCGTCCGGGGTAGGTGTTGCTGTACGTCTGGACCTTGATCAGACCCCAGATCGGCGAGACGAAGTCGAGCGGACGAGAGTCGTAGTACGTCGTATACGGGTTGATTCCGCGCTTGATCGCCGTCGTCAGTACGAAGGCCTTGAAGGTCGATCCGGGCTGGCGCAGCGCCTGGGTGACGTAGTTGAACTGGTTTGCGGTGCTGTAGGGCTGGGTTGATTGCATTGCGCGAATGGCGCCGGTGCGGGAATCCATGAGGACAACGGCGGCCTCGGGATCTCCGGGGCTTCCCAGGTGGGCATTGATTGCGGCTTGCGCGTACGTATTCAGTTGCGGGTCGATTGTCGTGTAGACCTTCAGCCCATCGTCGGCGAGCGACGCCTGCCCGTAGGTGTGCTCCAGGTTCTGCTTGACGTACTCGAAAAAGTAGCCGTCCTTCGGTGCTGCGCTGTAGGCGTTGCCCGGGTTCAGCCCGAGTCCCGCGCCCTCGGCTTTGGTCGCCAGGCCCTGGGTGATGTATCCCTGGTCGGCCATCTGCGCCAGAACCTCATTCCGGCGCTCGAGGGCGGCCTGCGGATGCAGGAAGGGGTCGTATTCGGTCGGCGCCTGGGGCAGCCCCGCCAGCAGGGCCGCTTGCGGGAGGGAGACGGTCTGGACGTTGCGGTTGAAGTAGGTCAGTGATGCCGCCTGCACGCCAACCGCGTTGTTGCCGTAGAAGACGCTGTTGAGATAATTCGTGAGAATCTGGTCTTTGGTGTGCGTCTTCTCGTACTGGACCGCGAGATAGGCCTCTTTGACCTTGCCGCTGAGGGACTGGTCATTGCCGCCCAACACCAGGACCTTCATCAGCTGCATCGTGATCGTCGATGCGCCCTGGAGGCCGCCGCCGCCGACGAGGTCGTGAAACGCGGCACCCGCAAGCCGGACGTAGTCGATTCCGTGGTGCTGGTAGAAGCGCTTGTCCTCAATGGCGACCGTCGCGTGCTTCAGAACAGGGGGGATCTGGGCACTCTTGACCAGGGTGCGGTTCTGCTCGCCGGCGACGATGCCCAACAGGTCGCCGTTGCGATCGTAGATCGCGGTGTTCTGGCCGAGCGTGGCGATATTGAGGTGTGCCGTCTCGCGCGCGACCTTGTGGATCTCCGCGTTCAACCACAGGCCGCCCCCGACCAGGCCGCCGATGAGCACGCCGAGGACCATCAGCACGGCAATCCGAATTCGCACGGTACGGCGGTTCTTGCGCTGGCGCTTGCGGCGTTCCCGCTTGGCCTGGAGATAGGTCACGAGCGCGCGTCCAATCGGCTTCGGATGTCCCACGTCGCAACGCCGCTGGTATATCCGAGCATGCCGATCATCTGGGTCGGTCCATCTTTGACGCGTCCGCTGACCATCCACTCAAGGCTGCTCGTGGGGTACGCGCGCAGGTTGTTGGGCCCCGGACGGGCCGCTCCTGGCGGAACGGGGACGCGAAACGGTCCATCAGTCCAGGTCAGCGTGACGCTCGCGGCGGCGGCCGGCGGGCCGGCCCAGAGCTCCTGGGCGCGCTGGAGCGCGCTCTGGGCGGTGCCCAGCTGCGCGTTCCGCGATTCGGTGACTGCATCAAAGATGAATTTCCAGCCTTCGTCGGGGCGCGTCCAGACATCTTGAACCCCTCCCGGCCCTTGCGTGTACGGGATCGCAATCACCGCGGGTGCCCACGCGATGATCGCGATCCCGAGCAATGTTGCCCCGAGGAGTCTCTTCCGGGCTAGGCGTCGTATCGTCATCGACCTTTATCCTGGCGCGCGGCAGTATAAACCGCAGATGTTGCATCCCCCTAATCCCACAGGCATCTCAGCGGCGTTCGAGGACGTGGACGCCGTGCTCCTGGATGCGATGGGCACGCTGGTGCGGCTGCGTGCGCCGGTGCCGCTCCTTGTCGAGGCGCTTGCCGCGGCCGGCTACCCCAACTCCCCCGAACGGGTGACCGCGGCGTTGCAGGACGAGATCGCGTTCTATCGGGCCCATCACCTGCGAGGGCGCACGCCTGCCCTCGCGGAGGTGTTGCGGGACGACTGTGCTCGGGTGCTCGCCGGGTGTCTGGACAAGGCACCTCCGAGGGCCCTGTTGGTGGAGCTGATGGTCGGCGCGCTGCAGCTTGAGGTATTCCCGGACGTCGTGCCGTTTCTTTCGTACTTGCGCAACCGGGGGGTGCGCACGGCGGTGGTCAGTGACTGGGATTGCACCCTGGTCGAGCACCTGTCGCGCCTCGGAATCCGGGCTTGGGTCGACGATGTCGTGGTGAGCGCGGATGTCGGGGTGACCAAGCCCGACCCGCGTATCTTTGATCGCGCCCTGCGGGTGCTCGACGTCGCCGCCGGGCACGCGGTGCATTGCGGCGACGACCCGCGCCGCGACGTGCTGGGTGCGGCGGCGTCCGGGATCCGGCCCGTGCTGGTGGATCGCGAGCACCGCTACCCGGAGGCGCCGGGACGAGTCAGCTCGCTCGATGAGCTGATAGGTGCGATCTAGCGGGTGAGCGCGGCGAAACGCAAGAAGGTGGCGATGGTGTCCTCGAACTGCTGCACGCAGTCGCCTTCGCCTTGAATCACGCAGGTTCGCATTTGATCGGTGATCAGATGCAACCCGACCTGATCGAGCGCCGCTTTGACGGCGGAGAGCTGCGTGAGCACCTCGCGGCAGTCGGCGTCTTCCTCCAGCATTCGCTGCACGCCCCGCAGCTGACCCTCTGCACGCCGCAGGCGTACGAGCAGCTGTTCACGCGTGGCCGGTACCGGGGTGGTGGCCATCAGTGCCCGCAGCCGCAGGATCCGCCGCAGCAGCCCCCCCCGCCGAAGCTCGTCACCGTTGGTGACGCATCGGCCCGGCTCGGGCGGGTCGTGACGAATCCGGTGAAACGCTGGGTGATCTCATGTGATCCGCAGTCGGGACACACGCGATCCTCGTCACGCAGGAAGCCCTGGCGGAAACGCTCAAAGTTCGTATCGCACGAGGCACAGGCGAGATCGTAGGTCGGCATGAGTTCCTCCTTGTGCTCTAGTCGGCCAGGCCGAGTTGCTTTTCCAGCTGGGCCTTGGGCATGGCCCCCACGGCCTGACGCGTGAGCTGGCCGTGTTCGAAAAGCCCCAGGAACGGAATGCCTTGCACGCCATAACGTGCGGCGATCGGTCCGTGCTTGTCCACGTCCAGCTTGCCGACGACGAGGGTGTCGGCGCGCTCGCTGGCGATCTGCTCGACCACGGGGGCGATAATTCGGCACGGACCGCACCATTCCGCCCAGAAGTCCACGAGTACCGGGTGTTCGTTCTCCAGCACCAGCGCCTGGAAGTTGTCCGCGGTGATCTCAATCACATCAGCCATTGTGCCCTCGGTCCTTTCGGTGCAACGTTGTCGGTCTACGCGTGCTGCTGGGTTACTGACGATGCATGGGCGCTCGACTCCACCCAGCGTTCAGCGTCGATCGCCGCCATGCAGCCGCTGCCCGCAGCGGTGATCGCCTGACGATAGATCGTGTCCTGCACGTCCCCGCAGGCGAAGACGCCATCGACGCTGGTGCGGGTCCCGTTGGTGATGATGTAGCCGGTGCCATCGAGCTCGAGTTGATCGACGAACAGCTCGGTGTTCGGGGTGTGGCCGATCGCCACAAAGACCGCCGCGGTCGGAATGACCTCGACGCCGCCGGTCACGGTGTCGCGCAGCTCGACGGCCTCGACCGCGCCGTCGCCGATCACCTGCTGGACGTCGGCGTTCCAGCGGACGGAAATCTTGGGGTGCGCGATGACGCGCTCTGCCATGATCCGCGAGGCTCGGAACTCGTCCCGCCGATGCACGACTGTCACCTTCGATGCGATACGGGCGAGAAAGAGTGCTTCCTCCATGGCTGTGTCACCACCACCGACGATCACCACCTCGCGGTCACGGAAGAAAAAGCCGTCGCAGGTGGCGCACGAACTGACCCCGTAGCCCCGCAAGCGGGTTTCGCTCTCCAGCCCGAGCCACCGCGCCGATGCGCCGGTGGAGATGATCAGACTCTTGGCGCGGTGCTCCTCGCCCTCGATCCAGACGCCAAACGGCCGTGAGGACAGATCGACGCGCGTGACGTCTGCGGTCACCAATTGCGCCCCGAAGCGCTCGGCCTGACCGCGGAACATCTGCATGAGCTCCGGACCCTGGACTCCCTCCGGGAAGCCCGGGTAGTTCTCGACCTCGGTCGTGAGCATCAGTTGGCCGCCTGCTGCGTAGCCCTCGATGATGAGCGGGGCCAGATTTGCACGCGCGGCATAGATGGCCGCGGTGAGACCTGCGGGTCCGCCACCGATGATGATTACGTTGTGTGCCTCCGCCACCCCAGCCCCCGATGATCGGCTTCGTTCAATACCCGGAGGGGTATTCTAGCAGTCGGATCGCGGGTTGCCCGCCCGCTGCGTCGGGTCCCGGTTCAGCCCGATCCGCCCGGTGCCGCGGCCTCGTGCCAGACCAGGACCGAACCGACGCTCACCGGGCGCTTGCAGGCTGCAAAGTAGATCCGGCGCTCTTCCTGCTCGATCCGGACGACGCGCCCGACGTCCTCGGCGGTGACCAGGCCCCATGCCACCAGAACGCCGGCGACCACCCCCTCGGCCATGCCGCCCCCCCCGAGGACGCCGATCAGAAAGCCCATGATCAGTACGCTCGCAATGAGCAGCCCGGCCGCGAGCATGATCGTCCAGTTCCACCAGTTGCGTGACGTCGCCTCGAGGCGCCGCGGCGTTCGGGGGTCGACGGTGGCCTCAGCAAGCCGGGTGCTTGGGAGCCCCCCGTTGCTCATCCATCCGCGCAACAGGAAAAAGAACACCGCGGTCGTCGGGATGACGGTCGCGACGGCGACTTCGCCCCAACTGATCAGCGTGCTCCGCGAGTCGCCGGTTTGCATCGAGAGCCCGGCGCAGAACACGAGGATTCCCACGGCGATCAGCGTCCGGGCCCAAATACGGGACAGCCGGGTGTAGCGCCAGAGTTTTTCGTTCGTCACAGTGCGCGAGGCTAGCGCGATGGTGGTCGTCGTGTGCGACGCAACTGCCGATCACCTGAGGCCGCCAGGCGTACGTGCAGCGCGATGACGCACGGCGATCCTGGCGCAGGGGGTCGCACGTGCGCGGGCACATGCGTCATCTGCTGCCGCATGGTTTGATGCGGGATCCGGATGTGCCGCGCGAGCGCCGGGCGGCGCAACTCGAGGGAGGGCAATGACACGCTGGGCCTGGACGGCGACGGTTGCGCTGCTGATCTTCACGATGGGCACCAGCATCGTGACGCCGTTGCTGCCGGTCTACCAGACGCGCTTCAACCTGACCGACGGTGAAATCACGCTGCTGTTCGCGGCGTACACGCTGACCGTCGTCCCGACGATGCTCATCATGGGCGGCGTCTCCGACCGCATCGGGCGCAAGAAGGTCATGGGGCCGGCGATGGTGAGCGTAACCCTCGCGTCGGTGGTCCTGGCATTCGCCTCCAACGTGCCGATGCTCTTTGCCGGGCGAGTCCTGCAGGGGCTGGCGATCGGCAGCTTCCTCGGCGTCGGTACCGCCTTTATCGTCGACCATGCGCGACCCAACGAAAAAGCCTGGTCGGCGGTGGTCGCCGGGCTTGCCTTTCGATTGGGGTTCGGTCTCGGACCTGGGCTGGCGGGTGTCATCGCCCAGCATTCCAGTGACCCGATTCGGACCCCGTTTGAGGCGCACGCCCTGCTGATGATCGTCGCGTTTGCGGCGTTCTTCATGACGCCGGAGACGATCCGGCGCGCATCGCGCAATCCGTCCGCGGGGGGTCGCTGGAAAATCCAGGTCGGTGTGCCAGCGGGGCAGATGGCGGGATTTGCCACGTTCCTCGCGCCGGGTGCGTTCGTGCTGGGCTTTCTGGACGCCACGCTGTTGTCGGTCGTGCCGCTGTACATGGTCGCGGTGCTCGGGGTCCATAATCTGGCGCTGATCGGGCTGGTGGGCTTCCTCGAACTGGGGCTGGGCGGCGTCACGCCGCTGTTTGCCCGTAACGTTCCCCCACGCCTGGCCGTGATGTTTGGGGTGGGAGGCGGCGCCTTGGCCTCGTTGCTCGTCGTCTCGGCCGCGCAGTTGCATTCGGTGGCGATGGTTCTGCTCGCCGCCGCGGTGATCGGACTGCTCAACGGCCTGACCTTGCAGGGAGCGACGGCGATCTGCGGGGTATCGGCGCCGATCTCCGAGCGCGGCAAGCTGTTGTCGGCGCTCTATATGTGTGCCTACGCAGGAACGATTCCGACCATCGCGCTGGGATATCTCGCGGAGGCGATCGGCATCACGACGGCCCTGGCGATCTTCTCCGCCTGCGCGATCGCCCTGGCGGCGGTTGTCATCCTGGTGGGGGGCCGGGTCTATCGCGAGGTGGTTCCCTACGTCGAGATCCCGATCGATGGCCTGATGGGCGACCCGCCATGACCAAAATCACGTTGTCGGCCTTCTTTGCCCCCACCCGCGAGACGCCCGACCACATTCGCCTGGCTGACGGACTCGGGTGTGCGCGGCCATGGTGCGACGACTTGCCCCTGCTCTACGACGACGTGTTTGTGACGCTGGCGCGCGCCACCGAGCGCGCCTCGCGGATCGGCCTGGGCGTGGGCGTGCTGGTTCCGGGGTTGCGCACGCCGGTCGTGACCGCGAACGCACTTTGCAGCGTCGCGGCCCGCGTGCGCAGGCGCTTGCACGTGAGCAGGGCGATGGCGTCATGACGGGCCTGCTTTATCCCGGCGGGCTCGGGCTGCTGCGTGCGGGCGTGGGCGCCGAACTGCCCTCGACGGTCCATGCCGTCGCGGCGGTGCGTGATCCGGGCGAAGCATGAGATTCGCCGCGTTTGCGCGCCGCGGTCGGTCCGGTAGTTGCCGTGGCGTTTCATCAGTTCGCCGAGCAGCCGTGGCGGCTCGATGGGCGCGACCCGGAGCTTCGGGCACGCGCGCAGGCCGATCTGGACCGGATCGCGCTCGAACTTGACCCTGCGCGACGGCATCAGCAGCTGCACCGCGGGCATCTGATCGAAGTGGTGCTCGATGCCGATCGTCGGATGGTCACTCCGGAGCGCATCCGACGATTCTCGATGACGGGGACGGCCGATCAACTGGCCGAGCGGGTGATCGGCTTGGCTGGCGAGGGTGTGACCGAGCTCGCGATCCCGTCCGGCGGGGGCGTGCCCGATGAACTGCGTCGCTTGGCGACGGCGTTTGGACAGTCGGGACTGCTACGGTCGTCCGATGGATCGTGATGTCGTCGAGCGTTTGCTCCAGAAGCGGGGCGAGCCGGGATACCGGATGGACCAGATCGTGCGCGCGCAGCGCGCCGGCGCGCAGTCCTGGGATGAGGTCACCACGCTCGGGAAGGCCCTGCGGGGCCAGCTCGCCGAACACGCACCGCTGTGGTCCGTGACGCCCAAGGAGCGCCTGCTGTCCGTCGACGGGACCGTAAAGTGGCGTCTGGGGCTCGCCGACGGACGTGAGATCGAGGCGGTCCTGATCGCCCACGCCCGGGGCCGTCGCACGCTGTGTGTCTCGAGCCAAGTGGGCTGCGCGCTTGCTTGCCGGTTCTGCTCGACTGGGACGATGGGCTTCGGTCGGGACCTCACCACATGGGAGATCGTCGAGCAGGCGCTCCTGGCCGCCGACGAGGCCGATCGCCAGAATGCCCGCCTGTCCAACGTGGTGTTCATGGGTATGGGCGAGCCGATGCAGAACCTGCTCTCGGTGTTTCGCGCGGTCGAAGAGCTGCATCGCCCGTCGCCCGGGCTGGGGATCTCGGCCCGTCAGATCGCGATCTCGACGGTCGGTTGGGTACCGGGAATCGCGGCGCTTCAGGACTTCGCGCTGCCGGTGCGCCTGGCGGTGTCGCTGCACGCCGCCGACGATGAGACGCGCACCCGCATGATGCCGATCAACCAGCGCTACCCGATCGCCAGTCTGCTTGCCGCGTGTCGACGCTACTGCGACAGCACCGGGCGACGCGTCTTCATCGAGTACCTGCTGCTCGACGGGGTCAACGACTCCGCGGCCGACGCAAAGCGTTTGGCCCGTCTGCTGCGCGATGGCCGCTTTCACATCAATCTGATTGAGTACAACGCCACCGGAGGCGAATTTCGGGGTGCGCGACCGGAGCGCCGAGAGCTCTTCCTGGCGACCCTCGAGCGGGCCGGCCTGGAGGCGTCGGTCCGGCGTTCCCGCGGCGCCGATGTCATGGCGGCCTGTGGCCAGCTCGTCACGAGTTCGGCCGCGCGCAGCGCACCGGCGTCGGTCTGAGCGCTTTCGTGTGCCGGCTCGTCCCTGCTCGCGCCGTGGAGGAGTGCGGCGCCCGAGGTCGGATAAGTTAGCGTCATGGATCAGCGGCCCAACGACGTACGCTCCGATCCCGCTTCGGGCTGGACGCTCGGCGCCGGGGGCCTCCCGAAGGCTGCCTGGCTCGTGCTGGCAGTCGTGTTGATCGGGCTGGGCGCGGTCCTGCTGGGGGTCGGGTACCTGGGATACGGCATCCTGATGGTGATCGTTGGCGTGGCCGCCGGTGTCAACGTCTTGTGATCCTGCTGCCGCCCGACCCGGAGCTCATGGCCGATGCGCTGTTGTCGGCGCATCCCGATGCGGAGCCGTTCGAGGTCCCTGCGGAAGATCTGACGGAGTGGTTTGCGCACGCCGGCGGAGATCCCGCCGATGACGCGTTTATTGCGGCGACCCTGGCGGCCTGGGAGGCGCGCCGCAACTAGGTGACCCGCCTACACACGTTCCGAACGCCTGAGAGGTAGTCCGAACCTCCCGAGAGGCTGTGGGTGTCAAAGCTCACAGAATCCGGGAGGCTCGGATGTCTCACCCTAACGCTGTGCTC
>Ga0182030_10000168_pt1 | contig 112593 bp, 140 predicted proteins | sample 812S3MmetaG_FD_121299 | JGI IMG/M metagenome (GOLD analysis project Ga0182030, IMG submission 121299) | Permafrost microbial communities from Stordalen Mire, Sweden - 812S3M metaG (Illumina Assembly) | ecosystem: Environmental > Terrestrial > Soil > Wetlands > Permafrost | place: Sweden...
GAAACAGAGATAATCTTATAAGAATAAAACAAACATTATTTTACATGGGCCCGTAGCTCAGCTGGTTAGAGCACCTGCCTTTTAAGCAGGGTGTCGTGGGTTCAAGTCCCACCGGGCCCTCCATGAACTGCAATTACAATTTTATTTATGTTTTATTGACTATGTATGCGTATTCTATAAAGTATAGGTATGAGCCCCAAGTCACCAACTCCTCCCAATAATTCTCTAGGAGACCGAGAGCAACCAATTATAAACCGATCAGGGAACTCTTCCCAACAAGCAATACGTAAAAAAGTGAAAAGGAGTAAACTTGCAGTTGCTGGTATCGCTATAGGTAGTGTGCTAGCAGTAGCAGTCTTAGTATTTGTAGGCTTTGTGGTCTATGGAATATATACCATTAGTGGCGGTGGGCATAATAATCAGGCTCAGATAGACCTTCAACCTATACTTACGCAGGTTCAAAATCTTGGCGGAAAGGCCATATGTGACAACGGTGATAATGGCTATACTCTTGATAATACGCAACCATGGTATGAAACGTACTACACTATACCATCTACCAATACTCTAACTTCTAAAATTGAAAGTATTAGCTCTTCTCGAGGCTACACATTAAAGATAGACAGTGACACAATAAACGAACTTAAAAGTGGAAACTCAGGTTTAGGCATATATAATCCTGCCTCGGATTACTTAGTAGGTCAGAAAGGTGGGGCATCACTTAACATTATTATAAACCGTGATACGTCTGTTGCGCTCAATTGTAGCACTGGTACATATGGACGTTTACAAAATACTAATGATAATGCAATTATTGACTTCTCGATGACGCTCCCTTCAACTAATTAACAATTTCTCTGTTTTTTAAGCATTGTATATATCACAGATAATACCCTTCCATATCCGTTTATATACTATTTTTTATCTTTTCCAACGGCTACATTTTTTGGTAATAAGCCTAGTTGTTTAAGAATATGTACATGTTCAGGTTGAGTTAAATCGTATTTTCCTAAATTTAAATACTTATATGTATTTGGATGATCAAGTAATAATCCCCATTGTCTTATATTGCCTGGTAGATAGACACTATCTTTAAAGTCAGCTGATCCTTTACCGACTGGTCCTTTGTTAGTTCTCTGGCTTAATAACTCCCAGGATCTATTAATAGATTGAACTACTGCCTTGACTGGGTGATCTGGATCATGTGCAAGCTCCCACACCCTATCGATCGCGTTTATAATTGCAAAAACATCTTTAAAGTCTCTCTCGCCATTACCATCTACACCCCTAGATAAACCTATAGCTAGATATCGACGAGCTATGTCAACGAATCTTTCGGTATCAAGAAAATCAGATAATTTATTATAGACTAGTTGTTCGACTAATAAGCCTTTGCCCTCACCAGCTAATATATATCCCTGAAGTCCATCTTTTAGTAATACAAGCTTCTGTTGGCCTCCTGTTATAGATTCTTCAACATGTATTCCAACTTCATGAGCGATTAGGCCTTTAAATCTGGTTCGTTCGTATATTTGATCCACTGGAACCTTTATTAGTTTCTTCTCATTGTCAGTTGCCATAGTGCTTATACCCGGTGCGCGAGGAACTACTTCATAGCCATCAAAATCTAGATTCACGAGAATTTTTTGGATAATAGGGATTGCTTCTTCGCTTGAAATTTCTGGTGGTAGGTTTATTCCCTCATACATTTCAGTATAAAATTGAGAGAACATATTTTTTATAGTCTCGAATTGTTTTTTAGTCGGCCAAAAGTCTTTAACTTTCTGTGGGGCTGAGGGCAGTAGATCTTTAGCTTGCCTGCAGGCCTCTTTTAAAAGCGGATTACTAGATTCTGCATATCCTTCTATCTGATCCGAGAAATAATTAAGACAAACCGAAAGTACTAAAGGATCAGGTTCGCCATATATTTCTTGATTTATCTTAATAAAATTCTCAACGTTACCAGTTGTTGCAGCTTCCAGCATAGTAGATGTTTGTATGTCTTGTTCTATAACAGGGAGATATGCATTTCTGACGATATCAGGTAATTTTTCAGCCTCTTTAACGTAGTCTCTCAGAGCAATATAGCCCCATTTTTTTGCAGATAATTCGGTCAAATCAATTACTGGTGTTAGGTTAGGATTTACACTAAAACTTTCAGCTATAAATCTATCTTTTTCGGTCGACAAACTTGGAACGTTCCGCATTTGCGTAAGGGTAGATTCGTCACCATCTGATAAAGTTTTATATAACTCATGAACTTTTTGGTCGATAGGCTTTGCCATAATACAATATTTTAACACATATAGTGGAAATTATCAATTTATATTAAAACAAAAAGTGATATAATAACAGATGTAAACTAGATTAACACTAAAGGTGATATTATGTCCGGACATTCGAAATGGTCAACAATCAAAAGACAAAAAGGTGTAGCTGATGCCAAAAAAGGCGTCCTGTTTACTAAACTTGGTCATACAATAGCAACAGCTGCTAGGTCTGGATCAGATCCTGATATGAATTTTATGCTAAGACTAGCTATTGATAAAGCAAAAGCTGCCAATATGCCACTTGTTAATATTCAGAGATCTATTGATCGAGGTAGTGGTAAATTAGATGGCGCGCAGATTGTTGACGTTTTATACGAAGGATATGGACCTGAAGGTGTGGCTATATTAGTTGAGTGTTCAACTGATAATCTAAATCGAACATATCCTGAAGTTAGATTAGCTTTCTCTAAACACGGTGGAAGAATAGCTGAGAAAGGTTCAGTTGCTTTTAACTTTAACCAAAAAGGACAAATTAGAATTACCGCTAAGGGAGAAGAAGTAATGTTAGCTGCAATTGAAGCTGGGGCAGATGATGTTGAAGAAGAAGCCGATGATACATTGATTTATACGGATCCAAAAAAATTAGCTGAAGTTAGAGATAAATTAAAAGCCGATAACCAACAAATCACCGAAGCCGAACTCACATACGTCCCAATAAATATAGTTAAGATAACTGACGCAAATACGGCTGGAAAAATTCTCAGACTGATTGACGCTCTGGATGAACTTGATGATGTGAGTGCAGTTTATGCAAACTTTGATATACCAGAGGATTTAATTGATAACTAAAAAACGCATTATTGGTATCGACCCAGGTACCGGAATATTGGGTTTTGGGATTATCGATGTTGGTTCACGCGGTGAGTTAAGTTTAGTTGACGCTGGAGTCATTCGAACTCCACCTAATCAGGCCGAGAGCGAGAGACTACTGACTATATTCAATGAACTGTCAGAGATTATTAGCGAGACTAAACCAAGCATTATGTCGGTTGAGAAATTATTCTTTGCGCAAAACGTAACTACTGCAATGAGTGTTAGCCAAGCGAGAGGTGTTGTATTACTACTTGGTAAGCAATCTCAAATGGAACTGTTTGAATACACGCCACTTCAAATTAAACAGGCAATTAGTGGCTATGGTCGGGCAACAAAAGCTCAAATGCAGGAAATGGTTAAGATAATTTTAAGACTTAAGCAAATTCCAAAACCCGATGATTGTGCTGATGCACTGGCTGCAGCCATATGTCATTCAATGAATATGAGATAATAATAAAATGATAGCTACCTTAACTGGCAAAATTAGCGATAAAAATCTAAACTCTGTAGTTATTGAAACTGCGGGTGTTGGCTATGAAGTATTAATTGCGATTGAAACCCTAACTCAGCTAGACGTCGGAAAAGAATACAAATTACAGATATATGAGCACATCAGAGAAAACATGTATGATCTGTATGGTTTTTTAGATAGTCAATCAAAAGCACTATTTATTAAATTGATTAATGTAAATGGAGTAGGACCTAAAGCAGGACTCAATATTCTTGGTATTGGTAGCCTAGCTAGAGTTAAACAAGCAATTGCATCAGGAGATGTAAAGTTAATTCAAACTGCACCTGGAGTCGGTAAACGAGTTGCTGAGCGAGTCGTAATTGATCTTAAGGATAAAGTTGGTCTAGTAAGCAATGTGGATGATGCCAGTATATTGTCTAGCGAAGAACTACTAATGCAGGATGAAGCTATCCAAGCACTTGTTGCACTTGGTTATGATCTTACTGATGCCGCTAAAGCAGTTGAGAAAATTGATAAAAAACTCAGTGTCGAGGAAAGGGTTAGACTAGCGTTAAAGTCTAAGTAATAACTATGGCGATAGATAGAATTTTAAATAATAAACTCGATGATGATATTGAAGAGGTAGAACTCGAAAATAATCTAAGACCAAGAGATTTTAAAAACTACATCGGTCAAGATAGTTTAAAGAAAAATCTAAAGCTTGCGATCTCTGCTGCAAAAAAACGTAATGAACCGCTTGATCATGTATTACTCTATGGTCCACCAGGACTTGGTAAAACGACCATGGCTACAGTCATTGCTAACGAAATGGGTACCGCAATTCGTGTTACTTCTGGTCCGGCAATTGAGCGAGCAGCTGACCTTGCTAGTTTACTGACTAATCTTCAGCCTGGAGATATTTTATTTATTGACGAAATTCATAGACTAAATCGATCGATTGAAGAAGTATTGTATAGCGCCATGGAGGATTTCAAATTAGATATTATGATTGGTAAAGGACCAAGTGCTAAATCTTTGAGGCTAGACTTACCAAAGTTCACAATCATTGGTGCAACTACTCGAACCGGGAAATTGGCAGCACCGCTTCGTGATCGATTTGGTATGATTCATCGTCTTGAATTTTATAATGAAGATGAAATAAAAATGATTATTGATCGAGCAGCCAATATTCTGGGAATTAAAATTGATGAAGAAGCCGCAAAATCTTTGGCCATTAGATCAAGACTTACTCCAAGAGTATCAAATAGATTATTAAAGAGGGTTCGAGATTATGCCGAAGTTCATGGTGAGGGATATATTGATAAAAATATAAATCTAAAAGCAATGGAGCTCTTAGATATTGATGAGCTAGGTTTAGAACCAGCCGATAGGTTACTGTTAAATACCATTATAGACAATTATAATGGTGGTCCGGTCGGTGTAGATTCATTAGCGGCATCAATTGCAGAAGAACGCTCAACAATCGAGGATTTTTACGAACCATATCTACTTCAAATCGGACTAATTAGTCGAACTCTACGTGGTCGTGAAGCAACTGATAAAGCTTATAAGCATTTAAACAAATCAAGATCAAAACAAACTAAATTAGTTTAGACTTTTTTCTTGGAATATTCCTGAGCCACCTTCAAGGGTTGCGGTTAGGATATATTGTCCGCAAGCAACTGTCTTGTTATTACAAGCCGCATTACTACTTGAACTTACATCATATCCAAAATTTGTTTTAGTTGACGATGATGTAAATAGTTGGACATTTGTTTTTGAACTTGGATCAATTAACCCGGATGGTGGTACCTGTTTTATGTTCTCAGTTGTCCAGTGTGGAGTATTCATCTCAACTAGTGATGGATAGAAACCGTTACGAGCGTAAAAAATCTCTAAATTTAATTGAAGAGTTTTGATATCTGCGATTCGAGTGTTATTGCGTTCCCTAATTCTAATGCCACTTGAAGCTGAAATTAGTACACTTGCAAGGACAATAACAATAACGCTAAGGAATATTAATTCTATAACGGAATAGCCACTTTGATTATTAGATATTTTTTTAACCATTTTAGTACTTCATAGATTATAGTCTTACCACTTGTTAAATCAAGCTAGGTAACTTAACTTTGTTAAATGAATAATTTCATCAATTGTAGTTTCACCAACTAAAACTTTAATTAGTCCATCGACAAGGTAATTAACCGTGCCTTCTTTAACCGCCTGTTTATTAATTAATAAGTCTTTGCTTTTTGTAACAATTAACCTTTCAATTTCTTGGCTATTTTTTAATATTTCGCTAACTGCGATTCTTCCATGATAACCGCTACTATTGCATTTTGAACATCCTGAAGATTTGTTAATCCAGATCTTTTTTATTTTTGTCTCAGAACTTGAAAGTATTTTTGCACTGACTTTTTTAGTGTCACCTAGCTTACTTTGTTGATACTCTACCTCAAGGTTATGAAGATAACGCATATTAGATGGATTATTTAGTCCAAATAGTTTGTTAATTTTATCTGACGTTACTTTATCTAAATCGACTAATTGTTTACAACCAGAACATAGTCTTCTGACTAACCTTTGATTAATGATAACTTTAAGTGCATACGCAAGTGAAGGAGCGTTGACACCATAGTCGAGTAATTTATTGATAGTCTCGACGGCACTATCAGAATGCATGGCAGATATGACTAGTTTCTTATGCATTACACTATCAAGTGTCTCAGAAATTGTCAGTACGTCAGTTAATTCACTAAGCATAATGACGTCGTTATCCTGTTTTAGTAAAATCTTGATTCCGTTTACAAAGTTTAGATTAGTTTTATGATTTATCTGTGTCTGGTTGGCTCTTGGGATTTTATATTCAACAGGATCTTCCAATGTTCCAATACTAATGGTCTGATTTTCAATTGAAGTTAAGATTGTAGCAATAGTTTTTGATTTACCTGAATCATTAGGCCCAGTTACTAAAATTAAACCACTTTTTAAATTCATAGCCTGTCTAATAGTTTCTAAGCCCTGACCCCAAAAGCCTAAAGCTTCGAGGGTAGTTGATACTGGTGATTCGTTCTGGATTTTAAAGGTGATCTTCTCGCCATTAATTGTAGGTATAATGTAAACTTTAACGCTGTAGATCTGGTCCTTAAATATGTATTTAAAATTACCACTAGATATTAAATCTATGTATCCAGTTTGGATATTAGCTAGTTTTTTTATTTTATCGCTTAAATTCTTAAATCTTTTTTTAGAGATTTCTGAATCATATTGTAAGTTGCCAGAAATTCGATGGTTAATTCTAATCACATCATTCATCGGTTCGATATGAACATAATTAGCCTCATTAACAAGACCATTTTCGATAATTGTTGCCAGAATTTGATTAATAGGTAACTTATTAATCGAATCCTTTAATTTCATAACCATAACTAGTTTGAATTATATAAGAATTTGATCAAATATAATAATTGAAGTAGGGGTATAAAATACATATTTTAAAATCATTTCTGGTATAATAAAAGAGTAATTAAATGCTATTTAAGAGATTTGTGAGGGAAATATGGCAATTAAATCAAAAGCTAAAATTAAAGATGAAGTCGTCAAGGATGAGGGAACAGTAGAGCCGACTGGTAAAGTTAAAGCTTTAGGCCTTGCTCTAGATTCTATTGAAAAACAATTTGGTAAAGGTTCAATTATGAAACTTGGTGAATCCACTCATTCAATAGTTGAGACAGTACCTACGGGTTGCTTAAGTCTTGATATTGCTCTTGGTGGTGGTTTTCCAAAAGGTCGAGTTGTAGAAATATATGGGCCTGAGAGTTCCGGTAAGACCACAGTTACCTTGCATGCAATAGCGGCAGTTCAAAGATCAGGTGGAACAGCTGCGTTTATTGATGCTGAACATGCTCTTGATCCTGAATATGCTAAAAGAATTGGTGTTGATGTAGATAATCTACTAATCTCACAACCGGATAACGGGGAACAAGCATTAGAGATTGTTGAGACATTAGTTAGAAGCAATGCGGTTGATATCATTGTAATTGACTCAGTTGCTGCATTGGTTCCACGAGCTGAAATTGAAGGTGATATGGGTGATTCACTACCGGGGCTTCAAGCAAGACTTATGAGTCAAGCGCTTAGAAAACTAACTGGAGTAATTAGCAAAAGCCGAGCGACGGTAGTATTTGTAAACCAAATTAGAATGAAGATTGGTATCATGTTTGGAAATCCTGAAACCACTTCAGGGGGTAATGCTCTTAAGTTTTACGCCAGCGTAAGACTAGATATCAGACGAATCTCGCAGATTAAGCAGGGTGAGGTGCTTGTTGGAAATAGAACCCGAGTTAAGGTAGTAAAGAATAAAATTGCTCCACCATTTAGAGAAGCTGAATTCGATATTATGTTTAAAGAAGGTATTTCATATAGTGGAGATGTTCTTGATTTAGCATCTAATATGGGAATTGTCGAAAAAGCTGGGGCTTGGTATTCATATAATGGTGAAAAAATTGGTCAAGGTCGTGAAGCTACAAAAGAATTCCTAAAAGAAAAGCCAAAACTACTAGAAGAACTTGCTGAAAAGGTAAAAAAAGAATCTCTAAAAGTCTAGAGTAATGAAAATTACGCAGTTAAAGCAGCAAGTTAAGCGTGCTGATAGATTCTCGATTTTCATCGACAATAAATACTCCTTTTCACTATCAACTGAAGAATTACTGACTGCTAAATTACATGTTGGCTTGGAGCTATCGAGTTCACAGCTGTCCGACATGGTTAAATTATCTGAGAATAGTCTAGTCAAAGCTCAATGCTATCACTTCTTGTCTTATCGACTCCGAAGTAAATGGGAGATGGAAACTTATTTAAAAAGAAAAGGCCATAGCCCAGGTATCATTGAAGATACAATTAAATATTTAATAGATAAAAAATTAGTTGATGATAATGAATTTGCTAATCGTTGGATTGAAAACCGACTTTTATTAAAACCAACTAGTATCAATATATTAAAACTAGAACTCAAACAAAAACATATTAATTCTGAGATCATTAATTCTGCTTTAAAAGATCATGAAATTGATGAACTGCCAATTATTAATCAATTGATAGAAAAGAAGCGTCAGCAATCCAAATATCAGGATAATATAAAATTAATGCAGTTTTTAGCTAGACGGGGTTTTAGCTACGATCTTATAAAAAGGGCTCTAAACAACACCAGTGACTGAACCGACTGCCGAAATAACTGATTTTAGCTTTGTTGGTTGGTCTATATCCTTAATTATTATTTTAGTATTAGTAACTTCAACTATTTGATTACGGTCAATAATTAATTGACCACCATAAATATTTTTATATATTGGTTGAGATATATAGAGTTTTTGTAAAAATAGGCTAGTATTTTCTACTGAAAATTCTTTAACTCTGCCTAGTTTTTGTTTTGATTTTGTGATCACCATTTTACCTTCAACAATGAAATTGAGATCGATTAACTCTTTTAATCTTATCAGTTCATCGGCTTCAGACAACACTTCGTAATCGTTTACGAAAATTTTATTATCAGACATGTCTCGTATATCTTGGTTTAATAAATACAAAGGTGTTTTCGAATTATTAATATTGCACTTAAAGGCTTCGATTTTTAAATTGGCAGGATTAAGTACAAAACCAGTAGTATCCCCAATCAAGTGACCATTCCTAAGTGACATGATCGGTACGTTTTGAAGCATTGAATTTAAAAGCAGCATAATTAGAGTATAACTTATGCTAACTTTCTAAATTCAAATATTGTTATATTTTAAGTACTAGGTTATATAATTAAACTCTAAATGATAACTAAAGAGATTAACTTAAACACTGTCGCCGATACACTTAGTTTTGCTAAGGCAGTTGGAACAAAACTAAAAGGTGGAGAGATTATTGAGCTGATTGGTGATCTCGGTAGTGGTAAGACTACATTTGTAAGTGGTTTAGTTGAAGGCACTGGTAGTAAGGACATTGTTTCGAGCCCAACCTTTATGATAAAAAAAGAATACGTAGCCCAAGATTTAACTATTTATCATTTTGATTTTTATAGACTAGATAAATCGGATTTAATTATTCATGAGCTAGAAGACATAGTTTCTAAGCCAAAGTCGGTCGTAGTAATTGAATGGCCAAAAGTAATTAAATTACCTAATATAGGCAGTAGAATCGTTTTTGAATTTTTTTACGAGGAAGATATCAATAAACGAGTTATTAAAATTAGCTATGATAGTAAATTAAGGTACTTAATAAATTAAGATGTTAGTTTTAACCATGCGAACCGAAAAACCTGAAGCCGAAATTGGTCTTTATTTAGACAACAAAAAACTAGATTATTTGGTATGGCAGGCACATAGAGAATTATCTGATACAATTCATAAAAATATTGCAAAACTACTAGAACGAAATAAGTTAGAATTTAAAGATATTAATGGATTAATAATCTATAAAGGACCAGGTAGTTTTACTGGACTACGAATTGGTTTTAGTGTTGCTAATGCTCTAGCATATTCGCTTGAAATCCCAATTACAGCAACTAATGAAGAGACTTGGATTAAGCAAGGTCTAGATTTATTAGACTCAAAACAAGGTAACAAACAAGTCTTTCCATTCTATGGTTTAGATGCTCATATTACAAAACCAAAAAAATAAAACTAACCTGTAATGTTTGACTGTTAATTAATCTAAGCCTATAGTTATATTTAAGAATTCTAAACTTAAATTATTAAGCTACCAATAGAGAATTCATTGTTCACAGAATTAAATTAAATTTACAATTACTTTGGAGATGGGATTAATCGAAAAGATTTCGTGTTTCTGAAGTAATACATCAGAAAGGATTTCATATGTTCTTAGGTATAGCTTTGGCCATAGCTGGTCTTGTTGTTGGTTTTGGCGGAAATACTGCATTAAATAAAAAGAAATTAAATAGCGCCGAGGATGACGTTAAAAAAGAGATAGATAAGTCTAAAAAGGAACGCGACAAAATCGTTAGTGAAGCAAGAGCTGAAGCTGACTCAATTTTGGATAGTGCAAAAAAAGACGAAGCTCAACGTCGAAAAGAAGTTAAGGAAATTGAACAAAGGTTGCTTACACGTGACGAACAAATTGATAAGAAATTGGATGATCTTGATCGTCGAACTGATTCTCTTCGAAAAGCTGAAGATGAAGTAGATGAATTAAAAGATGAGATTAGAAAAATTAGAGAGACTCAACAAGAAAAACTAGAAAAAATTGCACATCTTACAAAACAGGAAGCTGCTGAAAAGCTAACTGCTATGACAGAAAAAGATATTAGAAATGATCTTGTTGGACTGATTAATAAATTACAGGTTGAAGCTAAAGAAACTGCTGAAGACCAGGCAGGTTTCATTATAGTCTCAGCTATGGAGCGAATGGCTAGTGAAGTTACAGCTGAGAGAACTGTCACCACAGTCAAACTTGAAGATGAAGATATGAAAGGTAGAATTATTGGTAAGGAGGGCCGTAACATTCAGGCTCTTCAAAGAGCAACTGGTGTCGATATTATGGTCGATGATTCCCCAGGAGTAATTGTTCTAAGTTCGTTTGATCCAATTAGACGAGAAGTCGCCAGACAAACTCTTGAGATGTTAATTAAGGACGGAAGAATCCAACCAGCAAAAATCGAGGAATTAGTCGACAAGGCACAGAAGAATGTCCAAAAAGAGGTCGTCTTAGCTGGAGAGAATGCAGCTAGAGAAGTTGGTATTATAGGAATTCCAAAGGAAGTATTACAACTACTTGGTGAACTTAAGTATAGAACTAGTTACGGACAGAACGTATTAAAACACAGTACTGAAATGGCTCATATGGCCGGACTAATTGCCGAAGAAATTGGTGCTGATGTCCAAACTACAAAGTATGCAGCTCTAGTTCATGATTTAGGTAAAGCCCTAACTCACAAGATGGAAGGCAAGCACCATCACATTAGTGGTGAGATGTTAAGAAAATACGGTGCACCTGAGGCAGTTGCTCACGCAGCAGAAGCTCATCACGATGACGTTGAGGCAACTACAACTGAAGCCTTAATCATTAGGGTGGTCGATGCAGTAAGTGCATCAAGACCAGGCGCTAGAAACATTAGTGCTGAGAACTTTATTGAGAGAATGCGTGAACTTGAAAACGTTGCTAATAGTTTTGAAGGAATTGAAAAATCATACGCAATTACTGCTGGACGAGAAGTCAGAGTATTTGTAAGACCTCAACAAGTTGATGACCTAACAGCTATAAAGTTAGCTCGTGATATCGCTACAAAAATTGAATCAACAATGCAGTACCCTGGAACTATCAAGGTAAACGTTATTAGAGAAACCAGAGCTATTGAATTCGCTAAATAGTTAACATGAGAATACTCTACCTTGGCGATATAATGGGTGATCCTGGAATTAAAGTTGTCAAAGATTTACTGTTTAAAATTAAGAGAGATCATCAAATAGATCTAGTTATAGCTCAGGCTGAAAACGTATCAGATGGTAAAGGAATAACAAAGTCAGATTATGACAATCTAAAAAAAATCGGTGTAGATTTCTTTACTGGGGGCAATTGGTCACTCTTTAGACAAGAATCAATTGAGTTATTAGCCGATCCAAATCAACCAATTATTAGACCAGCAAATTATCCTGTTGGCACAAAGGGTTTAGGTTATAAATATGTTGAGACAAAATTTGGCAGGGTCTTGGTAATTAGTCTACTTGGTCAAATAGTTGGAAGAGATGCATCGACGGAGATCGACAATCCACTAATAACAGTTGATAGGATTCTTGATAAAGAAGCTAACATTTCAAAAGTTGCGACAGTAGTTAATTTCCATGGAGATTATAGTAGCGAAAAACTAGTGATCGGTCAGTATTTAGACGGTAGAGTTACTGCTGTAATAGGAGACCATTGGCATATACCAACTGCTGACGCTATGGTGCTTCCTAAAGGTACTGGGCATATTACAGATGTAGGAATGTGTGGAAGTCTAGACTCATCACTTGGTATTAAAACATCTTTAGTAGTTGATAGATGGCGAGATCGTAAGATTGTTAAAAATGAAATTGAAGATGAAGGTAGACTACAACTAAATAGTCTAATTATCGAAGTTGACACAAAAACTGGTTTGAGTTTAGGCGTGGAACAACTTATCGAGTATATCTAAAAACTATCTCTCGCTTTTACCATTAAAGCCGAGTAAGGCGATAACGATGGTAGCAAATAGATCAATAATAACTACTCTAATTGGTGGCAGACTACTATTGATTGCAAGTAATGCTGCACTACCTAACCAGATTGTTACTATAACACCTGCTGTATATGGATACTTTATAAATAAAATAAATTCTTTAAACATATATTCTCCTTTTAAGTCTTATTTAAATCGCTTAAACTACTGTTTCCTTTAACGTAACTAATTAACTTCCTAAATAATACTGGGTCTCTATTTGCAACTCGTTCTAACCATTTAGTAATTATATTAATTGCCCTAGCAACAGTCATATTAGAATTTTTCTCAATCACTAATTCTGGGTGATCGTGTTCTAATTTAGCTATCGCCTGAGTAAATACTACAGGTAAAACTTGATCTTTTCTACCAAGACTTTCAACTAGATTAATATATGTTTGAGCTGCTCTTAGCATTTCAGTTGATTCAAGTGAAAGTTCAATTCCAAACCGGTTCTGATCGTTTACAACCTTATTTATTAACTTTATGATATTTGGATCACTCATCATGGCTTTAGAATCGCTCGGTTTTACTCGAGACATAAATGTTTTGTTTGCAAGTCTTCCGATAGCTTTGGTTAAGCCTTCACTGTTGCCGCCGTCCCTGACTTCACTAAGTTTTCTAAAAGCGTTATATAGGTCATTTGCAAAGACGTTAATGAATCTGCCGAATAGTTCTTCTATGTCTAGCTTTCCAGAATAAATATTCGAGTATTCCTTAATTAGCCCGAAAAACGCTGGTTTATCCTTTGGCGATGGTGCATCAATTCCGAAGTCAATTAATCCGACCTGATTATTTTCAAGTAGCTTGACATTACCTGGGTGCGGATCACCCTGTATTCTTGGCAGTGTAAACATTCCATAGAAATACTGAATACCAAGTTCAATAAGTTGTTGGTCTAGGTCTGAACCCATTACTTCTTTAATGTAATCACGTGGATCTACACCTTGTTCTTTTTGTTTTATTAATTGAGCTACTGATATTCCACCAATGTATTCTTGGACAATTATGTTTTTAGTACACATTTCTAGATAGGTTTTTGGGATTATAAGTTCGTTATTGTTCTTGTAGGCAAGATATAACTCGTTAGCAAAATTTGCTTCAGCAATATAATCAGTCTCATTTAATGAGGCCCTTTTAAATTCCTTTATAGCCGTATCGGGATTAACTTGGATGTTTTCGTAAAGCATTTTAAAAAACTGTTTCGAAAAAATTCCTAATAGTCGTAAATCAAACTGTAGAGTTTCTCTAACAAGTGGTCTTAAGACCTTAATTATGATTGGTGTGCCGTCTTTTAATGTTGCGTAGTAGACTTGTCCAAAACTTCCAGCAGCAAAGGATTGTGGTTGAACTTGACCTATTTTTGCAAGCTCTGTTGTGTTTAACTCACTTCGAAGAATATTCTCAATATTAAGCATTTCAGAATCCAGATTTTCAAAAATATTTAATCTACTCGGACTAGTCCATTGTTTAAAAAATTCACTTTGTAGCATTACACCTTGAAGGAATTTTATGTATATCCCACCAAGCATTACTAATTCATCACAGATGTAATTAGCCATCGCAACATTATCGCCTTTTTTCTGGAGATAAATTGCTCTGGCTGCAATTTTAGCCATTTTAGCTGCTCTATGTCTTTTAATAGAGCTTATACTCTTGGGCTTCATAGTATTACGATCTGCCAAAACCAATTAGGAATAGCACTACTGTTGATACCATAACTGCCAAATATAACTCAAACACTTGGCCGGAATTATGAATACTTAGTGACATTAATATCACGGCTATCCATATCAACAGTATCGTAAAGAATGTTGACGCATACTTCATAATATTATATTACCACAATTATCCTAAAATAGCTAGTGGTTTTAACAGATAGGGTCAATTGACATAATCTACTTTGTATCGTATAATCTTGCTATTATGGAAATTGAAATACAAAAGTTTGCTGTTGATAGGTCCGATGTTAAAGAACAGGCCAGCGAGATTAGTAGATTGGTTCTTGAACAAGAACCTTGGTTAATAAAATATCGACCAAGTACCTATGCCGGTTATAAAAGTTACCGTCGTGCTAAAAATAGAATTGATTTGCTAGGTGAAAAGTCCGATATATTACCATATTTTTTTAGAGAGAAAACTAATGGCAGAGGTGTTGGTATTGGAACAGTTATTCCAAACGCATCAACTCAACATCCAAATTCTGAAATTGGAATAATTCATGGTAATAATCTTGACTATTGGGCTAGGATTGGACTTGAAAATGTTGAAGATGCGCATAGACAAATAGCTGAGCATTTGTTAAAAGAAGGTAGTCTCGCTGAAGCAAAAAGAGTGTACGTCAAAGACGAGAATGATCATGGAGGGATTATATCTACCTATCCAGCACTGTTCGCTACAGTACAAAAAGATACATTTAACCCACCAATTGGCCTAATGGATCAAATCTCATCACTATCTCTTGATTATCGACTTGTAGCTTTAGGCTCAATTGCTCATCTGATGATCCCTGAAGGGTACACAGATATATACGATATAGCCGCTAGTAGTGAACTAACTCAATTATATTTCAAACCGAGTCACACTGAACGAGATATTTAGAAAATATTTTTAAGCCTTTCTGTCTGTTCTTTGGCCTATAAATCAGTTATAATGGCTTGTAATCGTCGGGGTGTGGCGCAGCTGGCTAGCGCGCCTGGTTTGGGACCAGGAGGTCGGAGGTCCGAATCCTCTCACCCCGACCATGAATTTTGAACTTACATTTTTGACACGAATTTTACTGTTTCTAAAGTGATATACTTAACTTTATGTTAAGAATTATCTTGACCCTAATTGCCATATTTGTTGCACTTCTTATTAATGAAGCCTTGTGGCGTAAAAAGAAAATCAAGAACGAAGTCGCCAGAAAAACTATTCATATAAGCGTTGCTGTTTTTGCAGCTTTCTGGCCGTATTACCTAAGCTATAAAAATATCGATTTAATTGCTGGTGCATTTATTATCGTTATTGTCCTATCCCATTTTTTAGGATTATTCCCAAGTATTAAGCAAGTTAAGAGAATTACACTAGGTGATTATTTCTTCCCAATTGGAATCCTAATCGTTGCCCTAGTTGCTCCCCAAAAAGAGATATTTATGGTTGCGATGTTATGCGTTGGTCTAGGTGATGGATTTGCAGCACTTATTGGACAGAAATATGGAGGCCACAACAGGTATCATGTATTTAATGGTTTCAAATCAATTGCAGGTTCGTTAACAGTTTTTATTAGTTCACTTGCAGTACTCCTACTGGCTAATCATTTCGGCCATATGGACTTATCAATCTTTAGTCTCATAGTGATGCCTCTAGACGTTGCTATCGTTGAGGCAATAGCCCCATTTGGATCTGATGACCTCCTAATCCCACTTACCGTCTTGCTGATTTTAAATGCTTTATAACGAGTCTTCTGTTTGTCTAGATATAATTCTTTGCCAAGCACCATGTGCTCGTAGAGCATTAAATATAACTACTACATCAACCAGCTCCTGAAGTAGAGCACCATAAATTGGTTTAAATTTACCGGTTGAGAAAATTACCATAAGAATAATACTTATAAAGATTCCAACTAAAATACTTTGTTTGGCTATAAAGAAGGTTCGTTTAGCTATCTCTACAGCACTGGCAACTTTACTAACATCATCGAGCATTATTACTATGTCGGCTGATTCACTGGCAGCTGTAGACCCTTTAGCGCCAAGCGCAATACCAACGTCCGATACAGTTAAAACTGGTGCATCATTAACTCCATCACCAACAAATGCTATCGGTCGATCGGTAGCTGATTCGATGGCCCTAATTTTATCTGCAGGTAGGCAGTCTGCGTCTATGTCTGTAATACCTAGAATATTACCGATTTTCTTTGCGGCACCGATTCCGTCTCCTGTAATGATTTTAAAATGCTTAATTCCAGCCGTCTGAAGTCGCTGAATTAAATTCTTTGACTCATTCCGAATTTCATCACTAAATGTGAATACTCCGGCTAGCTGGTTATTAACGGCCAAGTAAGTAATCGTGCCGTCATTTTTGCTAAGATCAAATCCTTCAAGATCTATATTATGATCGAGCATTAAACTAAGTCTTCCTAAAACTATTGTCTTACCTTTAATCGAACCACTAAGACCATGACCCGAGAGTTCCTTAATTTTTTTAGCAGTTGATAATTTAATATTCTTTGAAATTGCACTATTTGTTATTGCTAAAGCAAGAACATGATTCGAGTTTGTCTCGAGTGCTCCAGCCAGTGCTAAAACCTCATCTTCATCGTAGTTATTAAATGTCTGAATTGATTCAATGACCGGTCTACCATTAGTTAGAGTTCCGGTTTTATCAAAAGCTATAGTTTTCACTTGTGCTAATTTTTCTAGTGCATTGCTGTTTTTTATAATGATTCCATGTTTTGCAGCTCGACTCATGCCAGATATTAGAGCGATAGGAGCAGCTAATAGTAGTGGACAAGGAGTTGCTACAACTATAACTTCCAAAAATCTTATAGCATGACCCGAAACAGCCCATGTCGCACCTGCAATTAGGAAAGATATAGCTGTAAATGGAATACTATATCTATCAGTTAGTCTTATGAAAGGCGATTCGCTAGCAGTAGCTGATTTTACTAAGTTAATTATTTGCTCGTATTGACTGTCTTTTGCTTCATGAATAACCTTAACAGTAATTGAACCTTCTATATTAATTGAACCACTTAATAAACTATCACCTGGAACTCCATCTTTTGGAATTGATTCACCAGTAATGTTTGCTTCATCAATGCTTGTCTCGCCGGTTAGAATTAAACAATCTACCGGGATGACTTCTCCTGGCAGAATACTTAGTATTGAGCCAATTTTTACGCTTGATAACTCAACGTCAATAATTTCTTTGTTTTTAATTAGATGTGCAGTTACTGGCTTATTATCTAGTAGTGATTTAAGTTCAGCTCTTGCTTTATTCTTAGCATAGTCCTCTAATGATTCACCACCAGTTAACATTAATGCAATAATGACTCCTGTCCAATACTGTCCTAGTAGGACTGACGTAATCATTGCAGTAGCGGCTAGAATATCAATGCCATAATGACCATTTTTTAGAGTTGACAGCATATCCCAAAGTAGTGGGATGACGGCTATAATGACAGTAATACCCAAAATAAGGTTACTTATCTTATGGGTGCCAGCTAGGAATAATCCAAAGCTGATCAATATTGCGATGATTACGAGGCTAAGAAGCTTATATTTTTTCAGAAAATTAATAATTGACTCCAACGTTTCTGTCCTTTTGGTTAATTTAGCGATTTATTTTATTATAACAGAGGTTTGGTATAATATAATCAGATAGCTGTATAAGTTTTATTTTATTGCGGGATTCGTATAATGGCTAATATGCTAGCCTTCCAAGCTTGAGATGCCGGTTCGATTCCGGCATCCCGCACCAATAAAATGCCCCGGTAGCTCAGTTGGATAGAGCAGGAGACTTCTAAGCTCAAGGTCGCAGGTTCGAATCTTGCCCGGGGCACCAATATACTTATGCTTGCTTTGACTAATAATCTAGTCCAAAATTATAGTAGATGACAAAAAGTAATCTGTTGTACTTCGCAGAAACAATAACTAAAACTGGGTCTTTTTCTGATGAAGAGATGCTTTGGCCAGACCGTATTTTACTTCGAGTAACATTTTTACAAGCCCAACTTTACGGAAGTGTTGCCTTAAGAGCACAAGAAGGTGAAAAATGGGCAAGTATAGCCACGTCAGCTAAGGAAATATCAGATACAAGACGAAGCTTAATGCATACTTCTATGATAAGACTTAGTGGGCTAGTACAGATAGATGGATTTCAAACAGATGATGCGTATACCAGTTTAGATGGTCTTAGCTACCATCAACTAACTGTTTTTTGGAGTGACGGAAAATCTATATATGAAAATCAGTTAAAGAGATTAGGTGTCTTTGATAACAACCTATTACAATCATCAGTTCCAATTTAATATTTGTTTTCTAATCTAAATAGAAGGGTATATATTTTATAACGTATGTTATCAGAAGAATCACATCGTCTATTTGTAATGCATGATCTTGAGGGTCATTATCCTGGAACACATTTTCACCATTGGCCTCAGCATATTATTCTTACGCCGCTACTTGTGCCTAAACCAGGTCTTACTAGAGCCGAAGTATTTGGTTGTATCACAGATACACTTAGTTCAGTTTCTCCATTTTATATTAAAGCAGGAGAGTTAGCCTTATATGGTAGAAATAACGACATACCAGTTATTGAGATTGAAGATGAAACTGGTAGACTTCGTGAAGTACACTCTTCTTTAATAGAAAATCTTGGTAGTCTTGGTTGCTATTTCGACAGTTTAGAGCATAGCTTGAGCAGGTATTCACCGCACGTTAAGAGTAAACCGATCAACCTTTTATCCGATCAACCATATTTAGTCACTTCTGTTACCATCGGAGAAAAATTACCTAAAATCTTTCATATGCCCAAAAAAATTCTTAAAAAGATTGAGCTTTGATTTACTATACTTCTATTGACATAATGACAGATTGATAGTATACTTTGTAAATGAGTAAAAAAAGATCTGATGACAGAGTGGAAGATTATGATTCTTTTCGTGATGAACCAGACGTGAATAGAGATTCAAAAAAATTATTTGGATCAACGTGGAATATGTTTGTTAAACGAGGCGAACCACACATGAAAGCAAGATTGCTGTGTAGGATTGGCTCAATTGCTCTTGTTCCAGGTGTTAGTCTCGAATTTATTGATCACATAATAATCTCATCACAAGCTTTAGTTGAAACAGCGAATGATTTAACTGCTTTAGGTATTGGATCTTATGCTATTGGGGGTCTTATTGCGGTAGCAGACATGGTTAGTGATAATAACCGTGTCAATCGGCCAAAAGATCAATAATAAATATTCTCCAAATTGTGCTATAGGTGTTATTTAGGATATAATACAACTATCTTGGCGAGTGTAGCTCAGTTGGTTAGAGCACCGGGTTGTGGTTCCGGGTGTCGTGGGTTCAAGTCCCATCATTCGCCCCAAGTATAGAAATTAAAAAAGAGTCTTGGCTAAACTACCAGGGCTCTTTATCATTTCTGTGTTTAAATGTTTCGTAAATCGCCATGATTGTAAATATTCCGGCAATAATTGTCAGGGATATAAATATACACAAAATAACTAAATTATAGTGGGATTTATTATCATTGTAGATAATTACATCAGCTAACATAAAGAACGCAAAGAATATAAACGATACAAGCGGAGAAAAGTATTTAGCCATCTTTTAAATTATAATCCAGATTTTTTAGAAATCTCTAAAAACACTTATTTTAGCACCAATAGAATTTAATCGCTCAGCTAAATCTTCGTATCCACGTTGGATTGTATAAACGTTTCTAAGAGTACTGGTACCATTTGCTGCCAACATTCCAACTAGTAATAAGCTAGCAGGTCGAAGGGCAGGTGGACAGACAATATCTGCAACGGAAAATTTGGTTGGTCCTGTAATGAATATCCTATGTGGATCAGCGAGTTCAACGTTCATACCAATCTTTGTCATCTCGGTATAATAAATCGCTCTATTTTCATACATCCAGTCATGAATTAAAGACCTACCATTGGCCATTCCGCAAATTGGTACAAAGTAAGGTAAACAATCTGGATTGATGCCGGGATATAGGTTAGGGTGTAACTTATCTTCGAGAGCTTTGAGCTTTCCGTTATGTTCAAAAACTGTAATATCAACTAGATCAATTACTTCGTTCCGAGATTTATATTTTTCAGATTGGGTATATTTTAATCCCATTTTTCTTAGTTTTAAAAGTTCTAATCCAATCCATCTATATGGTACGCGTTTTATGGTAATCTTCGAATTTGTAGTTACAGCAGCTGAGATAAAGAACAAAGCTTCAATGGGATCTTCAGATGGCGCGAAGGTAACATTTTTTCTAATTGAGTTAATTCCTTGAACGGTCAAAAAAGGAGTTCCAAAACCAGTAATTTTTACGCCCAATTTCATCAGGAATAAACATAAATCTTGAACCATATAGTCCGCACTGGCACCGTGGATTACTGTAGTCTCGTTATAACGGGCCGCAGCCATTAAAGTATTGTTAGTGACAGTATTACCTTGTTCAAATAAAACTATCTCGTCAACAGCTTTTCGTTTTACAGTGACGTGATAGTTACTAGATTTAGCAACGATGTTAACACCAAATTCCTCCAAAGCAAATAAGTGAGGCAGAATAGTCCTAGTACCTAACTTACAACCTCCTGCGTAGGGAATTTTGAAATTATTAAATTCATGCAACAGTGGTCCGATAAGCATCAGGACACTCCGAGTTTGTTTTGCTGCTTCCTTGTCGATGTTTGAAAGATCTAGTTTTTCGGGTCTTCTAATCTCGATACTATTACCGGGTAACCATTTGACCTTTACACCAATACTTTTTAGTACCTCGATAATTCGATAGACTTCTTCGATCCTTGGGAAGGCAGTGAACTTAGTGACTCCGTGATTTAGCAGTGATGCACAAAGTAGTGCAACAGCGGAGTTCTTGCTAGTTTTTAACTCAATTTCGCCACTTAATTTATGTCCACCTTCAATTCGAAAGTTAAGTCCCGGTGAACCTAGGTTAATTAATTGCTTATTTAAAACATCACTGATTCGACCGAGCGTATCGATACTTAAGTTCTGTTTTCCGTTCTCAATTCTGTTGACTGCTGATTGGCTAGTTTTTAATCGTTTAGCAAATTCAGTTTGGGTCAGTCCTCTATCTTGTCTTATCTGGTAAATTAACTGACCTATCTTCTTATTGGATTCATACATAGCCAATATTGTATATCAAACAGGATATATTTTTCAATCTATTTTTTATAACAGGTAATCTTGGTACAATTACACTTGAATCATTTAAGTACTGGATCCGAAGATGAAAGACAAGCAAATATATGAGTTAATTAAAGCCGAAGAAATTCGTCAACTTGATGGACTTGAATTAATACCGTCCGAAAATTATGTTAGCAACGACGTAATGCGAGCCTTGGGCAGTGTCTTTACTAATAAATACTCAGAAGGCTATCCAGGACGCAGATATTATGGCGGACAGGCTAATACTGACAAACTTGAACTAATTGCAATTGAACGTGCTAAAAAATTATTTAATGCAGACCATGCCAATGTTCAATCACACTCTGGTGCTCAAGCCAATGAAGCAGTCTATCACGCTTGGTTAGAGCCTGGAGATAAGGTTTTAGCGATGGAACTTTCTCACGGCGGTCACTTAACTCACGGCGCACCAGTCACTATGTTAGCGAAACAGTACCAATTTATTAGATATGGAATGAAAGACGTACAAACTGGAGAGATTGACTATGATAATTTGAGACGTCTTGCACTTGAGCATAAACCAAAAATTATTCTAGCTGGTTTTAGCGCCTATCCAAGGAACTTGGATTATAAAAAGTTTGTTGAAATAGGCAACGAAGTAGGAGCCGTATTAATGGCGGACATGGCTCATATTGCTGGACTAATTGCTGCTGGTGTTTTAGATAATCCTCTCGACTATGGTTTCCATGTAATGACTGCCACAACTCATAAGACTATGAGAGGACCTAGAGGTGGTATGATTTTGACTAAAGGAACCGTTGGTAATCCACTGAAGCAACTCGATAAAACTATAGACAATCTACCTACACTTATAGACCGAATGGTTTTTCCAGGACTTCAGGGCGGACCACATATGAATGTTATTGCTGCTAAGGGAGTTGCTTTTCATGAAGCAGCACAGCCAGAATTCAAAATTTATGCGCAGCAAGTTTTAGATAATGCTAAAGAACTAAGTAATCAGCTAATAAAACGGGGCTTTAAACTAATCACTAATGGTACGGATAATCACCTAATGCTCATTGATACTGTTAGTTCGTTTGGAATTGATGGTGACATTGTAGAGAAGACATTGGATAAAATTGGACTTAATCTAAATAAGAACGCGATTCCATTTGACACCCTACCACCGTTTAAACCGAGTGGCATTAGACTAGGTACTCCAGCAATTACTACGCGAGGACTCAAAGAAAATGATATGGGGTTAATAGCTCAGTGGATGCAAGATGCCATAGAAAGTCGAGATAACCCAGATAAACTAGAAGTTATAGCAAGACAAGTCAAGGATTTTTCTTCTAAGTTCCCCCTGCCTACTAGTGCTTAATATAAAAAGTTCTGTTAACTCTGAACTGTTTTTATCTTTGACTCACTCATCCCTATACTCTATGTTAGCCATTGCAAACAAAAGCCGTATAATACAGATAATGAAAGTCATCCACGACGTTCCGCTAGCCAATTACACTACCATGCATGTTGGTGGTCCAGCTCAGACTTTAATTACTTTAGAAGAAAACGACAGTTTAGCGACCATTTTAGCCGGTGCCCAAAAACCGTTGTATGTGCTTGGCTACGGAGCCAATTGTTTAATCTCGGACAAGGGTTTACAAGGCACAGTAATTCTTAATCAAAAAGGAGCCATTACCCAACTCAGCCCGACTCGTCTAAAAGCTGATAGCGGCGTCAGTTGGGATGATTTTGTGCAAAAATGCCTAGAGCTAAATCTGTATGGATTAGAGTTTACTAGTGGTATTCCGGGGGGTGTAGGTGCCGCCGTGGCTGGCAACATTGCAGCTTACGGCCAAGCTGTATCTGGCTGTTTTGTGGAGGCTACCATGTTCGATTCCGACAATGACAAAACAGTTGTTTGGAACAAAGACGACTTGGCTTTTACCTACCGTGGCAGTCGTTTGCAAACAGCCGACGGTCAAAATATGATTGTTTTGGATGCAACGTTTGAGCTATCTAGTCAACCAACTGGCGAGTTGGAATACGAATCAGCTCATAAAGTTGCAGAAGAATTAGGCCTTGCCGCCGATAGCCTGACTAATCGTCGAAAAATTATTCTAGAAACTCGTCGACGAGTCGGTTCCTTGCAAACCAATATGCAAACCGGTCCCTTTACTGCCGGTTCGTTTTTTAAAAATCCGGTGGTAAACGACGATCAAGCCCAAGCCATTATTAGTTTTGAAGAAGCCGGGATTAGCCGCCATAATCTGTTACGCCAAAATCTGTTACATAGTGGCAACAGTGTTCGAGTTTCGGCCGCTCACGTACTTTTAGCGGCTGGTTTTAAACGTGGCCAAAGATGGGGCAATGTTCGTCTGCATCCCGATCATATCCTAAAACTAGAAAATACTGGGCAGGCCACTGCTCAAGAGTTATACGACGTGATTCAAAATATTATCGCCACCGTTCAAGAAAAACTTAACATTACCCTCGAACCAGAAGTTCGCTTTTTGGGCGATATCCCTCAAAAGTAAATGGTGAACCAATAACGATTTGAAGTTTATTTGTATCAATGTTGATCAAATATCTTGCATTTCCACCAAGTTTCATCGAAGAATAACTTTAAGCGATACATTTTCGAAAATTTTCATATCTATCATTACATTCAGTCGCTTACAAATTCTTGGCTTGCACCGGATTGTTATCAGGACTAGTATTAATGTACATGAGTGATAAATTACCCAAAAATAATCCATATTATCTGTTAGGTTATAAGATTCGAAATATTAGAGAGAAGAATAACGAAACTATCGAACAGGTTGCTGGTGCGGTCGAAGTCGATAAGGAATTATTAATTAAATTCGAAAGTGGACTTAAACTGCCAGAAGCAGATATATTACTACTTCTAATTAGTCATTTTGATCTAAAAAACGATGAGGCAAAGAAAGTTTGGCAGCTTGCTGGTTATGAAAGCCTTGTAGATAACTTTAATCCAGATAATATTGATGGACCTATCCAATTACCAACCATCGTTATAGTTCCGTTTGATAATAAAATCCTCTACTCTGATTTAGTCCAGGTATCATCTAATAATTATGGCCTTGTATTAAACTTTATGCAGGCAAGTCTTACCAAGAATAGTCAACCACAATTTGTATCTAGAGTTGGAATTAGTAAAGAACACGCAACCGATATTGTTAAAATGCTGACTGAAGCTTTAAAAGATAATATGTCAGATTCGAACAAGAAGTCTGAAAATCAAACAGAAAAAAAGTAACTTAGTAAAATTGCACTGGTAAGGTAATAAATATTTTCAATTTGCGTATGGTGCCCCCTGTAGGATTCGAACCTACGGCCTCTTGTTCCGAAGACAAGCGCTCTAATCCGCTGAGCTAAGGGAGCCTCTTATCATTACTATAACAGAGGCTATAGATTATGAGAACAGTTTCGATAAGTCAAATTTATGATAGAATAGTATTATTAATCATTTTTTTTGAAAGGTGTATGAATGGCAAGTAGCAGTAATAAAGCCAGATATGGGCGAATTTTTGGAATAATCGGCGTAGTTATTGTTATATTCTTGATTATTTTTTTAGCTAAATCACCAACAACTACTAATACTGCAGCTGGTGATGGCATAGCGTCTAGTTCGATTGTCAAACAAATCACCACAATCCCATCATCGATCTCAGACAAAGTTGGTAGTGGTACTTCTACGGTTAACGCACAAGCAATTTCTGGTAAACCTTACCTGACACCTAGTGGTAAACCACAAATCCTTTATATGGGTGCAGAGTATTGCCCGTATTGTGCTACTGAGAGATGGGCTATGGTGGTGTCACTGTCAAGATTCGGAACATTTAGTAATCTTCACACTACTCACTCATCAAGCACTGACGTTTATCCAAATACCCAGACATTCTCATTTCATGACTCTACGTTCACTAGTAAATATATTGGCTTCACTCCAGTCGAGATGTACACAAACATACCTAACTCAAGTGGCTATACAACCCTTGATACAGCTACTTCAAATGAACAGTCACTAATGAATACTTATGATGCACCGCCTTATGTTAGTTCTAGCGAGCAGGGATCAATTCCATTTATTTATTTCGCAGGAAAATATCTCATTGTTGGAGCCACCTATTCACCACAATTACTTCAGGGCCAAACCTATCAAAGTATTGCGAGTGCATTAACTAGCCCAAAGACCACAGCAGAAAAAAGTATCCAAAAAGGTGTTCTTGGCGCTGCCAATAACATTACGGCAACAGTTTGTAAGTTAACTAATAATCAGCCAGCATCTGCCTGTACAACTACAATAAAGAGACTTGAGACAAGTCTTTAGAGCAATGATTAAATTTAAAGCTTTATTTGGGTTAGAGAACAAACGGCTTAAAAAATTATCTATTCTTGGTCTTTGCTTATCATTTTTAGGAATTGCTGATGCAACTTATTTAACGATCGGTCACTATTCACAATCTATAGTTCTAGCATGTCCGACGACTTCATTTATAAATTGTGCAAAGGTTACTTCCAGTAGTTATTCGGAAGTATTTGGAATACCTGCGCCACTACTTGGCCTAGCTTTTTTCGTAACGTTATTCATAATTGAACTACCAATTTTTTGGACTAAAAAATATCTCTGGTTGCAAAACCTAAGAACAGCATTTGTTAGTATCGGCTTGCTAAGTGTTATTTGGTTTGTTTACGTCGAATTAGACAGACTACATGCGATTTGTTTGTATTGTACTGCCATACACTTGCTAACTTTCATTAGTTTTATAACAGTATTGTTCGCCAACGAACAATTTAGAAAAGTCTCTTAAGACTATAGTCGACTTTCCACCAGAGTGATGGGGTAGAGTAAGTTTTTTGTGCCGACAGCGGATATCTAACTACTGAGTTCTTGCTACTAATAGTTACAAGACCAACATTAGCATTTTGACCTATTTGGTATTTATCTAAGCGAATATTTGTTGAGTAGCTAGTGTTTGGTTCAACAGGCACGACAATATTATTATTTGAATAGACTAGAATTTTACCAGCCCAAGGCAAATTGTAATATCCAACTACTTGGTTTTTAGTTATGACTTGATCAATTTTTATTGATTCTTCGTATGATGATAGAACCTGAGGAGCTTCATTGAGTGCATCAGTTAAATTCGGTGCCCCTACAATTGATCCAACAACTGGGTATCCTTTGAAAATACTCGAATAAATATAATTACCACCACCAGAAGTTGTATTACCAGTTTTAATGCCATTGATCCCCGTATTTAGGACCGGATTCACATTAAGATTATAGTTTTGAATTTTGCCAGCTACTGGAATAGTGGCGTCATACTCATCGACAATGCTTGCGATAACCGGATTGGTTATAGCCTTTTGACCTAAAATCGCTAGGTTATTAGCATTACTAACTGTAGTTGTCATATAACCACTGTTATCAGTGACAGTCGTAGCATCCATACCTATGTTCTTTGCATACTCATTAGCAAACGCTTGATACTGTGCAGATGAACCAAAAGCCCAGTTTGCTAGAATATCTGCAAAATTATTAGCTGAGGCTATAAGTAACGCTTGAAGCGCCTGATACTCACTTATTACTTCACCGGCTTGAACTTTAACTACTGACTCTCCAAGAGCCAAATCTGCATTGTAATTAGCTACGTCAGTTGGACTAATTGTGATATTGGGACCTTGCTGACTAAGAGCAAGCGGTTTTTTAGATAAGACTGACAGTGTCAGTAGAACTTTAATTGTACTAGCAACTGGAGAGGGAGTTTCTGGCCCCGTTTGATTGTTTATCCCATAGCCAACTAGTCCAATAGCCTGGCTACCATATTGACCCCAGACTATCTTTTGATTATTAGTAAGAGAACTAGGTTTCATGATAACCGTGGATTCAATTGGAGGTAGAGATCGAAAGTATGAAAATATGACGAAACCAATAATTAAAATACATACAGACAAACCACCGTACAGACTAACTTTTTTGATACTCATTAGTAAGTATTTAACCAAGCTTATCAATACTTAACAAATCGAGTTTATAAAAAAATCTGTTATCGACTTCTAAATACTTGGTTTGGTTGTTGCCTAGTTCTAAGTCTAACAATTTTTGGCCTAACATTGTTTGATTTATTCGAGGGTCTTCTTAAAACAACCTGTTCGGTCATAGCGGGTAAAATTATAGGAGCTGGTTCATCTTGAGTAGCCTCACTCGGCAGATATTTTTTAATCAAATGGAGGACTGCAATCTCACCTAATCTGCTATATCTTTCTCTCATACTAGCAGTTTCGCGCAAGAAGCCTTTTAGTGCTTCATCAGTTTCATCTAAGTCATGCAATTGATCACAGATAGCTATTTCTGCTGGTGTCAATCTGTCACTAAGTTGATATACATCCCATAAATCTTCGGAGATCTCTTCCAAGGGAGCTGGTCGTGACCCCAATTCGTTAATTTGTTCTTCGGATAAATCAAAAACTAATTGGTGGCCTAAATCTTCTCCCATTATTTCCCCTGTTTATTTTTAAACCTTACAAATAATTATATTCTAACTAATTAGAAAAGAGATATATTTTATGTTGTAGAATAATCGGTATATTTTTTATTGTATATTCTAAGAAGATAGCGGTTGGTTTTTATATTGATCTGCCTTTTCAATGATTTCAGGATAGCGCATTAAATCATTATTTCCACCGCTAATAATACAAACTATAGTTTTGTTTTTTATTTCACTAGCTAATAAATCAAGCACAGAGACACTTAGAGCACCTGCTGGCTCGGTAATAATGCCATCTTCTTGATAGAGCTCAATCATAGTTACGCATATTTTTCCGACTGGAACTAACAAGATCTTTTTAACAAGTTTACTGACAATTTCAAAGGTTTTGGTACCAACTGTCTTTACGGCTACACCATCAACAAATGTGTCTATAGCCTTTAGAGTAACTACGCGGTTATGTCTAAATGATTGTTGCATTGCATCAGCTCCTACGGGTTCAACACCAATTATTTCGATCTCAGATTTTATATGACTAAAGTAGCTTGAAACTCCGGCGATTAGACCTCCCCCGCCAACTGGACAAATAACAATATCTAATTTGTCTCCTAAATCTTCATATATTTCACTAGCCACAGTACCTTGACCAGCTATTATTTGTTCATCATCAAAGGGTGGAATAAAAATTGCACCAATGCTGTCAGCGATCTCGATAGCTTTTTCATTAGATTCATCGAAATTCTCACCGACAAGTTTAATTTTAATAAACTTGCCACCTAAATACTTAACTCGATTAATTTTTTGAGTCTGGGTAGTTGTAGGCATAAAAATAGTTGCCATAACTTTTAATTTATTAGCGCTAAAGGCAACTCCCTGAGCGTGGTTTCCAGCACTAGCTGTAACGATACCTTTGGCTTTTTGATTTTCAGTTAGTGCCTTAATAAAATTATATGCACCACGGATTTTATAAGACCGAGTTGTTTGTAGGTCTTCACGTTTAAGATAAATTTTTGCACTATACTGCTCTGATAACCGCTGATTATATTCCAATGGAGTATGGACTACCACGTCAGTGATATTCTTACTTGCAGTTTCAATTGTTTCTAAGTCTATTTCTGACACAAAATTACCATTTAAAATTATTATATGAAATAGGGGTATTCTGAAAAAAAGCCTAGTCAAATTATACCAAATCTATTTAATATAATTTTGTTAATATTAGACTATGACACAGTCAGATAATATAGTTCGCTGTAGCTGGTGTAGTGACGATCCAGATTATGTAAGGTATCACGATCAGCACTGGGGAGTACCTCTACATGATGATCAAGGGCTGTTTGAATTATTAACTCTAGAAGGGGCTCAAGCTGGCCTTAGTTGGCTAACAATTTTAAAAAGACGAGAAGGTTACAAAAAAGCTTTCTACAATTTTAATATTAGAAAAGTTGCAAATCTTAATACTAATGATCTAGATAGAATTATGAAAGACACTGGAATAATTCGAAATAGATTAAAAATATTATCAGTTGTTAGAAATGCCCAGACTATATTAGATATACAAAAAACTCATACTAGTTTTAATAATTACCTTTGGCAGTATGTAGATAATAAGACGCTTAATAATAATCAGGCCAAGAAGGCTAAAGACATCTCTATATTAATGAGCAAAGACCTAAAAAAACGAGGAATGAATTTCGTGGGTCCAACTATTTGTTACTCATTTATACAGGCCAACGGAATGTTTAATGATCACTCAACCAGTTGCTTTCGCTATCAGCAATTAAACTAGGTTATTCCCAACGAAATACTCTAAAGGCGATAATATAAATAACGACTGTCCAGGCTAGAACCAATCCAAGTTGAACTCCAATATGAGTTAGACCAACTCCTTCAGTAGCTAGAAGCCTTATCCCATCAATTACCGGAGTTAGAGGGAGATAGTTGGTCACATGTTGTAACCAAATTGGCATGTCATACCTCGGAAAGAATGTTCCCGACAAGAACATCATAGGGAATACGACAATGTTTGCGAGTGGTGCAACTTGACGTTCATTTTTACCCCAACCACCAATTGCCAGACCAATTCCCAAAATCATAACAATACTTAAAGTTAGAAAGAGGATAATTTCGAAATAATTACCGACTACTTTTAAGTGAAATACTGCAATTGCTGTTACGAACATAATAGCGATTGATATTAAACCGATAATTGCCTGCGATACCATAGTTGATAGGAAGTATTGCCATACCCGAATTGGAGTTGTGTGAAGTCTCCGCAAAATACCTTGCTTCTTTAATTCTGGAAAAACATTAATTGGTCCAAAAATTCCCAAACCAATAATTGAGAAACCAAGTAGTCCTGAGAATGTATAGTCAAATTGTGATAGACTTCTTTGATTAAGTTCCTTACCAGATGCTGTAAATGGAGTAGGGACTTTTATAAACTTTGTATTAATTGTTTGAAATTCAGTTTGTAGAATCGAAATTAGAGCCTGACCACTTTGAGCATTATTATTCGTATAATAGACTTCTACGTTACCACTTGGATAGGCCTGACCTTTGACTGTATTGCCAAAATTTACTGGGAGTATAACTGTTGCATCAAGTTGATTACGATCCATTTTAGCTTCAGCTTCGCTTAGAGTTGTAACGGTGGGGTCTACTTTTAGTATCTTGTTGGACGTCTCTTGGTTAATAAACTCGGTAGCATATTGGCTTGAAGAATGGTTTATAACTGCAACACTAAAGCTTACATTCCCACCACTCTTGCCAAATATTCCTCCGAAGACAAATAAGAAAATAAGTGGAAACAAAACTCCAAAGAATAAAGCTAGTCTGTCACGGAAAAATCTTCTAGTACTTAGCTTACTAAAAACTATTACTGTAAAAAGTTTCTTTTGCCAAGGCTTTAGAGGTTTATAGACTTTATGAGATCTAACTGCTTTTTTTCTCTTAGATATTGCTACAAATCTGACTAAGATGGCTAAGACTATAATAATTAACAAAATAATTTTATCCATAATTATTCTCGAAGAGCTTTCCCAGTTAAATCAATAAACACATCTTCAAGATTTGCTTGTTGAACATCTTGTGCTTTCTTAAAACCAGCCTTAAGTAAGTTTTTAATTAATTGCTTAGGACTATCAAGAGCTATTATTACCCCATTATCCATAATCGCAACTCGATCGCACAATAGTTCTGCTTCATCCATATAATGAGTGGTCATGATTACCGTGGTACCTTTTGATTGAATATGCCTAACAAGATCCCATAAATTTCTTCTAGCTTGTGGGTCTAGACCAGTTGTTGGTTCGTCCATAAAGAATATCTTAGGATTATGAACAAGAGCTGCTGCAATACTTAGTCGTTGTCTTTGTCCACCAGATAGATTCTCGGCATATGAATTTGCCTTATCTGCAAGTTGCACATCTTCAAGTAGTGTCATTGGATTAATTCGAGCACCATAAGTGGCTGCAAACATTTCGATAATTTCTGTTAGCTTTTGCTTGTCTTGGAAAGATGGTGCTTGCGGTTGAACTCCGATGATTCTTTTTACTGATTCAGGATTCTTCTCAACATCAATGCCATCTAAGATTGCTTTACCACCATCAATTGGCCTAAGCGTTTCAATCATTTCAAGAGTAGTAGTTTTACCAGCTCCATTTGGACCTAAAATACCAAAGACTTCACCATATTTAACATCAAAGCTAATACCTTTAACGACCTCTTTGTCACCGTATTTCTTACTAAGCTTATCTACTTCTAAAACGAATTTTGGCATAAGGATATTTTATCAAATTTATCACTACTTCTGTAAATCTATTATTGATCAATGCAATAATCTTGCTGTTGTATAATCTATTTAAATGTTGCTTCTCCTTATTAGTTTTATAGCAGGTATTCTAACAATTCTCGCACCGTGCGTACTACCATTATTACCAGTTATTATTGGTGGTTCAGTTAGCTCTAAAGTTAAAGATAGGGTAAGGCCATATATCATAGCCGGATCTCTAGCCGGATCTATAATAGTATTTACCCTTCTGTTAAAAGTCAGCACGCTCTTAATTAATTTGTCGCCGAACGCTCTTAATTATGTGTCTGGCGGTCTAATTGTTGGTCTTGGGTTAGTCGCTATGGCGCCAGAATGGTGGGAAAAATTGATGATCTACTGGAATTGGCAAGCAACTTCACAACGATTTTTAGGAAAAGGTGAGAACAATAAGGGTAGGTTTGTTGGACCAATTTTAATTGGTATAGCACTTGGTCCGGTTTTTGCAAGTTGCAGCCCAACATATGCATTCATATTGGCTTCGGTTCTGCCTCATAGTTTTCTAAGTGGTTTTATTTATCTAATCACTTATAGCGTAGGACTAGTTTTAGGGCTACTAGTGATTTCATTAGTCGGGAAGAGATTTATATCTAGGTATTCTTGGGCAATTGATACGCACAGTTTATTTAGAAGAATTATAGGGCTGATATTTGTATTAATTGGGGTATTAATAATAACTGGTCAAGAAGTAAAAATTGAGGTTTGGGTAGGTAACCATCTACCTTTTGATGAAGCCAAAGTCGAACAGGTATTACTCGAAAAACAAAATAAAGAATCAATTATTCACAAACTTAGTACATCAATAACGAATAATAGTATATTAAACGTTTCACCAACTCCAGCGCCAGCCTTCGTTGGTCTTACAAATTGGATAAATAGTCCACCATTAACGATTGCTGGTCTTAAGGGCAAAGTTGTATTAGTAGATTTTTGGACATATTCATGCATTAACTGTATTAGAAGTATTCCATACGTTGAGAAATGGTATCAAACTTATGAGAATAAAGGTTTTGTTGTAGTTGGAGTTAGCACTCCAGAATTTGCTTTTGAACATGATCCTAGTAATGTTAGGTCAGCAGTAATGCGCGATGGTATAACCTATCCAATAGCATTAGACAATAACGATGAAACTTGGAATGCCTTTAGTAATGATTCCTGGCCAGCCGATTATTTAATAGATAAAGATGGTGAAATACGATACGTTAGTCTAGGCGAGGGAAATTACCCAACTACCGAGAAAGCGATTCAAATCTTGCTTGGAATAAACCAACCATTAAAGACTCCTGCTTCAGATGTACCGATATCTGAGTCTCAAACATCTGAAACCTATTTTGGGACTAATCGGAGCGCTAATTATACTGGCTCTCCAGCAGAAAATGATGGAACTACAGAATATTCAGCTGCATCGGGGCTTAGTTCTAATTCGTGGACTTTAAATGGGAGCTGGAATGTTAGCCCTGAGTATATAACCAGTACCAGTAACGATTCGACGGTAACATTTAATTTAAATGCCAAGAATGTTTATATGGTTGCAGGTAGTTCAAATAACCAACCACACACTGTGTCTGTTGATCTACCAAATAGTGTTGCTGGGCAATACGGAAGTGATGATCCAAGTGGAGGTGTAGAGGTGTCTGGATCGCGACTTTATAACATTGTATCTTTGAAACAATTTGGCAATACTACTATTACCCTAACGGTTCCAGAGGGTGTATCGTTATATACCTTTACTTTTGGTAGTTAGAATCAATTAATCTTTAGTAACTGGTGAAACTTTGGATGTGCAATACATGCATCTACTAGCTGCTTTTGGAATACTACTAAGACATTCGGGGCATTTTCTATCTATTGGATCTTCAGGTGTTTTTCTTTTTGCTGCCAAAGTCCGGAATTTATTAATCGGGTGAATTACAAAGAAGAATATCGCAGTTGCGATGAACAGAAAAGATATCAAAGCGTTTAGAAAATCCCCATACATGAATCTACTGTGGTTTATTGTAAAAGATAATCCTGCGAAATCAGGCTTTCCACCAATTGCACTAATGATAGGAGTTATTAAATCTTTAACAAGGGAAGTTATAATAGTACCAAACGCTGCACCAACTACTACTGCAATTGCAAGATCAACAGCGTTGCCTCTTAAAATAAACTTTTTAAAATCTTTCAACATTAGCTTGGATCTCCCAGTTAATTAATTATTCCCATTATACTACTACCTGTAAAATGTATGATTAGGATTTATTATAAAAGATTTTGTAGGCAACAAAGGCGGCTGAGGTTTGTATCAACGCCATAGTGATAAATAGTCCTCGAAATCCAAATGCACCAATTATTAAACCGCCAATTCCTGCGCCTAGAGCGGATGCAAACATGTTACCAGCATCTAGCCATGACCATTCCTGACTCTCTTTTCCTCTTGTTTCACTTTTTGCGAACATTGTTTTATATGCGGGAAGAGTTATTCCTGCGCCAAAGGCATTTATTGCAAGAACTATAATTAAGGATCTTTCGCTGTTAACTAATATAAAAGACAAGGCACCCACAGCATAAATAAGATAACCAAACACTATCATCTTGCCTTTTTTCTTTTTATTTTCTAACTTTCCCATGAGAAGGATAAAAAATGCTGCTAAAAGAGAATAACCACTCCAAATGAAACTAATTGTTTTAGCAGGCAAATCTAAATTATGTGCAAATAAAGAATAAAGTGGAGCGAATGTGTAGTACCCCACCTGGCTAGCTAGATATACAAATAGCAAATATTTCAGCAGTTTTTGTTTCACTTCTGTTACATATCAAACCGCTTACGATATTTTCTATTCTTTCTATCTAAGTTTTTCTTGCAATTTTTCTATCAATAAACTCTGATATATCACCAGTAGTTACAAACGCATCCAATTCTTCGTCATTAATTCTAATTTGAAAGTGCTCTTCAATTGCTTCAGAGGTAGTTACTATACCGAGATTATCCAAAACTAATGATTTTATAGGTGTGTTTGGATCTTTAGGTATATCTATTGGATTATCTTCGTCCATAACCGTTGATAGAAGATTGCATAACCAATCGTGAGTACTGAGTGGTTCTTGCTGTAATTCTGGTCCCATGATTCTATTTTAATCTAAGTATCCAGTATAAACATGAAAGTTTATTAAATATCGGTCCCGGGGTTCTCAGGTTCGATATTTATACTTAATTGATGACTTGCTATAGCTCCGTCAATCTCAGCGACACTTTTGCCATACGTGGAAGATGTTTTGCCGCTGATTAACGCCGTTACTGCCTCAGCTGCCAAACCTATAGCCAAACTGTTATTCCCAGCTGTAAACAGACTGTGTGAACCATTAGTTATTGCTTTATTGATTTCTTCAGGAGTGATCTTTACTATCATTACAAAAACGTTGATTACCGCGGCTCCTACAGATAAACCACAAACTCGAGTATATATATTATGTTTTTGGTTAAATCTAGTCCTTTGGTTGTATGGATTTTCTTCCAAAATCTCTTGGCGTTCTTTTCTCATAGAAAGCATAGAATAGCATCGATTTAGCCGATAGTCAATTTAGTCTATGCCTACATTGCGTGAAGAATGGCAACAGCGGCCACCAAACAAAGAATCGAACCCCCGGCCATAATAAGTGCTTTTGAAAGTATCCATTTTGATTTTGTTCCACCAAAGATAATAGAGGCAATTTGGGTAGGTACAACAAATCCAATCCAAGCAAACCAAGCTAGTGTATAGACTGAATAATTAGGGTTCATAATTATTAGCTTTGCAAGCACAAGCGTAGTTAGAATTGTTACTGCAAATTGCAATACTAACATTGGAGCCATTGCTGCCTGAGCTTTTTTTCGATCTTCTTTATCTAGGGCATTAAAACCATGAATTTTACCCCAAAGTTTACCGAAGATTGGCATGTACCAGATTGCTCCAATAATAAACTCAGCTATTGCTGCGACTAACACTGCGAAATAATTGATACTCATAATATATCCTTTTATTAAATTACAGGGGCATTATATCAGAAAATTTAACCGTCCAGGGGGATTAATATCAAAGTGCTATAGCTTGCAAAATAATAGATATTAAGCTTTTATATATCGATATGAGTTATTTTGAAAAGACACCTCAAAAACAATCATCTGAAGAAAGGATGCACGATAGTATTAAAGACGTCTTTTCTAGGCATGCTTTTGATTTAGTAATCGAACAATACGATAACGGTGATTACGAGGATAGTTTTGAAGATCCATGCATAGTATCAATAAGTGGTTTCTTAAATTTACGCAAACCAGGCAGTACAGGTGTAATCGAACTGGAGAGTATAGTTCAAAAAGATGGTGAGGATATAACTGTCACAGTTATTAAAATGAAAAATATAGGTAGTATGAGCAGAGTGACTACAAAAAAGTATCAATACAGCTCTCAGGGTATTGCACTCAAAGAAGCACAGCCTCGTTTTATTAATGATCAAGAAATGGATAGCTTAATGCATTTGATAATAACCGCTGACTACTCTTAAGAAGACAAATTTACAGCGTCACAGGTAACACAAGATCCGCAGTATTAAATTTAATAAACCGCGGATGTATTTTAATTACATATTACGTGTGTCTATAGTCACGGCATAGGTATTTTTTTTGATGTATTGTTGTGGTGTAAGCTAAACGTTTAGGAGGGAAATATGAAAATTAGTATTTTACCAGCAATAAACTCATCACGTAGACGACACAACGTGATGATTAGTTCACCGACTGATGTATCAAGATTAAATTTTGATGATTTATTCTATGATATAAGTGATAATTGGGAAGAAAAAGCGATGAAATTACAAACTCGACGGTGGAGAAGACTTAAGAATTCGCTTGGGTAGTTTGTGATACAAGGATGAGCCTTGTTAGGGCATTGTAGGGTTAAAGTGGTTATAATCTGACACTGCGACAATAAATATGAGGCCAGTTATGTAAGCTCAGATATAAGCCACTTTAATTTTTTTGAAGGCTTGGTGTAAAATATATTAAGGGGTAGGTCAATGAAAAAACTTTTTGTTGTGTTATTCAGCGGTAGTCTTCTCAGCATTAGTTTTTTCAACTTAACCAAAAGCTTATATTACCTCCCAGTTCTAGTTAATTTATCTAGACCCTATGTGATTATGCGCACGGTTTTAGTCGCTATCTTAATTTGTTATACATTCATCCCACGGCTTAGGTTACATTTAGTAAAGAACTTATTGAATTTAAGTGGACTGTTACTGCTTACTTTAGGTATATTCACTATAATGTCGCCTGGACTATTGGGCCACTTAAATGACTGGATACTTCTTGGTGATTCAATTATTTTGATTGAGGCTGGGATTCTAGCAATTATTTTAAGCTCTGAACTTCCATATAAGCCACCAAAATTTCTTTTTGGAGCTATCTACTTTACTAGGTCAATATTTGAAGTTGTAACGAAAAAGTTTGTATACGCTTTCAGGGTTATTGATACTAAATCTATAACTCAAAGTAAAAGGTTATCCGCGACAAATATAATAACTAGCTTCATCAATGATCTAACCAGAATATATGAGGTAGCCAATAAAGTTCCACCATAATAATTTCAGTTTGTATTAGATATTTGGTGTCTATTGACCATCTAATAGGTATCAGGTAGCTAATACTAATATATATTTATTAAACTATACTAGGCGACTATATTTGGATTATCATCGATCATACGGATTCCTATGCCAAATCCAAAATAAGCTAATCCCGAAGTCGCTATAAAGCCTATAGTTTTTGCTGTAATGCTATCAGGAACAAAGTCAAATTCTAACAGGCCTATCATTATTGATGCGGTTATTCTTGGTCTTCTTAATGCAACCCGAGCTGAGGTAATTGACCCACTAGGGTGTAGTTGCTCGGTATTATTAAAAATAGGTCCGTCGTATTCCATAAGCCTATTATAAGCTAGTAGATATGTTTAATAATAAACAATCTGGTATTATTAATTTTAATGCACATCTTTTCACTTATTTGGCACTGGTTCTTAAATTTTACTGGAACTAATATTCCTGCTAATGGTAGCAAATGGTATAACTTTTGGTCTGGTTTTGGAAGTGATATTGGTGAAGTAGTTATAATTGGTTCGATTATAGGTTTGTATAAGCACCATAACTGTCCAGTAAAGGGATGTTGGAGAATAGGTCGTCATCCTGTTGAGGGTACGCCATACAAAACCTGTCATAAACACGCAACTCTGGATATCCATAAACAATTGCATGATGAGCATAAACGTAAATTTCCAGCTCAACATGAATTGTTAAATTCCGGAAAATAGATCTTATTTTAGCTACGACTTTTAAAAAATTTATTATTTGACATTTAATAATACCTTGTATAACATAGTAGTGTATGAATGATAATAGTCAGCTTAGTAATTACGATCAATCTGAAACTCAGATGCGCAAAGGTATGTTGGTTTATTGCGTCTTATTATTATTAAAAGACGGCAAAATCTACACTTCAGAGATAATTCGTGCCCTTCGGGAAGCCGAATTAATTGTTGTGGAGGGAACTCTTTACCCACTATTAAATAGATTAGCCAAAGATAAACTTCTAACTTATGAGTGGCAAGAGAGTGAGCAAGGACCACCGCGTAAATATTATTGGATGTCTGATGATGGAAAAAAATTATTGGAAGATTTAAAAACCACATACAATCGGTTGCATTCTTCAATTAAGGCCTTAGAGAAAGGGAAATCAAAATGAACGAAGTTACCAAAATACATCTTGGACGACAAGCATTTACTATATCAGTTGATGCCCAACATGAGCTTAGAAGCTACCTAGACGCTATTAAAAAGCAAATGCAAGACAAGGAAGTGGTGGAAGAGATTGAGCTAAGAATGGCTGAACTTTTAACCGAGCATGGAATTGATACCAATAAGGTTATTCTCCTGAGTGATGTTGACTTTCTTAAAGATCAGCTTGGTGATCCGAAGGATTTTAAGGAAGATGAAGACGAAACCAGTTCTTATAACGATAAAGTATCAGATAAGAAAAGGTTATTTCGAGATACTGACAAAGCATTGATCGCAGGTGTTTGTTCAGGTTTGTCTGAATATTCTGGTCTCGATGTTTTGATCATAAGGATACTGTTTATAATAGCTACAATTATTACTGCTGGATGGATAATACTACTCTACATTGTACTTTGGTTGTTGGTGCCTGAAGCTAAGACTTCTAGTGATCGTCTATTAATGGTAGGTAAACCAGTAACTGTTAATAGCTTGAAAGAGATTGTTGAAAGGGCTGATGTTAAAGGAACGGTGAATAGAACAAAAACCTCATTAACTAATCCAATCAATGCACTTTTTAGATTAATTTTAAAATTTGTTGGGGTAGTATTTATACTATTTGGTCTTAGCTCACTGTTTGGATTGGTCGGTGCAGAGTCGTATATATTAGTCCATAGTGGACCTTTAGTACAAAATAATATTTTTCCAGTAGGTTTTAGAGAACATCTTCTACTTGGTATTACGATGATAGTTGTTGGTTTTGTAGCATTCTTTATAATGTTTTTTGGAATTGCAATATTTCGACGTAAGTGGCCAATACGGACATGGGTAACTGGCATATTAATTGGACTGATTTTTATAGGTTTAGCAGTTGGTGGTGCACTGGCAGCCGATGTTTATCCAAACGTTCGTGAACGGTACAATTCTAATATCCATTCCACTCTTCGTACTGTTAAACCATTTAGTACTCTCAACCTAAATAACGCCAACACAGTAGATACGATTAACTTCGTGGCATCAAGTAAATACTACATTAGTTTTAATTACTATGGTCACCCAAACCTAACGTCAATAACAACAAATGTAGAAAATGGTGTCTTAGTTATTAACTCTAATCAATTTAGTGGGTTACGAAATTGTTCAGCAATTTGTATACCAAGTGGCTACAATATGAGTATGACAATTTATGCACCTAATGCTTTACAGCTAATGAATCCAGATAATAGTACTATTCAGATCGAATCAGTTATATCTAGCCCACAACAACCAGAATTATTTAAATAAAACTTACCTATTTTAAATTCATCTTATCCAAGATACGTTCAATGGTCTTCCAAGTACGACTAGTAATGTCCTTGCCAAACTGTTTTTCTAGCCAAACCATATAATCTGGAGTTTTCCCTGATGTTGCATCGACTATACCGTAAATAGACAGATCATTTCTGCCAATTATTCTATATGGTTTATCATCTGGCTCATAGGGTATTTCGAAAGGTATTTTTGGTGTTCTCTTAAAAAATGTAACCAAAAGATATGTTTCTAGGCCATGCTCTTTTCCCATGTATGGATCTTGATCAACCAAACTTTTAAGGTCTGCTTGACTCCGAATTATCGTTGTACTATTAAAGCCTAGCTTTGTAGGCAACGCCTTTTCTATTATTGCTTCCATTGACGAAACATCACTGTTGTCAGTTTCAAAAAGTATATTTCCACTTGTAATGAGTGTTTGAACTTTATCAAAACCTAATCCTTCAAAAAAGGCTTTCAATTTATCGCTTCTCATATTTGGATTAGTCGGTCCAATTCCACGTAATAAGGCAACATATTTAGTCATGGGTTTATCATAGCAAATTTGGATTTAATGGAGGGGTTATTAACGTTAAACGTTTTCTAAATTAATAAACGACCTTATGGTCGCTTATTAATTGTGTACTTAGATATGAACTTTTACATTGGCAAAGCTTCGTAGACACATACTGCACCGTCTTTTGAGGTAACCAACGGACAACCTTTTGCGAGTTCTGTGGCTTCATTCATATCCTTTGCAGTAATAATACTGTAGCCAGTAACAGGCTTTTCAGTTACATCCATAACTCCACCCATGTGAACGGCTTTTCCACCCGTTTCAAATGGATTGCCGGCGTCTATGATCTTATCACCAAGTTCACTAAACCATTTACCCCATGTGGCATCATCACCTGCATCCTCACCTGAATAATACACATATACATATTTTCCCATTTCGTTCTCCTTATTATTAATTATTATTTATTACCAGAATTCATTCTTGCATCCTGGCAATATAATTTATTAATGAAGCTTTTGGGTTTCCCCAGTTTGTTTTATACTGGCCTATCCAATTTTGGGCTAGGCCGAGAGTTTTAGAATTTAAAGCGACGAAATTAGTTCTTCCTGATTTTTTACGAACTATTAAATTAGCAGATTCCAAAGTTCGCATATGCTTGTATATAGCAGGTAGGCTTAGCTCTGTATGTCGGCTCAGATTGCTGATTGTGCTAGGGTTTAGAGCAAGAATATGTAGAATATTTCTACGTTTTTTGTTGGCTAAAGCATATAAGACAGCATCGAGTTTAGGTGAGTCGTATGGTGTATTCATAAAATAGTTAACCTTTAAGTTAACTATATAAATCTATTCACTCAATGTCAAGGTGCTAAATTCAATATCAAATATTTATCGTATGACTAGATGTGATAATCTAAAATATTGAAATTCTATGGCGGAACTATCTTCTAAAAATTCTAATATTTGAATTAAATTCTAGTCTTTTGTGTTGTATCTTTTCGGCTGTTCCTATTAAGCCTGCATCCGTTGCACGTTGTTCATCTTGGACTAACCAATCGTTAATTACTTCATCTAGATAATCTGGATTGGTAAATCCTGCATCAATATATACAGTAGAAATGGACAGTGTAGTTAATAATTCAGCTTCTAACGTACCGATTTCTCTAGCTTTACTTCGCTCTTGGTGTACCCAATCTACGAATGCAGTGTCTGCACGTACTATTCTTGGATCAGTCGAATCGAGACTATCAGGATCGCCATTACCGATGGACGCGAATTCACTTAAAGTAGCTACGATTTGTTCTCGACTGTTTGCTTGATATTTAACTTCTGACATTAAAGCATATTATAGCACAAGTATGATAAAACATCAAGCAAACATTACCAAGCTACGAGCTTGCCTAAGAGTTTTAGAATTAGCGCATCGAAGGTCTAACGTAGAACTAATTTCAACATCCCTAATACCAGTCCGTATTACGTAAATCAGTGTAACTATTTATATTCTCAACTCTGGGATGAGTATAAAAAATAGATTGTCTTGCGGTATATGCTCCAACTACATATATTCTTTTATCAGGATCATATTCTGCTGTAGCTAAGGACATACCAAATTCCTTAGCTGCTCCTAAAATGTCATCTCGTGCAAATAAAACAAATACTTGTGCAGCGCAAGCAGCTTTCGACATTTTTACTGCAAGTGGTGCATTGGTATCAATATTATCTAGATATGGTTTAGCTACGCCGTTCATCTCCCACCATTTACAGATATTAATATGACCACGATCTTGTAACTCTAATGAACAGTTCTTGACCTCTTCAAACGCATCATTGTTTTGAACTTTTGCTGCTAAATAGAATGTTCTCCCCATATATCACTTATGTTCCTATAAATTATGTGGATTTCCAAGCATAAGCTTATTGGAGGATCGTAGTGATGGCTGTGTCTACTAGCTTTCAAACTGCTACTGCTTGTGTTACTTAAGCATAAAGTTCCATAATTAAAACATGGTAGATCTAAACTCTGAAAGTATAGGTACTTCAAATTCTGAAGTTAAAATAGAGGTTCAAGATATAGTTAATCTTGGACAATTATTACTTAGGTTCTCGAGAGTAGAGAGAATAACTTATCATGAAGATGGTGAGAGAGTTGAAACGGATAGTGATCATACAGTAATGTTAAGCGTTTTAGCTTGTGCAATAGCCTCTGAACTACGCCCTGATTTAGATATAGGTAAGATTGCTCAATATGCACTAATTCATGATCTGGTTGAAGTCTATGCAGGAGATACACCAACTCTCAAGATTACAAAAGACGAAAAAATAGAAAAACAACGAAAAGAAGCAGAAGCTCTAGAAAGAATAACAGGAGAGTTTGGTAGTTTCTCTTGGTTAATTGAGACTATGGAGAGTTATGAATCGCTGGATACTATAGAGGCAAGATTTGTTAAGGGTATAGATAAACTAATGCCTATAGTGACTCATCTACTAAATAATGGTCAGTTGATAAAAAGACATTGTATGACCAAAGAACAATTACTTGCAAGATATGGCCAAATGACACAGGAAATGGGCAAATATTCTGGTGATTTACCTGAAGTAATGGAGCTAAGAGATATGATGGCTAAAGTACTTGTCGGGGTGATATTCCCATATAGTCACTCAACTGAATAAATATAGCTAAAATGCTTACGCTTGGAGGGCTATCGTGCATGCTGTTGAAACTAGATTCAATTTAAATTCTAAAGTTTTTGTAATAACGTTGACTAGCGCTTACGATGGTCAGTAAAGAAGTAAACAATTGCAACAAATGGGTGGATAATTAACATACCGACTATCCACCAAGCTTTTGCTTTATTGCTAAGCTTTTTATTAATGGCTGCGTCGACAATCATCCATATTTCGAAAGCTAAGATCAATAACGCAACTATAATAATGATCGGTAACCACGCGCCCGGGTGCCATGACGTATGATAGTTATACATGGGTGTATTATAACACTTTTTAGAAGTGTCAAAAGCTTATGCTTGGAGGTCCACCGTAGACGCTATCGCAACTACAATTTAGACTTTTTCAACTCATGCATGAGAGTGTCGTAGCCTTTATGTACTCTTTCACCAGGCTTAATCCCAAGTTTATCAAGCAGACTCCAAAGTTCCGATTGTATCTTATCTACATCAGCCTCGTCGCCTGCTAACTTTTCCACTTCAACAAAACTACCAAGCTGCTCAATTTCATCTAGACACAATTCTAGGTCATTGTATCGAGCAATGCGACGTTTTTTATTTATACCTATACCAAACTTATATCCTAATCGTTCAAGAATTTTTATCGTGTCGTCTTCATTTTCCACTACTGTCTCGTATTCGTAGTTATCTCTGGAACGTGTTGATGCTTTATGTTTCATAGTGAGAATAATTTTATTAGCTTGTTTGCGTAAACGAAAAATGTTCCAGTTGGGGTCATCATGTGGTAGCTCGGTCTCATAGGTTTTATCTTCTTGAATCACGATGTCGCTGAATTGTATGCCTATTTTTCTTGCAGCTTCTAGAAAACCGTCTTTATCATTAAGTTTGGCTTTTACTTCAATCTCTCTCATTAAACATTATGATAACAAATAAGAACTCCTCAAAACAGAGGAGTTTAAGCATAATCATTATGGAGGTCCATAGTGATGGCTATATCTAGGTAACATTAATTAAGAACTATTTCTTAATATGGTTGCTTTTTATAAAAGCTAAAAGGAAAACTACTGAACCGCCAGCCCAAAGTAATATAAATGGAACTTTGTTTGTATTCTTGGATACAAAATACCCTAAGATTATAGATACGAATATAAAGCCAAGTACTGCCCAAGATTTAGGATTATTTATTAATTTCATAGCAGTATTGTATCAAAGCCAAAATTTTTATGTTTGGAGGTCCACCGTGTATGCTGTTGCGTCGAGAATGAGACTCGCTGGAAATATAATACAAGTATCGATAGAGTGATAGAGTTGCGATATAATAAGATAAGTGATTAAAGCTATTATCTTTGATGTCGACGGCGTATTGGTAGATTCCAAAAATGCTAACGTTGCATTATTCCAGAAAATACTTCAAAAAGCTGGTTATTCCGAATCTAGTCGTGAAGAAATATTGAAATATTTTCACCTCCCACTATGGCAGGCTTTGGAAAAACTTACTGGATCCGATGATCAAAAGGAAATAGAACGAGTTTGGAACTTAGCAAAAGATCCATCGATGCGCGATAACACTCTCCTTAATTTTCCAGATAAACTAGAATATATTCTTGAAGAGCTTCATAAAAGATATAAGCTAGCCATTGTTACAAGTCGAATTAGGGTTGGAATTGAAGATATTTTTAATGCTAGAGAGATAAAGCATTTGTTTGATGCAGTTGTAACTTTTGAAGATGTTAAAAACCCAAAACCTCATCCTGAACCACTATTATTAGCATTAGAAAAACTAAATTTGTCTTCTAATGAAGCGATGTATATTGGTGACAGCGCAACAGATATTGATGCTGCTAAAGCAGCAAATATGAGAAGTATTTATCTATCTCCAATAAAACACAATGATGCAACCGCAAATATTCTACAATTCAATGAATTATTGAATGCAGTCGAACATATCTCCAATTTATAAGAATAATCATTATGGAGGTCTATCGTAGAACGAAGTACAACAGCATTTATAATGATAATATTAAATTATGAACAAAACTGATGAATTCTCGTTTAGATTAAAGGCTAGCAATATTGGCGGAGTAGGAGTATTTGCTCTTCACGATATAGATACTGATGTTATGTTAGCTCTTAAGCCGAATGAAAAGGTCGGTATAGTCAGACATAAAGAAGATATACCTAATGAACTTATTGAGTACTGTATTGCAAATCAAGACGGTACATATTCATGTCCACCAGAGTTTAATCACATGCATTTAGTCTGGTATTTGAACCATTCAAATGAACCAAATGCTGTAATGAAAGGGAATTCCTACTATTCAACAAAACCTATAAAAGCTGGCGAAGAGATAGTCATTGATTATAATATTCTAGGTGAACCTGAGGATAAAAAAGAAGCTTTTTACAGAACTAAATAAGAATTAAAACTCCTATGTTTATGGAGGGCCATCGTGCATGCTGTTGCAAACAAATTAACTTGCTTAAGTGTGTAATTCTATAAACCTTTACTAGCTATAAGAATCTAAGTGTTTTTGAACATTAGCATCTTTTTCGACTTGAGGATTATTTACAAACTGTTTTAAAAGTGGCAGTAATTGCATGTAACTTGATTTACTAGCGGAAGTAGTTTCCAGTCTGACTTTAGTTCCTAAATTATCCTGAAAAACTAGTTGTATTCCACTTCTTCCTGCTGATTGAGTTTTAACGGATTTTAAATTACGAAGGTCGATTGATTTTGTACCAAGTATTCCTCTAGCTGATAGCGTTCCATCGGTATAAATTAATTTTCTAATGAAATATGCTGATGAAGACCATAAAGATAAAAGTAAAACCACTACAGTTGCTGATACAGTTTCTAGTTTTACTCGTGCTTGAGTCATTTCAGTAATTAATATAGGAAGGATAATAATAGCAACACCTAGAAACACTATGCCATAAATCTTTTTGGCTTTAATTATTATTGGATCATTCCCCTCGGAGCTAGCTAAAGGGACAGTAGGTTGATGTGACGGACTTGTTTGAATGTTTGAAACTCTAGGTTGTTGATTGTCATTAAATTCAGGTGGCATTGATTGATTCAATGAAGGGTTGGACAATTCCGGTTGGATTATTTCAGGTTGTTGATTTTCATTGTCCACTATAATCGAATAGTAACTTATTTTATATATTTTGCAAACATATAAAATCCTACTAGTAGTTAACAATAAGCATAACCATTATGGAGGTCCATAGTGATGGTTCTATCTACTGACTTTCCAACTTTTGGTATATATAAAAATCGGAAAATGATGTTAACTCCTTACTATTTGGATTCCATGGATATTTATTCTTTATTTTTTTCTTTAGCGACCAACTTTTGGCGTTTTTATTAATCCAATTTGTAAATTTGCGATGTCTTACATGTACTGCTGGGTCTAGTAATTTATCGTTATTACTAGAGTAGATGATCACAAATTTATTTGAACTAGAGAATAAATTTGTCATATAGTTTTCAAACTTAACGTCTTCAATTAGATGAAATATAACATCTAGAGATAAACTTAAGTCATAGTTTCCTTCAGGCAAGATACTAACTTCGCCACTAACATAAAATTTTTTAGAGTTATCATTTTCAAATTTCTTTTCGCATAATTTTATCGCTTCAGGTGATACATCGACTCCGACATAAGAATTATATTTAGCGAGAGATAGCTGATTACCATCACCACATCCCCATTCAATGACGGAGCATATATTATTAGTTTTTATAAATTGATTTATGATGCTCGCTTTAAATTTAGCTAAATTACCATAAGAGCCAGCCCCAGAATTTCCCCCTTTAAAATACCTCTGTTGCCAATACGCAGCTGAACCTGGAAAGTTATGAGTCATACAAGGATAATATCAGACTAAAATGCTTATGGTTTGGAGGGCCATCGTGCATGCTGTTGCAACAAAAGTTCACTTAAATAATTTCTTTGCAACTAACGCGTATCGCTCATCATCTACAGGTTTACCCCATAATAATTCTTGAGAGCTTAAGTTTTTTTCTGTAATAAGTTCAAAGTTAGATGGTAACGCTTCTATTAGTTCGTTTTGATGTATGCCAGCTTGAGTCATCCAGTAACCTTCAATCAAAACGAAATAGCCACCTGGTTTCAATAGTCCGCTCCAATTTTTTAATGTTTCTTTATACTCTGGTAGCGCCCAAACTATGTGCCGTGCAAGAATTAACTCAAAACTTTCTGATGGAAAAGTAGGTTTTCTAGCATTACCTACAATAAATTCAAGAGTAATATTTTTCTGCAAAGCTTTTCGTTTAGCGATATTAATCATGTTTGGAGATAGGTCGATACCAGTTACTTTATATCCTAAATCACTTAAAATAATACCTAAGGTACCAGTTCCACAACCCATATCAAGAATCGAACCACTCTTTATTGGAATTAAAGAGGTGAGTAACTTTACCCATTCGTTTTTTGTATCGTTATTTAGTAAGCCATGATCTGGCGCATTATCAAAGTTAACTGCTTCGGCATCCCAATATTTTTTTATTTCATCTTCGTTCATTCGCCTCATAATAGCTATTAACATGAAAAGAGACAAACTTGATTCAAATAAGCATAAGCGTTATGGAGGGCCAGGTGGGACTTGAACCCACGACACCCTGCTTAAGAGGCAGGTGCTCTAACCAGCTGAGCTACTGGCCCATCATTACGATACTGATGACTATAACAAATTCTACTCTAGTAGGGCAAGTTTACTAAAGTTCAATTTTAAGGATATAATGGTCATATTATTACTTTAAAGATATGAGCATATAAACAATGAAGATACTCGATGGACGTGAATTAGCTTCCTATATTGAAAATCGACAGCTAAAAGAAGTTTCAGCTCTTCGAATTAACTATAAGAAGATTCCGAAACTGGCGATTGTTCAGCTTAAAGATGATCCAGTTATAGATATCTACGTAAAGCTGAAGAAGAAATATGGCGATGCTATTGGAATTACAGTTGAAAGCCATCATCCGGCTCAGATTGATGCTTTTGATCTAATAAAGAAACTAAACAATGATAAATCGGTTGATGGGATTATTGTTCAACTACCAATAGAAGATCCTTCTCAAACTGACGAGATATTAAACTCGGTAGCACTGGATAAGGATGTTGATGCCCTTGCAAAAGCAACAAGTTTTGATCCAGCTACTCCAACCGCGATTTTATGGCTCTTGGCGGGATATAATATCGATCTTAATGGAAAACATATATTAATAGTTGGTAACGGCAAGTTAGTCGGACAACCACTTCATAAAATGCTTATGAGTTCTGGTCAACAAGTTACAGTTGTTGATATAAATACTGACAATTTAAAAGAACTATCTTTGCAGTCGGATATAATCATTACGGCTACCGGTAGCCCAGGAGTATTAAAATCCAATATGATACAGCCTGGTAGTGTAGTAATTGATGCTGGCGTAACGACTGATATGGGTAAAACCGTTGGTGATTTAGATGAAGACGTCTATTTGAGACAAGATTTGACTATAACTCCATTAAAAGGGGGGGTCGGACCCTTAACAATTTGTTCATTATTCGCAAATGTTATCAAGTCTGCTCAAAAAACTTCAACCGTGAAATAGTTGTGGATAACAGACTAGATTTTTTATACTTATTGTGATATATTAACAGTAAGTTCAAGAAAAGCTTTGACTGGCCGCTCTCAAACGAAAATCTTAGTTAATCTCCCGGTAATCCATTTGGGAGATTTTTATATTTTTATCTGTTATGCTAACATTTAGCCAGTATTAACAATTGGTCCCATCGTCTAACGGTTAGGACACCAGGTTTTCATCCTGGCAATAGGAGTTCGATTCTCCTTGGGATCACCACAAGTACACTAGCTTCTGTAATAACAAAGGAGGCTTATCTATTACCAAAATTTCTAAGAAGTTATCCGTTCGATTCTGTTTAGGTCTTTGATACACTAGAGTTGTGATAAATCAAAATTTCATTTGGATTGCCTTGGCGATTTCAGTATTTGGTAATCTCGCATATATCCGAGATACGCTCAAAGGAAAAACTAAACCAAATCGTGTGACATTTTTTCTATGGGGAGCAGCTCCACTGGTTGCATTTTTTGCACAGAAATCAGGAGGGGCTAACATACAAATACTCTATACATTAACATTAGCGTTGCTAGCGTTTGCTATTCTCGCAGCTTCGTTTGTAGATAAGAAAGCATACTGGGCAATTACTAAATTTGATATTGCGTGTGGCTTAATGTCTTTAGTCGCAATAATTCTGCTTATACTGACTGGTAATGCGTTATTGGCATTAGTGTTAAGTCTACTTGGAGATTTCTTTGCAGCTCTTCCTACTATTATTAAATCCTATAAACATCCTAAGACTGAAACGGCTATAGCCTATGCAGTTGAAATAGTAAGCTCAATTATTATTTTATTGACTATTCATAATTGGATATTTATTAATTATTGTTTCGCGGCATATATATTAATCATGAATCTTCTTTTTACTTCTTTATTGGTGGTTCCTCGAAAAAGAGGCATTGTTATTCAGTAGACTATTCCACCTAAGAATCTCACTTACCATTTTCTTATAAACCGAATAGGGTAGGGTCACCAATAAGATTATACTTATTGCAGTAAAATTAAATATCAGATACTGTCTACTTAATGAGTATAAAACCTGTTGGAATATTTGAAACAATATTTATAGTTCTCTTAATAGGCTCAATAGCCCTGATGATGACGTTATTTAGGGGAAATAGTGATAGCCATAATGAAGTAATGTATGCAATTCTTGTAGCTCTATATTCTTATGTAGCTTGGAAATTTCTATTTCCGTCTAAAGGAAAAAGATACTTCATTTTTATTCTGATATTTAATGCTCTCTGTATTCTCATTTCTTTTATCGAGGTATTTTACCCGCAGAACAGAAACTCCTTTAATGGAATGGGGCAGTCCTATTTAGTAACTCTGCTTCTTTTCCCTTTATTTATAATCGACATTGTAATTGCAAAACTGAACTCAAGACATAGGGTAGACAGCTAAACTATATTTCACCGAATAATTTAACTCACAATTTCCTGATAATTCGAATAGGCCAGGGTCACCATTTTGCTTATGATTGCAATACTTAGATGAATTAAAGATACTAGCATTAATGACAGAAATAAAAAGGCCCCAACCATACATAGGTGTTAGCGGTATTGGCCATTATGAGCAACACGGAGAGATCATAGACCTTGCACTAAGAGAAAGACCAGATTTACTTGGGTATTTCATAATGATAGGTATCCAAGCAACTGGTAAAACTCAGGTGCTAGACATTCCTAATAAACGTGGTCAGATGTGGCATCCGGTAGGTGACAGTATTGCTGAGGCGGCATCAAATGAAGATTCTGGTTTTACTAAGCCTTACATTCACGTCTTTTTTGATGGTAAGAATGAACTGGAACAAGGGGTTGCTAATGTAATGCGTCGAACAAGACATTATGTTCAAGGTCTACAGTTTAACGGACTAGCTTGGCTGGATACAGATTATCGACCATTTCTGAGTATTTTTAAAGCGGACTATCCAAGTCAATCGATAATTTTGCAAGCGGGCAGTATAACACTTGATAACCATTCCCCGAGTGAACTTGCAGATGGTCTAAAAACCATGCCTGTTGATTATTTACTTCTCGATCCATCTGGTGGTGAGGGTAAACAAATGGATCTAACAAGAATTAGAAATTACGTTGATGAAATCTATCAAAGTCAACTTCCGGTTGGAGTAGCGGTGTCAGGTGGTTTGGATGCTCAAAATGTAGAAGGGCTAATTGGCCCGCTTATGGAAGAATATCCTGATCTTAGTTGTGACGCCGAAGGTAGGCTTCGGAAAGGCGCTGAAGGATCTACCATGATAGATATAGACGCAGTAGATGCATATTTGGTAGCCTGCAAACAAACAATCCAAAGACACAGTTCAAGCTCTATTTAAGAGTATAATTATCTTTAATAACTAAATATTAAATCTAAAAAAACTTCTATGACTGACGGTGTACCAAAAGCTCCAGAAAAAGATCTATATTATATAGCCGTAAAATTGTTTCTTCGAGATGGTAATAAACTTTTAATTACCCACGATATTTTTGGAGATTGGGATTTACCTGGTGGAAGGATAAGAAAAGACGAATTTAATAAACCTTTAGAGTCAGTAATTGAGCGCAAAATTAATGAAGAACTAGGCACAGAAGTTAAATATCAATTAGGTGAGCCAAAAGTATTTTTCAGAGTTGAGCGTCAAGAACATGATCAACAAGGTCAAATTGTACGCATCTTTGGAGTAGGATATGAAGCTAAGTATTTAGGTGGAGTAATTAATTTAGGTGAACACCATGACCAAATGGAGTGGGCTGATTTAAAAACATTTAAACCACAAGATTACTTTACCGGCGGTTGGTTAACAGGTGTCCAGGAGTACATCGCAAAGTCAGATAACATCTAAAATTAGCGGCATTTCGTATTAGCTTATGAGGTAATTAGTGTATGAAACAAATATATATAATCTCAACTGTAATAGTCTTAGTAGCCGTGATAGTAACAGTCCTCAATCTTGTCATGCGACGGAAGGGCTATTCTATTCCAGGCAAGACAGTTGTTCGCTGCAGTAAAGGGCATTTTTTTAGAACTATATGGATTGAGGGAGGCTCTATTAAGGCAATTAGACTTGGGCCAACCACGCGATTTCAATATTGTCCGGCGGGGAAGCATTGGGCTATTGTTCACCCTGTTAAAGACCAAGATTTAACTAGTGAAGAGAGAAAAAGCTTAAGCCAATAGATATTGACAATTTACCGACTCTATGATATTATATCTCTGTAATGAAAAAGTCATCATCTAAAGTATTTGAAGCGAAATCACCGAAGGTTTTAATTCCCATTGGTCTAGCTGCTGCTGGTGTTTTAGCCTACTTTACAGCTGGAAGTGATACAACAAAACAAGCATCAATTCCTATAAGTGTAATAGAAGTGGCTCAGCCTGAAGCTAAGCCCGGCTTAATACCGATGTCAGAAATAGGCAAAATAGTCTTAGCTAATGGTAGATATAACGAAACTATCTTCGCTTGTATAACTAAAACAGCTAACGGTGAAAATTTTTTAATTGATCGAGTTGTTTTAAATGCTCCTATTAAAATTGATAGTGAGTTTGGAACCAGCATGGTCGATAGATCAACTAGAAAGATAACAGATACAGATATAGTTAGTACACCGGTCTTAAGAGTCTGGGGAGTTGGTAATAACGCTGCCAATACTATCTCTCAGCAAATGACTCTAGACCCTAAGAGTATGAATTTTGTGACTTTTTATGGATCATGGAACGGGTCTCACTCAACTGAAGGCGACGTAGGTACCCTTAAGCCAATTCTAGTTCCAAGTAAACAATTGCCAAGCTGTTAAACATCACTGATTAGACTGCAGGAGCTACTATGTTAGAATTAAAGGAGTGATTAAAGCTTCTCATCTAACTAAATATTATCGAAAAACAACTGCAGTTGATGATGTATCATTTGAAATTGCAACTGGTAAAGTAACTGGTTTTCTAGGTCCAAATGGAGCAGGAAAATCTACTACCATGAGATTAATGTTGGGGCTAGACAACGGTAAAGGAAAAACCAAATTTGATGGTAAATTTCTTCATGAATATGAACGCCCGTCGTCAATGGTTGGAATATTACTTGAAGCCAAAGCGTTTCATCCAACGCGATCTGCTAGAAATCATCTAAAAATTTTGGCTACAGCTGGAAGTGTTCCACTTAGTCGAGTTGACGAGGTTTTGGATATAGTTGGACTTAAAGAAGTAGCTAGAAAAAAACCAGGTAAATTCAGCCTTGGTATGAGTCAACGACTTGGTATTGCAGCAGCTATTTTATCCAAACCTAAATATTTAATTCTTGATGAACCAGCAAACGGTTTAGATCCTGAAGGTATCGTCTGGATGCGAGAATTTCTAAAATCATATGCAGACGATGGTAATGGAGTTTTTGTATCTAGTCATTTACTCAGTGAGATGGCTCAACTAGTAGATAACGTAATTGTTATTGGAAAAGGTAAACTAATTGCCAGCACCTCTATTAAGGGCTTGTTATCTGATAACACTAAGTCATCAGTATTTGTAAGAGCTAATAACCTATCCAAACTCGAAACAGTATTAAAGGTCAAGAAATATCAGACGGAAAACTTTAAGGATGGTTTAGAAGTATACGGTGTTAAGACAGATGAAATCGGAAAACTTGCACATCAATCAGATATAACAATTTACGAACTGGTAACTAAAAATGCTTCTCTCGAAGAAGTGTTCTTGGAGCTAACTGAGGGTAAAGAAGAATTCCAAGCACGGATTCCAAAGGTAGGTAAATCATGATCACTGGGCTTAAATCTGAATTTAGAAAACTCTTAACTGTTAGGTCGACTTATATTCTTATAGCCTTATCAATTGCTTACATGATTTTGTTTGATTTTTATGTGATTGGATTTAAAGGTGGTGTACATACAGAGATTATTGGCGGTCTTCGTAATCCTCACTTCCTAATTATTGGAGTCACAAGGGCGGGTGGTATTGCTGCACCAATATTGTTTAGTTCAATTATTGCAGTTCTTCTAATGGCACATGAGTATCGATACAACACCATAATGTATACTCTAACCAGTTCAAATAGTCGTAGTAAAACATTGATAGCAAAAATAATTGCAGTTAGCGTTTTTTCGATTGTTTTCTCAGTTGCATTAATGGTCTTAGCACCATTGTTAGTCTTACTAGGACTTCATGTCCATCACTTAAAATTAGTCCATCAAACATTTTATTACCGAGAGTATTTCTCTAGAATTCTGTTCTTTGGCTGGGCTTATCCGCTGTTTGGTGTATTACTAGCCATATACTTTAGAAATATAATTGCCTCAATCTTGGCACTACTTTTAATTCCAGCTACTATTGAACCATTAGTAGGGTTACTTCTAAATGCTAATCAACAACAGTACCTACCATTTACGGCTTTGGATGCAGTTTTAAACAATGGTTTAGTAAAAAATGGACCAGGCGTTATATCATCTGGGAGATCGGCAATTACAGTTATGATTTATTTGATCGTAGGCTGGGCAGTCGCTTGGTATATATTTATGAAACGAGATGCGAGTTAGCTAAAAATATAAAAGACAATGGCAAAAATAAAAACAACTCAAAATAGTGAAGATAATCATCCAACAACAAATCCAAAGATAAGTTATGCTCCGATAAAGGGTGAAAAAGATAAACGAAATAAGCTAGCTGATTCGGGTTTTGAATGGATTAGCGCAATAGTTAAAGCCGTGATTGTGATTGTAGTGTTTATCCTGGCTGTAATCTACGTGATTACACCGATTGAGGTTAATGGAATTTCTATGCAACCAACACTTCATACTGGAGATATTATGTTGGTTTACAAATGGCCACAAACTTGGGCACATTTAACTCGGACTCAATATATCCCAAATCGAACCAATATTGTTATTATTGCCAAGAATTCAGTCTCAGAGGAACAACTTATTAAAAGAGTCATTGCATTGCCGGGTGAGACGGTTAATATTGCCAATAATAACTTGACAGTCTATAACCAAAATAATCTAAATGGTTTTAATCCAGATAATGCAGCTTGTTGCAAAAACTTGTTACAACCAGTGGGCACATTCTCAACAGTCGTCCCAAATGGACAAGTCTTTGCTATGGGAGACAACCGAAATCCTGGGGCCTCAATTGATTCACGCTCCAGTGTTGGCAATATTCAAGCTAACCAGATAGTTGGTAAGGTTTTAATGCGAATCTATCCGTTTAACAAGATTAAATTCTTCTAAAAATAGCTACTGACCGATAAATATATCGTCATCAATATGGTCGGGTGAAGGCCGATAAGAGTATAGGCCATGGAATTTGTTTGTTCGTCGTCGTTTATAGATAAATCTGATTAGCCATAGGATTATTAAGAATATAACTACAGCAATGCCGGCTACTATAAATATTGCGGCCGAACCACTATTTCTATAGATTAAACTTTTTAAAAATAGGGTTCCAGTCCAATCTACCCCCATATCAATAGTTTGATTTACGTATATTGATTGACCATTATTTAGCTTAATTTGAATCTGGGTATTATGTAGACCGCCTTCGAGATAATCTCGATCAAATGGTTTTAGGGTTTTTGAACTATAGAGGATACTTTTTTGACCATCTGAATAATAACCAACTGATGAAATGCCAACTCCACTAGTTGGCTTAAGCCCGTAAATGGCTATTTGGTCAGTAGCGCCTGATAAAATATTGGAATTATCTAGTTGTAGTTGTCCAGTTAGATTTTCGTAGGTAACAGTGCAGTTTGTAGTCGGGGTACATTGATTATTAGTTACAATTAGTAAGTTAACGGCCGCTTGATATGGGGCTGCACTAACATTGTTACCTTGGACTATAACGTCATTAGTCAGAGTTGATATCTTTCCAACATATACCCAGGTATTTGAGTTTACTGTGACATTTCCGACGTCAGTACAAACTCCAGATGCGTAATTATTTAAATATAGATTTAATTTTATTGGACTCGAAGCATAATTAAGTCTTAGGTAGGCTTTTCCTATAGGAACATTATTTTTTGTAATGTCCTCTAAAGTTGATATATCGATATTGGAACTTCCACATAGTAGTCCAGTGGTCGAGGCTGAGCTTGCAGCGGCATGAGTGATAGTTGGGATTAGCAGTAATGCCCCAATACTTACAATAGATACTAAGGAAAGCTTAAACTTATTAATAATCATAAGCTTTATTGTAATTGTTTTGAATTTATTAATGAAGTGTTGGTTAATAGATTATTTTTTGTTAGTATACTAAGTATAGTAAATAAAATATTAATTTTATTAAAAAAGGGGAGACGATGGCCAAGACTAAGCCTACTCATAAAAATTTAATTCTGACGATTGTAGCACTAGCTCAGTTCATGGTGGTTCTTGATGTATCAATTGTTAACGTCGCGCTACCAGCAATTTATAAGACTTTGCATTTTACCAGTACCAGTAATCTACAGTGGATTGTTACAGCATATACTTTGACCTTTGGTGGATTTTTATTACTTGGTGGAAGAGCAGCTGATTTATTTGGTCGAAAGAAAGTATTTATTGGTGGTGTCGTAGTTTTTTCTATTACATCACTAATGACAGCGCTAGCAGTCAATTCCGGAATGATCGAGATTACTAGAGGTCTTCAAGGTTTAGCCGCAGCTTTCATGTCGCCGGCCGCTTTATCGATTCTAATAACTACTTTTAAAGAAGGTCATGAACGAAATGTTGCGTTAAGTATCTGGGGTGGAATAGCTGCTGGTGGAGCAGCCGCCGGAGTTTTAATTGGTGGAATACTAACTCAATATCTATCATGGAGATGGAACTTCTTTATTAACGTACCGGTTGGGATAGCAGTTGTGGCCGCAGCCATCTACTATATCGAAGAATCTGATGCTGGGCTAAAACACAGGCATCTTGATCTTAAAGGTGCTTTATTCGTAACACTTGGCCTAATTAGTTTGGTCTATGGTTTTACCAAGGCGCCTACGTATGGTTGGACCGATCACAAAACTTTAGAATTTTTTGCAGCCAGTATAGTACTTCTGATTGCTTTTATTATTAATGAACGAAGAGTTAAACATCCGCTGATTCCATTTAGTATTTTTAAAATCGGAAACATTGCAGCAGCTGATCTATTACAGTTACCAGTTACAGCATGTCTATATTCTATGTTCTTTTTTGTTTCACTCTATATACAACAAGTACTTCACTACTCGCCAGTTAGAACTGGACTAGGTTTTATTCCGGTCACCATAGTAATTGGCGTTATGGCGTCTCAGATGTCTAAGGTTGTTAAAAAATTTGGTTACAAAAGACCGTTAATGATTGCTCCAATATTTATGGGAGCTGGACTTTTCTGGCTATCGAGGATAAGAGTTCATGATAGTTATCTAACTGGAGTTTTACCTGGGCTAGTAATTATTGCTCTTGGCATGGGAACTATTTTTGTAGCAATTACCATTGCAGCCACAACTGGTGTACCAAGAGATAAGGCCGGACTCTCATCAGGACTATTAAACACTGCTCAGCAGATTGGTGGGGCACTTGGTCTTGCTATCTTATCTGGTGTTTCTGCAAGTAAAGTTGCCAGTTATTTAAATCGACACGCACATCAAGTTAACAATGCAGCCTACGCTCAAGTAAATGGTTCTAAGTATGCCTTTCTAACCGGAGTCGTATTTGCAGCCGTAGCCTTATTACTAGCTGTCTTCTTAATTAAAGAGGATAGATCAAAAAAAGTCGTCATTGATCCGTCAATGGCAGCGCTTTAGATATAGTTTTTGTATATCGCCTAAGTTATACTAGGATCTATAGAAGCTTTAATTAGCAACAACAAGGCGGGGTGGGTAGATGGCATTTAATAAGCAGACAATTAAAGACTACGACGTAGCAGGTAAAACGGTTTTACTTCGCACTGATTACAATGTGCCAATTGATAAAAACGGTAAGATTACTGACGATTTTAGAATTCGTAAGTCACTACCAACAATTCAGTATTTACTAGATAAAAAGTGCAGAATTGTAATCTGCTCACATCTTGGAAGACCTGAAGGCAAGGTTAATAGGACTTTTAGTCTAAGACCAGTTGCTAAACGTCTATCTAAGTTACTGCAAAGACCCTTAGAATTTACGGATGATTGTATTGGGATGGATGCTAATACTGCAAGGGATAAATTAAAACCTGGACAGATATTAATGTTAGAAAACTTGAGGTTTCATCATGGTGAAGAAGCTAACGATGAAGAATTTTCGAAATTACTTGCTTATAACTCTGATGTATTTGTTCAAGATGGTTTTGGAGTAGTTCATAGAGCTCACGCCTCAACAGTTGGGGTAACTAAGTTTCTACCTAGTATTGCTGGGTTACTACTGTTCGATGAAGTCAATACGCTAAGTGAGGCAATGATTAATCCTAATAGGCCGCTTCTTGCAATTATTGGTGGAGCTAAAATTAGCGATAAAATTGATATCCTAAATCGACTGATAGATATTGCTGATATCTTAGTAATCGGTGGAGCTATGGCTAACACTTTTGTTATGGCTAAGGGCATCGACGTCGGAGGCTCACTTGTTGCTAAGAATGAACTTCACTTAGCAAATCAGATAATCGATAAAGCAGTTAAGAAAATGAAGACTTCGAAGTTTAGTTTCTATATTCCTCAGGACGGCGTGGTGTCGGACAGTTTAAGTAGTCCAAGCTATACTCGCATTGTTGACTGGGACTCACATCTAGTGGCTGACATTGAAGCTTATCCAAAACAACCCAAAGTCTATAGCTACAGAATTAAAAAAGACGAGCAAATACTTGATGTGGGGCCATTTTCCGGAGCTTTTATTGCAGGATCAATCCAGCTTGCAAATACTGTGCTATGGAACGGGCCACTAGGCGTAACTGAAACTAAGGCTTTGATTGGACCGATTGGACCGTTTGCTCATGGCACTGAACTAGTCATTGAGGCACTCCTTGGTCAATTCGGCTCAAAACCGTTTAGTATCATTGGTGGTGGTGACACTGTCGGGTATATTGAAAGCCTTAAACTTGAAGATAGTTTTGGTCACGTCTCAACCGGAGGCGGGGCTAGTATGGATATACTTAGTGGTAAAAAATTACCAGGCGTGGAGGCACTTTTAAATCTAGCTCATTAGAGTGATATAATACTGCTTAAGTTTATGACAAAAAAAATAGTAATTGCTAATTGGAAAATGAATCTAAATACTAGCCAAGCTAGTCTGTTACTCCATAGACTTCAGGAAAGAATTCGAATTCACCGAGAAGTTGAAGTGGTACTAGCGCCGAGCATGTTAGTCCTTCAACCACTAAGTGTCCAATTAGATAGACGAAAGTTTAGATTAGCTGCTCAGAATGCATATTTTCAAGACCGTGGTGCTTTTACTGGTGAAGTTAGTTTTACGATGTTGCAAGATCTAGTCCACTACGTAATTATTGGTCACTCTGAGCGACGAATTTATTTTAATGAAAATCTGGAAGTAATTTCAAAGAAGGTTGCAGCTTGTGCTAGAAATGGAATGTCACCAATTTTATGTGTGGGTGAAACTAAACAAGAAAAGAAACTCGGTGAAACTAGACAAGTATTACACGACCAAATCTACACTGCACTTAGTGAGTTAACTGCTCCTGAGGTTGCACGGGTTGTAATCGCTTATGAACCAGTATGGGCAATTTCAACATTTGGCGGTGAACAGGCTATTCCGACCCACGTAAATCACACAATGGAATTTATTAGAATGGAAGTTGAGGAGTTATACGGCCCTAAGGCTGCTAAAAAAGTCAGAATAATTTATGGTGGCAGTGTTGATGATAAATCTGTTAGTGGTTATTTGCAGATGGAACAATGCGATGGTGTTTTAGTTGGCAGTGCTAGTCTTAACTACATTAAGTTTGCAGGTATTGTTGATGAAGCTTACAGACAGTCTTTAGTTAATTAAAAAGTCGTCTCTTTAGGCTAAAACTTGGTAAAATATATAGACGTGGAAGATTTTTTAGTTGGATTGAATGATGAACAAAAAAGGGCCGTTGTAACATTAGACGGACCTTTATTAATTTTGGCCGGAGCTGGTTCGGGTAAGACTAAAACCTTGACGCATCGAATGGCATATTTAATCTCATCGGGTAAGGCTGAGGATAATAATATCTTGGCGGTAACTTTTACTAATAAAGCTGCCAGGGAAATGCGATCTCGATTGAGTCAACTACTTGGCGAGGATGAAAATAACCGATATTTTATGCCGTTTCTTGGGACTTTTCACAGTATTTGTGTCAGGATCTTAAGAGTTGATGGTGAAGCGGTTGGAGTCTCGAAAAACTTTATAATCTTTGATGACAGTGATCAGTTGAGTGCAATCAGGCAAGCCATTAAAGAGCTACATATTGATGATAAAATGGTAACCCCAAGAGGTATTTCGGAAGTTTTAAGTACTAATAAGAATGATTTAATTACACCTGATGAATTTAATGATTTGGCTCGAATGCCAATTCAAAAAGCCGCTGCCTCAATCTATCCCTTATATGAAAAAATTCTTGGTAATGCCAATGCACTTGATTTTGATGATTTAATTGGCAAAACTGTTCAACTCTTAACTGATTATCCAGACATAAAAGACAAGTGGGGTAGGCAATTTAAATACACCATGATTGATGAGTATCAAGATACTAATATCGCTCAGTATCGACTTGTTAAACTACTAACTTCAGTCAACCAGAACATCGCTGTAGTTGGAGACGATTGGCAAAGTATTTATTCATGGCGGGGGGCTGACTTTAAAAATATCCTTAATTTCGAGCGTGACTTTAAAAATGCTGAAGTTATTAAGTTAGAGCAAAACTATCGCTCAACTCAAAGTATATTAGATGCAGCTAATGACGTAATTGAGAAAAACAAGCATAGGTCAAAGAAAAAGTTATGGACGGCTGAGAAGGGTGGAAAACCAGTCCATATTATTCATCTTGCAAACGAGCGAGCTGAAGCTGAGGCAATAGTAAATCGAATTCAGGTAGCTGTTGATGCAAGAATATGGAATTATCAGGACTATGCTGTACTTTATCGAACTAATGCCCAGAGCCGCGCAATTGAAGACGTGTTTGTTAGATACAACGTGCCATATAGAATTGTTGGTGGACCGAGATTTTATGACCGCAAAGAAATAAAAGATTTACTGGCTTACTTGAGATTAGTGTTCCAACCAGAAGACAGGATTAGTTTTAGTCGGGTGGTTAATGTTCCAGCTAGAAGTATTGGTTCAAAATCTCTACAAGATTTTTATTCATGGGCTGATGGTAGTGAGCTAACAATTAACGGAGCATTATCAAGAATTGATGAACACCCAACTCTAAAGCCAAGAGCTAAGCAGGCGTTTGGTGATTTTTATGATATTTTAAAAACTTATAGAGAACTAATTGATGAAATTCCATTGTCTAATTTACTCGATGGACTAATTCGAAGACTAGATTATATAAGTTATTTAGATGATGGAACATTGCAGGGTGAATCAAGAGTCGAAAATGTTAAAGAGATGCTTAGTGTTACAAAGGATTACCAGGACTTAGGATTAGAGGGCTTTTTGGAAGAGGTATCCCTAGTTAGTGATATAGATAATCGAGACAATAGTAATAACGCGGTTACTTTAATGACTCTGCATGCTGCCAAAGGCTTGGAGTTCCCAATCGTATTTATGGCTGGCATGGAAGAAAGTATTTTTCCCCATAGTCGAGCACTATACTCACAGGCAGAAATGGAAGAGGAAAGACGACTTTGCTACGTCGGGATGACCAGAGCTAAAACTGAACTATATTTAACATACGCTGGTAGTCGACTATTATATGGTGGCCAGCAACACAATCCGCCATCAAGGTTTTTAAAAGACATAAAAGCTGAAGTTGAAGTAGATAATGTTTCAAATGCCCAATTATGGCAAACGTCGCTAGAGGATAAATTCCAAAAACCACTAGATAATGAACCAGTTTATATACCGGAACTATACGAGGGAGATATGGTTAGACATAAGATTTTTGGCGAGGGTAGAGTAGTTGAAGTTGATGGAGATAACTTGGTAATTTACTTTAAAAACCACGGAACCAAGAAAATTAATCTAAACTTTGCTCCGATTGAGAAAATAAATGAATAATAGTAATAGATTATTTGGTAAAATCTTTTTTTGGCTATTTTGGCCGGGTCTTTATATATATCTTAGAAAATCAACACGAAGTCGGATAGTTCTACATACTGACAAGCAAATACTTTTAGTTAGTAATTGGTTAGGACCTGGTCAGTATACTCTACTTGGCGGCGGTATGAGGTCAGGCGAAGAACCTCGAGAGGCAGCTGCTCGAGAAATAAAAGAAGAGGCGGGAGTTGATATTGATCCAAAGAAGTTGGTTCCGATCAAGCCAATATTTTTAGCAACTGACAAAGGCTTCAAATATCAGTGTTATAGTTACTCGTTAAAAGTTGATAGATCAATTGAGCTTAGTCGAGAAAAATTTGAGATTGCGGAACTTAAGTGGGTCAATATCAGTGATGTACTAAGTAAATATAAGCTTAACAAAATTGCTAAACAACTGATTACAGCTTGGTTGGACCATAACCATTTGTTAGACTAAAGGCTAGCCGACACTTCAATACACATTTAATTCCGAGGCTAAGAAATTACCATGAAGAAGAAATCTAAAAAAATTCTCAAAAAAGCTCATGCAGGCTTTTCAATTCTAAAGCGTCGCGATATTCATCACCCGATGTTTATTCCTTTAGTTGCCGGGATAGTTTTGTTTTTCTTAGCAATCGCAATCTTCATTAATTCTAACAGTACAAATGGTATACCAAGTAGTTCAAGAGTTGTCGAATTATACAATAACGGTAAAGTCGAAGTGATCCCGACCACGGCTACAACAGTTGGGGATTTGATTAAACGACTTGGAATAACGATTAATCCTGGGGATATTGTTGATCCTACTGAAAACACACCAATTCTAACCAATGGTTTTAGAATCAATATTTATCGGGTGCACCCAGTTACTATTACCCAAAATGGTCAGAGTAAAGTTATTCTAACAGCCGATGAAAATCCAAGAGTAATTGCTGAGGAAGCTGGATATACGATATACCCACAAGATTATGTTAATGACGTCACTAATCCAAGTGATCTATCTAAAAATATAATTGGTCAGGTTATTTCAATTGTTCCTGCGACACCGATCAGTTTAACTTTGTATGGAACTCAGGCAAATATAAGAACTCATGCTAAAACTGTGGCCGATTTCTTAAGTCAAAACAAGATAAAAACTACTAATGGGACAAATGTTATACCGGCTTTAACTACACCAGTCACATCAGACATGCAGATTTTAGTAGTACCAGTTGGCCAACAGTTAATCTCAGAACAACAATCAGTACCATTTGCTACCCAATATGTTGATAACCCTGATCTTCCATACGACACTCTGTCAGCAGTACAGCAAGGAACTAATGGTTCTGAACTGGTCGTCGAGCAGGTGTCTACAGTTAATGGTGTAACTACTGACACTCCAGTTCAAACTGTTGTAGTAAACCAACCAATACCACAAATAATTGATCGTGGAACCGGTATAGCATCAGTTGATGGTGGTAATAATATTACATGGCTTAGAAGTTCTGCGATTGATGAATCAGACTATAGTTATGTTAACTATATTATGAATAAAGAATCTCACTGGAACCCAGATGATATAAACAGTATTGGCTGTATTGGACTTGGTCAATCTTGTCCTTCAGCAAGGACCGGCGTTGCCTCACTAGCTGTAAACTGTCCGGACTGGCAAACCGATGCAGTCTGTCAACTTAACTTCTTTAACAGTTATGTAGTTAGCCATGGTTATGGAGATTGGGCTAATGCGGCTGCTCACGAAGAAAATTACGGATGGTGGTAGAATGGATGATTACCAACCTAGAAAGTCACTAGGCCAACACTGGCTTAACGATGGAGCTACACTTAATAAAATCGTTGATTATGCGAAGCTTAATTCTAAAGATTATGTAGTAGAAATTGGTCCAGGATTAGGCAGTCTAACCTCACTGATCTCAGCAAAAGCCGGCAAAGTTTTAGCAGTTGAGGTAGATGAGCAGCTATTTAATAACCTAAAAAACTTTAATCAGGCAGATAACCTAGAATTTGTTAATCAGGACATATTAAAATTTGACCTTACTAAATTACCAAAAGACTATAAAATAGTTGCAAATATTCCGTATTATCTGACATCACACCTAATTCGCCTACTTACAGATTCAATAAACCCTCCGATTAAGATTGTTCTTCTCATTCAAAAGGAAGTAGCTGAGAGAATTGATGCAAAACCTGGCTCAATGTCAGTTTTATCGGTAGTAGTTCAGCAATATTTTGATGTTGAGAAAAAGAATATAGTTTTGGCCGAGATGTTTACGCCACCACCTAAGGTAGACTCACAAATTATTGTTTTGTCTAGACGGGCTAAGCCAGTAATTAAAACAGATAATGATAAGGATTTTTTTAGACTGGTTAGAGTAGGGTTTTCTGCAAGACGCAAAACACTAGAGAACTCACTTAGTAACGGTCTAAGAATCAACAAACAGCAGGTTAGAGAAATCATAATTGACGCAAAACTCGACCCAAGTGTTAGGCCACAGGTTTTGACAATTTTGCAGTGGGGACAATTATTTAAAGTGTTCAAGACACGAAACATTGTCTAAAGTCCCCTGCCCTTAACTTGTGATATACTTAACGTGTTAAGTATAATAGCAATTAATTTCATCAAAGTATGCCAAAAAACTCTAAAAATATTGATATATTATTAGAACATATTACTTCCCTGCTGACAAGTAAATATGATTTAGTTTTATCTCAAAAGTTAGGGGTCAGTTACTCTCAGTATAAAGTTTTAGTGCAGTTTAGTGGTAACAGTATCATCAGACAAAAGACTATTGCTAAATCTTTAGGCCAAACTGAGGCTAGTATTAGTCGTCAGCTGAGTCTTATGAGTTCTAATGGTTTAATTCATAAGTCATATGATCCAGACAATAGAAAAACAATTATTATTACGCTTACCCAAAAAGGTCAAGTAATAAAAACCAATGCTGATAATATTATTGTAAAAGAAAATGGTACTTCTCTGCGTAAAGTTAATAACAAAGATCTAAAAATACTCACTAAAAACTTAAGTAAGATTCATGACCAAATTTGTGGAGCTAACCATAACTATTAAGCACTGGACAATAAGAGTGAAATAAGTTATAATTATGCATTACATGGGGCTGAAATTATGCTCGACGTTGGACATTATCAACTAAATCAGCGAGTCGCTTACTGAGCGTTATACGGTAAACCACTATAAATGCAAAAAACATTTTTAGTCGCGTAATGTCACCTGCAAAGATGGCATTCGCACCACTTGCAGCTTAAACCCTGCAAGCGCGAACTAGAATGACGTCAGATAGCTCAAGTTCGTGTCATTTATCTGAATGCTTAATGTTTAGTGTCCCTAAACATTACTAAGATTTAGGACTTAGGTATCTAGTTTTTGATTATTTGTTCTCTAGGTACTGAAAATTACAAATAATCTACACTCGTAGAAGATTAGTTAAGGTAATCCTTCGGACGTGGGTGTGATACCCACCAGCTCCACCATAAGCACTATTACCTCTGTTAATTCAGAGGTTTTTGTTTTACTTATGCTTGCTATAGGAATAAGGATAAGATTAAATACTAAAATATGACTGAAAAAACTAAACCTAAATTTGAATTTAGCGATACTTTAGGTAATGAAGTAGTAGGTGTGATTGAAACAACCGTCAGAAATCTCAATGAGATTGATAGAACGTTTTTGCGTCCAGACCGTAGAGAATTGTCTTTTTACAAAGAAAAAACTGAAGAAATATTAGGAGCTTTTGTTCTCCAAAAACTTCAGCAGGACGAAAAAATACAAGCTAAACCAGCTGACTTATTTAAGACAATGTCGTACTGGCCAGCTGTAATGGATGATGATTTCTTTAACTCAATTGACCGAATTAGAATAATTGAAACTGACCTTTTAAAGTGGACTGCTGTAAGGGGTTCATATCTATTTATCCAAGAACAGAAACTAACTGAAATACTTGAAGGCACAATAATTTCGGCTACTTCTTTAACTGACAGTGGCTTTGACACTGGTAATGACCAAGGAAGAGATTCCCACAAGCTTGGAAGGAATACTCAAAAACATGTAGCTGCGTTCTACGGACTGAACCTCCCTGCAGGTGAGATTCAAATAGGTGACCAAGATTTATTTCGAATAGTTACTGTTTTCAATCGACGTACTCTTGAAAAAGAAGCGACTTTGGCTATTGCACGAAGTGTGAATACTATGAGGGCATAATCTCTTCTTCTGATACTCTACTTCTTGTTTATACTCTATCCATTCATCCCAGAGTAAATACCTCCATCTTCTTATTTCTTCAAAGATAAGGTGTGAATTATTTTCGAAATGCTCCACCATAAGCATTATTACCTCTGTTAATTCAGAGGTTTTTGGTATTTTACAGCATTGTATTTGTTTGACAGGAAATTATAAATATGTATTATTATTTACATGGATAGAAAAAAGCTTACAGAAGAAAGAGAAAATCTGAGAGACAGTAGTCGTTTGTTTAGAAACGTCGCAGCTTTATATATAGGTTTTACTTTGCTTGAAGTCGGCGTGTCAGAATTCAATATAAAAGCGAAAATTATTATGATTGGTGGAGCGGTATTGACCTCAGCTTTAGGTACAGTACATGCTATCAAGTCTGTCGAATTATCTAATCAAGCAGAGTCAATCAATACAGTTCTGATACAGGATAGTTTTGTTAACTCAAACAGTTGAACAGTTGTATTTCTCTAAATATTCATAACCCTATCCGCTAGATTTCAATAATACCCCTCTATTTAATTAATTCATCATAGATTTGGTGCCAATTCTTTAATATATGTCCCACCATAAGCATTATTACCTCTGTTAATTCAGAGGTTTTTGTTTTGGTTATGCTTTCATAATATTTCAAAAGTAGTAGCATAGTACTTATTAATACGTGAAGGGAAAACAAGATATGTCTTCTACAACTGAAACAACACCTGTCTATAATAGTAAAGAAAAAGTAAGAGATTTAATGCCAGAGAGTAGATATCCTTACGCAGTTGCGAGATATGCACTTGAAGCAGAGGGAATGTCACGTAATCTTCTGACTGGTAAAGCTATAGTATGTTTAGCAGGTGCACAGGAAAGAGGAATACTTGAACCATTACTATCACCAGAACTAGAACATGCAGTATTTGCAACTAGCCAAATACTGGATCCAGATGGTACACCTAAATTTGGATTAAATGATTGGCATCCTGATATAGTGAGAGGTATTTTAGAAGCTGTGTTTGAACATGGATATAGAAGTGCCTAACACTGAAGTTATATAACCTCTCTCCATCTAATCAGTTCTCCATAAATCTGGTGCCAATTTTTTAATATATGCTCCACCATGATAATTCAACCTCTGCTAATTCAGAGGTTTTTGTTTTTAATTTGTATATAAATAAGCCAAAGCTTATGCTTAAATCAATAGAATATAAAAATAATAAGGATTTAATTTAGGATGGGCAAATTAAATAAAGATAATAAAGGTTTCGGTGGTGTTGAATTAATTCTAGTAATTGTAATAGTAGTATTACTTGGAGTAGTTGGCTGGTTTGTATATAAGAACCATAATAAGACAACTCCAGCTAAAGTTGTAACACTGACTAAGGCTGTTTCAAGCACAAGCAACAAATCAACATCTACTGAGCTTATAGCTGTAGCTCAAAAAGTTTTTTGGCAAGCACCTAATCAAACACAGGCTAAGATGGATTTTTGCGGTAGCAGTAGTACAGTGTCTGGTTGTCCATTTACAACTGAATTAACTACTGAAACTAATGATTCAAATACTCCATCGAATATAGCAGCCGATACAAGTAATAGCTCAAGTCTCCTGGTTGAAAATAATCTAGGTGGTCCAGAAGGAACATTGTCATATTCGGCTACGCCGTCATCTACAGGAGGTACGGTTAATGTAAGCCTAGCTCCAGCATCTTCTGGCGAAGGTCTATCTTGGGAATTAACGATAGTGGATACTAACGGAACCCTTGAAGTAAGTAATATGACAGTTTCATCTACTGGTGAGAGTCAAACAGGTGTCACGTCAACCTGTGGTCCAATTGAAATATATGACTGGATAGCAGATGCTAATAGCGGTACTTGTTAGGTTTAGAAGTGCCTAACACTCAAGTTATGTAACCTCTCTTATCTCTATTCCAGTCAGAGCCAATAATCTCTTTCCATCTAATCAGTTCATCATAGATTCGGTGCCAATTTTTCAATAGATTCTCCACCATAAGCATTATGACCTCTGTTAATTCAGAGGTTTTTGTTTTGGTTATGCTTGCAATTACATATTGTGTATTGTACTTTTAGCTTTATGACATCACAAGAAAACTCAAAAAACGAATTATTAGATATTAGTTCGCTAGAAAGTTATGTATGGGAACATTTTGACGGCGACTTAGTTAGCCCATTTGGGGAAATAAAATACAAAGCTAAGTCAATAATATACATACCTTTCCCTATCGATACTGTGGAATTAGTACGTGAGCGATTGTTTGTTGGGATAAAAGATACAGCACTCAGAACAACCATTAGGTTAAGTCGAGGTAATCTAATGATGTTAGCCGTTAGTACTGATATAAATGACCCAAATAGATTACTGTGTTCTATCAATCCTGGTTTTAGTCATGACAACAGTATAAAAATGGAATCAGTAGAAGGAGATGATGCTCAGTTATTGGCAGGGGCTATGCTAGAAACTATCAGTGAATTAATTGATAGTGATGGTTTCGAGTATGTAGGTCACGCTGATTAGTTAGAACTCTACTAATTAGGTGCGTATAATTTTAGGGGATAATCTCCTCTTCTGATACTTCATCTCTTGTTTCTTCAAAGATCAGGTGTAAATTATTTTCGAGGTGCTCCACCATAAGCATTATGACCTCTGTTAATTCAGAGGTTTTTTGTTTCATTATTGCATTGGTAGATGCTATTGTTTATTCTAATATCAGCATGGATAAAGATAAAAATAAGGTACTCGAACTAGGTGGCGAGGTGTCAGTTGGGGTCACCTTTGCGTCTTTTATGAGTGCAGTATCATTGTTTTTCACTGGACTTTTAATTGCACAGTTTAAATCTTTTGACCCAACAATTAAAATTCCATTACTATTTCTAATCATAAGTACGTTTAGTTTCATTTTTGCTGCGTCAATTTATAGTAACGCAGGAGTGGAAATTACTTCACATCGTTTTGACATTGTTGAGAAATATCTTATTTATGGGAATAATATCTTAGAATTTTTGGGATTATATTTATTTATTTTAGCCACACCTATGGTTATTGGTGCGGTTACAAAAGACTCATTCTTAAGGATAGCTTCAATAATAATAGCCATAGGTGGTTTAGCATTATATTCACAATCTGAGTTCTCAATATTGTATAAGGAATTACGTCATAGAAGTAAAAGAGCTAAACCAATGATTACTTTAGCAATAATATTATTGGGCATATTTTTATATTCTTCACAAAGATTAACCCAAACTAGTAAGTATTTTGGCTATGACTATGTAGCATCAGCATTGTTAATATTTATTGCCTGGATGACTTATTACTTTTGTCACAAAAGTAAACAATATATCAAAGATGAGGTTCAGTTTTAAAATTAAATAGTGTAGGGCACTCAAGTTATATAAACTCTCTTCCTTCTATTCCAATCCGAACCAATAATCTCTCTCCATCTAATCAGCTCACTATAGATTTGGCGCCAATTTTTTAATAGATGCTCAACCATAAGCATTATGGCCTCTGTTAGTTCAGAGGTTTTTTGTTTTTCTTGCTATCATTAGTCCATGAAGATTGAATACGTGTGGACCGAAGATAATCTTAGATTAATGGGAGTGCATTACCCAGGTGCAGATACTTGTGTTTTGGAAGTGCACGGCATGTCTGGCAATTTTATTGAAAACTACTATGCGAATATACTTGGTGAAAAGCTTTTAAAGTCAGGCTATGGTTTTATATATGGTCATAATCGTGGCTATTGTCATGTCAATGATGTAGCAAAGAAGCCTATTAGAAGTGAAGATAATGGTTGGAATTATGAACGTATCGGTGAAGTTTATGAACTTTTCGAAGATAGCCCTAAAGACGTATCTGCCTGGGTGAATAAAGCTAAAGAACTTGGCTACAAGAATATTATTTTATTAGGCCATAGTCTTGGTTGTAACAAAGTAATATATTATCTGCACAAGAACCAAGGCGTAGATATAAAAGCTGTTATCTTAGCCTCTCCTCCAGACATGTATGGATTAGTTAATAATAATCAATTAAAAGTAGTTGGTAATAGAATGTTATCCCAAGCAAAATCTCTAGTTGATTCTGGTAAGCCAAGAGAAATACTTGATGACAAGATTTGGGACTGGTATGGCATAAGTGCTCAAACATATTTGAGCTTATTTAGTGAAGGTGTAGCAGCAGATAACATTCCAGTACTCCGTAACCCAGAAAGGTTTAAACAGATTGAGACAATAAAACAACCTATACTGGCTATTATGGGTGAACATGATGATGTGACTATCAGAAACTTAAAAGACGACTTAGAGTTAATTAAATCTAAAGCAAAATCATCAGCAAAGTTTGACATTAAATTTATTGAAGGAGCAAACCATAATTACGAGAATAGGGAAGATGAATTTACAAGAGCCGTAATAGAATGGATTAAAATATTATGAAAACAGCATGGTTATTGCATGGTACTGGAGGTAGCGATAAAGATTATTTCTGGTTTGCTGATACTAAAGAATATCTAGAATCAAAGGGATATAAAGTTTGGTGGCCACTGCTTCCGCATACCTCTAAGCCTAACCTGAAAGAAACTAGGCATTTCATTGAATATAATGACACTAACTTTGTGTGTGATGAAGAAACTATCATTATCGGTCATTCCTCGGCTTGTCCTGTAACTCTAGAATTACTTCAATATTTCGAAGTTCCAGTAAAACAAGTAATTTTAGTGGCTGGTTTCTATAAGCCGATTAATGACGGTGGTTTTTCAGAATTAATGCTTCCCGAAAAAGAATTTGACTACGAAACTATTAAAAAAGCTGCTAAGGAAATTATATTAATAAATTCGAATGATGACCCATGGGGATGTAACGACAAACAATCACTACCAGTTGCTATCAAACTTGGAGCTACACAGATTGTGGCAACAGGACAAGGCCATATGGGCTCAGGAGCATTTAAGCAACCCTATAAGTCATTCCCGTTACTTAAAAGATTACTTAAAATATAGTTAGGATCTACGAATGAATCAACAGGAAATTGATGATAAATATAAAAACCAAGGTTTGGAAACTGAATATGGTTTTGATAAATCAGGCAAAGTATATGAGTTACACAGGCATAAGAAGACATACCTATATACATTAAGTGGTAGTCTGGAGCTAAAACTAGATGATAACGATTGGATTGAACTAGAGTCTGATACAGAAGTCATAATAGATGACAATCAACTACACGAAGCAAAAGTTGGTCCCAAAGGTTGGGAGTATGTTGCAGCTTGGGAGCCAGATAAATGAGTAGCAATTTAGAATTTGTGGTTACGATGGCGAATGGAACAAAAGTGTATGTTGACACTGTGAACTCACCAGCTGCTACGCATCTAAAAGGTAGTCCTTCATTATTAGGATTGGTTGAGGATTTTCTAAAACATCAGTCTTTTCACGAAAAAGAGATTTCTATCGAGCATGATACGGGACATATAGTTGGTAAGATGGATTTAGTTGAAACTGACTCTAAGGACGAGATTGTCTATGCAATAAGGCAGAACAGGGACATATACACTAGATTTGTTAAGAATCGAGAACCTGTGCCAACGTCATATTTAACGGTTATATTACGCAAAGATAATGAAAACAATTATATATTATGGAGTACTTGGATAGGTAGACTTGTTCCCATGTCTCCTGGTAATCCAGATTCAACACCGGAGAGTAAATTATTCTGGGACAAACATGCTTTAGTTTTTGGTAGACAGCCAATTATCGAAAATACTCTAACTGATAAATATCCCTGGTAGTACCTAATACTCAAGTTAAATAACATCTCTATTGGACTAATTAGTACAAATATGTTAAAACAATAATATGAAATCTTTTGAGTTGGCAACTGAAAAAAAAGGAGTTGTCTTACGACAGCTAGCTAGTGAATCTGATGATCTAGCCTATTTTAACGCAGTCGAATCAAACAGGGATCATCTGAGTCAGTTTGGCGATGAAACAGCCATTAAGTACCCTGATATTGATTCCGTTAGAGAAGCACGAATTAATCCTTCAGCCCCAGATAAGCTTCGCTTAGGCATATGGAATGAAGGTACTTTTATTGGAAGCATTAATTTAACACCAGATAAGCATGGTGCTGCTGAGATTGGTTACTGGCTTGACGATAGGTATAGTGGTCAGGGATATGCGACCATCGCCACAAAAGCATTGGCTAGGTATAGTAGTAAAAAATATACTGTAGTTTATGCAAAAGTTTCAGACGAAAATAGTGCTAGTAGGGCTGTATTAGAACGAGCTGGTTTTCAATTACTTACACAAGAGATCGGACATTCTATTTTTGGAGTAATGGGGATCGATAAGCCAGAGATTTTAGCCGATACTGAGCAATTAAAAGAAACAAGGGGAAAACCTTTGCCCCTAGACTTAGATAGTAAAAATACCAAGGTCACGACAAATATCCGAAGGGATCAAGATCTAGAAATGTTTGCTGAATTTCCTAGTCGTAAAAATGCATTACGAGCTATAGATCAGGAAAAACTAACAGTTTTTTTATCTTTAGGAATTGCTAAAAAACTTTATCGTTGTCCTTGTTGCAGAGGAAGTATTGATACCGGTCGTGCGCATGTAATATTAAGTCGTGTACAGATGTCGAAACAATATTCGCACCATCATATACACTTTCAGTGTATACAAGACAAAGTATTACCTACTCTTAAGGGTATAAAGATAATTAAATCCGATGAGGCCTCAGCCAGTGCTGTAAATGCAAGAAGACGGAGATACAGGAATAGAATGAGAAGAAAACAAAAGGGAACTCCTATTTAAGCATTATTACCTTTCTAAAAAGAGGTCCTTTTTTATTCTTTTGAATGCTATAACGTCTAAGTTATATAGCCCACTAACTTCTGTGAAACCAGAGATTTTAAGCTATCTATATTATTTGGGCAAATTGACAATTTGATGAATTTAGTGTATTCTATAAATTATAAGCATATTTATGGCAGAAGTTTTAAATACAATTCAAGGTAGAGATATTAATAGGCTATTGATCCATGGCAAAACTGCTGAGATGGTTGTCAATACTTTTAGAGAGTACGATGATACCGTTTTAACAAAATGGTCTCGTTTTGAAATTAGTACATCAGAGATAAGAAGACTTTTAGATACATCTGCTTCTTTATTAGATTGGTTAATGGATCAAGTAGAGATAGATAATAACTATACTCTTAACGAAAGAAAAATGGCTATTTAGAGCTAATAGATAATATCCTTGCTTATATCATAACTATGAATTTATCTGAGATTAGAGAAAAATGGCGACCTATACACACGGTTAGCTTACTGTTTGGTTTTGGCTTGTTTGGTATTGAAACTTATAAGATTGATTTTGATGTAACTCATCACTCTCCCATTGGTAATTATGTTATTGACGGAATTTTCGTAGCTGTCGGTATATGGAGAATTATAGAACCACCTCTTCTAATTGATCACCATATTAAACGTGAACAAAGTGAAGCCAGCCAACAACCAATAGAGCCATAACCTAACTAATCTATCGTTCTACACACAGGCTACACAAGCATTCCCATTTTCTCTATTTCGCTCAGAACCTAAAATCTATCTTCTCTTTTAATTTCTTTTCGATTTTTCATCATGTAAACAACAAACATAGCGATTATAACTGTTAAGCATATCGCTACCTGTCCGCTGTTCCAACCTAAACCTCCTAGGTTTTTTGATTTATCCATCCAATCAGCAAACGAGGCACCAATTGGTCGGGTTAGTATATAGGCAGTCCAAAAAGTGATTATCCCGTTTAGATTAAAAGAGTAATAGCCAACAATTGGGATAGCTATTAATCCACTAAATAAAATGGCAGATGAGAAGTAGCCAAGTCCAAAGCTAGTGGCTGTTAAATCTCCAGCTGCTGTACCTAGAGCGAAGGTAGCCAGTACGGTTAGCCAATAAAATAATTCTCGTTTTGGCGCATTGATACTATGAATGGATAAGGTTTTTTCTGATTTATGCCAAAAGACGAATACTGCCAGTAGAGTAATCGCAAACAGTATTGTTGTAACGATGTATGGGATACCTAGTTGAATATGTAGTGCATCGGCTGCCATGGTTCCAAAGATAGCTACCATTGAAACTACCAGCCAATAAATCCAAGGAATATATTTTTTAACTGAGAATTGTATCACTAGGGCGATTCCTAGACAAATGGCTCCAAGAACTACTGCAAGATATTCGTTTATCCTAAAAACGGCAAAATCTGATGTTGCTTCACCCATGGCCGTAGTTAGTAGTTTAGCAACCCAAAAAACAGCAGTAATTTCAGGTACCTTTCTCAGGTTTTTGGTATTGAAGTGTTTCATTATGACCTAATTATTACATATGTTGACAATTTATAACCTCAAGCAGATACTAAAAATATTAACAATCAAAGGAGATAGTATTATGGTAGATTGGACACACTTATTAGGTTGGAGTTCACCAATCGGACTCGGAGCATTCTTGTTTGGACTCGGTGCAGTCTTAAGAGGTCTTAAAAAAATGCACGGTCACTGGGACAAGAAATAATCTACTAATTATTTGTTTAAATTAATTCGAAGGGAACTTCTATGAAACCTACGCTATATTTATCAGCTTTAATTCGTTTTATTATTGGACTAGCCGAGGTGATCCTGGCTCTTCGGATTGTACTTCGACTGTTTGCAGCTAACCCGACCGCATCGTTTGTACACTGGATATATTCAACTAGTGGAACGCTACTAGAACCATTTAGAGGTATTTTTCAACCAGGACTTATAGACAAGTCGTATGTACTAGATTTTACAGCACTATTTGCACTAGTTGTTTATGGACTTCTAGGCTCACTACTAGTATATTTCTCAGATTTTTTAGAGAAATCTACTCACGTAACATCGACTTCGAAAAAATAAATAACTTGTAAAAGCTATATAATATCGACTAAGATTCTTCTGATTTCAGATTGAATATCCTCAGGAAGTCGCATATTGCCATCTTCGTCCATACATTGTATTGGCGTAAATTCGTCTGGGTATAATCTACACAGTTCTTCATAATTTGCTTTTGCTCTATCAAGATGTGAGGCATTTGCCTCATGTATATCGCGTTTCTTATCTGTGTATGATCGGACATCTTTTTTATCTACATTTAATTGGGCAGTGCTTGTTGAAACTAATAAAACAATATTAATTCTTGGTTTTGGTATTTCCAGTACCTCATATTCAGTACGCATTGTCCTCTCGTAGAACTCGTGTCTTGTCTTTTCATCTGAGATTTTAGTTCCTTGATGAGCTAGGTTAGATGCGACATATCTATCGGAAAGAGCAAAACTATTAGGAAGATGAAGGTGTCTCTCTATAATTGGTTTTGCCGCAACCCTATCAATTATAAACGGTAAAGCTCCAAGGTCTGCGGGGACATCGTCAGCTTGTCCATAATCAGCATTGAGATATTTTTCAACATATACAGCAGAAGGTTCTCCGTATCGAGGGAAGCTTAATTTTAGCACCGTCTTGCCTAGTTCTTCTACTATCCAAGTGTGCGTTATTTCCGTTTGGGTAGCTTTTCCCGAACCATCACTACCCTCAATTGTTGCAAAATTTCCATATTCTATCATACATTACCTACTCTAGTTTGATTTAGACGTTCAAGTTTTTTCTGGGTTTCTTCTTCACTAGCTAGTCGAGTCAGTGCGGGACCTTCATCCATGTTTACAAATTTCATCGCCTCAGCAATATTCGGGTGTTTTTCAGCAATTAGATTAAACATATTTTGGCTAATTTTTCTATAACCTGGGTGTCCTTGAGGTTGAGTTCGAAGTTCTATCAAATGGAAAGCTTCTCTTGCATTAATCATAAAGCGATAGCGCATTTTGTGACCTAGTAGGGTCGCGTATTGTGATTCTTCATTCAAGCCTTTTGTCTGCAAATATCCAACTAATTCTTTAGATAATTCAAAACATTCCATGAAACTATCAACCATGCCGGCTTCTTCAACCAGTTTTGGTATGTCATAACCGTAATTAGTAGTTAATCTTTGCCATTCAAATCCGTCAACAACGCGGTGTCTTTGTAGATCCCTAAAGGTGCCATAGTCTGCAGTAATTTCGAATTTATAGTGAAGAAATTCTAAGGCCCTGCCTGGACGGTGTCTTCGATTAAATCTATTTCCCATATAAGCATTAAAAATTTCAAGGTGTTTATCTGGAGATAATTTCTCAATAGCTTTTTTTATACCATTTGTACTAAGCTGACTCTCAGAAAATAGCATATCAGCAACAATTTCTAACTCATTTTCAGGCCAATAATCTAGTAACTCAACATTCTCAAAAGGAATATCTTCTGCGTTTGTTAGTTCTGAAGCAAGTTTTTCAATTTCCCCTTGTTTTAGAGCTAAGTATGCAGCTGACATAATTCCTCGATCCGGCACGTCGATCCTCCGATAAAATGCTGGCATAACTTTTCGAACTTCCTGAAGTATTAGACTTCCGATTTCTCTTGCTTCTACTAAACGTTCTGACATTAGTCTTATTACTAGACCTTCAATAGCTTGAGTTGATCCAAAAATGCCTACTGTTGATTTTGTAGCAACTGGTAAGACTGTACGTACTGCATCGCAAGCTTGGGCTCTGGTTGCTTGCATCCAAGCCGTTCTCCCAGCTGGAGTGTCAGGCTCTTCTGATTTTGACCTGACAAACTGGGCAATACCTCTTACCATGTTGGAATAGTTTACAAAAATCTTATCAAGAGTCTGTGTGTATTTTAATTGGGTTTCATCGTCAAAATGCTCTGGTACAAAGTATTTATATTTTCCTTCACTATCTAATGTATCAAAAAAGATATATCTAGTAGATTGCTCAAGATAAGCTGCAAATCTACCCCATTCAAGTTTCTTAGTTAGCAGATTTGAAGCACCTTCTACAACTACGCTTTGACCAGCTAATTGTTGTACCGAATCATCACCATATTCGCTGACAACTCTTTGGATTAGAGAATCTGCATCTTCGTCACCTGTTAGGGCAAATTCATCTAAAAGTATTTCCCGTAGGTCGCTCGAGCTTCGTGACAATCTCGCCATGGCAGCTGCCGTAATTAGTGGCGAAGCATTTTCATAGAAAGTATAAACTTGACCTCTCGTGTTTGTTACCTGAGTTGAAAGATAGGCCTCGCCATCAGGTGTTCTAGTCGCAGGTTTAGTAGTTTTGTCTAAATATTTGTTGGTTTTATTTGTTTCCACGGTGATTAGGTCCCTGAATAAATTTAATTATTGCCCCACCATCAATATAATCTGATTATATCAACAAATATTTGAAAATCTAACTACTCGAAATTTAAACAACACTCCTACATTTGTTATCTAGAATCCAGCATCTTCTTTGACAAAGATAATGGTTATTCGATGAGCAATTGTTTCTTTTTTGTAGATCAAAATTTTGTTTAGTGAAGAGTGACTGCCATAAGCTTCTAAGGCTCTTTTGTCTTCAAGTCCTAGAACGTAGTCCTCGATTCGCTTTAGTCCTTCATCTAAATCTGGAACAATTTTCTTAGTTGAGACTACCCAGATAACGTGATTAGCACCATATACGTAGTGTGGAAGTTGGCTACCACTAGCTGAGGCGATAATTGCTTGACCATCTTCAGTTACAGCATGGACGCTGCCAATAGCGTAATCAGAAGCTGAACCAATGCGTTTCATTTCAATGGCCTTATCTGCTTGACCATAAAGCGCCATGAATTCTTTTCGAGTTGATTTATAATCTCCTGAATCGTTGAGAATTGGTGTTAAGCCAGCTTGATCAACAGTTGTAGAGGTTGCTGTAAAAACTTCAGAACCTTTTGGAATCATGTTTAAAACTTCTGTCTTCGCAGCTTCTAGACTATCAACAACCTTAACGTCAAAACCATGACTCTCTAAGGCTGTTTTAGTAGTTGCTATAGATTGATCACTAGCAAGTTGTGTGTATTTATTGGTTTGGTCAGTTGGTGACATTTCTACCCCTTTGATATATTCTTTATTTAGTGTTAATATACCAATACTATACTAAGTAAAGTGACTATGCAACAAGCAATAATCGTCGACCAGTCTAAAATCGAAAAACACCCCGGCTGCGTAGCTGAGGCACTGTGTATTATTGGAAATAAATGGACAGCCCTACTAGTTATGGAACTAGCTAAAGGCAACACTAGATTTAGCCACATAGAAGCTTCACTCAAGGGTATTAGTCCAAGAACTCTGTCTCAAAGATTAGATTATCTAGTTGAACAGTCAATTATCACTAAGAAGAATTTTCTTGAGATGCCACCTAGAATTGAGTATTCACTGACCCAAAAAGGCTACGATCTTATCCCGATTTTGCAAAGTATGGCATCTTGGGGAAACAAATACACTAAAAAGTAACTATTTATTACCTTTTAAAACTTTAACACTTATGCTATAATATTGTTAATAGCTTTAGAAATAGCGCTGGAAAGGCGCTTTTTTATATGAATCAAAGTCCAGATAAAATTCGGAATATTGCGATTATTGCCCACGTTGACCACGGCAAGACAACTCTAGTCGATGGTCTGTTAAAGCAGTCCAAAACTTTTAGAGATAACCAGGCTGAAATGAGCCAGGATCTTATTATGGATAGTGGTGATCAAGAAAAAGAACGAGGTATTACAATTACCGCTAAGATTACGGCCGTTCAACATGATGATTACCGAATTAATATCATTGATACTCCTGGACATGCCGACTTTAGTGGTGAGGTAGAGAGAACCCTAAATATGGCTGACGGTTGTCTACTTATAGTTGATGCCCAAGAAGGCCCAATGCCTCAAACTAAATTCGTTTTAACTAAGGCACTTGCTAACAACTTAAAACCGATCGTTATAATTAATAAAATTGATAAACCAAACGCTAGAATTGCTGAAGTTGAGGATGAAGTTGCTGATTTGTTCTTAGAACTGGCTGTTCACGAGGATCAACTTCACTACCCAGTCTACTACTCTGTTGGTAGGGCTGGTAAGGCTTGGGAAAAAGTACCAGCTAATTTCGAAGAAGACGGTGATTTATCAGTTATATTTGATGCCATAGTTAATAAAGTACCAGCTCCTGACGTGTCCCTAGATAAACCACTTCAAATGTTAGTCTCAGCGCTTGCCTGGGATACATTCAAAGGAAAATACGCAATTGGTCGCATTACTAGTGGAAAACTAAAACCAAACGATCAAGTAACTCTTTGTAAAAAAGATGGGTCGATGGTTAAGGTTAAAATAGACAACCTACTAATTAGCCAAGGAACTGCTCGAGTTGAAGTCGATCATGGGATTGCTGGAGATATAGTTGCTGTAACTGGAATCTCTGATGTTCAAATCGGCGAAACTATTGCTGACTTCGATAATCCAGTAGCACTACCAGTACTTGAAGTTGAGGCTCCAACTCTGAAGATTTATCTAGGGCCAAATACTAGCCCACTTAAAGGAACAGAAGGGCAATTTACAACTAGCCGACAAATTGGTGACAGATTAGATAAAGAACTTGAATCTAATGTTGGATTACGAGTAGTTGAACAGGGTATCGGCTTTTTAATTAGTGGTCGAGGCGAACTTCACTTAAGTGTACTAATTGAAACATTGCGTCGCGAGGGATATGAATTTGAGGTTGGAAGACCACAAGTAGTAACTATTGAAAAAGATGGCAAAACTCAAGAACCAATTGAAGAATTAATTATTGAAATTCCAGCTGAATATGTTGGCAACGTTCAAATGGAACTAGGCGTCCGTAAGGCTGAGTTGAAGGAACAGTTTGCTAGTCCTAAGGGAATCACTAAATTAGTTTACGAATTGCCTACAAGAGCTCTACTGGGCTTAAGAGATAAGTTAATGACCAACACTAAAGGGACAGCTGTGATTAATAGCTTGATGATTGGTTATCAGCCACTTGGCTCGGCCTTAAACCAGACTCGTAATGGCGTATTAATTGCCTATGAGACGGGTATCACAACACCTTATTCACTGCAAAGTGCTGAGGCTAGAGGAATTTGTTTTGTTGGACCGGCTATTAAGGTCTACGCTGGTCAAATTGTCGGACTAAATAACCGAAGTGATGATTTAGAAATTAACGTCTGTAAGGCGAAACATCTTACTAATATGCGAAGTAGTTCAAGTGACGGTGTAGTTCAGTTAGTTCCACCAGTAATTTATAGCCTAGAGCAGTGTATTGGTTTTATTGAGGAAGATGAACTCCTAGAAGTGACTCCAAAATCTCTTAGACTTCGAAAACGTGAGTTAGATCAAAACAAGCGAAAACGAAACAAAAACTAGTATAACCGTTGACACTACATAAATGTTATGCTAATATATAGATTGTTGTTTTTTATGAATCCGGGTTTATTAGTAAAGATAAGTTACTCGATTTTCGATAAGAAGCAATTGAAGTAACAAATTTATTAAATAAACATATAAAGGATTCTATTTTTATGTCTTCATATAATTACCGTTCTAACCAACGGCCAAATACAAACAATCATCGTTCAGGTGGCAGAAAATTCGCACCAAGAAACAATCGAAGAATGGGTCAATACATTGATCCTTCACGTTTTGTGAAAGCTGCTAAGCCAGTTGAACAAGCTGAATACGTTGCTAAATACAAATTTAGTGATTTTGCAGTCGATGATTTAATTAAAAGAAATGTAGCTAACAAAGGCTACGTAACACCTACTCCTATTCAAGATCAGACCATTGCGGTCGCACTTGAAGGTAAGGATGTTATTGGTATTGCAAGTACTGGTACAGGTAAAACTGCTGCCTTTGCACTACCTATGCTTACAAAACTAATCCAAGACCATAATAGTCGAGCTCTAATTATTGCTCCAACACGTGAACTTGCTCAACAAATCGAAGATGAGTGCCGATCTCTAGCTAAGGGTAGTGGACTCTCTGGTGCACTATTAATTGGTGGAACTCAAATGGGACCACAACTTCGAGATCTTGCTGGAAATCCTAGCATTGTTGTCGGAACTCCAGGTCGAATTAAAGATCACATCGAGAGACGAACTCTTAAAATTGCCGGTTTTAATATGGTAGTTCTAGACGAAGTTGATCGAATGCTAGATATGGGCTTCATTGATGACGTTCGAGAGATTTTAAGTGGACTTGCTCCAGTTAGACAGTCATTCTTTTTCTCAGCTACTATGGATGGTAAAGTTAAGTCTTTAATTGAGACTTTCTCAAACCAACCAGTTATGATTTCGCTTGAAACTGGTGCAGCTAGTGAAAACGTTGATCAAAATATCGTTAGATATTCTGGTGACAGCGAAAAGCTAGAAAAACTTCATGACATTCTAATTAACGGCGATGTTGAGAAAACTATAATTTTCAGTGAGACACAAAGAAGCGTCGAGAAGTTAAGTAAAATGCTAATTGAACGTGGGTTTAAAGCAGATGCTATTCACGGTGGTAAGACTCAAGGTCAAAGGCAACGTGCATTAAACAGATTTAAAGCTAACGAAATTAAAGTCTTAGTTGCAACTGATGTTGCAGCTCGTGGAATTGATGTAGTTGATATCACTCACGTGATTAACTTCTCACAACCTCAATCTTATGAGGATTACATTCACCGAATTGGTCGAGCTGGAAGAGCTGGTCGAATTGGTCACGCTCTGACTTTTGTAAGCTAAGAAATAAAAATGGTGGCGCCTCCCAGACTCGAACTGGGGACACAAGGCTCTTCAAGCCTCTGCTCTACCAACTGAGCTAAAGCGCCACGTCAGTTTATTTTATTCGAAAACTACTGTTAACTCAATAGTGAAACTTGATCAGGACATCTTAAAACGATATAATTTTGCTATTCGTTTAAAGATTTGCGAGTGTAGCTCAGCTGATAGAGCGCTTCCTTGCCAAGGAAGAGGCCACGGGTTTGAATCCCGTCACTCGCACCATACGACTTTGTTTAGAATTAACTAATCTAATGAGCGGACTAACCTCAGGGGTGTAAACTTTATCATTCTCATCGATATAAAATCCAGCAGGAAATACAATATCTTTACACCTCAATCTGTTGTCCTTAGATACAATATTTGGATCTAAAAATTTGGCACCCATATTATCTACGAAATTGAACGCAAATCTAAGAAATTGATTCCGATCGCTATCAGCTTCATTACTAAGTTTTGTTAGCTGATCTTCTAAATCAATAACTCTAGCTTTCTTTTGGTCGATAGCTTTAAGTATTTCCTCTTTAATTGAGGAAATACTAGGATCTGTTACAGCTTCTACTTGGAGTTTTATAGCGTCTTTAAGACCTATAACCATATGCTCAATACGATTTATTTCTTGTTTCACCTGACCTTCTCTTTGTTTCCAAACAATATTTAGGGCTTTAATTAGTTCATTGATACCTTCTGGGGTGAGGGGATTATCTCTGAATTGTTTTATTATCTTTAGATGGAGATCGCTGCGATGCTGGAGTTTACCGCATGAACGGCATCGATATTTCTCATAAATAGCTGAGTTTGCCTTACCGTTGGTGTGGTCGTATCCTACGAGGCGACCATTAGATTTATCTATACAACTATCACAATTCACTAAGTTTGATACCGGATATTTTGGATTACCATTTTTAAGTGGCCCTGAATGTGTTTTTGGATTACCATTCATAATTTTAATGAGTTCATAATGCTGGTCAATCGTAACCAGTGGCTCATGTAAGCCGTTCTCATTTCGGACCTTTACTTGCTTATCTATCTCGACAATACCAGCATAGAAGGGGTCTGTAACAATCTTTCTGAACTTGTCCATTTTGTATGGTGAGTGACCACTAGTTATGAAATCACTATTATTGAGTTCTATCAGTGCTTGAGTTGGTGTTACTAGCTTTGCAGCTATTCTAATTAGTGTATCCCTGAGTATTGGACCTCGATCAGGGTGTAACTCAGGTATGCCCTTCTCGTAACCTCTCTTATAGCCAGGTTTAGGTGCAAATGGATATCGTCCATGTTCAAGTGCAGCTGTCTGACCTTTTATGGATTTTGTTTGCCTCTCGAGATTGCTACCTTCGGCTTTAAACGCCTCCATCGCTCGACGTAGTTTAGTAAATGGGTCATTGCTATTTAGACCGGGATCACCAGCGTACCAAACTTGCACTCCGACTCTTTCACGAAACAATACCTCAAAATAAAACATCTCATCGATACTTCTCATAAATCTGTCAATTTCATCTACGATCAAATACTTAACATCTGGGTGTCGTTTGCAATAATCCAGCATTGCATTAAGATCCTTACGGCTATAATTAGTACCAGCTTTACTAGACATACTACCAGACCATATTCCATCTGGAGGTATCGTGGCTTCGAGATATTTGGCGGCCTCAACTACTGATTCGTTCTGTCTATTTAAACTATTACTCTCTAGTTGCTCAACAGATGAGACCCTACACGTGGTAATTGCCAGAACTTTAGGCATAATAGATATCTACTCCTAAATTAAGTGGTTTTGGTTTAATTTTTATCATTTTTGTATCTGTCCTCCAGATTGGTATTTGATTATCTATCTTTAAAAATATCATAAATAAGCTCTGCTAAGGCAAATGCATCGTCTTTACGCTTACGTTTAAAAGCAACGGTTTTATTACCCTTAACAGTACTTAAATTAGAAGGCTGTTTCTTGACCAACACAGACACTAAAACCTCTTTGCCGTTGTCTAAAACAATCAGCAGTTACAGTAGTTTACTACTGAGAGCCTCCTTAGGCTCCTGGTACTTATATCTGTTGGCCTCCTAATTTAAATACTTTTAATAAGTGTAGGTTAGCATTTAAAAACAAATAAATACAAGCATAAGCTTCTGTATTATTTCAGCAAATATTGTAATTACCTCTGTTGTGTAGTAATATACCGCCTAAGTGACGCTAGCCGTTACCGACCTAACCCACCATTTATGGTGGTATGGTCAATAAAACCTACGTGAATGTAATCCCGTCGTTGGGTATCTATTCACGTAGGTCGTTACCGGAAACGGTAGTGATGGCTTCGGCTATACCTCAGCGGCGGGTTTTTATGTCGCGGAATGGATAAATCATTAAATGAATTACACTAAGTTCAACTTTCTCAATCGGCTAATAGATAAATTGTTTGATAAGTTTAAGGAACCTTTATTGCGACGTCGATTTATAGCAAAGAGATTTAAAGCTTACGAATATATCCGTAAAAAGGGGGAGCCTATCCACTACGATCACATACCAATATCTGATTGGCGTAAACAATACAATGATTGGGCAAGGCAGAAAGGCAGTAAGTCTGATAACTTCCACTTAGTAGCTTGGGAGTATATGGGACGAATATTAACTACGGTTATTGTAGTTCTTGCTATCGCTGTACCTACCGGATTAAAGATTTGGAACAATCATCAGCGAAGTCTTGCTAATGCTGCAATATGGGTTGCCGTACAGGCTAATAACATGCCTACTGGCGTAGTAAGTCCCTCAACAATAGCTGTGACAATGCCCTGTAAGGCAACTGAGGCAAGTGGGATCAATAAGGATCTTCTTAATAACTCTGACTTTACTGGCACAAGTTATAGCTGTAATCTGTTCTACACCTCTTACTCAACAAAGAACTTATCATTAGACGACTTACACTACGCGGTACAACCAGAAGCTGGCCAAAGTACTTCAGATAGTCTCGCGTATTGGTTAAATAACATAGACTACGACTCCTATTTATTTGAGGTAGATACTATGAGAAACGGCGTTAGCCCAAACCCGTATTTAATGCAGTGTGTGAGTAGTACTCAAGACTCGAACAATGCTAGTGATGGACTGGGTGAAGTTATGAATGTTGCCTATGACGGAGCCATTGATACTCAGACTTTAGGTCGAGCAACAGTTTTTAATATATGTGAGCTAGTCGGTACAGAAGGCACTGTAACAGCTAGTGCCGAGACGGTACAAAATAACACGATCATACAGCTTAGTATTTTAACTGATAGTTCACACACTAAAGGTTTGTTAAATAAGCTTACAGCTTATATGGATAGTGTGCATTTTGAATAGATAAAAATATCTAATAGCACCAAGTGACCATCATCAAACTCTTTAAATTAAAATCAAGCTAGAATCCAATTTTACCTGCGCGCGTGGTTGTGGTGAAAGTTTGGGAAGATTATTGTTGAGTCGGGCAATCAATATCAGTTAGATCATCGTTCAATGTTTGTAGTAACTGGCCATTCTTTTGATCGAGTTGCTCTGTAATCGCTTGCTCGCCTTCTTGAACTGCAGATGAGTCTCCAGCACCAGCAATGTCTAATTCTTCCAGAAGGTTACTGTTTTGTTGACTAGCCCATTCATTATCTTCCTGAAGTCCATCTTGATAGGTTTGCTCATATTGAGTTTGTAGGGCTGTGTTGCAGGTAGGTACTACTGGAGTTATAGTCGCAGATCCAGGATCTGTAGCTGGATATTGGAGCGTTGGACTTGGTGATTGAGGCGTGCACCCAAATTCCTCCATTGCAGATGTATATAAACTATAATCCTCGGCTGCTTCTTGATTATATTCATAGTTATTCTCTGCCTGTGTGTAGCTAGTAAAGTTGCTCCAGGTACTTGAATCACTTGATAATTCAGAACTTAATGTTGGTCCAAAGATTGCCTGAATCTGACTACAGCTTTCACCAGGTGTAGGTGTTGGATAGCTACTTGATGTTGTAGCAGCAGGAATACCAATATAAATAACTACTTGGCTAGATGGATTTACTGTTGTTGGGCTGTCATTAGTAATAATACCTACACCAATATCTGTGGCGGATCCGTTTGTTAATAAAATTGAGCCGGTCTCATTATCTAGTTGACTTGCTACTTCAGCGCTAGTTGTAGCGCTATTTGTAGATACTAGCCAAATACTCTTGTACTGATAACCTGCATTAGATACAAAGGTCCATGGACTGTGTGAGCTATTATCAGTGTAACCATTGGTAACCATATCTTGAGCTCTAGTAGTTGCTGCCTTATCTAGATCAGCATTCTCAGTTAATGCCTGCAGGCTCTTGGTAGCTCTTTGTTGGTTAATATCTTGAATTACAGCAGCTTCGGTAATATTGATCGTTGGTTGTGGAGTAGCTGGCGTCGTTTGAGTGGTATGTTTAACCACCACAGGTAGCTTGTTTGAACTGTTGCTAGAATAGGCGTGAGCAATAGCGACCCCACCAGCGATTATAAGGACAATCACACCTACGGTGATTAAACGGGAGAAAGGGCTATTAAAAACAGATATTCTCTTAGATAATGTCGATATCTTATTTAATACCTGTTTCTTAAAACTAAACTTAGTCTTCTTTTTAGACATAGATACCTTTAACTCACTTAAAAGTTTATGACTTACTAATGGTTAATTATACCATAATGAGGTATATTTGTAAATTCAACATGTTTAAACTAAGGTTTTAGGCGAATTACTTAATATAATATTTTATTGTTTGAAACAAGCGTTAGAAGTGTTATTATGAATACAACGCAAGCTCTGGTCTGCGTAGTCTGTTTATTACAGCCTACTGTTAATGGAGTTGATTTGCGGGAACATTTATACATTGGAGAGGTACTCAAGTGGCTTAAGAGGCTGAGCTGAAGCCTCAGTAGACTGCATTCCCATGCGGTGCGTGGGTTCGAATCCCTCCTTCTCCGCCAAAGGGGCTGTGTACCAATAAGGGTACATGGCCCAGTGCCAAAGGAGCATTTAAACAAATATCAAATTAAAATAAAGAACCCCCTTCCATTACGGTTGGGGGTTCTTCTATTCCCATGCGGTGCGAGCTTTCGCCCGTCTGCTTTTAACTGCTTACGCAGTTATTACGATATCTCACCTATATGTAAGATACTATAATAACAGCATTAGCGTTTTATGTCAATAGTAATATTAAAGATAGTTTTTGTTTGATTAAGTTTGCGTCCAGAATTGTCATATAGATCCCTGTATATAACTTATATACAAAAGTATACTACATGTGTCAATTAACTATAAGCATAATCATTGTGGATAGAATCTATGTTAAGTTTCTAAGCTACTTGTTATCATCTTGCCTGTTCGAAGAGTTTGGCCAAGTGAACTGGACAAAATCTCCCGTGCGTAAGGGTCATAAAAATAGCGATATATATAATATATATAGATTTAACCGAACAAGGTTTTAAGCTGAGTTTTAGCTAGCTATTTTATTAGTTGTTGTGAATTAACCATCTTAGAGTCCACAACTTTACGTTCAATTGGTTTAACTGATAGACCTCCATAAATAGGTATCTCTATTCGTTCACCAGCACTAGTAAAATCAACTTTGTCACCATATACTCTAGGCTTTAATTTACTTGCTATCCACATTAAATTGCTACTAATTAGTTTAGCTTTCTCTATTTCGTCCCTGGTAGCGGGCACATTTATTGCTAAATCCACTAACTTATCGGCATAAAAGTCCTGTTGATCCTGTCTCGCCCGCGTGTACATCAAGCGAAAGTCTTGGTTTTGTCTAAGCCATTTAAGTACGTTAGTGTAATGTATGCCCTCATTCTCACAAATACTGTTTAATCCTTCACCTAATGCAATTCGATTGCATATCCTATTAACTAATTGATTAGAATATTTCGTTGGTCGGCCTAACTTTGTCATGGTATTTCCGGTGGTAGTAGTATTATTGAACCTAAATCCTGCCATTCAGTACTGATTCCAAGCCTAGGTGTAGCGTATCCAATAACATCAGTAGGTTCCCTAAAGAATGCAACCTTATCAGCCAAATTGACTATCTTTGAGCCCGGTTTAGGCCATAATCGTGATATGCCATAGGTTCCAGGAGGCAATAAGATTGTGCCATTACCTGCAGCTACCACGAACTCAAGGCAAACTATTTCAGTTGGGTAAACTTGCTTCTCTTTCTTTAGGGCATCTAGAACGGCTTGGTAGTCGTTTTTAGTTTGCTCACCATTAACAACATAGACTGCCAAGATCATACCGGAGTAAGCTGAGGTGTTCTTGTGTAATATTTGACCCAGTAATGTTTCACCAGCGTCTAAGTCACAACGAGTTATTTCGATAGATAGGTGTTTACGGTTTGTTCCTGTCTTGCCACTAGCTGTAGTAATAGGTTCGTCGTAAATGATATCAACGTCAGGGGGCTCATCTGCAGGTAGCCCGACGAAATGTTTAATACCACTATCCTTAGTATTAGAAGCTGCTAATATAGCTCCAACCCACACCTCACGATGTTTAGTTAATTTATTGTGGGTCTTAATCGTTTCAGGAGGGAAGTTTGCTAATATACAATGTTGCCAATAGCCCATATAAAATCCTGGAGAGAAGTAATAACCTGGTTTTAATTTGGTCTTAATCTGGGGTTTTGTATCCTCGTTCATCTTAATAGTATAACATTTTGACCTCTGTAAGTACAGATATAAATGTAGTTTAAAATGGGTTGGTGTAAGTCTCTCCGCTCACTTAATGGTTCTGATTATATAAGTACTGTTGATAAGGGACTTCCAGTATCTTACGCCACCGGTTAATCTCATCTCTAATAGGGTGTAAACTTTTTAGTATCTGGTGCACCATAAGCACTTTGACCTCATAGATTTGAGGTCTTTTTTATTGCTTTTATAAAATTTTCAGCCTATGCTTAAATCATGAAAATATATAAAAACAAAAATGGCTTCACGGTCGTTGAAACATTACTTACCATCTTGATATTGGCTGTTATAGGTTTTGGTGGGTATTATGTTTGGCATACTCAAGACAATAAAGTAAAAACTGTCTCAACAACTACAGAAACCTCAACTAGCCCCTACGCGGGTTGGAAAACGGCGACGTTGAAATATGAAAAAATAACATATCAATATCCAGCCAACTGGAAGATTACTGATTATTCATCACCTGGCGGATGCACTACGCCTGGTTCAGATTTAGTATATTTGACGAGTCCAAATAATGAACAGGTAGTGTTACATACAGGGATAGACTGTATTGGTGATGGTGGCGCAGTAGATTTCGGTACAGCAGTTCCGATAACAGCTCTGGGGCAGAACTTATACCTGGTCTTTCAGAATTGGGCAGGCGAGGGTCCTGCCGATCAACCAAGTGTCCCTCAGTTTGCATGTTTAGGCCCAACAAGCTCCCCTAATACACCATTTGATTTTATTGCCAAGAACATATTTCATTCTGATTACACTTCGGCTAGCGACAAGGCGACACAGAACTCGTTTTGCTACTATACTTATAATAATCAGTCGAAAACTCCATTGCCCGCTGAGTCGGTTAGCTCTATCGAGAACTCTCATGATTTTACTACCGCAGAGCTAATTTTTGAATCGATGCATTATTAGGATCGTGTAAGTCTCGGCTCTCACTAACAAAGTAAATATTCCTGATACGGTATATCCAGTATATTCCTCCATCTACTCACCTCATCTCTAATAAGGTGTAAATTATTTCTCAATTTCTCCACCAATTTGCAGTATTAGACCCATTCGGGTCTTTTTTGTTTAATTTGATATGCTTAGATAAGCTATGCATGAACCTCATAAACGGGTAAATAGATTATCTGACATAATTCTAGGCGGTCAAGACGGACTAGTAAGTATTTTAGGTCTTTTGCTTGGCCTGGCTGCTGCTACCAAATCTTCTCGTATTATTATTGCCGGCGGTCTGGCTACTATTTTTGCAGAAACATTGTCTATGGCAGCAGTAGCCTACACTTCAAAAATGGCCGACCGAGATCACTACGCTGCTGAGCGAAGACAAGAAATAAAAGAGGTTAAAGAAGTCCCTGATATAGAACGACAAGAAATTGTAGACATATATGCAACCAAAGGTTTTAGTGGCAAATTACTCGATGACATAGTCGAACATATTACCTCAGATGATGAGCTCTGGATTGATACTATGATGCGAGAAGAACTTAATTTACTGCCGGTCGCAAAGCGAGATGTTTATAGGTATACAGTTACAGTTGGAATAGCCACATTTACTGGGGCGATATTGCCACTCATCCCATTCTTTTTCCTAAGTGTTCATGTTGCCTTAATTAGCGCTCTTATACTGTCTGCTGTCGTACTCGCGGCTATCGGAGTCTATAAAGCCAATATGACATTAGGTAAGCCAGTTAAAAGTGCTATACAGATGGTTGTTATTGGTATGGGAGCAGCAATAGCAGGCTATCTCATCGGCTTAGCATTTAAATCATAAAGTGAAATTTTTTACCCAGTCACTGTATTAGACACAAGTATTTTTGAAACACTGTATAATTTATATATAAAATGATTAAAAAACTTTTAAGCCATAGGATATTACTGTCATTCGTTGGCGTCTTAGTAGTTGTTTTAATAATACTTGGAATTTACGAAGTTAGGTCGTTACATAAAGCACACAGTACATTTGATAATTACTATAATTTTAGAGGTTGCGTGCAACTAATTAAAAAGACTACTACTTACGGTATATGTAAAACGAATTCAGGACAAACTATAAAAATTGTGCTGTATCATGGCAAGTGGTATTTGAACGGCGACTTACCTACAACTTTATGGGGACATCTAGTCTAACTCCCAGATCTTACTTAGTTAACAAATATTCCTCGTAGTAGTTCTAATTAGGTGCAACTCATAGCTTTTTATTTGATATACTTATGCTTGAACAATTAAAAAAGGATAAGCATGAAAAAACCAAATCCATTTGTAACACTTCTACTCGCTATTGTAACTTTAGGCATATACCCTATGAGAAAGGCTGCTAAAGCTAAAAAGGAAGGTACTGCAAGTACAACTTCTCCAATGCCAGCATCGAATCCAGTCATACCAACACCATCACCTCATATCGATACGATCGCTGATTCTGTACCGTCTTCACCAGAACCTATAATGCCTCCTATGACTCCAACTCCTCCGGTTGTAGAAACATCTTCAGTACCTGAAGAACCAAAAGTAACCTTGCCTCCAACTCCTCCAATACCACCAACTCCAACAGTCTAGATAGACTGCAAAAGTAGTCTATATTTTAGGATAGAGTGTAATATTATAGTGTGGGTAAAAAATCAAAAAAGAAGAAAAAATATCCGAAGCAGCTAAAATTAACCATTCTAGGTTTAGTAGTCTGGATATCAGTCGGTGGATTTAGCTATTGGTATTTTACGTTCCAGACTCCAAGCCTACCAAGCCCACCACTTAAAACGCTTGCAGCCAGCCATGGTATTGATCTAGGCGTCCATGTATCACTCGATAGACTTAGTAATAAACCGTATACCAATATTGTGACCTCTCAATTTTCATTTATAACAATTGACGGTGAGGCCAACTGGAATTTTATTCATCCAACATCGACAACTTATAACTACACGAAGGTTGATAAATTAATGGTTTTTGCAAAAACTAACGGTATGCCAGTCCAGATCCATCATCTGATATGGGGTGAACAAGAATTTTTACCTAGTTGGTTGTTAAAAGGAAATTACTCTAAAGATCAGTTGCTCGCTATCATGCATAACTATATTACTAATGTAGTTGGACATCTAAAGGGCCAAGTAGCAGTTTGGTCAGTTGCCAATGAAGTATTTTCTCGGGCTCAACATGATTACAATCTGACTGATTGGTGGGCAGATAATACTGGTGGTGGTACGACTTATGTTAATGATGCCTTTATTTGGACACATCAAACCGATCCTAATGCAAAGCTCATACTAAATGATTTTAATAACGAAACTGAAAATAGTATTTCTAACGCTGAGTATAGTTACATAAAGGCAGCTAAAGCTAATGGTATACCAATCGATGGAATTGGTATGCAGATGCATATTGACGCCACAAGTCCACCTACCGTCTCGGCTATGGTTGAGAACATACGGCGGTTTGCGTCTATTAGTGTGCCAACTTACATTACAGAATTTGACGTTAACTTAAATACAGTAAAAGGCAGTAATAATTATAAAGAACAACTAGCGGCTAAAATTTACTATAATGTGGTAACCGCCTGTATTGAGTCAAAGTCTTGTATCAGTATCGATGAATTTGGAGTTAGCGACAAAGAGAGTTTGCTAAAGACAATTAGCAATACCAATTCACATACATATCTATTTACCAGTAGGTATGTTGCTAGTCCATCATTTTACTCATTTCGTCAGGCTTTACTTGAGCCCTAAGCAAAAGGTTTTGTTATAATCTAAATTATGGGATTATTTCCACCAGAAATCGTCGAACATAGATCTAAACAATTTCACTCTAGGGTAGAGAGTCTAAACTCTACTGAAACAAAACATTATAGTTTTCAGCTAGCAGCACTCGGTATTATTGAACTTACCTATGTGGCCACATTCGCAGTCGGTGTAGTGACCGACACTATAAAAGCTGGTATCGGGAGCAATAATGATGGCCCGAAGTTTAGATTGTAATAAACAAAAACAAGTTCAAAAATCGTCTATGATAACTCCTTGACGGACTTATTTTACATCTTCAGCAAACCTTAAGAAATAAATTGGTATACTGTAGGTCTATGAAAAAATTTGTACTTATCATTGGCATACTTGGCGTATTTGTAATCTATAGTGCCGGTATTAGACATCAAGTACCTGTACTTAAAAAGCCAACTTCTTTGAGTACCAACAACTCAGCTTCAACATCCTCTGTGAAAACTGCGAGTAGCACAGGTTCTAGTAGTGGTTCTGGTTCAAGTACAGGTACAAGTTCCAGTACAAGTACTAGTAGTAACCAATATGTAGATGGCAATTACACAGGAAGTGTTGTTAATGCTTACTACGGTAATGTTCAGGTTGCAGTAACAATTTCTGGCGGTAAAATCACCAATATAAAATTTCTTCAATATCCAGACACCCATTCAACGTCTGTAGTTATTAATCAGCAAGCTATGCCTTATTTGGAGCAAGAAGCAATACAAGCACAAAAATCAAATGTCCAACTAATATCTGGAGCAACTTTCACCTCACAGGCTTTTATCCAGTCATTGCAGGCAGCTTTATCTCAAGCATAATCTAATATGAAAAAGACAAAGATAATAATGGGTATGCCCATAACAATAGAAATCGTATCAGAAGTCAGTATTGATATTTTTGATAGTATATTTAGTTATTTCAGTAGTGTAGATAAACGATTTAGTACATATAAGCCAAATAGTGAAATTTCCAAAATCAATGAGGGTCTACCTAAAATTAAGTGGAGCAAAGATATGAAATCTGTCATTAGCTTATGCGAAGAAACAAAAGCTATAACAGATGGCTATTTCGACATTCAACATAAGGGTAGATTAGACCCTTCGGGATTAGTAAAAGGTTGGGCTGTTAATAATGCGGCAGTCCTTTTAAAGGGAAAAGGAGTAAAGAACTTTTACATTGAAGCGGGAGGTGATATACAGGTTGATGGCACAAATGCAGCTAAAAAACCTTGGTCTGTAGGTATACGTAACCCATTTAATATTAACCAAATAATTAAAGTCGTAAATTTAGAAAATCAAGGTATGGCTACCTCAGGCACCTATATTCGGGGCCAGCATATCTATAATCCTCACACTCACAATCCCGATACAGACATCAATGACGTTAAAAGCCTTACCGTGATAGCAGCTAATGTTTATGAAGCAGATAGGTTTGCTACAGCTGCGTTTGCTATGGGTAAGGATGGTATTGGTTTTATTGAGAAAACCCCAGGGCTAGAAGGCTATATGGTAGATAATAATAAGATAGCGACTTTTACTACTGGGTTTGAAGGGTATGTACCAAAGAATGTTTAAGATTATCGATAAATTTATAGATAAAATAACCATGTATCGGTTGGTTCTTTACTACCTAGTAGCATTAATAGTTGCAGCCATTGTCTTGAGCGCTTTTGGTGATCTACACTATAAGCCACTCTATATTGCGATATCGACAACCATACTCTTAGCAGCTTGCTGGATTATCAACAAAGTCTTCTCATACATATTTGACGCACCGCTAAATCCAGAGTCTTCACTTATTACTGCGCTAATCCTGGCTCTTATTATCACTCCAACTCCTACAGGCTTTAATATATTGTTTTTACTAGCAGTTTCTGGGTTAGCTATGGCCTCAAAGTACTTAATAACAATTAGAGGCAAACATATTTTTAATCCAGCAGCTATCGCAGTTGTCCTAACAGCACTTGGGCCAAGACAAACTGCCAGTTGGTGGGTTGGGACTGCTGACTTGTTACCGATTGTATTAATTGGGGGCTTGCTGATAATGAGAAAGGTGCGCCGAGAACGGATGGTTATGAGCTTTTTTATAGCTACTACGTTATCGACAGTCTTCTACTCTCTCATCTCTAAAGTTAGTGTAACTACCAGCTTGCATAACATGATTTTTAGTTCATCAATATTTTTCCTTGGATTTGTTATGTTAACAGAACCTCTTACTTCTCCGCCAACTGCTAAGAAGCAAACTTGGTATGCGGTAATAGTAGGCTTTTTACTACCGCCTCAAGTACACATATTTAACTACTATACAACTCCCGAAGTAGCACTGATTATAGGTAACGCATTTTCATATTTGGTAAGTCCTAAGACAAAGCTCTTTCCGATCCTCAAACAAAAAATTAGAATTGCTTCCGATACTGCAGACTTTGTATTTAGCCCAGGCCGAAAATTTGCCTATGAACCTGGCCAATACTTAGAGTGGACTCTTCAACATAATAAAACCGATTCTCGTGGTAGTCGCCGAATTTTTACATTGGCTTCATCACCAACCGAACAAGACATAAGAATTGGTATAAAGTTTTACGATAAGAGTAGTAGCTTCAAGCAAGCACTAATGGGTGCAAATGAAGATACTCTTATTGTTGCATCACAGTTGGCTGGAGATTTCGTAATGCCAAAGGATCCTAGTAAAAAACTAGTTTTTATCGCTGGAGGCATTGGTATTACACCTTTTAGGAGCATGGTTAAGTATCTTATAGATAAAAACGAAAAACGAACCGTAACGCTACTTTACTCTGCTCGCACTGAGGAAAGCCTAGCCTATAAAAGAATTTTTGAAGAAGCCCGAACTAAGCTAGGTATTAACACTATTTATGCTATAAGCGACACTGGGGCAAGGATTACTGATCATAATGCTGTCCCAGGCGTTATTAATGGTGAATTGATAAAACGATCAGTCTCAGATTATCTGGATAGCGTATTTTATATATCAGGAACACATCCTATGGTCGAGGCAATGCAAGAAATCCTATTAGGGCTAGGAGTCAGCAAAAGCAATATTAAAATTGACTTTTTCCCAGGTTATTAATGGTCATTAAGTCTTTCGTATAGCTGGTAGACCGTTATATAATTAGCTTATGAGTGTAATAGATGAATACCTAAAAAATATTAATCTGACACAACGAACGGAGCTCGAGCGGATTCGTTCAATTGCCTTGGAGATGCTACCTGGTGCAACCGAAACGATATCTTATATGATGCCGACTATAAAGTTCAATGGTCAGCCGATTATCGGATTTGATGCACGCAAAAATCATATTGGTATCTACCCATTTAGTGGTTCAGTTATTAAGAAAATAAAGGAACTTGAAAAATACGATCAAACTAAGAGTGCTATAAGAGAAAAACTAGACGACTTACTACCAAAAGAGATAATCCAAAAGATAATTAATGTTCGTCTTGAAGAAGCCTTTAATTAATTAGCGTACGGAACGTTGGAGAATATGCCTTAGCTGCAAGTAACGAGTGTACCTTACAGCTGTCGTGAGTCAGGTAAATATGCTTTTTCTACACCTAGGTTGCAACTACATTCTGCCCACCACCCCTAAACGTAATGGTTGCGGCGACTTGGGATACTGTGGCGCTAACTGTCGGTAGGGTTGGAAGATTAAAACTGAAAGAATGTGGAGCGTCGTCATTAGTAATGGTGCTAATCTTTTTATGCAGCAAAGGTGTCGCAACTATGATAATAGCAGCGACCGCAAACGTACCTATCATACTATCCAAATATATAGATTTCATCTTCTAATTATACTATCTTTGTCTACTTGCTGTCATGGGGTAGTCGCCGGAACGTTAGTATTGATATATCATTTTAATAATGTTATAATATTGATAATATGGCAGAGTTTGATAAACCACAATTTGAATTTTATATGTCGCAGGGTGTAGACCTTCATATGCAAAAACAATATGATCAGGCACTTAATTTCAGTATAAAAGCTTATGAAATGGCTCCAGAAATCTCTTTAGAAAGAGGTAGAGCTGCTCGAGATATTAGTGCTCGATATGATCGTCTTGGTAGAACGGATTTATCTGAAACTTGGGCATCAGAGGCTTTTTTGACCCATGACGATATTGTTAAAGAAGAAAAAGAACCTAGTCGTGAAGCATTACGAGAACGTTCTGTCAGTGCTATGTATGTAGGTGTAAACCGACTACGTCAATTTATAAAAGCTGAACAGAAACTAAGATATGGACAGATTGATGGTGATAATCCTCGAGACTACATGAGATTAACATGGTCAGATTTGAAGGCAGCAAACGAACTAGGCAATGCTGTATGGATAGACCAGTATCAGATTAATGCTATACGTAGAGTTAGTATTAGTGAATCAATAGTTGGTAGTAGAAAAAAAGGACTAGGACTTGCTCTTGGTGCAGTAGCCTTAGGCTGTATGTCAGAGTCTCCGATGTTAGATACTAGTGCTCCTAATCTAAGCACTAGGAAACGTTTTGAAGCGAAAGCAAAAGCAGTAGCTGGTGGTCTATTAGCACTTAGAGTTAGTATTGTTTCGATTCCTAAACAATCAAACAAGCTTGCCCTAAAACTTGCTGATAAAGCTCTATAAATGATGGAAGATTTTAAGAATCTTGAAAAAGAGACTAAGGCAGAGTCATACGAACCACTTTCTAAGGAAGAATGGCATAACCTGGTAAGTGAAGAGGTTTTAAGAGCTCAGACCTATCCTGAAACAAACACAAAAGGTATATCAATCATATTCATCGATATTGATAATATGAAAGAAGTTAACGATAGCCTTAGTCATCTTGATGGAGACGAGACGATAGGCACATTACAATCAGCCTTAGCTCTTATTAGAAATACCTTCCGAAAGGAAGTAAAAGATGGACATGACAAAAGAAAACCAGACAGAATTTCGTACAATTTGACAGATGAAACTCAAGAAACTTTGGATCCTACCAGTAATTCTGTACCTATGGAGTTTTCAAGACTTGGTGGTGAGCGTAGTGATGAATTTGGAGTTATTTGTTACACCGATTCGGAGGGTGTAAATAAAGTCATAGATAGACTTAGAGACGCTTTTAATTATAGTGTAGATGAGCGACTCAGAGAACTAGGTGTTGATTTAGCAATTGGAGCTAGCACCCTAAGACCTGGAATGGATAGTTCACAACTATTAAGAGAAGCTGACAGGCAAATGTATGTAGATAAGGCGTCTCACTTACCACCATTAAATGAAACTCAACAAGAAGTTATCAGAAAGATATATAAAGAGCTCAACGATAACGATATTAGACCTAGAGATTACATTAAGTACGTAAAGATTTACGTAAAACATATCTACCTAGATCTTTAAATCGAAATATCTGTATCGTTGGTGGTATATTAAACCTATATGGAGCATGTAGTCACTAAGGTTTTTGATCGTGATGTAATGATTGTCGCTAAAGACAAATCAATAGTTGCAATATGTTTTGAAACTACGCCGGAATTTACTCATTACTCTAAAAATTCAGTACTTAATAAGCAATCGAAGTTATTAAATGAGACCAAAAAACAATTAGAAGACTATCTAAGAGGCAGGCGAACTGAGTTTAATATCAAATCATCTCTTGCTGGTACTAAGTTTCAAAAGCAAGTTTGGGATCAAATTAATAAGATTCCATATGGACAGAAGATAACTTACCTAGACATTGCAAAAGGTATATCTAAACCAACAGCCTATAGGGCAGTTGCTAATGCGGTAGGTAGGAATCCAATCGCAATAATGATTCCATGCCATAGAGTTTTAAGAACAAATGGCAATTTAGGTGGTTATTCTAGTGGAGTAGATATTAAAAAGCTACTACTTAAAAAAGAAAAAATCAGTTGGACCTAAGTTTTGGCATCAATCTCATCTATTTATTGATATAATTACACATAAGTTAAGATGGCGCTGTGGCGGAGTGGTTACGCAGAGGTCTGCAAAACCTTTTACACCGGTTCAATTCCGGTCAGCGCCTCCAAAACTAAGTTATAATATTTACCATGCCTGGGTGGCGGAATTGGTATACGCGTTCGACTTAAAATCGAATGTTCAAAAGACGTGTGGGTTCAAGTCCCACCCCAGGCACCAATGAAAATTATGAAAATATTTATTACAACTTCAATTCCATATGTAAATGGTCCACCTCACCTTGGCCATGCCATGGAATTTACTATGGCTGATGTTTTAGCTCGATATTCGAGACTAAAGGGGGATGATGTAATTTTTAGCATTGGTACCGACGAACATGGTGGTAAAATTGCTGAAAAAGCTGAGAAGATGAAACTGACTCCGCTTCAACTTGCAGATCAAATGAGTGAAGAATTTAGAAAACTAGCCAAGACTCTTGAGATTTCTAACGACCGATTTATTAGAACCACTGACAAAGATCATGAAGATCGAGTTCAAAAGATTTGGCTTCAAATTAAAGATGATTTATACAAGAAAGAATATCAGGGTTGGTATTGTACTGGTGACGAGGCTTTTGTCTCTGAAACAGTAGTCAAGCGGAATAATAATATTTGTCCTGATCATAATGCACCATATGAAAAGATTGTCGAAGAGAACTACTTCTTTAAATTATCTAAATATAACGAGCAAATTAAAGACTTAATTAGATCAAATAAGTTTTTAGTGATTCCTGAAACTAAGCGTAATGAAATACTAAGTTTACTTGATGAGGGCTTAGAAGATATAAGTGTTTCAAGACCAAAAGAAAAAATCTACTGGGGAATACCAGTACCCAACGATGACTCTCAGGTAATTTATGTTTGGTTTGAAGCATTGCTTAACTACATTACGGTTCTAGGCTATCCAGATAACAAAGATTTCAAAGAATATTGGCCAGCTAGCTATCAGGTTGTTGGTAAGGATATTATTAGATTCCACGCTGCTATTTGGCCAGCTATTTTGTTATCTCTTGGAATTGAGACGCCTAAAAAACTCTATGTCCATGGTTTTATTAACGTAAATAACATGAAGATGGGAAAATCACTTGGTAATTCGATAGATCCGTTTGAAATCGTAGACAAATATAGTGCCGATACATTTAGGTATTATTTCTTAAGACATATCCCAAGTTATGACGACGGAAACTTCTCATGGGAAAGTATCGACGAGGTCTATAACAGTGATCTTGGTAATGAACTAGGCAACGCTGTTCAGCGAACGGCTGTCATGGTAAAAAATTACTTAGACGGTAAACTGTCAGAAGAGGAAACTAAACTTGAGTATGATCCTTCAATTGGTAGTTTAATTGAAGATTGTAGATTTGATAAAGCACTTGAGCAAATTTGGTTAAGAATTAAGAATCTAAATCAGTTTATTGAAGAGCAAAAACCATGGGCACTCCATAAATCTGGAGACAAAGATAAATTGGTTGAAGTTTTAAGCTCACAAGTAAAAACTCTTAGGTATGTTGCATATCTGCTGCTGCCATTTATGCCAGAAGTCTCACAAAGTATTTCAAAGATATTTGCTGAAAAACTAGATTTACCCGATAAAACTTTATTTCCAAGACAATAAAGGTTACGATGCTAGTTGATACTCATTGCCATATTCACTCAAACGATTACCCGGTAGATATTGCAGAAGTGTATGAATCTGCGAAACAAGTCGGAGTTGATAAGATAATTTGTGTTGGTACTGATCTTGATGACAGCAAACTTGCGATAGATTTTGCTAATGATCACGATAATACTTGGGCAAGCATCGGCATTCACCCACATGAGGCTAACAAATATGTTGGTAAACCTGAGCTACTTGGTGAATTTGCAAGTCTTGCTACTTCTAACAAGGTTGTAGCAATCGGTGAGTGTGGATTGGATTATTTTTATAATCATTCAGATAAAGACTCACAAGTTAAACTACTTAAATTCCAGCTCGAACTAGCTATAAAACACAATTTGCCACTAAGTTTTCATGTTCGAAATGCTTTTGATGACTTTTGGCCAATTTTAGATAATTATCCAAATGTTAAAGGTGTAGTTCACAGTTTTACAGATAGTGAAGACAATTTAGACATGGCCTTAGCTAAGGGATTAATGATAGGCGTTAATGGAATTTCAACGTTTACAAAAAACCAAGACCAAATTAAAATGTATAAAGACATCCCACTTACGAGTTTAGTATTGGAAACAGATGCACCCTACTTGACTCCAACGCCATTTCGTGGTATGATTTGTGAACCAAAACACATAAAAGTCATCGCTGATTTTCTTGTGAAATTAAGAGGTGAGAGTTTAGAAGAACTAGCAAAACAAACATCCAAAAATGTTAATTTATTATTTGGAGTATAGATATGAACGAGAATAAACAAACCCACGAGACCCTACCCAGTCCTGAAGAAATAAGGAAGGCTATTATTAGTGAATCTGGTGAACTTGTACAGATATTGGCAGGTCTATAATGGCTAGTATAATCTCAGCTCTAAAAAAATATCTTGGCGACAATAGAACTGTCTATAATAATTTGATTAGAAAAGAATCTAAAATTGGTGGACGATTATTTGGTGTTATTCCAAGTAACGTTTCAAGAAGTTTTTTCTGTTTAGATAAGTATACTTGGGTATATCATGAAGACACGACCTTAAGAGATGGTACCGTCAGATCAAATATTATTAGATACGAACTTCAACCTGATCGAATCGTTAAGGTAATTAATGGAAACGGGTACCTGCTTAGTGATAACGAAAAGAAAAATTTCTTAATAGCTACTCAAAATTATCAAAAACGAGTTTTTAGCGAACTTTATTACAGCTAAAAACTGTTAGTGAAAAACTAATGGTTGAAGACAAAGTATATCTTGATTTCGCAGCCGCTACACCTATAGATAGTGAAGTGTTAAAAGCCATGCAACCCTACTTTTCAGATAAGTTTTATAACCCATCAGCTAATTACGTTTCTGCAAGGCAAGTAGCGACTGATATTGATAATGCTAGGTCCCTAGTAGCCGGAATTTTATCCGTTAAACCAGAGGAAATATTCTTTACAGCCGGTGGAACTGAGGCTAATAATCTAGCAGTTTCTGGAATTATGAAAGCATATCCAGGTAAAAACCTAATTATTAGTGCAATTGAACATGAATCGATTGTTGATCCAGCTAAGCAATTTAATTGTCGGGTTGCATCAGTTGATAAAACCGGTAGAGTAATTGTTTCTGAACTTGAAAAATTAATTGATAAAGACACTATATTAATTAGTATCATGTATGCCAACAATGAGATTGGTACAGTCCAACCATTAACGAAAATTAAGCAATTGATACTAAAGGTTAGGGAGCAGCGTCGTAATTTGGGTAATCAGCTACCGCTATATTTTCATAGTGATGGCTGTCAGGCAGCTAATTATTTAAGCTTAAATGCGTCTGGCTTGGGCTTAGATTTAATGACCCTAAATGGAGGAAAGATTTATGGACCAAAACAATCCGGAATCTTATTTATTCATAGAAGCGTTAAATTAAATCCGCAAATTTTAGGGGGCGGACAGGAACGAGGCGTTAGAAGTGGCACCGAGAACGTGTCAGCGATTATCGGTTTTAGCCAGACACTAAAAATTACAAGTAAAATGAAGTTAGAAGAGACCAAAAGATTGGAAATTTTAAGAGATTATTTTGTTAAGGCTCTGACAGCTAGTGGCTTAAATTATTCGATTAATGGTTCGATGAAGAGTCGTTTGCCGAATAATTTAAATCTCTCTTTTCCGGGTCAAGATAACGAAATGGTACTATACAAACTAGATCAGAGTGGTGTTATGTGTTCAACTGGATCAGCTTGTAGCGCACAAAAAGATACGATTTCACCAACCCTACTTGCAATTGGTTTAAATGAGGCTCAGGCACTATCTAGCCTTAGGTTTTCAATGGGACGAAAAACTACTAAAAAACAAATCGATTATACAGTGACAATTCTACAAAAAATATTGTCATAATTTTGACATATGTAGAGTATAATTATCTTGCAACCAACTAAAACAAAAACCAATGCAAAAACCTCAGTCTCAAAACTCTTTGAACGTCCATATATTTGGCCTAGTTGCCTGGTTTCTTTTCTTTGCATTAATTATTAAATTTCCTAGTTTTGCTTCAACCGCTGCTACCCAGACTCAACCAAGCACAGTCGAGAGTTATGGTACTAGCCAAGCACTAAGGCCGGGTATTTTAGTCCAAATCGATCCGAATAACGTGGCCGACGTAATTCCTGCTAGTCAGCCGGATATTAAGAAAACCCTTGGTGTAGTTATTAGTCCGTCAGCATCAACTATCACAGTCCAAAACAGCACTAGCTCAGCCAATACTGCATATGTCAGTAGTGATGGTAATTATCAGTTGGTAGTTAGTGATCAAAATGGTCCAATTAAAGCTGGTGATTACCTTACTCTCTCAGCAGTAGATGGAATTGCTATGGAAGACAACGCTACAGAACCAGTTAGTGTTGGTATTGCCTCAAGTTCTTTTAATGGCCTAAGTAGCGTTATTGGCACTGGACAAGTACAACTATCAAATAGGACCTATAAAACTGTTCACTACGGCATAATTACAGCTAACGTGTCGATTGCCCATAACCCACTTCTAGCGGTTGAATCAAGTATTGTACCGTCATTTCTAGTAAACTTTAGTACTGGTATTGTTGGTAGAACAGTTACGCCCTGGAGAATTTACGTAGCACTGATTGTAACTTTGGCGGTCTGTGTAATCGTCGGTGCAATGTTATATGGTGCGGTTAGATCTAGCCTAACATCCATCGGTCGTAATCCGTTGTCACGAAGCAGCCTATTTAGAGGCTTCATTCAAGTGGTCATTTCAGCAGTAATAATTTTTATATCTGGTATTTTTTTGGTATATTTACTACTGAAAGTCTGAACATTTAATGGTGGGATAAATGAGCATAATTATTATCATAATTAGTCTGGTGGCAGTAGTTGCTGTTTTGGTCGGGCTAATCTATAAAATCAATTTCTCACAGGGTCGTGGTGGCAAAATAAACAATAAGCAACGTGGTCAGTACGAAAGATCAGTTACTGATGTTGTGAATCAAGTGTTTGATGAAGATTTCCGTCAAGACTTAAAAAATCGCGGTAGGCTTCACTTTGAAACAGTGCTAAATGATAATGCCATGTTTTTAAAACAGGATCTCGAACTGACTACTTCGCAGATTCATGAATATTTAAAAGACCAGATAAACAAAAGTTTAACTGAAGAGTTTAAAAATTATCGTGAAACTATTGAATATGCTAAAACCCAAGCAGTTGATTCGATTAAAAAGACCCAAGTAGTACTTGAGGATCAAAGAAAAGCACTTAGTGATGAGATTACTAAGCAATTTGCATCCGAGAAGAAAGTTCTACTAGATAATTTTCAAGACAATATGGCTGAAATTATTAATAATTATCTACTAAAAGCTGTAGGTGGTCACATTAATCTAAATGATCAACTAGCCGCCGTTATTAGTGATCTTGAGGCTAATAAGAAAGAAATTAGCGAGGATATTAATGAAGGCTGAGACCGTGGAAGAGAATCTAAGATTAACACCTAGCGTTAGCTCGCTAACTATTGTTAGTCAATTGATTATTGAACTTGAGGCTGTTGAAAGCTTCTTTCTAAAGATGAAAGTTAAATCCTCACTTTCAAAAGTTGATTTGCCTAAGACTTCAGACATATTGGAAGAACTTGCTAAATTAAATAAATTAAACCTTATTAAGTCTGAGGACCGATCAAGTCTAGTTAAGTTTTTGCACTATCTTCGAACTAAAGCGCCGACTGTTCATATAAGTTTCGGATCAACTCCTGATGATATCTTTGTGGCTAATCTTGCAGATTGGTTTAGAGCTGAGATAAATCCAAACATTATGATTGTTGCTGGATTGCAACCGAACATCGGGGCTGGATTTAAGATGCGTACGACTAACAAATACTATGATTTTAGTCTTCGTAAATACTTGGTTGCTGGCAAACAAACACTAGTTGAAGCTTTGGGTCAGGTCAAAAAATGAATGAATCCGCCAAAGCAATTGTTGAAGAAAAGGTTAAGAACGGTGCTCCAGTTGGTGAAGTTATATCGGCTGATTCATTTTTAATTAGAGTTAAGGGTCTAAATCCGGTTAATCTCCACGCCCTAGTGATATTTGAGAATGGATCAAAAGGTTTTGTGTTTGAAATCTTAGAAGATTACATAACTATTTTAAACCTAGATACGATTACACCAGATATCGGACAGTTAGTAACCATATTACACCCGAATCTAGTTTGTAATGTCGGTAAAGGTTTTATTGGTAGAGTCATAAATGCTAACGGTGAACCACTTGATGGTAAGGGACCGATTACAGCTGATAAAACTTGGCCAATCTTTAACGTGGCACCCCCATTAATTGAGCGAGAATTACTTAGTGTGTTACTAGAAAGTGGTGTTATTGCTATCGATTCTTTCTTTCCAATTGTGAGAGGCCAGAGGATGGCACTACTTGGGGACAGTAAGTCAGGAAAAAGTACCTTACTAACTCAATTAGCAATTCATCAAAAAGATAGTGATCAAATAGTAATCTACGTTTTAATTGCTAAAAAAAGAAGTGACGTTAATATCTTGTTATCAAGGCTCGAAAAAGCCAAGGCTATAGAGAAGTCGATTGTAATTGTATCGACTATTTTTGATTCCTTGGTTGAGAGTTATTTATTGCCATACATTGCTTGTTCTATGGGCGAATATTTATGGCAAGAGTGTGATACAGATACAGTACTAATTTATGATGATCTATCAGCTCACGCACATATATACCGTGAAATATCTTTGATAGCCGGAACTAATCCAGGACGTGACTCATATCCAGGAGATATGTTCTATGCTCACTCATCGCTACTTGAGCGAGCTGGTAGGATTAAGAAAAACAAAAAACATCTATCGGCTATTCCAATAATTCTGGCTGATGATGGCGACATAACGGCATATCTACCAACTAACATTATGTCTATGACTGACGGGCAGTGGATACTTGATATGGATATATTTAGGCGTGGCGTTAGGCCAGCTCTAAATCTTGGGTTATCAGTAACTCGTATTGGAAACGTTGGCCAAAATTCACGACAAAAACAACTAGCTGACCAGGCTCTTAAAGCACTTGCTGAGTATCGATCAGCTGAGGAATACTCACACTTTGGATCAGAGATGGCAGCCGAGACACGAATGCAACTTAACCGTGGAAAATTGCTGCTTAGTTTAATTACTCAACCCTATGGCCAGTCTTACAGTGTTACGGCTCAGCAACTGATGGTTGAGATATTAATGAGAGTCCCGGCTAATGTGTTTATTGATGTGCCGCTACTTAAAAACATCGCAATCGATTATGCTGCTAAATTAAAAGCTGATAATTATGAGAGTGTTGTGGCGATCCTAATGGGTAGAGTGATTGGAGCGGCACAAAAATGAGACGACCAGTTGAACTCTTAAATGATAAGAAAACCATGGATACCTTGCTAACTCTGACTAGCGCCTTTGAAGGTATTGCCAGTACTCATCTAGCAGATATTCGAAGTGAGGTTATTAGATCCAATGTATTCTTTGAAGATTTGTGGCAAGTATATTCTAAAATTCGGGTTGATAATGAGTTTCACTTTGGTAGAAGTCAAAAGACTAAAGCTAACCCGAAAGAGTTATTCATATTTGTTTCAGCTGAGGGTGGATTTAGTGGTGACGTAGACCAGCGAATCATTGAATTTATGCAGGAAGCTTATGATCCAGCTAAGAACGATATTTTAGTGATTGGAAAACACGGTACTACGCTGCTTGATCAGATGGGGATCCCATATATTAAGTTTTACGATCTACCGGCACAAGACAGAGACATTAACGTAACGCCACTGATTAAGGATATTCAAAAATATCATCTAACTTCAATGTTCTATTCACAGTACATAACTCTAGATAACCAAAAAGTTAGACGAATTCAATTGACCGCTTACGTGACTGAGCTTGGTAGCGACGTTAAGATAACTAGTGACATTATTAGTGAATTTAACTATATATTTGAACCAAGTTTATATTCTGTTGTATCTCACTTAGAGGAGACTATGCTGTACGTAGCTGTGTCGCAAATTATCTTGGATGCTAAATTAGCCCAATATGCTTCTAGGTTTAAATCGATGTCCCAGGCTAAACGAGTTACCACAGAAGCTAGAGACCACATCTTTACCCAGTATCGTTATTCAGTTCGAGCCCTTCAAGACGAGCGATTAAAAGAAACCATCAATAACATGCATGGTAAAAGGAACCGACGATGAGCGCACAAGTTGTCTCTATTTCACAGTTAATTGTTAAGGTTAGGTTTGACGATGACTTACCAGAATTAAATGAGTTGGTTGAAGTTGATAATCCAAATAGAAGCAAGCTACTGGTTAACCATATTGACAGAGATAATTTGGTAGTTTGTCTAAATCTAGCAAACGACAATTCAATCCAAAAACATATGTCTGCTAAAAGATTGAAAGGTGGAATTGCTGTTCCAGTTGGACCAAAAACTGTCGGTCGAGTATTTAATGCTTTTGGACAGACAATTGACGGCGAGGCTAAAATTACAGGGGACGACGTTGTTTACAAGAATATCTTAGATATTCCACCACCGGTTAGTAATTTTGATGTTAAACCACCTGAAATACTTGAAACCGGAATCAAGGTTATCGATTTCTTTACACCATTTGTTAAAGGTCGAAAGATTGGTGTTATTGGTGGTGCTGGTGTTGGCAAGACAGTTTTAATTATGGAGCTTATAAATAACGTTGCTAAAAAACAGACTGGTCTGCCATTTTTTACAGGTATTGGTGAGCGTGTTAGGGAAGGCCACGAACTATTAACTACGCTAAAAGAAAACAATCTATTAAAAGAAACTTGTATGTTCTATGGACAAATGAATGAGAGCCCAGTTAGTCGTACGCTTGTCGGCTATGCTGCAGCAACTTTGGCTGAATACTTTAGGGATGAACAGAAAAAAGATATTCTGTTTTTCGTCGATAACATGTATAGGTACATTCAGGCTAAAAATGAGCTATCGACAATTTTAGATCAAATACCTGGTGAGGGTGGTTACGAACCAACAATTTTCTCAGACGTTAAAATACTGCAAGATAGACTATCTTCAAATGATAACGGTTCGATTACTTCAGTTCAATCAATCTATGTACCAGCTGATGACCTTTCCGACCCAGCAGTTCAGATGATCCAGCATGAGCTTGATGCAACTATAGTCTTGTCCCGATCAGTAGCTGATAAAGGCATTCGTCCAGCAGTCGATCTTAACCGAACTACTTCCTCGCTACTAACTCCAGAAATTGTTGGTGATAGACACTACCTACTAAGCGTTCAGGTTCAGCAGATTCTTGAAAAATATGAATCACTTAAAAGCATTATTGCGATTATTGGTGAAAATGAGCTGTCAATTAACGACCGTACAGACTATAACAAGGCCAAAGCCTTAATTGAAAACTTTACCCAGACAATGTTTGTCATGGAGCGAGCGACTGATAAAAAAGGTGAATACTTTACGATTGATCAGACTCTACAAAGTGTTGAGGAGATCATAGCGTAGCCATGGCTAATCATTTAGACACTACAGCAGATAGTAAGAAGCAGACTCGTGAGTCTATTAAGAATCAGTTAGATGTTTTAGTCTATGCACCGTTTAGAACTTATTTCGATGGGCAAGCCGATAGCGTAACAGCTAAAAATGGAAAAGGTGTATTTGATATCTTGCCACTTCATCATAGCTTTATAACACTTCTTGATCCTGGATATGTGACTATTAGAAATGACCAAGGTGAACAAAAAATTGAGATTGATAAAGGCTTAATGCACGTTAACCTAAATCGTGTAACCGTTTTTCTAGACGTTTAGTTTATTACAAAGTAATCGAAATCTGAGCTTGTAGCTTGAGTTGCAGTTAAACACACTTCATATCCAGTAGCTGTTTTATTATCTACATAATAATTAGAGCCAGCACTACTGCTACCATCAGGAGAAATTATGACTGATGGCGTAGTTGCAAAGGCTTTATTGAAAGTCACTGCTACACAAGTATTACCGCTAACTCCAGAACCAAAATTAATATTTATAGTTCCAGCTGTATCCGTGCCATTGATTGAGGTAGTACCACCACTGCCAAGTGACGATATGGATTTTATTGTCGGGCTAAGTCCATTGGTAACAAGGTGATAATCTATTGAAATATCGCCGTTCACTAGAAGGGAGCTTACAGTAAGTTTTCCAGCATTAACTGCACCGCTAAGGGTCGTGTTGCCAGCTACGTTTAGCGATTGGCCAACAACTAACTGTCCTTTTAGGGTCGTATTACCATCAATAGTCAGAGTATTTCCAGCCACTTGGTTTAGTTGAGTATTACCTGATATTGAAGCGTTTTGCAAAGTTGTATTACCAGCCACCGTCAAAGCACCAGCCACTTGTTCTTCACCCTTAATTAAGGCACTCCCACTAAACACACTATTTGATTGAATATCTAAGGTTTCTTGGCTACCACCTATTGCAACGCTATTGGAATTTAGTTGCGACAAGGTGGTTTGACTAAGTGTTTGATTCTTAGCAGTCACCGGAGCTACGGCTTTATTTTTCTCAATTATATAGAAAATCATAAACACCACAGCAATTAAGATTAAAATAAAAATTAAGACGAATTTATCCATTCTTTTAAAAACTAATAGGATTCTATTTGGTCGCGCTTCATCTTCGTCATCACTGGTAGCCTCAACGGTACTGAAAATGCTTTGTTTAGCTGATGACGCTTCACCAGCTGAAGTAGGATTAAGACTAGCTGGAGCTTCTAGACTCTCAGCAGCAGTAGCAACTGGATCCTTACCCGGATCTTCTGGAGTAGGAGCAGTAGTTGGTTCAGGAGTGGTCGCTTGATCATTTTTTGGTGCCATATTTTATAAAGATAATCTGCCATTAATAGGCGTTATTTTAAGCTGATTATACAGTATAGCAGCCAAAGCATAAACACCTTGAAAATCCCTCGTTTTCAGTTCATACTAGGATATATATGAGACACGGTGCAATTATTTTTGTTTTAATTTTGGGGTTACTTAGTTTTAACAGCTCACAAATATTTGCCTGTGCTCAAGGCGAAGCAGACTGTTCAAGTAGCTACGGCGTAATTCAGCCAAGTTTTAGCTCAGGTAGTTCCGAGAATTTGCAAAGTAATAACTACGGCGCATCTGGTACTGCCGGAGACCTTAACGTTGGTAACGAGTCGAGTACTAACTTTCAGGCCTACACCGGTTTTAATACCACCGACGTACCGTATCTACAGCTACTAGCCACTAACCCAAATGTTTGTTCCGGAACTTTAACTCCAGGAACTTATTACTTTAAAGTCACAGCACTCGACGTTAACGGAGTCGAGAGTTTACCTAGTACCGAACAAAGTACAACTATTACTAGTACTCAAACTTGTATCGCGGTGACTTGGTCGACATTAGGTGATGGCTATGACTATAGGGTTTATTTCGCAACTTCAAGTGGTGGCGAAAACCAGTATTACCAGACTTCTAATAATACCTACACTCTAAGTCTGTCAACTGGTGGCGTGTCGGCTACGCCACCTGCTACTAGCACGTCACTAGCTAAAGCGCCTTCAATTTCGACCGTTACTGGCGTCAACCAAATAGGTAGTAGCGGAGTACTAAGTACCACTAGCATATCTACCGCTAGTAGTACCTTCTCAATTAGGTGTTGGGTGTGTGATGGTTATGCGATTACTTACTCTGGTGGCAGCCCAACCAATGGAACATATTACTTGAACCCATTTGTTGGTACTTATACCTACTATAGTGGTTCACAACCCTCAACCAGTGAGTTTGGAATTAATCTAGCAGTTAATCCAACCGCAGGAGTTGGTACCGCGCCAACTTCGCCGACCCTACCTAGTACTGGTCACGTAGCTACAAGTTATAACACTGCTGATACTTTCTTATATAACCCAGGTGATGAGATAGCATATTCTAGTAGTTCTACTAGTATAACCACCTTTACGATCTCTTACTTATTTAGAATCAGAGTTCAAACTCCACCAGGTCAATATAACTTCACTCAATCATTAATTGCCACCGGCACATATTAGATTGATTGTATTTGCATAACCAGTTTAATTAGTTCTATAATTTAACATAACTACTTAAGATTAGGTAAGGGTGTTTTTGGAAGTGGTTAAGGTTAATATAGGGAACTACCTGTTTAAGTTTTTGGGGGTTTTGATAGCTGTTGTCATGGTTGTCTATCTACTACCCCCGATTAATGTTGCTTCAGCAGTTGGTTATGCAACATGGAGAAATATTGATATGTCTATTGCCTCACCAGGCTTCACTCCAACCTATCTTGTAACAGCCCCAAGCCCGGCCACGACTGGTACTTCAATGACGGTTAACTCCTCTGCAAATTATCCAGCACCACCTTTTTATGTGACTGTTGGAACTGTTGGCACAGAAGTTATACTAGTTTCGGCCATTAATGGTAACGTCTGGACAATTGCTCGTGCCCAGCAGGGAACTACTGCTCTTACCTATACCGCAAGTGGTACAACTTATATATCTGGTCCTGACACTATGGATGTGTCTTTCACTCCCGCCACGCCTGCTACTAGCGTCCAGGCAATTGTAATTGACTTTTGTTCAGATAGTCCGATATATAACTCGACTACTTGTGTGACGCCTACTGGAATGGTGATTGGTCAAAGCAACGGCACATCGATTGCAGTTGCGGGAATGACTGGTATCAGCACTTCGCTATACAATACAACTTATAGTAAGGCCAACAATACGACTCGAAATGATATAATTATTGCTAACAATGGTACTGGATATACTCCGGCCAGCCCTACTACTATACCTGGTACTATCACCACTGTTCAGACAAGCTTTACAGTAACTTCTTCAGCCAGCTACCCAGTAGCCGTAACCGCCAATGAAAATACTTGGTTTTATATCCAGGTCGGTTCTGAAGATATGCAGGTAACTAATGTATCTGGTACAACTTGGACAGTCGTAAGAGGTGTTCTGGGTACAGGCGGTAGTCTAGCTAGTGGTACTGGACTTGCAATATCTCAGCCTCCAATATCATTTTCTCTCTATGGGATTATGAACCCGACTACAACTGGTTCTTTGTACGCTAGACTATATACTTTTAGCACTTACTCAACTGCCAGTACTTTTGCTTCAGCTTCACCTATAACTGGTACAACATACTCAACTGCAGCTTCTGCTAACATCGATTCTGGAGGTGTGGCTTTAGAGATAGTTAGTGTTCTTACTATTACTGCTAAGGTTCAGGAATATCTACAATTTTGTATTTATACTGCCTCAGGTGTTACGACTGGCTGTAACCTAACTGGATCAGCGGTTAACTTAGGTAACAGTTCGGGAGTTTTATCAATTGGTGCAGCATACGTTGATAGTTCTACCAGGTTTGATGTTGCCACCAACGCGTCAGGTTACGTGGCTATAACCTTTACGGGTGCACCACTGTCTAATGGTGCCTTAACAATTGAGAACTCAACATTGTCTGGGACTGGTACTGTTGCTGCCACGGCCTATTCGAGCACAGCTGGTACTAACCAATTTGGACTTTGTGCGATTGCTGTGGCGGCCCAGCCAACCAACTTTAGCTCAGCTGGTCTAAGCTTTCCGACTGCAGCCTACGATAATGCAAGCTGTCCAAGCGCCTATGGTCTTAGTGCAACCTATGGTGGTGCAGCCCAGTTTGGTCTAAATATTGCCCAAGCCGGTTCGGTTTACGGGGATTTATTAGCTATTCAAAAGCCTGGAGCTGAAGCTAATGGGATTATTTCTTTCCTAGGTAACGTTTCTCCATCACAGATAGCTGGTATTTATTCTACAACTTTTAATTTCGTTGCTAGTGGTACATATTAATATTGGCTTATGTGTATGCCCAGTTTGCTAAAAGATATAATAAAAGACAACTATTTAGGGTAGAATAGGGGGTTTTGCTTGACTCTAATCAAAATAAACAATTATTTTGCTAGATTTCTAGGAATCTTA